>Ga0187892_10002244_pt1 | contig 39907 bp, 39 predicted proteins | sample MA1701073metaG_FD_139345 | JGI IMG/M metagenome (GOLD analysis project Ga0187892, IMG submission 139345) | Bio-ooze microbial communities from a basaltic lava cave in the Kipuka Kanohina Cave System on the Island of Hawaii, USA - MA170107-3 metaG ... | reverse complement strand
GTCCCGGTTGCGGGTTGCCGTTCGGCAGGTAGATGCAAGCGATCAGGATTCCGTTGACCGCAGCTTCGAGGTAGCGGCTCTGCGTGTCGCGCGAATCGCCGGGAAGCTCGCGCCGGCTCTCCACCGGCTCGGTGCCGCGCGCGAGGATCGCGACGCCGTTCCACGAGCGCTGCCCGCGCCGGATCGCGCCGTAGCCCGCGTCGCCGAGCGCCTTCGCAGGGAACGCGCTGTCGAGGCCCTTGAGCTCCTGCAGGCACACGACGTCGGGCGTCTCCCGCTCGAGCCATTCGAGCAGCCGAGGTAGGCGCGAGCGGATGCCGTTGATGTTGTACGTCGCGATTTTCACGGTCGCGACTTTGACAGATACGACCACCCATGACCCCCCGTACTCGCGCGCTCGTCCCGCATGCGCTACACAGCGCGTCGCCGATACGGCGTGCTGCAGGAAAACGCACGTGAACCGATCGATCGTGGCGATGCTCGCCACCGCGCTGGCGCTCGCCCCGCAGCTCGCTCGCGCGGACGAACCCGAGCCCGCTGAGCCGCGCGTGCTCGAAACGGTCGTCGTGAGCGGCGTGCAACCCGGACCGGGGCTCTGGAAGGTGCGGCACGGCGAGCACGTCATGTACGTGCTCGGCACGCTGCAGCCGTTGCCGAGGCGGATGACCTGGGAAGCACGCGAGGTGATCGACGCGATCGCGCGCTCGGGCGAAGTCGTGCTGCGGCCCGGCGCCGAAATCTCGATCGCGGGCGGGCCGCTGCGCGGCCTGTTCCTGCTGCCGTCGCTGCTCAGCGCGCGCAACAACCCGGACGAGCGCAAGCTCGCGGAGGTCGTGCCGGCGGACGACTACGCGCGCTGGCAGGCGCTCAAGGCGCAGTACCGGCTGCGTGACGGCTCGGTCGAGAAGCGCCGGCCGATCGTCGCCGCGTACGCGCTGTACGAGCAAGCGATCGAGCGCTCGGGGATGAGCTTCAAAGACGTCGTGACGCGCGTGGTCAAGCGCGCCGCGAAGCGACACGACGTGCCGATCACCGAGCCGATCGTCACGGTGAAGATCGAGGAGCCGAAGGCCGCAGTGAAGTCGCTCAAGCGGACCGAGTTCGACGACCTCGAGTGCTTCCGGCGCACGCTGACGCGGCTCGAATCCGACGTCGAGACGATGAAGCTGCGCGGCAACGCCTGGGCGACCGGCGACGTGATCTCGCTGAAGGAGCTTCCGTACACCGACCAGAACCGCGCATGCCTCGACGCCGTGCTCGGCGCGGGCGTCACGGCGCAGGCGGGCCTGGGCGATCTCGAGGCGCGCGTCGACGCGGCATGGCTCGAGGCTGCGGAGGCAGCGCTCGGTAAGCACGCGGTGAGCTTCGCGGTGCTCCCGGTCGGCGACATCCTCGATCCCGAAGGTTACCTCGAGACGCTTCGTGCGCGCGGCTACGTGATCGAGTCGCCGTGAGCGCAACGCTGGCCGTGCGCGACGCCGAGCCTGGCGACGCTGCGGCGATCGCGGCGCTGCTCGCGCAGCTCGGCTACGGCGCCACGCCCGAGGTCGCTCGCGCGCGGCTCGCGCGCAGCGTCGCGGGCGGCGAGCGCGTGCTCGTTGCGACATGCGAGGGCCAGGTGCTCGGGCTCGTCGCGCTGACCGCTCGGGTCACGTTGCATCGCGAACGGCCGGTCGGTCAGCTGACCGTGCTGGTCGTCGACGAAGCCGCGCGCGGCGCGGGCGTGGGGGAACAGCTCGTCGCGGCCGGCGAGGCCGCGCTCGCGGCGGCCGGTTGCGGCACGATTGCGGTTACGAGCAATCGAGCGCGTACGCGGGCACACGCGTTCTACCAGCGCCTGGGCTACGAGCCGACGAGCCACACGTTCCGGAAAACGCTGCCATGACCTCGATCGCCAGCGTCTGCGTCTACTGCGGCTCGAACCCGGGTCGCCTGCCGGCGTATGCCGACAGCGCGCGGGCGCTTGCCGCGGTGCTCGCCGAACGCGGCATCACGCTCGTGTACGGCGGTGCGAGCGTCGGCATCATGGGGCTCGTCGCGGACGCCGTGCTCGAGCGCGGCGGGCGCGTCGTCGGCGTGATACCCGAAGCGCTGGTTCAGAAGGAGGTCGCGCACCGCGGGCTCACCGAGCTCCACGTCACGCGCTCGATGCACGAGCGCAAGGCGCGGATGGCGGAGCTGTCCGGCGCATTCGTCGCGTTGCCGGGCGGGATCGGTACGCTCGAGGAGCTGTTCGAGATCTGGACCTGGGCGCAACTCGGCTTTCACGCGAAGCCCTGCGGGCTGCTCAACGTCGCGGGCTACTACGACGATCTTGCGCGCTTCCTCGGCCACTGCGTCGACGAAGCGTTCGTGCGGCCGGCCCACCGCGCGATGCTGCTGGTCGAGAAAGATCCGGCGAAGCTGCTCGACCGGTTCGCCCGTTACGAGCCGCCGGTCGTCACCAAGTGGGTCGAGCGGGCCGATACCTGAACAAGGCGGCGCGCGCGCGCCGGGTTGGCGCGGAAAAGGCCAGCCCGCGTATTCTGTGTCGTGGTTCTCACTTTTCCGACCTGCGAAGAGGAGAATCGCTCACGACGCGCGCTTGCGGCGCGGTTAGATTTACCGCAACGCCGCGGACCGCCGAGTGTCATGCAGGGGCGGCATCCTCGCAGACCCATCAAACAGGGACGAGACATGCGAACCATCGCGCTCCTCATGCTTTGCCTCTTGGCGGGGCCGCTCGCGGCGCAGGACATGAGCTTCCGCCTCGACATCGACCTCGCGCACACGGATGCGCCCGCGCAACCCGTCGCTGTCGTCGCCGAGCTCGGTCGACGCTTCCAGGCCGACGTAGGACCCGGGCTGCGGCTCGAAGGCGAGATCGTGCGCTCGACGCGCGCCGCGCGCGGTCGGGAGCAGCTCGACATCGTCCTCTATCTGTCGCGCCAGGATGGCGCGGAATGGACCGTCGTTGCGAACCAGCGTGTGCAGCCGTTCGTCGGCAAGCGCGGGCAGGTCACGCTCGAGGACGTGTTCGCCGGCGAGAAGCTCGACGGCGAGGCGCTCGCAACGCGCGAGTAGGGCGCGGCGCGGCGCCGGCGACTCCCCAAAGAAGAGACGCCCCCGTCTCGCGACGGGGGCGTCGGCTTGCTGTGATCGCAGCCGAGGCTCAGTCGTCCTCGACGTGCACGATCGCACCGCTCATTGCGTCGACGTGGACCTCGCGATCGTCACCCGAGGCGTCGCGCGCTTCGGCTTTCCAGACGCCGCGACGCAGCGAGAGGTCGTGGACGTTGTGATAGCCGGCGCCGATCAGCACCGCGCGCGCGCCTTCGGCCGTCAGTGGCGCAGCCGGGACGACCGCAACTTCGCGCACGACCTCGACCGGCACTTCCTTCACGACTTCCGTGACGACAGGTACTTCGATCTCGCGCACGACCTCGACCTCGCGCACCGGCGCGGGCTTGTGCACGATCGTCACCTTGCGCGACGTCGCGAACACGCGCGCCGTGCCCGGATCGACCTTGATCGTGACCGGGTTGCCCTTCTCGTCGCGCGCCTCGGCGAGCCACATCCCGTCGTCGAGCATGAGGCCCGTGACGCTGGTGTAGCCCTGGTCGTCGAGCAGCGCACGCACGGCGGCTTCGCTCCGTACCTCCGACGCCGCGGCGGCACCCGCGAACGCGAGGCCCAGCGCGGCGATCACACCCAGATGGATTCGTCGTTTCATCGTTGTCTCCTTCACGCCCAGCGCGGGAAGTGTGTGCTGCCCGCCGCAACGTTCTATGAACACCGGGACGAAGCGAGCGCAGCCGTTGAAACGGACGCGCACGCTTGGGAGACGGGTAACCGGACGTGGCAGTGCGTTGCGAGGGACGATGCACCTGCGCGTCCACGCTACGGCGAGGTGAGCGCGTGCGCGTCGCCTAGGCGAGACGCACGAACAGTGACTTCGCGCCGCCGGCGCCGGGGCGTTCCTCGACGGTGAAGTGACGCGGATTGCGGCGCAAGAGATCGCTGAGCTTGCGATGACCGTAGAGGCGTGGATCGAAGTCGGGCCGCACCTTGTTGAGGTACGAGCCGACCGGGCCGAGCGGCGCCCAGCCGGTGTCGTCGCTCGCCTCCTCGATCGCCCGCGCGATGAGCTCGAGCGGCAAACCCTGCGATGACGTGGCCTCGCCCGCGGCGCGGCGCGTGCCACGCGGCGCCGCCGCCGGACGCGACGGCGCGCGTTTCGCGGGGGCCGACGTTTCGGGCTTCGGCGTGTCCGGCCGCAGCACCTCGGTGTAGACGAACTTGTCGCAGGCCGCGACGAACGACTCGGGTGTCTTCTGCTCGCCGAATCCGAACACGACCATCCCTTCCTCACGCAGGCGCTGCGCGAGGCGCGTGAAATCGCTGTCGCTCGAGACCAGGCAGAAGCCGTCGAAGCGGCGCGTGTACATGAGGTCCATCGCGTCGATGATCAGCGTCGAGTCGGTCGAGTTCTTGCCGCTCGTGTAGGCGAACTGCTGCACGGGGCTCAGCGAGTGACGCAGCAGCGCGCGCTTCCACTGCTGGTGCGCGGTCGAGGTCCAGTCGCCGTAGATGCGCTTGACGCTCGCGACGCCGAACTTCGCGATCTCGGCGAGCAACCCTTCGATCACCGAGGGCTGCGCGTTGTCGGCGTCGATCAGGACCGCGAGCCGGCGCTGGCCTTCTTCCTCGCTCTTCGGCGTGCGCGTTTTCATCGCGGGCTCCCTCGCGCGGGTGGCCCGCGCGCAGCGACGCTAGCACAGCCCCTCGAGGCCCCGGCCATGCGCCGCCCGAACGAGCGTTGACGCAGGCGCTCGCCTCAGGCGCTCGGCGCGGGCTCGCGCTCTCGCTCGACGAGCTCGGCCAGTGCGAGCGGCCCGGTCAGCACGACGCGGAAGGCGCCGTCCGTCGTACGGGACAACGACGGTTCGAGCCCGAGCAACGCAGCATAGGAGCGCACCAGGCTGAGACCGAGCCCGAGATGCTCGCCGCCCGGTCGCGCCGCGTCGCCGCGCCAGAGCGGCTCGCGCATCCGCTCGAGGTCGGCGTCGGTCAGCGCGGGCGCCGGGTTCTCGAGCGCGAGCTCGATACCGCCCGAGGTCGGCCCGAGCCGAGCGCGGATCGTCGCGCCTTCGGGCGCGTACTCGATCGCATTCGCGACGAGGTTGTCGAGGATCCGGGTGAGCGGCTCCGGCGCGATTCGTACGCGCAGCGACGCGGCGCCGTCGCGCTGCCAGCGAATCCTGCGGCGGACAGCGTCCGATGCGCGCCGGCGCCACGCCGCGTCCAGCGCCTCGGCGAGATCGACCACACGCTCGGGCCAGATATCGAGTCGGCGCTCGTTGCGTGCGAGCGCGAGCAGCGTCGCGACGAGGCGCTCGAGGTGTCGCGACGCGAGCGCGATGTCGTCGAGCGAGCGGCGCGAAAGCTCGGCGTCGCCGCTCCACCGGCGCGCGACGTCGGCGAGGCTGCGGATCTCCGCGATCGGCGTTCGCAGCTCGTGCGCCGCATTCGCGGAGAAGCGTCGCTCGCGGTCGAAGGCGTTTTCGAGCCGCTCGAGCAGGGCGTTGAACTGCGCGACGATCGCATCGGTCTCGCGCAGGCGCTCGGTGGGCTCGAGTCGCGCCGATAGATTGCCGGCGTCGATCCGCGCGACCTGTGCGTTGAGCTGGTCGAGCGGCGCGAGCCCGCGTTCGATCGACAGGCGCGAGACCAGCGCGATCGCGGCGAGCACGAGCAGCGTCGCGGCGCCGAGGCCGATCCGAAGGCGCGCGAGCAGGGCGTCGAGCGCCTCGCGGCCGCGCGCGAGCGTGATGCTCGCGCCGAGACCGGTGCCGGCCTCTCGGTCGTCGCCGTCGTCCTCGGCGTGCACGGAAAAGTCGAGCCGCACCGCGCGGCCTCGGCGTCCGTCGGGAAGCTCGAGATCGACGAAGCCGGGACTTGCGATGCTCGCCCCGATCTGCGGCAGCGGCGCGCCGCGCAGCGAGCGCGAGCGCTCGATCGACGCACCCGCGCGATCGCGGAGCTCGAAGTACTCCGGCTGCCGGGCCGCGGAGAACTCCGGCATCAGCTCGTCGGCGAAGTCGAGCTCGAACCCGCCGTCGCTCGGCTTGGTGAGCGTCGCGAGTGCGCGCGCCTTCGCTGCGAGGGCAGCGTCGAACTCGGCGTGGACGTGGCGTTCGAGCATCGATTCGGCGATGACGCCGACCAGCGCGAGCAGCAGCGCGACGCTCGCGACCAGCCGCCGCACGAGCCGCCGGCGGATCGAGTGCTCAGGCCGCATCGATGAAATATCCGAAGCCTCGACGGGTCCGCACCAGATCGCCCTCGCCGACGGCACGAAGCTTGCGTCGGAGCGCGCTGATCTGCACTTCGATCGCGTTGCGGGTCACCACCGCATCGCTGCGATGGAGGTGCTGCTCGAGCGTGCCGATCGGTACGACGCGGCCGCGATTGAGCGCGAGATGCGCGAGCAGCGCGAGCTCGGACGGCGTCAGCAAGAGCTCCTCGCCGTCGACCAGCACGCGCCGCAGCGCGAGGTCGAGCTCGACGCGACCGAGCCTCACCAGCGGCGAGCGCTGGTCGTAGCGGCGCCGCACCAGCGCCGAGAGCCGCGCCGTCAGCTCGCCGAACTCGAACGGCTTGACGAGGTAGTCGTCGGCACCGGTGTCGAGGCCGAGCACGCGGTCGGCGACATGGTCTCGCGCCGACAGGATCAGCACGTTGGTCTTGCGGCCGGCCTCGCGCAGGCGGCGCAGCACCGTGAGGCCGTCGATGCCGGGCAGCATGAGGTCGAGCACGATCGCGTCGTACTCGCCGCCGAGCGCATAGCGCAGTGCCGTCGGCCCGTCCTCGACCAGATCGACCGCGTAGCCGCTGCGGCGCAGCCCCTCCCCGAGCGACTGACGAAGGCGCGGCGAATCCTCGGCGATCAGGAGCTTCATCGTGTCCACGCGGTCGGCCCGGACCCGATCATGGTAAGCCAGTCTGAGGAACTCCTGAGCATCACGGCTCCGGCGGCGCGCGCTCAGCATCGCCTCAGCGTTTCGTCAATGCATCGACAGCCCGCGCGCGCATCGTCCGCGTCGATGCCGGGCGCGTCGTGCGCCGCGGCTCGCAGGCGGCCCAACCCGTGCCGCGAAGGAGCTTCGATGAACACCAGGTCTTGCCACGCGCTCTTGCTCGCTCTCGCCGCCGGTTCGGTATCCGCGCAGTCCGAACGGTCCGCACAGCGAGCCGACCCGTTCGACACGCTCGCGATGATCCTCGAGGTCAACGAGACCGACGGCGACGCCGAGATCGTCATGACCATCAACGTCGACGACGGGCTGCAGTGGCTCAGCCTGCGCGGCCCGCGCAATCGCGTCGCGACCGAGCTCGTGGCGCTCGACCGCGGCGGGATCGGCCTCGCCGAGGTGCTGCTCGAGAGCGGCGAGCCGTCGGTCGAGGCGGTGTTGCTCGCGTATCCCGAGGGGAGCTACCGCGTCTCGGCGTATTCGGTGAACGGGCGGCGTGTCGAAGGCACGGTCGTGCTCTCGCACGCGCTGCTGCCGGCGCCGCAGTTCACGCCGGCCGACGGCGCGGTCGTCGACGCCGACGCCGTGCGCGTGGAGTGGGCGCCGATCGCCGGTGCCGAGGCGTATCGCGTCGAGATCGAGAACGACGACCTCGGGACCAACCTCACCGCGACACTGCGGGGCGACGCGACGAGCTTCGCGGTGCCGGCCGGGTTGCTCGAGCCGGGCACGGAGTACGAGCTCGGCGTCACGACGATCTCGCCGAACGGCAACGTCGCCGTCGCGGAGGCCGCGTTCGAGACTGCGGACTGAGCCACGTTCAAGCGCCGGTCAGCGTCGGCGGCACGTGTGGCATCCAATCTGCATTCCGGGCTCTGCAAGGATGCAGGAAGGAAGCGACAGGATGCCGACACTCATCGCCACGCTGGCCGCGCTCTACGTCACCTACGCGGCAATCATGTACGCGCGGCAGCGCACGCTGCTGTTCCCGGGCGCGACGATCAAGCGCGTTTTCAAGCCCGATTGGCCGTCCGACGTGAAGCTCGTGACGCTCCCGGCGAGCTTCGGCGGGGTCAACGCACTGTGGCTGCCGGCCCGCCAGCCGCCGAAGCGCGCGCCGGCCGTGATCTTCCTGCATGGCAATTCGCAATTCGCCGACGAGCTCGTCCCCTCGTTCGACACGATCCGCGCGCTCGGTATGCACGTGCTGTTGCTCGAATATCCGGGCTACGGGGGCATGCCGGGCGCACCGACCTTCGCCTCGCTGCGCGAAGCGACGAACCTCGCGTACGACTGGCTCGCAACGCATCCCAACGTCGACGCCTCGCGCATCGTCGCGATGGGCGCCTCGATCGGCGGCGGTCCGGCCGCGCAGCTCACCGCCGACCGCCGCGTGCGCGCGCTGGTGCTGCTCTCGACGTTCGCGGATCTCGGGCAGTTCGCGCGCGAGCGCTGGCTGCCCGGGCTGCTGATTCGCGACCCCTACGACAACCTCGCGCGCGTCGCGGCGTTCCGCGGCCCCGTCATGATCGTGCACGGACGCTGCGACGACGTGATCCCGTTCGCGAGCGCCGAGGCGCTCGGGCGCGCCGCGCGCCGCGCGACCTTCGTGTCGCTCGACTGCGGGCACGAGATCGCCGAACACGTCACGCCGGAGCTGATGCGCGCCTTCGCGACGTTCCTGTGCGAGGCCGGCGTGCTGCGTTCGCGCCATCGGCTGTTGCGCGTGATGCGCGCGCGACGTACCCGCGGGCTCATCGTGCGGCGCGCTGCGCTCGCCTGACCGCGCCGCTCGATCCCCCTGCAACGAGTAAGCCCGGACATGCCGAAGGTATGGCGGGCAGCCCGCGCGATGCTACGAATTCACAGCTGCGCCGGCTCGTCGACAAGCAGATGCGCCTTCGCGAGCGCGACGTCGTACCCCGGGGTCAGCGCCGCGATCGAGGCGTGATCGACGAGTCCCATCCGTTCGAGCACGGCGCGCGGCTGCTCGCGCAGCCCGGAGACCACGACGCGAATGCCGCGTTTCGCGCAACCGTCGAGGAAGCCGGCGAGCGCAGCGACGCCGCTCGCGTCGATCATCGGTACGAGCCGCGTGCGCAGGATGAAGACCCGCGTGGTCGGCGGGAGCTGGCGCAGCACGTCGTCGAGCCGGTTCGCGACCGCGAAGAACAGCGGCCCCGCGATCTGAAACACCTCGACGCCGGGAGGCAGCTCGGCACGCTGATCCGGGACAGGACCCGCGACGGTGTCGCGCACGTCGTCCTCGATCAGCCTGACGTTCGAGCCGACCTCGACGACCTCGCTCATGCGGTGCATGAACAGGAACGCGGCGAGCACGACGCCGACTTCGATCGCCACGGTCAGGTCGAACGCGACCGTCAGTGCGAACGTCACGAGCAGCACCGCGCGGTCGCCCCACGGACCGCGCATGAGGTGCCGGAAGCTTTCGATCTCGGCCATGTTCCAAGCGACGACCATCAGCACCGCCGCGAGCGCCCCGAGCGGGACGTACGCCATCAGCGGTGCCGCCGCGAGCACGAACACGAGCAGGAACACGGCGTGCAGGATTCCGGCGACCGGTGACCGCGCGCCGGCGCGGACGTTGGTCGCGGTGCGCGCGAGCGCGCCGGTCGCGGGCAATCCACCGAACAACGCCGAGGCGGAGTTCGCGACGCCCTGCGCGACGAGCTCGGCATTCGAACGATGGCGCCCGCCGGTCATGCCGTCGGCGACGACGGCCGACAGGAGCGACTCGACCCCCGCGAGGAACGCGATCGTGAAGGACGATGGCAGAAGCTCGAACGTGCGCTCGAACGGAATGTGCGGGAAGTCGAACTCGGGCAGCGACGACGGGATGCCGCCGGGGAAGCGCGTCCCGATAGTCTCGACCGGCAGTGCCAGCGCGAGCGCCGCGCACGCGCCGGCCGCGACCGCGACGAGCAACACGGGGCCGCGCGGCCAAGCTCGGCGCAGCACGACGATCACCGCGAGGCAGCCGAACGCGAGCCCGGCGTTCGGCGCATCGATCGTGTCGGCGTGCGCGGCGTACGCGCGCAAGCGCTCGAAGAACTCCGCCGGCAGCGCGACGAGATCGATCCCGAGGAAGTCCTTCAGCTGACTCGTGAAGATCGTGACGGCCGGCGGTGAAGCCCGTGATGACGGGCTTCGGCATGTACTTGACGAGCGTGCCGAGCTTGAGCAGTCCCGCCGCGATCAGCATCAGGCCCGCGAGCAACGTGCAGAGAATGAGCCCGCCGTAGCCGAAACGCTCGATCACGACGTAGACGACCGGGATGAACGCGGCGGTCGGCCCGCCGATCTGGACGCGCGAGCCGCCGAGCGCCGAGATCAGGAAGCCCGCGACGATCGCGGTGTGGAGCCCCTTGTCCGGGGTCGTCCCCGAGGCGATCGCGATCGCCATGGCGAGCGGCAGCGCGACCACGGCGACCGTGAGGCCCGCGACGACGTCGGCGCGAAAGTCGTCGAGCGCGTAGCCCCGTCGCAGCACCGCGACGAGCTTCGGCACATAGAGCGACCACCAGGACAGCGGCGTCGTCGACACCGCGCGAGGATAGCTGTCAGCGCCGACGCCGCGTGCGCGGCGGCCACCAGAACCAGCTCGCGGCGACGAGCGCGAGGAACATCGTGTAGCCCGCAACGAACGCCCACCACGGCGCTTCGACGTACAGCAGGCGCGCGAGCCAGTGCGCGACGAAGGACTCGCGATAGGCCGCTTCGCCCGCGCGTTCGCGCAAGTGCTGTTCGAGGGTCGTCAACGGACAGAGGCGGCCGAGCCAGGCCTGCAGCGCGATGAATGCGACGAGCACGAGGTGCGCGACGCGGAAGCGGCGGTTGCGGACGAAGTCGGCTCGCGCGAGCCCGCCCGCGACAATCGCGAGTGCGCCCAGGACCACGAACGCGGCGATCGCGACGTGGGCGGCGAGGATCGCGTCGGCCGCGAGGCCGGCGCTCACTGACGCGCTCCGCGAGCGTTCGCTGCGCGATCGCCGCGTCGCAGCGGCGAAAAAAATGCGAGCGTCATCATCCTTCTCGCCGACCTTTCTCGCGCCGAACCGAAGCGCGCGGACGTATCGTCGCACCGCACGGGCCGGGCCGCGCGCGACCGCGTTCCTGAGCCCGCAAAAAAAAATCGCTCATTCCCCGCAGATTTTCGCCTTTTTGCGATATACGATTGGCAAGTGGGGGCGTTACTTCCGAATCGGGGGTGTCGCCGGACACGCAGAAGCCAACCCAAACCAGAGAGGTTCCACCCCGATGGCAAAGGCCAAGAAAGCAGCAAAGAAGAGCACCGCGAAGAAATCGGCCGAACCGGCACGCATCAAGCCGATCGGCGACAAGTTCTCGAAGTCCTCGCTCGCACGCCACATCTCGGACGAGACGGGCGTCGACGGCCGTTCGGTGAAGGCCGTGCTCGCGTCGCTCGAAGGCGCGATCTACGGTTCGCTTCACAAGAAGGGCTCGGGCGTGTTCACGCTGCCGGGTTGCATCAAGATCACGTCGACGCCGGTTCCGGCGAAGCCGCGCCGCCAGGGCAAGGACCCGTTCACGGGCGAGATGCGCTGGTTCGAGGCGAAGCCGGCCACCGTTCGCGTTCGCGCGCGTGCGCTCAAGAAGCTCAAGGACGCCGCGAAGTAACGGCGACCTCCGCACGACGCAAGAGGCGGCCCTCGCGGGCCGCCTCTTTTTTTTGGGGACGTCCTCGGTGCTAGCTTCGCGTCGTCCCGGGTCAGGAGCGCAAGCCCGATGTCGTCGAGTCGGATCGCCACGGCGGTGCTCGCCGCGATCGCGCTGGTGCTGGTGGTCGCGTCGACGTTCGGATCGGGCGGCGCGTCGACCGACGACGTCTTCCCGTGGATTGCGATGGCCGCGCGAGGGCGAGCCGTCGTGCGGGCGGCTCAGTCCTCGCCGCCGAGGAACGCGAACAGCCGCAGCAGATGCGCGAACAGCACCGTGATGTTCGCGAACTGCGAGACCGTGATCGTCACGCAGTTCGACTCGCCGTCGTGGATCATGCGGCTCGTGTCGTACAGGATCATCCCGCACATCAGCAGCACCGACGCGGCCGAGATCGCGAGCGAGAGCGCCGGCACCTGGAAGAAAATGTTCGCGACGATCGCGAGCAGGACGACGATGAGGCCGACGAACAGGAAGCCCGCCATGAAGCTGAAGTCGCGCTTCGAGACTAGCGCGTAGCCCGAGAGCGCGAAGAACAGCACCGCGGTCGCGCCGAGTGCGTTCAGCACGATGCTCGAGCCGCCCGGTAGCGAGAGGTACGCGTTGACGAGGGGGCTCAGCAGGAAGCCGACCAGGCCACCCCACGCAATCGTGAGCCAGATCGCGGCATCGCCGCTCTTCGCGGCGTTGATCGCGAACGGTCCGCCGATGAACACGACCATGAAGAGCAGCCACATGCCGAGGCCCCAGCCGATGTTCATCGCGAGGCCGATACCGGCGCCGGTGGCGGCGACCGCCATCACGATGCCGAGCAGGGTGTAGGTCTGCCGCACGACGCGGCTGACGGGCGGGGCAAGGGCTTCGGAGCGGATCGTCGGTGTGTTCATCGCATCACCCGGAGTTCGAGGTGACGCGAGTGTAGGCGATCGCGCCGGCCGCGCGAAACGCGGCCGATCAGGCGACGACGTGGGTGTGCGTCGCGCAGATCTGGATCAGCGAGCTGGTCGAGCGCGGGTCGAACGCGTCGCGCGGGTATGCGCAGAAGCACGCGAACGACTGCCCCTGGGTGATGCGGCGCCAGAGCTGCTCGAGGCGCATCGTCGCGGCGTGCTGGCCGGCGCTCCAGAGCAGCGCGACCATCTCGCCGAACGCGCGCACCGGGCGGAGATCGGCGCCGCGCGCGCGCGTCACGAGGCCCGAGACGAGTGCGTCGAACAGACGCTGATCGGGCCAGTGGTCGAGCATGAATTGCGAGAGCGCCTGCTCGGCGTCGACGGGGATGTACTGGTCGCGTCGGCGCGCCGCTTCGAGCTCGATTCCGCGGGCGGTCAGGCGGTGAGCGAGCTCGCGCAGGTGCGCGCCGGTCGCGATCACGACGACACCCTCGCTGCCCTCGAGCCCGGTGGCGACGTAGTCCTCGAGCGTGTCGAGAAAGAGGGAGTCTTCGTCGTAGAACAGGACGAAGTGTTCGCTGGGTGAGACGGCACTCCAGGATCGTCCCGGTGCCCGCGCCGCCAAATCGCCGTCGTTCATTGCCGTACTCGGCGCCCGGCCGGATCATAGGCCACTCGAACGCGCGCGAAAACCCCCGAAGAACCGGGTGACGACTCACGGTTCAGGCGGGCGCGATCAGGGCTTCGGAATCTTGAGGGTCTTGCTGATCATCAGTGAGCCCGAGATCGCATAGATCAGCGAAAGTGGGTGCCAGCTCAGCGGGCCCAGCAGTACCGTGCCCAGCCAGAGCGCATCCCCGGTGTTTTCGGTCGCGAGCGCGATCGCGAGGAGTCCGACGATGAGCACGCTGGTCGGGATCGGCGTGCCTTCGAAGTACCTCACTTTGCCGGTGTCGGCCGACATCGCCTCGGCCGTGACGTTGTAGCGCGCGAGCCGGCTGACGCCGCAGGCGACGAAGTAGACCAGCGCCGCGACGTCGAGCGCGCCGTCGAGCCCCGCGGCGTAGCCGATCGCGGCCGGCGCCATGCCGAACGAGATCACGTCGGCGAGCGAGTCGAGCTCACGCCCGAGCGCCGAGGCTTCGTGGCGCCAGCGCGCGACGCGGCCGTCGAGCACGTCGAACGCGAGCGCGATCGGCACCAGCGCGATCGCGATCCAGAGCGGACGCGTGTCGGCTTCGGCGAGCGAGGCCATCGCCGCAAGCACCGCGCCGGCGCCGCAGAGCGCATTCGCGAGCGTGAACCAGTCCGCGACGTGGAAGTCGCGGATCATCGAGAAGTGGCGCTGCACGGACATCGCAAAGGTCTCCGGCCGGCATTCGACGCTCGCGCGACGGAGCGGGAGCTTAACGGTGCGATGTTGCGTCGCGCGAGAAGCGTCGGGGCTTCCGCCCCTCCCACAGTGATTCCGAACGGCATGCTCCGCAGAGGTGCCGACAGCGCGTGCACGGCCGGGGTCACTGTGGGAGGGGCGGAAGCCCCGACGCTCTTAGACCAAAAAACGCGCGCCGCGCCGGGCGAACCCGGCGCGGCGCGCGGCCGCCGGCCCTGCGGACGGAACCGGCTACGGTGCGGTCGCGGCGAGCAGCGCCTGGTACGCGTTGACGTGACCCGCGCCGACTTCGAACGCGGCGCGGCCCGGCATCGCGGTCGCGGTCGAGGTGAGGAGCTGCCGTACCGCGGCCGGCGTCAGCGTCGGATCGGCCTCGAGCAACAACGCCGCAATGCCGGCGACGTGCGGCGTTGCCATCGAGGTGCCGCTGATCATCGTGTAGTACGGCAGCTGCGCGAGCGGGATCGGGCCGATGTCGGCGACGTTGCCGTTCGCCGCGAGGTTCGTGAGCGCGCGCGTCGAGATCACGTCGACGCCGGTCGCGGCGATCGTCGGCAGGTTGCTCCAGGTCCACGAGACGCCGTCCGGCGTGCTGAACGTGCCGCCTTCACCCGGATTGCCGCGCGACGAAAAGTTCGCGAGCGCCATCGTCTTGTCGGCCGCCGCGATCGACATCACCCACGGTGCCTGTGCGTAGGGGTTGTGCGTATCGGCCGCGGGCCCGCTGTTGCCGGCCGCGAACACGACCACCATGCCCCGCTTGTACGCCGCGTACGACGCGAGGTTGATCGGATCGCTCGGGTCGAAGTCGCCCTCCGAGCCCCACGAGTTCGAGATCACACGGATCGGGCTTGCGAAATCGTCCTGGTGCGCGATCGCGTAATCGAAGCCGCCGAGCGCGTCGAGGATCGAGATCGCGGCGCCGGAGCCGTAGCCGACGAGGTCGGCGTCGGGCGCGACGCCCGCGTAGGTGCCGTTCGAGCGTGAACCCGTGCCGCCGACCGTGCCGGCGCAGTGCGTGCCGTGCCCCGAGTTGAGATCGGTGTTCGGTTGGCCCTCGAGCAGCACCGGCGGCAGGAAGCCCACGACCGACGCGACGTTCAGCACGGCCTGCACGTTCTCGACGACGTGCTCGCCGAACGCGAGATCGGCGTGCGTCGCGTCGATGCCGGAGTCGTTGACCATGACGGTGACGCCGCGGCCGGTGAACGGCAGCGTGCGGCCGAAGTCCTCGGGATGCTGCTGCGCGTACGTCACCCCCGAGAGCTCGCGCGCGTCTGCGTTGTAGTACCGCAGCGTGCGGTTCGGATAGATCGACGCGACGTCGCTGCGACGCGCGAGTGCGCGGATCTGCCCCGGTGTCGCGAGCACGCCGACCGACGGCAGCGCCTCGAGCCTGACGCCCGAGAGTATGCCCAGCGAGCGCAGCACCGCGAGGTCGGCGGCGTCGGCCGGACCGGATTGCCTGTACGTGACGACGACGTCGAGCCGTTCGATCGGCAGCGCGCTCGCGAGCCGCTGCGAGAGATCGAGCGGCACGATCGCATCGGCTGCAACCGGACCGACGGCGAGGCTCGCCGCGATCGCAAGCGCAAGCGAGGTGAGGACATGGCGACGCGTGGACTTCATTCGGTGGTCTCCCCGGGTTGAGGCGCTCCCCTGACGCGCCGATCGCGCGTTGTGGCACGCACGACGCGCAGGGCGCGCCGGGGAAAACCCGGGAACCACGCGGGGAATGACCCTCAGGCCGGCCAGTCGACCGTGCCGCGCACCACCGTCGCGCTGCGGCCGCCGACCCAGACGCCGTCGGCGCCGTAGCGGATCACGATGCGCGCGTCGTGGCCGATCTCGCGCCCCTGGCTCACGACGTAGCCGCGCGCGAGCGAACCGCCGGGCTCGCGCGCGCCGATGTACGCGGCGACCAACCCGTTCGCCGCGCCCGACGCGGGGTCCTCGTCGATGCCGACGCCGCCCGGAAAGGCGCGCACGACGACGTCGTGGTCGGGCGCCGCGGTTCGCGCCCAGAGGCAGACGCCGAGACTGTCGCTGCGACGCGCCAGCGCCGCGATCGCCGCGTGATCGGGGCGCCATGCGCGGAGCGCGGACGCGTCGGCGAGCTCCGCGAGCCACCAGCGCCGGCCACCTTCGACCAGTGCGGGCGGCAGCGTGCCTGCCGCGAGCGAGCCGAGGATCGGCGCGAGTGTCGCGGCCGCGCGCTCGCCTTCCTCGACGATCCGCGCCTCGGGTGCGCGCAGGAACAGATCGCGGTCGCTGCCGGGCGCCGCGACGCGCACGGGCACGAGCCCTGCGCCGCATTCCTGCACGAGCTCGCCCGCGACGGGTGCGGCGTAGTCCGACTCGAGCACGACGTGCGCCGTGCCGAGTGTCGGATGACCCGCGTACGGGATCTCGCGCGACGGCGTGAAGATGCGCGCGCGATAGCTCGCGCCGCGCGTGCGCGGTGCGAGCACGTAGGTCGTCTCGACCAGGTCGGTCCACGCCGCGAACGACTGCATGCGTGCGTCCGACCACGCGTCGGCGTCGAGCACGACGCCGAGCGGATTGCCACCGCCCGGCGTCGCCGGGAACACGTCGACCTGGAACCAGCGTATGCCTGCCGTCATCGCGGCAAGCATACGGGGCTTGACGCGCGATCAGCGTCCGTCGTTGTCGAAATCACCGGGCAGCATACGCTCGACGTAGTGCCAGGCGTCGCGCACCGCGTACTTCGCCTCGTGCCACGCGAGCCGCGACGCACCTTTCGTGCTTTCCCACGCGCGTTCGAGCTCGTTCTCGACGCCGTCGAAGTCGCGGCCGCGGTACTTCGGATAGGTCTGGTAGCCGTAGCGATAGGCCGGCTCGTAGTCGTCCCAGCCGTAGTCGGCGTGATAGGTCGGCTGCGCCGTGTAGCGTTCGCGCCAGTACGCGCTGTGGGCGTCGGCGTTCGTCGGCGCGCCGGCGGCGACCACGTTCGCGGCGCGGTCGCGCCGGTGTCCCTTGTTGAGGAATCCCATCATCATTCTCCTTGCCCGTGGCGCGGCATCAGGATCGCGCGGGCGCCGGGAACCGGCGGTGAACCACCCCGCCTGAACGGAAGGCCGCGCCGTTCAGCCTGCAGTTCTGGTCGCTGTCGCAAACAGTCGCCGAGACGGCCGCGGGCGCGGCCACCCACCACCCACGACGGGGTCCGACATGAACACGATCTGGGCTCGCTCGACCGCGCAGCTCGCCCTGGCGCTCGCACTTCTCGCGCTCGGTGCCACGCAGGCTCTCGCGCAATCGCAACGGCAATCGCAACGCTGGGTCGATCCGCCGTCACGCGTCGCGCGGCTCTCGCACGTCGAAGGTTCGGTCAGCTTCTCGCCGGCCGGCACCGACGACTGGCGGCGCGCGCAGCGCAACCGGCCGCACTGGCGCGGCGATCGCTTCTGGAGCGACCGCCGCTCGCGCGCCGAGCTCGAGCTCGGCGGTGCCGCGCTTCGGCTCGACGAACGCACCGCGGTCGAGATTCTCCAGCTCGACGACCGCACGGTGCAGGTCCAGGTGACCGAGGGCACCGTCAACCTCGCGGTGCGCTACGCGCGGCGCGGCGAGCTCTACGAGATCGCGACGCCGACGCTGGCGCTCGTGGTCGACCGCCGCGCAAGCCTGCGCGTCGACGTCGATCCGCGCAGCGATGTCACCGAGATCGTCGTGCGCGACGGCAGCGCAACTGCTTACGGCGAGCGCGGGCGTTTTGCGCTCGCAGCCGGCGACGCGGTGCGCTTCTACGACTCGACCCTGCGCGACTACGACTTCTTCCGCCCGCGCCTCGACGGCTTCGACCAGTACGCCGACGCGCGCGACCTCAGGCTGCGCCGTTCGCGCTCGTTGCAGTACGTGCCGGAGGATCTGATCGGCTACGCCGAGCTCGATGACTACGGCAGCTGGCGCACACATGCCGAGTACGGCTCGGTCTGGTTCCCGTCGCGCGTGAGCGCAGGCTGGCGTCCGTACCGCGACGGTCACTGGATCCACCAGGAGCCGTGGGGCTGGACCTGGGTCGACGACGCCGAATGGGGCTTCGCGACGTCGCACTACGGGCGCTGGGCGCAGATCGACCGGCGTTGGGGCTGGATCCCGTCGCCGCGGCGCGAGCGCCCGGTCTATGCGCCGGCGCTGGTCGGCTTCGTCGGCGGTTTCGGCACGGGTTCGCGCGAGCCGATCGGCTGGTTCCCGCTCGGGCCGCGCGAAGTCTACACACCGAGCTATCGCACGAGCCGCGACTACTTCGGACGCGTCAACTACGGCAACACCGCGTTCGGCAATCGCGGCATCGTCGATCAGGCGTGGAACGCCTACGATCGCGGCGGCGGCTACAACTACGACTATCGCTACGACACACGCAACGAGATCGTCGCGGTGCCGCGCGACGTGTTCATCAACGCGCGGCCGGTCGGTCGTGCGGCGGTGCCGTACCAGAGCGGTCCGACTGCGGTGCAGGAGCTCGACCGGATTCGCCAGCTGATGCCGGTGCGCCAGTCCCGCTGGGGCACCGCGCCGGTTGCGGCCGCCATGCCGGACGACGACGCGTTCAAGCGCGAGGTGCTCGCGCGTTCGCAGCCCGCGCAGATGCCGAGCTTCCCGGCCGGGGCCGAGCGTTCGCGCGCCGCCGACACGACCGAGAACGTGCAGGTGATCCGCGGCGCCGAAGGGCTGCCGGTGATCCCGCGCGACGACCCCCGCACCGCGGAGGACGCCGCGGCAGCAGCCGATCGCATCGCGCGCGAGCAGGCCGCCGCGCAGCGGGCGCGCGACGAGCAGGCCGCCCAGGCGCAGCGCGAAGCAGAGTCGCAGCGCCAGCGCGACGCCGACGCCCAGCGCCAGCGCGAGGTCGAACAGGCGCAGCGCGAGGCAGAACGCGTACAGCGCGAACAAGAGGCGGCGCAGCGCGACGCCGCACGCCGGCAGTTCGACGAGGAGCGCCGACGCAACGAGGAGGAGCAGCGACGCGGCGAGGCCGAGCGCGCCGCGCGTGAAGCCGAACGTGCGCAGCGCGAAGCCGAGCGCCAGGCCGTGCTGCAGCAGCAGCAACAGGAGCAGCAGCAGCGAGAAGCGGAGCAGCAGGTACAGCGCGAACGCGAACAGCAGCAGCGCGGCCAGGAAGCCGCGCAGCGCGAAGCCGAGCGCGCGCAGCGGGAAGCGGAGCAGGCGGCACGCGAGGCGCAGCACGAAGCGGAACGCCAGCAGCGCGAGCAAGAGGCCGCGCAGCGCGAAGCCGAGCGCCAGCAGCGCGAGCAAGAAGCCGCACAGCGCGAAGCCGAGCGCCAGCAGCGCGAGCAGGAGGCGGCGCAGCGCGAGGCCGCGCGCCAGCAGCAGGAAGCGGAGGCGGCACAGCGCGAGGCCGAGCGCCAGGCGCGCGAACAGGCCGAAGCACAGAACGCCGCGGAGCGCGCACAGCGCGAGCAGGAGCAGGCCGAACGCGAAGCCGAACGCGAGCAGCGCGAACGAGACCGCAAAGAGGAACGCGAGCAGCGCGACCGCGATCGCGACGACGGCAAGGAGCGCGAGCCCGAAGCGGCGTAGGGGCTCGCGGTCGGGCTGCCGCCGGCTGCGCCGGTGTCAGCCCGATCTACGCGAAATCGCCGGCGCTCATTCGTATCCGTCCCGGAACATCGGTGCTTCGGCGGCCGTGAACAGTCCGTGCGCGTTGAACCAGTTGTACAGCCGCACGACGAGATCGGCGTTGATCGTCGGGTCCTGGTGGAAGTTGTGCTGCGTCTGCGGCAGTAGCGCACCCACGTCGTAGAGGTGGCGGAAGTTCTCGATGCCTGCGAGGGAGAGCTGGTTCGCGAGGTCGAGCGAACGCTGCGGCGGTACCGACCCGTCGACGTCCCCGTGCAGCATCAGGAACGGCGCGACGATCCCGGACGCTTCGGTGTAGGTCGGCGCGGCCTGATCCGTGCCGAAGTTGTCCGGCACGATGCCGCCCGCGGTGATCGCCGCGGCGCGCACGCGCGCGCCGAAGCCGGCTACCGAGCCGATCGTCGCGTACGCGCCCTTGCTGTGCCCGAACACGCCGATCCGTGCGGGGTCGACGTACGCAAGTGACTCGAGCGCGTCTAGACAGGCGGTGATCCGCGCGGAGTTCTCGGGGTTGAAGCCGGTGTTCTCGGGGTCGGTCGCACCGCCTCCCACGTGCGTCAGCTCGGGCGCGAGCAGCACGACGCCCCAGCTCGAGAAGCTCGACCAGTTCGGGAAAGACGCCGGCGCGCCACCCTGGCCGTGATTGAGGATCAGCGCCCCGTGCGGGCCGGGCCCCGGCGGCACGAAGGCGCGTCCCGTCACCACGCGGTTCGCGTCGCTGTACGTGAACTGGTCGCCGACGATCTGGAAGGTGAAGGTTCCGGCGCCGGCGTTGTTCGCCGCCGAGAGCAGCACCAGAAATCCGAGTCCGATCAACAACCGAAGCATCGGCGTCTCCCCACGCAAGGGCCCCCGCGGCGATCCTAACGCGTGACCGGAAGCTGCGTTGACGCAGGCTCGACGGGACCGGCCCCGCGACGGGCTAAGCTTGGCGCGCCGCGTCACGTTCGGCGTCTGCACGGGATTGGAGCGATGCACCGCAGCAGGCTCGCCGGATTCATCATCGACTGCCGCACCGACGACCTCGACGAAGCCGCACGCTTCTGGAGCGGCGCGCTCGGCATGGGCCCGCTCGAACGCGAGCCGACCTACCAGCCGCTCGACTCGAGCGCGCGCGATCTCGTGATCGAGGTGCAGCGGGTCACGCATCCGAGCCGCCTCCATCTCGACATCGAGACCGACGACGTCGAAGCCGAGGTCGAGCGGCTCGAGCGCCTCGGCGCGACCCGCGTGCGCAAGACCCGCACGTTCTGGGTCATGCAGTCGCCGACCGGGCAGCGCTTCTGCGTCGTGCGCGCGCGCCATCCGCTCGCGGGGCGCGCCGGCACGAACGAGTGGCTCTGATCGTCCGCAACGGGGCGGCACCGGGTTAAACGCTTTCGCCCGCGCGCGCATCCCAGGGGCTTCCAACCCGACAGGAGCGACTGCCGTGCGTACCCCGACCCGTCTCGTCCCGTTCGCGCTCGTGCTCGCCGCCGCCCCCGCCGCGGCTTGGGACGACTGCGCGCACCGCGTGCCGCGCAACCTCGATCTCTCGGCCGACGGCGTCACGACGCTCGCGGTTCGCGCCAAGGCCGGCTCGCTTTCGATCCGCGGGGCCGGCGCCGGCAGCGCGATCGCGGTGCGCGGCGAAGCCTGTGCGAGCGAGGAAAGCGAGCTCGCCGAGATCCGCATCGTCGAATCGCGCCAGGGCAGCACGCTCGTACTGACAGTCGAGATGCCCGAGACCGAGGCGTGGAGCTGGGGCGACAACTACCGCACGCTCGACCTCGACCTCACGGTCCCGGCGCGGCTCGCGCTCGAGGTGCAGGACTCCTCGGGCGAAGCCGAGATCCGCGGCGTCGCGTCGCTCACGATCCAGGACAGCTCGGGCGAGCTCGAGATCCAGAGCATCGCCGGCGACGTCGAGATCCGCGACAGCTCGGGCGAGATCGACGTGCGCGACGTCGGCGGCGACCTCAACATCCCGGCCGACAGCTCGGGCGAGATCACCGCGCGCCACGTGCGCGGCAACGCCGAGATCGACCACGACAGCTCGGGCTCGATCACGCTGTCGGACATCGGCGGCGACGCCATCGTCGGCACCGACAGCTCCGGCGACATCGAGTTCGATCGCATCACCGGCAGCGCGCGCGTCGGCAAGGACAGCTCGGGCAGCATCGAGGCGCGCGACGTCGGCCGCGACTTCGTCGTGCGCTCCGACGGCTCGGGTGGCATCTCGCACCACGGCGTGCGCGGCCTCGTCGACGTCCCGGAGGAGTGAGTTTGTGTCGCGCTTGCCGGCCATCCTTCGGATGTCCGGCCTACTCCGCCGCCAGTAGGCCGGTGCATCCGAAGGATGGCCGGCGCGGATGTCAGCGCACGCCGCGGCGGCGCAGCGACTGCGGCGAAAAGTCGTCGGGGCTCATCGCGGTCGTGAAGTCGGGTACGGTCTCCTCGTTGTCGAGCAGACCCGCGATGTAGCGGCCCGACTGCAGGTCGTAGTGCACCTCGAGCGTCGACTGGAACGCAGGCAGGTCGTAGAACACGATCGAAGGCGCTTCCGAGACGCGCCAGAGCCGGCCGCGCGAGTCGTAGTGGTCGATCTCCATGATCGTCCAGCTGTCCTCGTCGAGATAGAACGTGCGGCGCGCGTTGAGGTGGCGCTTGCCGGGCCTCAGTGTCGCCTCGACCACCCACATGCGGTGAAGCTCGTAGCGGATGTGCTCGGGATTCAAGTGCCCCGGCTTCACGAGGTCGGCGACCTTGAGGCGATCGCTGTGCGCCTCGTACGCGTTGTACGGCACGTAGATCGCGCGCTTGCCGACCAGCTTCCAATCGAAGCGGTCCATCGCGCCGTTGAACATGTCGGTCATGTCGTTCGTGCGCAGCCCGTCCGACGCGGTGCCGGGGTTGTCGTACGCGACGTCGGGCGCGCGCCGCACGCGCCGCTGTCCGGGGTTGTAGACCCAGGCCTGGCGCGGCAGCTCGATCTGGTTCAGCGTCTCGTGCACGAGCAGCACGTTGCCGGCGAGGCGCGCGGGACCCTGCACCTCCTGGAAGAAGTAGACGAACACGTTGTTGGTGTTGTCGCTGGTGTTGCCGGGCTTGTAGTAGAGGCCGAGGATGCTCTCGTGCATGCGCACCAGCGTGTACGCGCCCGATGCGGTCGGCGCGGCCTGGTTCGCCCAGCGCCGGATCGTGATGCCCTTGTACTTGAGCTTGTGGTTCCAGATCGCCTGGTAGCCCTGTTCGCGCTCGTCGCCCGAGAGGATCGGAAACGGCAGGCCCTCGGCGCAGTGCTCGACACCTTCGCCGTCCTTGGTCAGCGTGCATTGCGCCGCGTTCTGCGCGGTCTGCGTGTAGAGCCGATCGGGTAGCGACGCCGAGCGCCGCGTCGGATAGACGTGGATACGGTAGCTCGGGTACTTCGCGAACAGCGCCTGCTGGCCCTCGGTCAGGTGCGCCGTGTGGTCGCGGTAGTTCTCCGGCGTGATCGTGAAGAGCCGCTCGTCGTCCGCGTACGGATCGGGATGAAAACGCCCGACGGTGTAACCCGCCGGCGGCGCGGTGATGCCGCCTTCCCACGCGGGAATCGCGCCGCCGTCGCCCGCGCGCTCCGCGCCCATCGGCGTGAGGTCGTGGTCGAGCCGCGCGATCTCGTTCGCGTCGACCGCCGCGTGTGCCGAAGCGGTCGCGATGACCGCGAGCGCGCCGAGTAGCCATCGTTGCATGTTCGCTCTCCTCCCAGCCCCGCGGGAGGAGACCAGACCGCGGCCGCCTGTGACTTGTCCGATTGCGCCAGCGTCAGCGCCGCGGCACGAACATCCCGCGGCCGATCAGGAGCATCGCGCTCACGTAGGTCCCGACGATCCACTGGGTCGAATACGCGAACGGCGCGATGAACTGGCTCACGCCGATCATCGCGTCGGACACGAGGAACGCGACGGCGCCGACACCGATCCACGGGTTGCCGCGGATCATCGTCGCTGCGCCCGTCATCCACAGCAGTGCGCCGAGATAGACCACGACCGGGATCCGCATCGCGCCGAGGTTCGGCCAGGCGACGACGAGCAGCACGAGCATCGCGGCGACGAGCAGTGCCACGAGCGGCATGCGCTTCGGCATCGGCGTCGCGCGCCGCGAGAAGACGAGCGCGAATCCGACCTGCGTGACGAGGAAGCAGGCCAGGCCGTGACGGAGATAGCCCGTGCGGTCGAGGTCGAGGAACACGTCGCCCGCGGCGGCGCCGAGGTATGCGGCCACCATCAGTACGCGCTCGCGGCCGCGCAGCGCGTCGAGCGCGAGCGCGCCGAGGATCAGCGCCGGCATCGCCTTCAGCAGCCAACTCGCCGGATACGGATGCCACGCGAGCGAGACGACGTAGCCGTAACCGAGTGCTGCGGCGACGATCAACGCGACGACGGGATTGAGCAGCGCGCGCGGTGCGGAGAGGGGTTCGGCGAGAGTCGCGTTCATGCGTTCGGGTCCTCGGGTTCGGGCCGCCGCCACTCGGGCGGTGCCCACAGATGCTTGACGCGCAGGCGCCACGGGCCGGGGCTGAGCGCGTCGCGGAACATGTCGATCCACTCGTGGAAGTTGAGCCGCACGATGTCATGGCTCGCGATCGGCCGCCGGATCCCGTACTCGACCGGCTCGGATTCCGGTTCGAACGTCCCGAACAGACGATCCCACACGATCAGCATGCCGCCGTAGTTGCGGTCGAGATACTGCGCGTTGCGCCCGTGGTGGACGCGATGGTGGCTCGGCGTGTTGAACAGCCACTCGATCGGCCGCGGCAGTCGCCGCATCGCCTCGGTGTGGACGAAGAACTGGAACGCGAGGTTGATCGCAAGCGCGAGCATGACGGCGCCGGGCGGGAAGCCGACCAGCATCAGCGGCACCCAGAACAAATGGCTCAGGTTGAGCGAGTACGTGAGGCTCTGCCGCATCGCCGTCGTCATGTTCATGCGTTCGCTCGAGTGGTGCACGACGTGCGCGCACCAGAACCAGCGGATCCGGTGGCTCGCGCGATGGAACCCGTAGTAGACGAAGTCGAGCGCGACGATGAGGAGCGGCCAAGTCACCCAGTTCATCTCGATCGTCGCGACGCGCAGCTCGTAGACCCACGCGAACACGGCGCCGAGGAACAGCGCGTGGTAGAGCACCTCGACGGCCTGGTAGCTGCCGCCGAGCCCGAGGTTCGTCAGCACGTCGCGCCACTCGTACGCCTTCACGCTCTGCGCGCGCAGCGCGCGGTGCTCGACCAGCACCGCGGCGACGAACACGGGCGTGAGCCCGATCAGCAGGAGCTGCTTGAGGTCGGGATGCGGCCCGAACAGCGCGACGATGTCCGCGGCGAAGTCGCGCATCCGCTCAGCGCAGGCTCCGCGCCAGCGCCACGAGGTGCGCGAGCTCGTCCGGCGTCACGACGCCGTCGCGCGCATCGCGTACGACGAGATGTGCGAGCTGGCGGTGCTGGCGCGACGCGGTCGTGTAGTCGTCTTCTGCGCCTGCGGCGGGCGCCGCGAGCGTGGGACTGCCGGCGAGGTCGCCGACCAGCGCGGGCAGCGCCGCAGCGAGCGCGTCGGCGTCGCCGAGCAGCGCATGGCTCGCAACGCGGTGCGTGCGCACGACCTCGCCGCCGAACGCGTCGGCGATCTCGAGCCGCACGGTGTCCTCGGCGAGCGCTGCGGGGTCAGCGTACGCGAGCTCGCGCTGCCACGGCGACTTCGCGTCGCGCAGGCTCGCGCCGGACCACGCGACGCGGCGCACGGCGCGATCGAGCGTGATCGGTGTCGCGCGTCCGGCGAGCGCGTCGCGGTTGAGCCGCTTCGCGATCGCGAGCTCGTCTTCCGGTGAGACCTTGCCTTCCTTGAGCGGCGCGAACGCCGGGGTTGCCTCGAGCGTCCACGCGACCGCGACGAACGACGCCGGCCGCGCCGTGCGCTCGCCGTCGACGCGCGCGACGAGCGCGGCCCAGGCCGTGTCCAGCGCCGCGTCCTTCGCGTCGCCAACCGCGTGCGCGCGTGCCGAGAGCTCGGCCGAAACGCCGAGACCGGGCAGATCGCCCCCGTCCGTCTCGCCCGACGCGAACTCGAACGCGAGCCGCCGGCCCGACGCGAGATCGATAGCCGCGAGTCGCACCAGATCGTGTGTCCGCTTCGCCGATGGCTCGAGGCGGTAGGCGACGTCGGCCTTGTCGTCGGTGCGAACCGCGCGCAGCGGCGCGTCGCGCACGACACGCACGAGCACGTCACCGACGAGCCGCAGGCCATCGGGCGTCGTCTCAGCCTGCACCGTGCTCCAGTCGACGTCCGCACCGAGCACGAGCTTGCGCGGTGGCGCCTTCGAGCCTTTCGCGGCGCTCGCGGCGGCCGGATCGGTCGCGCTGGTCGTCCGGTGCAGCACGAGCTCGTGATACCCCTCGCCGCCGCGGTCGTTGACGCCGAATTGCGTGCGCAGCGTGACGTAGCCCTGGAGCTGGCCGTCGCCGCGGCGGCAGATGTCGTGCAGCGCGGTCGTCGTTGCGGGCGTCTCGTCGAATACGACGCCGAGGTTCGCATCGGGCTGGTGCTCGACCACCGTCAGCTTCGTCGCGCCGTCGTATCGCAGCACGTGCTGGGTGCCGACCGTGGCATCGGGCGAGAGCGACGCGTTCGACGCGGTCGTGACGTTGCGGAGCCGCGGTGCTTCGTACACGTGCAGATACTCGGGCGTACCGCCCACGGCCGGAACACGGAACGCCTGGCGCACGTAGGCGGTGCGCGGCACGCCCGACCACGGCTTGATGTTCGACGGCATGTCGGGCGTGTAGTCGGCGCGGCGGTCGTAGCGGTTCGAGTCGTCCTGCATCAGCACGACGCGGATCTCGTGCAGCAGCCCGGCCGGCGTCGGCGCAGTGCGCCACCACATCGCTTCCGACGGATGGATTTCGGGCCGTCCGCCGTGGCCGTGATCGGCGATCCACGGACCGTAGTTGCACATCGCCTTGCCGTTGATGGGCGAGCTCGCGGGGTCGGTGTGCGGAAACCACGGGTTGCCGGCGTAGCTCTGGTCGTGCGTGATCTCGGCTTCGAAGCACTGGACGCCGCCGCAGGTGTGGACGTCGCCGGCGTTCGAGTAACCCCATGCGACGGGGTCCGTGATGATGTGCGAGAAAACAGCGGACGGCACCACGTACTTGTTCGCGTCGTCCTCGTCGCCCGAGTACCACGGGTTGTAGAAGCTGTAGTGGTGCTGCGTGCCGCAGGCCGCGTGCTTGTACGCGTCGACCGGTTCCCAGTTGCGCCAGAAGATGCCGTCGGCCTCGGTCCAGCCGATGTAGTGGCCGTCGGGGTCGTAGACGTCGAGCGTAGCCTGCGTGTTCCAGACCGCGTCGAAACGCGTGGTCTGGGTCGAGCTGCAGACCGGCAGCGTCGCGCTGGAGAGGTCGACGAAGCCGGCGTACGCGGGCTGCGCGGCGGCGGCGAAGGCGAGTGCGCGGGCGAGCGTGGATCGCATCATCGTTCGTGTCCTCGGATCAGTCAGTAGAGCCACGGGAAGAACTCCTCGGCGAGACCGCCGAGGAACGTCTCGACGAAAAGCACCTTCACCGGGATGTGCTCCCACCACCACGCGTTCGTGACGGTGAAGGAGACGAAGAAGTCCCAGAGCACGCTCGGACGCCACCACTCGAAGAACACCTCCGAGCTCCACTGCGCCCGGCGCAGCATCGTGTGGACGTCGGGCAGCGGTTGCGCGGTCGTGCGGAACACGCCACGCAGACGCGTGACATCGTCGACGACGTCGAAGCCGCGGTCGTCGTGCACGAGCTTCGCGCCGAGGTAGCGGAAGCTCGCGGCATTGAGCCGGTATACGAGTAGACGGCCGTCGACGCCGGGCACTGCCGTCATGATCTGGAGCTGGCCCGTGATCGGCAGCGCCGCGCCGCCGTCGAACACCGTGTAGCCCGTGACGTTCGCGGGATGCGCCGCGCTCGCGCGCCACGCGTCGATGTCGGGGATCTGCACGTCGAGATAGAAGGAGACGTCGCGGAACTCGGCGTTCCAATAGCCGTAGCCGTGCATCTCCTCGGCGAAGTCGAGGCCGCGCGCGGCGACCGTCGTTCCGAACAGCACGAACGCGAGCAAGGCGAGGATGCGCATGGGTGGCCTTCTTACCGGTCGAATGTGTCAGCCGACGAACCGTTCCGTGGCACGTTCGGCCAGCGCGGCGATCGTGAGCAGCGGATTGACACCGAGCGAAGTCGAGACGACGGCGCCATCCATCACGTAGAGCCCGCGGTGCACCGCGCCGCCGTCGCCGTCGTAGACGCGACAGTCGGCGTCGACGGTGCCGCTCGACGGCGCGTCCGCCATCGCGCAGCCGCCGAGCGGGTGGACCGTCGTCATCGCTGCGCCGAACAACGGATGCTTGCGCGGGCTGTCGACGTGGCGGCCCGCGAAGGCCTGCGCGTGGCGTGCCATCTCCGCGCGGATCCGCGCGACGAACGGCTCGTTCATGACGCCGGGCCAACTCAGCGCGAGGCGCTGGTCGGTGCCGAGCCGCAACCGGCCACCGGCCGAGTCGTGGCCGATGCCGAGGTAGACCATGCTGTGGTTGACGGCGCCGTGGCTCCGCAACGCGGCGATGTCGCTCGCGATGCGGCGCTCGTGTTGGAACGTCGGCGGCAGGCCGGCGCCGGCCGGCAGCGCAAGTCTCAGCGCGTCGACGAGCGCGCTCGGCAGCGCACCTTCCTCGATGAGATAGCGCTGCGGGATCGACGTGTTCGCGTAGCGCGCGGCCGAGGTGATCGTCGGGCCGACACGCGCCGCGCCGTCGCGCGGCGGTGCGTCACCGTAGCCCGCGACGTTCGCCTGCACATCGGTGTTGTAGCCGAGCCCGAGCAGGTCGCCGTTCGCCGAGAAGCGCAGGCCGAGCGCGCTCGAGACGCGCAGCCCGGCGTCGCGCGAGCGCAGCAGGATCTCGGTGCTGCCGAGCGCGCCGGCGGCGAGCACGACGTGCGTCGCGACGATGGCGCCCTGGCGCGTGCCGAAGAGTGCCGAGCGCGCGGTGTAGTGCACACGCCAGCGCCCGTCCGCGAGCCTTTCGACGCGGCGCACCTCGAAGCCGGTATGGAGCTCCGCACCGCGCTGGCGCGCGAAGGGGAGGTAGTTCACGTCGAGCGTGTTCTTCGCGCCGACGCGGCAGCCGCTGACGCAGTCGCCGCAATGCGTGCACGGCGACTGCCAGACGCCCTGCGCGTTCGGCGCGGCGCCAGTCGTTGCGAGGTTGACCGCGAGATCGAGCGGCGCGAACGTAACGGCCGCGCCGGCCCGTGCGCGCCGGCGTGTGCTCGATCGATGCAGCCAGTGCTTGCGGAGCTCGTGCGTGTCGCCGATGCGCGCGACGCCGAGCATCTGGCGCACCGTCGCCTCGTGCCGGTCCATCGCGCCGGTCGCATAGGCGTTGCGGATCGCGGCGGGCCATGCGGCCTGCGCCATCACGTCGCGCTCCGGCGCGATCACGACGTTCGCGTTGATCAGCGAGGTGCCGCCGAGACCGTTGCCGACGAGCACGTCGAGGTCGGCACCGGCGCGGTAGTCGAAGAGTCCCAGCGGATTCGCGTCGCTGCGGAATTGCGCGAGCACGTCGGTCAGTCGATGCGGAAACGCGGCCGGTTGCCATTCGTTGCCGCGCTCGAGCACGCAGAGGCTGCGGCCCGGCGCGAGCCGCGCTGCGGCGATCGCGCCACCGTAGCCGGAACCGACGACGACGACGTCGTAGGACGCGCGCAGCCGGTCCTGCGGCAACGAAAGCGACGGGCGCGGCGGCGCAGCAGCCGCGCTCTCCCCAGCGCGGCCGGCGAGCCCGAGCGCTCCCGCGCAAACGAGGCCAGCCTCGATCGATCGAAGGAAACGCCGCCGCGCCTCGTCCATCCCCGCATCCCCGACATCGCGTCGGGTCGCAGGAAATCAGATGCACCGGTCAGGACGCTTGTCCGAATGCGCCAGCCGGTGACCGCGCGAGCGATTCCCTGTAGGCCGGAGTGAGCCGAAAGCGAAGCCCGGCAACCCGTCGCGAGACGTGCCGGACTTCGCTGCGCTCACTCCGGCCTACGGTGACTGGCAGAGCGAGCCGGGACGCTGCTGGTCTCAATGCGCCGCAGGACGCGCCGTCGAATAGTCGCGCGAGAACAGCCGTCGGAACTCGGTCGGCGAGACGCCCGTCCACTTGCGGAACGCGCGCGAGAACGACGCCTGCTCGGCGAAGCCCGCGTCGCCGCCGATCGCGAGTAGCGAGCGCTCGCTTTCGAGCAGCTCCGAGACCGCGACCGCGAGCCGCACGCAGTCGGTCATGCGGCGGTACGAGAGCTCGTGCTCGGCGAGCCGCCGCTGCAGCGAGCGCGGCGCGATCGCGAGGTCGATCGAGACATGCGTCAGCCCGCGGGCGCCGAGGCCCGATGCGTCGAGCGTGCCGTCGAGCGCGCTCTCGAGGATCGGGCTCTCGCCGAGCTCGGCGAGCCGCGCGCACGACATGCCCCACTGTGCCAGCGCGCGGTGTATCTCGGGATGCGCGTAGCGCATCGGCAGCGAGAGCCAGTCGCGATCGAAGCTCACGGTGTTGCGCTCGCCGCCGACGCGCACTGGGCAGTCGAACGTGTCCTCGTAGGTCGCGCGCTGCGACGAGGCACGCCGCGTCAGCGTGATGCCGCGCAGCGGCACGTGCATGCCGGCGAGGTAGCGGCCGAACGACACCCAGCCCGCCAGCACCGCGTCGGCGAAATGACTGCTGCCGGTCGAGCCCGGCGCGTACTCGTCCCAGGCGAGCTCGACTTCGTCGCCCGACATGCGTACCGACGCGCGTCCGACCGAGCTCACGATCGGCTCGAGCGTGACGAGCGCGCGGATCGCGTCGGCGAGCGTCTCGCCCGACGCGCACGCGACACCGAGCACGCCGAAGCCCGCGCCGCCGATCGCTGCGCCGAACTTGAGCCCGAGATGGCCGTCGTCGAACTCGCCCGACCAGCGCTCGAACAGCGACCAGACCGAGTCGTAGGGAATGCGCCGTACCGCGCGCACGGATGCTGGCGCGCGCCCGGCCTCGATTGCGTATGCGCTGCGCGCCGGCACACCGCGGCCGACGAGGAAATCCCCGAACGCGCCGACGTACGAGCCGGATACCGTCATGTCCTGCATCAAGGCCGCCTCCCCGCGTGCCTTTGCGGTCCGATCATGCCACGGTGGCTGCGCGAAAGGCGTCGGGGCTTCCGCCCCTCCCACAGTGATTCCCGACGTGAACGTCAATATGCGATGTCGTCGCATTCCGATGCCGACGGTAGGAGCCACTGTGGGAGGGGCGGAAGCCCCGACGGCAGCGAACACGATCGCAGCAGTTCCTGCCCAGCGACGCTCGGTTAAGCTCCCCTCGTGCGCTCCTCGTCTTTCGCCGCGCTGCGGCGCCGTGACTTCACGCTGCTGATCCTCGCGGGACCGCTGATCCTGACGACCGCGCTGCTCGCGCAGGAAGTCGCGCTCGGGTATGCGCTCTATCAGCTCACGCGCGATCCGCTCGCGCTGGGGCTCGTCGGGCTCGCAGAGGCGATCCCGTACTTGACGGTCGCGCTGTACGGTGGCGCGATCGCCGACCGCATGCCGCGCAAGCGCATCATCGTCACGGCGGTCGCCGTCATGCTGGCGGGCAGCCTCACGCTCGATCTCGTCATGCGCCGGGCCGAAGGCATGAGCGAGCTCGCGCTGCTGACCTCGGTTTATTCGACGCTCGCGCTCGTCGGCTTCGCGCGCGGCTTCTACGGCCCGGCGATCTCGGCGCTGCGCGCGACGCTGGTGCCGCCCGAGCTCTACTCGAACGCCTCGGCCTGGAGCTCGACGTTCTGGCAGACCGGCGCGGTGCTCGGCCCGCTGCTCGCGGGCTTTCTCTACGGCCCGGTCGGGCTGACCGGCACGCTGACGACGGTCGTCGCGATGGTCGCGGTCGCGCTCGCGCTGCTCGCGGTGATTCGTCCGCCCGCGTTCGCGGCGCCGACCAGAACCGAGCCGATCCTCGACGCGATCCGCGAGGGCTGGCGCTTCGTGTTCGGCAATCGTCCGCTGCTCTACTCGATCAGCCTCGATCTCGTCGCGGTGCTGTTCGGCGGCGTCGTCGCGATCCTGCCCGCGTTCGCGGAGGACGTGCTGCACGCCGGCCCCGACGCGCTCGGCTGGCTGCGCGCCGCGCCGTCGATCGGCGCGGTGCTGACGCTGCTCGTGCTCGCGCGCTATTCGCCGGTCGGAAAGCTCTGGCGCAACCTGCTCGCCGCGGTGACGGGCTTCGGCATCGCGACGCTGGTGTTCGCGCTGTCGTCGAGCTTCTGGCTCTCGTTCGCGGCGCTGTTTGCGACCGGCGCGTTCGATTCGGTCAGCATCGTGATCCGGCAGTACCTGCTCGCGTCGGTGCCGCCCGATCACCTGCGCGGGCGCGTGCTCGCGGTCAACGGGCTCTTCGTGACCTGCTCGAACGAGATCGGCGCGTTCGAGTCGGGCGCGGCCGCGCGTGTACTGGGATTGCGCAACTCGATGCTCGCGGGCGCGCTCGTGACGTTCGCGTCGGTCGGGTGGGTCTACGTCAAAGCGCGCGACCTGCTGCGTGCCGAGCGCGCCGCGTCGGCGGCGGCGTGAGGGCGCCGCGATGTGCAGCGCGTATTACCTCAAACGCATCGAACGCAAGGCCGAGCGCGCGGCGGCGGCGATGCTCGAGAAGCTGAGGCTCGAGGCGCATGCGACCGAGCTGCCGCTGATCCGGCCGACCGATCCGGCGCCGGTCATCGCGACGAAGCACGACGGCCCGTTCCTGCTGCACGCACGTTGGGGGCTCGTGCCTCACTGGGCGAAGGACACGACCATCGCGCGGCAGTGCTTCAACGCGCGCGGCGAATCCGTGGACGAGAAGCCCGCGTTCCGCGACGCGTTCCGCGCGCAGCGGGTGCTGATCCCCGCGAGCGGCTGGTTCGAATGGACCGGCCCCAAGGGCCGCAAGCTGCGCCACGCGATCGCGCCGATCGACGGCGCGCTGATGTTCGCGGGGCTGCGCGCGTCGTGGAAACGGCCCGACGGCGCGTGGCTCGACACCTTCACGATCGTCACCGCGCCGGCGCTGCCCGGCCTCGAAGGCGTGCACGACCGCATGCCGCTGCCGGTACGCGAAGCCGAGTGGTCGATCTGGCTCGACGGCACGCCCGACGACGCGCGCGCGCTGCTGACACCGGACGACGCGGCCTACACCATCGAGCCGCCGCCGTAGGAGGAACGTCGGACGATCAAAAAAGACGCCGAGCGGAGCTCGGCGTGCAGGACGAGGACGACGATGAACCACTGCCCTGATGGGTCGCACCTCGTTCCGTGCGACCCACCGAAGACTCGGGACGCGAGGTCCCGTCGATGAAGGCCGATCGAATCTCCGTGGTGTGATCGCTGGATTCGTATTTCAGAATCGCTTGCAATCGCTCTTCGGATTGCGGATTCGATCGGCTGACCGTGGCGTAGCAGAACGCGTGCCAAGCGCGCGGCGCGACGGCGTGGCCCTCGGCGCGGCGTGCGTGGTGGCTCCGCTGTACCCGTTGCACGCCGCCGTACAATCCGTACACGAAAGGGAGCGAGCGATGCCCGTCCCGCAGCGCGAGTGCGTGTTCCGTTTCATCTCCCAGCCGACCGACGTGAACTGGGGCGGCAAGGTGCACGGCGGCTCGGTCATGAAGTGGATGGATCAGGCCGCTTACGCCTGCGCGGCCGGCTGGAGCGCCGGCTACGCGGTAACCGCGAGCGTCGGCGGCATGAGCTTCCTGAGGCCGATCCGCATCGGCGATCTCGTCGAGATCTCCGCGATGATCGTGCTGACGGGAACCTCGAGCATGGCGATCGCAGTCGAGGTGGATTCACTCGATATCCTGACGCGCGAGCGCGCGCGCACGACGCGCTGCGTGATGGTCTTCGTCGCGGTCGACGACGCGGGCAGGCCCGTGCCCGTGCCGTCCTGGGTCCCGGTCACCGAAGCCGATCGCCGTCTCGCCGACTACGCGCGACGGCTCAAGACCGAGCTCGCGGAGGCGCAGGACGACCTCGACACGCTTTGACGCACGAGACCGTCGTTTCGCCGCAGCGCGATGTCGCCACGGCGCGGGGCGGTGTCAGTTTTCCCCCAGATGGAGGTGCTCCGGGTGCGTGTGCTCTCGTCGATCCTCGCGGTGCTCGCTTGCGGCGTCACAACCGCGGACGCGGCACCGGTGCGGCGCGACCATCTCAGCGTCGAGCTCGTCGCGGCGCGTGATGCGGTCGCGCCCGGCACGCGCGCGCTCGTCGGGCTCAAGCTCACGCACGATCCCGAGTGGCACACGTATTGGGTCAACCCCGGCGACTCGGGGTTGGCGACGAAGCTGCACTGGACACTGCCGGACGGCGTCGCGGCGGGCGAGATCCTCTGGCCCGCGCCACATCGGCTGCCGCTAGGGCCGCTGACGAACTTCGGCTACGCGGGCGAGATCGTGCTGCCGTTCGAGCTCGCGGTCGACGCCTCGGTGGCGCCGGGCTCGGCGCTGCCGCTGCGCGTGCGTGCGTCGTGGCTCGTCTGCAAGGAGGAGTGCATCCCGGGCGACGCGACGCTCGAGCTCGAGCTGCCGGTGCGCGAGGCGCCGGGCGAGGCGATCGCAGCGCACGCCGCGCTGTTCGACGCCGCGATCGCGGCGCAGCCGCGCGTCGATCCATCGTGGGTCGCGACGTACGCGCTCGAGGTCGACGACGTCGTCGTGACGCTCGCCGGTCCCGTCGCGCTCGACGCGGCTTCGCTCGAGCTGTTCCCGGTCGCGCAACAGGTGCTCGCGAACGGACGCGGCGATGTGGTCGTGACCGGCGCGGGGCGCGCAACGATCCGGACGCCGCGCAGCGATGCGTTCGTCGCGATGCCGGCGGTGCTCGAGTTGGTGGTGGTGCAGGGCGACGGTGGGGCGCGTGAGGCGGTGTTCGTGGAGGCGCGCGCGTCGGGCGATGTCGGCGCGATCGGGGCTTCCGCCCCTCCCACAGTGACCCCGGCCGCCAGCGGGCCTTCTGGTGGCGTGGCGGGCGGAATCACTGTGGGAGGGGCGGAAGCCCCGATCGCGAGCTCAACCGCCGCATCGAACCTCGCCATCGCCATCGCCTTCGCCTTCCTCGGTGGCCTGCTCCTCAACCTCATGCCTTGCGTTTTCCCGGTGCTCGCGCTGAAGGCGGTCTCGCTCGCGACGAGCGCGCACGATCGCGCACGCGCGCGCCGCGAAGGCCTCGCTTATCTCGCCGGCGTGCTCGCGACCTTCCTCGTGCTCGCGGCGGCGCTGATCGCGCTGCGTGCGGGCGGTGCCGCGCTGGGTTGGGGTTTCCAGCTGCAGTCGCCACCGGTCGTCGCGACGCTCGCGTTCGTGATGGTCGCGACGGGGCTCTCGATGTCCGGCGTCTTCGCGATCGGCGGAACCTGGGCCGGCGCCGGCGACACACTGACGCGTGCGGGCGGCGCGCGGGGCGCGTTCTTCACCGGCGTGCTCGCGGTCGTCGTAGCGAGTCCGTGCACCGCGCCGTTCATGGCGCCGGCGCTGGGCTACGCGGCGACCGCGTCGGCGCCGACCGCGCTCGCGGTGTTCGCCGCGCTCGCCCTCGGTCTCGCGCTGCCGCTCGCGCTCGTCTCGTTCGTGCCCGCGCTCGCGCGCGTGCTACCACGGCCGGGGGCGTGGATGGAGACGCTGAAGCAGGCGCTCGCGTTCCCGATGTATCTCGCCGCGCTCTGGCTCTTCTGGGTGCTCGGCCGCCAGGTCGGCGTCGACGCGATGGCGCAGGCGCTCGCGGGCGCGGTTGCGCTCGGCTTCGCGCTGTGGCTCGCGGGCCGCGAGCCGGCGTCGGCGACGGGTCACGTGCTGCGCGCCGTAGCGGTCACGGCGTCGATCGCGGCGGCGGTGTTCGCGCTCGCGACGCTCGACGGCTCCGCGCCGCGAAATGCAGCGCAGGCGTCTAACGGCATGCACGAGCCGTACTCCGACGCGCGCCTCGCGGCGCTGCGTGCCGAGGGCCGCCCGGTGTTCGTCAACATGACGGCCGCGTGGTGTATCACCTGTCTTGCGAACGAGCGCGTTGCGCTCGCGAGCCACGCGGTGCGCAACGCGTTCGCGCGCCACGATGTCGTCTGGCTCGAGGGCGACTGGACGCGCTTCGACGCTTCGATCACCGCCTACCTTGCGGCGTTCGGGCGAAACGGCGTGCCGCTCTACGTGGTCTACCCCCGCGGCGAAGGTGAGCCGCGCGTGCTGCCGCAGGTGTTGACCCCGGGTCTCGTGGCCGAGGCCCTCGAGCACGCTGCGCGTGGTGCGCCGGCGAACCTCGCCCGACATCCCCCGTGAACGAAGGAGCTCCGTCATGACACGCACCCTCATCGCCCTCGCCGTCTCACTGATCGCCGCGTCTGGCGCGGCGCTCGCGAAACCCGAGATCGGCAAACCCGCGCCGGCGTTCGCTGCGACCGATGCGAACGGCAAGACCGTCAGCCTCGCCGACTACGCCGGCAAGACCGTTGTGCTCGAGTGGCACAACCCCGAGTGCCCGTTCGTGAAGAAGCACTACACCGGCAACATGCAGCGGCAGCAGAAGAACGCAGCCGGCGAGGAAGTCGTGTGGCTCACGATCAACTCCGGCAAGGCGGGCAAGCAGGGCCACCTCGACGGCGCCGCGGCGAACGCCTACCTCACGAAACAGGGAGCAGCACCCGCGGCGTATCTCGTCGATGCCTCGAGCGAGGTCGGGACGGCGTACGGCGCGAAGACGACGCCGCACATGTACGTCATCGACGGCGGCGGCACGCTGCGCTACATGGGTGCGATCGACTCGATCGCGAGCGCCGACGCCGACGACCTTCCGAAGGCGACGCAGTACGTCCCGCAGGCGCTCGCCGAGCTCGCGGCGGGCAAGGCGGTCAGCGTCGCGTCGACCCAGCCCTACGGCTGCTCCGTCAAGTACTGACCCACCCGAAAAAGGGGTCAGAAAAAGGGGTCAGAGGAAATTGGCGTTTGAAACGTTGATTCCCTCTGACCCCTTTTTTCGTTCTAGGGGGACAATGAACCCGGTTGCGGGGTCGGCGTACTCAGGGGCAGATGCGGGTCCCGCAACCCGCCAACACCGAGGAGATCCCGCTCATGCGTTCGATCGTCCGCCTCATGTTCGTCGCTGCATTGGTGCCGTCAACCGCCGCCGTCGCGGCGACCCATCAGGTGGAGGTCATCGATTTCGCATTCGTGCCGCAGGAGATCACGATCGCGCCCGGCGACACCGTCATCTGGCGCAACACCCGCGGCGTCCACAACGTCGTAGCCGACAACGGATCGTTTCGCTCCGGCAGCGCGCAGTCGGCGCCCTGGACGTTCCAGCGCGTGTTCACGAGCGCGGGCGAGTTCGGCTACTACTGCGAGCCGCACGGCGGGCCCGGCGGCTCGGGCATGTCCGGCCGCGTCGTCGTGCAGGGATCGACACCGCGCCCGTTCACGATCAACGAGGGCGTGCAGGGCTCCTGGCTCAACAACGCGACCGGCGGACAGGGCTTCTTCTTCGACGTCGCACCGAGCGTCGGCAATCTCTTCGGCGTCGCATGGTTCACCTGGACCGGCACCGCCGGCCAGTACGACTGGCTGACCGGCGCCGGCGCCTACCAAGGCGACCGCGCGACGATCACGCTGTTCCGTACGCGCGGCGGCCGCTTCAACGACCCGACGCCGGTGCAGACCACGCCCGCCGGCAACGCGACGATCACCTTCACGAGCTGCACGAGCGCGTCGCTGCAGTTCACGCTGACTGATCCCGCCGCGAACGGGACGATCCCGCTGACGCGACTCCTGCCGGCCAGCAGCCTCTGCACGACGGCGAATCCGCCCCAGGCCGCGGAGGACTGAAGATGACGCCCGAGTCGCGTCCGTCGAACGAGGCGCGCGGCGCCGAGGACGGCCGCGACCTCGCGCTGCTCGCGCAGGTCGCGCGCGGCGATCGAGCGGCGCTCGCGGCGCTCTACCGCGAGTACTACCCGCGCCTCTACCGCTTCGTGCTGCGTCTCGTCGTACGCAGCGACGCGGTCGAAGACGTCGTCAATGAAACGATGCTCGCGGTCTGGCAGCAGGCCGCTGCGTTCCGCGAGGCTTCGCGCGTCGGCACGTGGATCTACGGCATCGCGTACCGGCGCGCGTTGAAGACGATTGCGCGCGAGCGCCGTCCGGTGCCGGTGCCCGATACCGTGCCGGTCGCGCTGCCCGCGGATCTTTCCGACGCCGCGGCGCGACGCGCCGCGGTCGCGCGGGCGATCGCGCAGCTCCCGCCCGAGCAGCGCGCGGTCGTCGAGCTGACGTTCGCGTTCGGGCATTCGTACGGCGAGATCGCCGCGATCCTCGGCTGTCCCGAGGGCACGGTGAAATCGCGGATGTTTCACGCGCGCGCGAAACTGCGTCCGCTGCTGCGCGCGCTGGTGGAGGAATGATCATGCAGACCCCCGATCGGAACATCGAGCCCGACGCGACGCTGCTGTCGCTGCCCTGGCTCGTCAACGGCACGCTGGCCGGCGAGGAAGCCGCGGCGGCCCGCACCGCGATCGGCACGGACCTCGAGGCCCGGCGCCAGCATCGCGAGCTCCAGGCGCTCGCCGCGATGGTCGGCGATGCGCCGCTGCTCGACGCGAACGCCGTGCTCGGCTTCGAGCGCCTGCGCCGCGCGATCGACGGCGCGAGCGGCCACGTGCTCGACCGCAACTGGGCACGGCCGACGCGCGTCGTGCCGATCCCGCCGGCGCGCGGTCTGAAACGCACGCTCGCGCTCGCCGCGGGCGTGCTGCTCGCGCTGGTCGCGACCGAGAGCGCGCGCGAGCCCGGGTTCGCGCCCGCGTACACCGCGCTGACGCGCCCTGCGACGGACGCGGCGACGCTGCGCGTCGTGTTCGCGGCGACGCTCGACGAAGCCGCGATCGACGCGCGCCTCGCGGCGCTCGGCGCGCGCCGCGTCGGCCCGGTCGGTGCGCAAAACACGGTGACGGTCGCGACCGCGCCCGAGGCGCGCACGGCGGTCGCGACCGCGCTCGCGCGCGATCCCGACGTCCGGCTCGTCGCAGGCGGGGGCGTGCCGTGAACGCGCGCGCGTTCGTCGTCGCGGCGCTCGTGGCGGCGCTCGCGTTCGGCGCACGCACCGCCACCGCGGCCCCGGACGCCACGCCGGTCGCCGAGCACGATGCGCGCCGCCTGCTCGTCACGGTCGAGGTCCCGGCACCGATCCACGTCGCGGGCCCCGCGTACCGCCGCCCCGGTGGCTACGGCAGCTCCGCGACGCTCGAAGCGACGCTCGACCGCATCGCGCGCGACCACGACCTCGTCCGCGTCGACGGCTGGACGATGCGCGCGCTCGACGTCTGGTGCGAGGTCTACGAGGCGCCGGACCTGGCGGTGCATGCGCGCGCGCTCGCGGCGCTCGCGCACGACGCACGCGTCGAGTCGGTACAGCCGATGCGCCGCTTCGCGGGGCAGGGCGCCGAACCCGATCCGTACCGAGATCTGCAGCCCGAGCCGATGCGCGCCGAACTCGATTCGGCGCACCGCATCGCGCGCGGGCGCGGCGTCCGCGTCGCGCTGATCGATTCCGGGGTCGACGCGTCGCATCCCGATCTCGCGGGTGCGCTCGCACCGGCGCAGGATTTCGTCGGCGCGGGCGAGCGCGGCACGCACGGCACCGCGGTCGCGGGCGTCATCGCGGCGCGCGCCGGCAACGGTGTCGGCATCGCGGGCGTCGCGCCCGAGGCCAAGCTCGTGGATCTGCGCGCGTGCTGGCTCGAAGGCGCGCACACCGCCTGCAACTCGTACACGCTCGCGCGCGCGCTCGACGCCGCGATCACGGCGCGCGTCGCGGTCATCAACCTGAGCCTCGCGGGCCCCGAGGATCCGCTGCTCGCGCGCCTCATCAAGGTCGCCGAAGCGCGCGGCATCGTCGTCGTCGCGGCCGTGCCGGGCGGCGTTGCGCCCGATGCGGCGTTTCCCGCGCGGCTCGAATCGGTGCTCGCAGTCGTCGAGAGCGAGCGGCGCGCGGACGGCGCGGTCAGCGCGCCCGGACGCGACGTATTGACGACGCAGCCCGGCGACCGCTACGACTATGCGAGCGGCAGCTCGATCGCGGCGGCGCACGTTTCGGGCATCGCCGCGCTGTTGTGCGAGGCGGTGCCGTCGGCCGCGCCGGGGCAGATCCGTTCCGCGCTGCGCGCGTGGCCGGCGCGACCGCTGTCGCTGCTGCTGCGCTGCG
>Ga0187892_10002242_pt1 | contig 39983 bp, 35 predicted proteins | sample MA1701073metaG_FD_139345 | JGI IMG/M metagenome (GOLD analysis project Ga0187892, IMG submission 139345) | Bio-ooze microbial communities from a basaltic lava cave in the Kipuka Kanohina Cave System on the Island of Hawaii, USA - MA170107-3 metaG ... | reverse complement strand
GGGCGCCACCGCTATTTTCACAAGCTCTACGCGCTCGATACCGTGCTGCCCGCCATGGAGAGCCCCACGAAAACCGAGCTCGAGCAGGCGATGAAGGGGCACGTGCTCGACAAGGCCGAGTTGATCGGAACCTACCAGAAATCCTAGTTTCACCAATCGCCAAAGCGATCCCCTCCCCCTTGATGGGGGAGGGTGAGGGTGGGGGTGAAAATGCCACGACACACAACGTACTCACCCCCATCCCGACCGTCCCGTCCCGATCCGTTGCATCGGATCGGGCGCTCGGCGGCTCGGAGCAATGCCCCTCGAAACCCCGCTTCGCCCCCCGTCAAGGGGGAAGGAGATTTCTCGATCGAAGTCGATATGCTCGCGCCGGGCGCCGAGCGTATCGCCGGCAAGGAATTGCCCCTGGACGTCATCGCCCGCGACGTCATCTTCGGCGAAGGTCCGGTGTGGGACGCCAGCAACAAGCAATTGTTCTTTACCGACATCATCGGCGACACCATCTGGAAGTGGAAGCCGCGGGGCGGACTGAAGCCGGTTCTGCGCCCCTCGGTCAAGGCGAACGGCCTGGCGCTCGATCGCGAAAACCGGCTGCTGGTCGCGGGCTGGGGCGGGCGGACCGTGTTCCGTTTCGAGAAGGATGGATCGCGCGTCACGCTCGCCGACCGCTGGGAGGGCAGGAAGCTGAACAGCCCGAACGATATCGTCGTCAAGTCGGACGGCTCGATCTGGTTCACCGATCCGCCGGGCGGGCTGCTCAACGTCGGCATGGTCGGCAATGACCTGCAGCGTTATCTCGATATCCAGGGCGTGTTCCGGATTTCGCCCGACGGCAGGGAGATGACCGTCGCGACGCCCGGTTTCATCTATCCCAACGGCCTGTGTTTCTCCCCGGACGAGAAGCTGCTGTACGTGAACTGCAGCCGCGAGCGGCTGATCCGCGTCTACGACGTGAGTGCCGACGGCAGCCTCGGCAAAGGGCGGCTCTTTCACCAGTACGTCAGCCCGGAGCGCGGCGTACCGGACGGCATGAAGTGCGACGTGGAGGGCAACGTCTATTGCACCGGTCCGGGCGGCATCTACGTGCACGACCCGGCGGGCAAGGTGCTCGCGCGCATCAGGACCCCGGGACACCATCCCACGAACATCGCCTGGGGGGACGACGACTGGCGCTCGCTCTACATCACCATGATCGGTTCCGTGGTGCGCACGCGGCTGGGAATCGCTGGCGTGCCGTCGCGCTAGGAAGAACTGGGGACGGAGCCCGGTTTCCTGACCTTGATAGGAGGGGGACGGAGCCCTATTTCCTTAACGACAGCGAATTGCATTGAAGGAAATAGGGCTCCGTCCCCATGACTGAATTGATTGAGGGAAACCGGGCTCCGTCCCCATAACGTATGACCTGGAAATTCGAACTCGTCGCCGGCCCCTACAAGGGGAGAACCGGCGGACTTGCGTGGGACGGCGCGGCGATCCTCTTCAGCGCGGTGCAGGAGGAGCGCGTATTGCGTTTCGACCCCGGCACCGGAAAGACCAGCGACTTCCGCAAGTACACCGGGCGCACCAACGGCATCGCCATCGCCGCCGACGGCTCCATGTTCGGCGCGCAGGAGGGCGGCCGGCGGGTCGTCCACTTCCTCAGGGACGGCTCGACCGCGCCGACCTGTGACCTGCTGGCAGGCAAGCATCACAACCAGCCGACCGACGTCATCGTGGACGGCAGGGGCCGGGTGTGGTTCGCCGACGCGTACAACAACACGGCGCCCTACGGTCCGCCGGTCTACCCCTTTCTCGATCACGCCTCGGTGCTGCGGCTCGAGCGCGATCGGCGCCGCGCGTGGAAGCTCGGACGCGTCACTCACGACACGAGGGGGCCGCGCTCGGTGCTGCTGTCGCAGGACGAGAAGACGCTGTACGTGGCGGACGGCGATGCCGAAGGCGGCGATCAGTGCCGGCTGTGCGCTTACGCGCTGAAGCGCAACGGGAGCGTCGGCGGGTGCAAGGTGCTGCTCGAGTTCGCGCCCGCCGAGCGCGGCATCGAGGGCATGTGCCTCGACAGCGAGGGCAACATCATCGCGTGCGCGGGGTGGAAGAAGGGCGGCCTCGGGCCGCTCCTCTACGTGCTGTCGGCGTCGGGCACCGTGCTGGAGACGCACACGGCTCCCGCGGACCTGCCGATGCGGTGCGCGTTTGGCGACGCCGGGCTGACGAGCCTCTATCTCACCGCGGGCGACGGCGGGCTGTATCGCGCGCGGGACATCGGCTGCCGCGGCGTTCGGCGCTCGCGCGCGTAACCGGACTGGTAAAGCCGCATTAGACCGGAGGATTGGACGATGCCCAGGATGACGGGGTCGCGGTGCTTTGCGGAGATGCTGAAGGGCTACGGGGTCACGCATGTGTTCTTCGTGCCGACGATCCTGATGGACGCGCTCGCGGAAATGGACAGCCTCGGCGTGCAGAAGATACTCACGCACGGCGAGAAGGCGGCGGCCTACATGGCGGACGGCTACGCGCGCGCAAGCGGCAAGCCGGGCGTCTGCCTCGCCCAGCAGATCGGCGCATCGAATCTCGCCGCCGGGCTGCGCGACGGTTGCATGGCCGGCTCGCCCATGATCGCCGTCACCGGCGGCCCGGCGACGGCGGGACGCTACCGCCACGCCTACCAGGAGGTGGAGGATCTCACCCAGTTCGATTCGGTGACGAAGCTCAATCTGCACCTGGACAACATCTCGCGCTTTCCGGACCTCGTGCGGCAGCTCTTCCGCACCGCGACTTCGGGGGCGCCGGGCCCGGTACACCTGAGGTTGCGCGGCTCCCACGGCCAGGGCGTGGAAGGCGAGGCCGATTTGCAATCCCTGGTCGAACCGCAGTTCTCGCGAGTGCCGGCGTTCCGGCCCGGCCCGGAACCGCAGCGCGTGCGCGATGCGTTGGCGTTGCTTGCAAAGGCGCAAAAGCCCGTCATCGTCGCCGGCGGCGGCGTGGTCGTGTCACAGGCGCAAGCCGAGCTCATCGAGCTGGCCGAGAAGCTCCAGATCCCGGTGGCGACGTCGCTCACCGCCAAGGGCGCGATTCCGGACAATCACCCGCTGTCAGCGGGCGTGGTCGGGACCTACTCGCGCGCATGCGCCAACCGAATCGTGTCGGAAGCCGATCTCGTGTTCTTCGTCGGCAACCATGCCGGCGGGCAGGTGACCGCGGGCTGGCGCATACCGGCCGCGGGCACTCCCGTGATCCAGCTCGACATCGACGCGGAGCAACTGGGCCGCAACTACCCGAACACGGTGCCGCTGCTGGGCGATGCCAAGGTGACGCTGCGGCAGGTGTGCGACGCCGCGTATGGGAAGACACTCGGTGCGGCGAATCCGTGGACCGCGCGCGTGCGCGAGCTCGTCTCGGAGTGGCGAAAGGCCATGGAGCCGATGCTCGCGTCGGACGCGGTACCCATGCGCCCGGAGCGCCTCTGCCGCGAGCTCACGCAGGCGCTGCCCGCGAACGGCGTCGTCGTGTCCGACACGGGGCACGCCGGCATGTGGACGGGGCAGATGGTTGACATCACCCAGCCCGGCCAGCGCTACATCCGCTGCGAGGGTTCACTCGGCTGGGGACTGCCGGGCGCGATGGGGGTGAAGTGCGCGCTGCCCGACCGGCCGGTGGTGTGCTTCACCGGCGACGGCGGCGCCTACTATCACCTGCCGGAGCTGGAGACTGCGGCCCGCCACCGCATCAACGTCGTGTTCGTCGTCAACAACAACGGCTCGCTCAACCAGGAGATCCCGCTGGTGAAGGCCGCGTACAAGGAGAAGCGCGACGAGCGCTCCGGCGAGATGTGGCGCTTTCAGAAGGAGGCGGATCTCGCGAAGGTCGCTCAGGCGCTGGGCTGCGCCGCGTTCCGCGTCGAGACGCCCAGCCAGCTGAAGGAGCTGCTTCCGAAAGCGTTCGCCATGGGCAAGCCGGTCGTGCTCGACTGCTTGAGCGACGAGCAGGCGCTCGCGCCCACCGCCTGGCTGCCTAAATAGCAATCTCCTTCCCCCCTTGAGGGGGAAGGCCGGGATGGGGGGTCAGGCCTTCCGAAACAGCACGATCCGGTTCGAGTTCGTGCCGAGGTCGTTGTTCCTGACGCCCCAGATGTTGGCGGTCTTGGTGAAGCGCTGGGCGTTGATCAGGATCGCGGAGCATTCGAAGCCCACTTCGATTCCCAGCGGCACGACCGTCTCCTCGAGCCTCACCTCGCCGCGCCGCACCTCGCCGACCTCGAACGCGACCCAGCCGCCCGGCCGGGTCGCGCGGTGAAGCTCCCGCAGCACGGCGGCCATCGCTTGCGCCCATTCCTCGAGCGTGCGGCTCATGGTGATGCGCGCGTTGACGGCGTCCGCGTCGAGCCCGTTGAACCAGCAGCGCAGCCAGTTGTCGCGCGCGTACTGCACGACGTCGAGGAACGGGGGCGAGGTGACAATCAGCTGCACGCTGCCGCTCGCGATCTCCGGCGTGGCCGCCGCCTCGTTCAGCAGCAGGCGCGCGCCGGCAGCCGCCGCCCGCAGGCGCCAGCGGTCGGCGGCGGTGAGCCGCCCCTGCAGCTGCAGGGACTTCTTGAGTATCAACGCGCGGATGTCGCGGTACTCCGGCTCCTGCTTCAGGCGCGCGTTGATGCGGAGCTGGTCTTCCGGCGCGACCGCCTGGTTGGGCGGCAGCGTGTACACCGAGAAGAAGCCGGGCGAGTGGCCGGTCAGGCGGTTCGTCGCCACCATGCGGATCCAGCGGTCGACCGCGTCCTCCTCCCCGCTCGTGAGTCGCCGTTGCAGGTGCTCGCGCAGCCCCAGGATCTCGTGCTCGGTATCGGGATGGAAGAACATCGAAAGATCGAGGCCGCTCCGCGGCCGTGCCGCGAACTTCAGCGCCCTCAGCCGAGCATCGATGTCCGCAATCGACGGCAGCTCGAGCCGCGGCCGCGTCAGGATCGCGGAGAGGGGATTGACGTCGTTGGCGGCGACGTTCCGGCCGCGCAGCGCCGCCTCGATCGCCGTGGTGCCGCGGCCGCTGAACGGGTCGTAGACGACGTCGCCCTCCCGCGTCAGCCGCTCGATGAAGTACGCCGGCAGCTGCGGCTTGAAGCACCCGCGGTAGGAGATCTCGTGAATCGAGCTGGCCTGCCGCTGGCGGCTCGTCCACAGCTCCGCTTCGTACACCGGCACGGACTGCGTCGCCGCGATTCCCGCGGCTTTCCCGTCGCGCTCTTCGAAACGGCGCGCGATTTTCAGATTCCGCGACGCGGTGTGAGGATTCAGCTGGAACATGATCGAGGCGCCCGTATCGACGATCCGCGGGCAAGCGTACGCCTGATCGGAAAAAAGTACAAGCCCCTGTTCGTCATTCCCGCGGAGGCGGGAATCCAGTCATTAAGCTGCGTTCTGGATCCCCGTCTTCACGGGGATGACAATTCCGCACTCGGGCTACGAGGCGAGCGCATCGTCGAGCGCTTCGATCCAGTGGCGGACCGGCAGCAAGGTCGCGCTCTGCAGGTGCGCCTGGCAGCCGATGTTGGCGGTGAGGATGGCGGCGGGCGCGCCGCTCTGAAGCGCGGCGATCTTATTCGCCAGCAACCTTTGAGAAAGCTCCGGCTGCAGGATGGAGTAGGTGCCGGCGGAGCCGCAGCACAGATGTGCGTCCGGCACATCGGTCAGAGAATAGCCGAGCGAGGTCAGCAGCTCCTCGACGCGCCCTTTCAGTTTGAGGCCGTGCTGCAACGTGCACGGGGAGTGGAAGGCTATTCGCTGCCGGGTGATGGGTGATGGGTGATGAGTGATGAGTGCCTTGAGCGTTGCTTGTTCTGCCATCACGATTTCGCTGACGTCCCTGGCTAGCTCCGCAACCCGCTTTGCCTTTGCCGCATAGGCGGGGTCCTGGGCCAGGTAGTGGCCGTACTCTTTCACCGTCACGCCGCAGCCGCTCGCCGCGATCACGATCGCTGCCGCTCCCTGCTCGATGTGCGGCCACCACGCGTCGATTGTCCGGCGCATCGTGTCGAGCGCCTTGCCCTGCAGGTTGAGGTGAAACGACACTCCGCCGCAGCAGGCGGCAGCCGGCGCCCGAACGAGCGATATGCCGAGCCGGTCAAGCACGCGCGCCGCGGCGGCATTGGTTGCAGGTGACAGGCTCGGCTGCACGCAGCCATCGAGCACGAGCATCTTGCGCGCGTGATTGGCGGCGGGCCACGGTCCTGCCGGCGCCGCTGCGGGCGGTACCTTGCGCTTGAGGGAGGAAGGCAACAGGGGGCGTGCCAGCCGCCCCATTCCGAGCAACGCTCCGAACAGGTCGGAGCGTGGAATGACCGTGTTTAACGCGGCACGCCACGCGGATTCGACGGGCCCGCGGGCAACGCGCTCCTCTACGAGATGCCGGCCGATGTCCGCCAGCCGGCCGTAGCGCACACCGGTCGGGCACGTGGTCTCGCACGCGCGGCAGGTGAGGCAGCGGTCGAGGTGCAGCAGCGTTTTCGCAGTGGGTGTCGCGCCCTCGAGCACCTGCTTGATGAGGTAGATGCGGCCGCGCGGACCGTCGAGCTCGTCGCCCAGGAGCTGGTAGGTCGGGCAGGTCGCCGTGCACATGCCGCAGTGCGTGCACTTGCGCAGGATCGCGTCCGCCTCCTTCCCCTCCGGCGTGTCCTTGACGAACGAAGCGAGGCTGGTCTGCATGCGCCTAGAGGTCGGAGTAAAGCCGGCCGCGATTCAGAATACCGGCAGGGTCGAACGCCTGCTTGAGGTTGCGGTGCAGCTTCATCAGCGCCGGCGGCAGCGGATGAAACGCGCCGAGCGTCCGGTCCCCGCCCCGAAAGAGCGTGGCGTGGCCGCCGGCGCGCGCCGCGGCATCGCGTATCGTCTTCACGTCGCCGGAGGACTTGAGCCAGCGCAGCGCGCCTCCCCACTCGAGGAGCTGCTGGCCGGGAAGATCGAGCGGCGGCGTCGTCGATTTGACCGACAGGCGCCACAACGGCCCGTCGCCGGCAAAGAAGGGATCAGCGTGATCGCGGATTCCGGTCCAGAAGCGCTCCGCCTGGGCGGGATCCGTGCGCTCGCCGCCGATCTTCTTCGCCGCGGCATCGACCGCGACGCGTACCCCGGAGAGCCGGACGCCGAGATCGCCGTCGCGGTAGGCGGTGCCGGTAATGGGAAGCGGCTGCGCCGCCCATCTGTTCATGAGGTCGATTGCCTCGGCCTCGGAGCGCTTGAGCAACAGGGTCGTCTCCGTGGCTGGTAGCGGCAGCACCTTGAGTGAAACATCGAGCAGCAGGCCGAGCGTCCCGAGCGAGCCCGCCATGAGGCGCGAGACATCGTAACCGGCGACGTTCTTCATGACCTGGCCGCCGAACCTGAGGTCGTCGCCCTTGCCGTCGAGGATGCGCACACCCAGTACGAAATCGCGCACTGCGCCGGCATAGGGGCGGCGCGGGCCCGAGAGGCCCGCCGCGACGCAGCCGCCGAGGGTCGCGATCCGATTCCTCCGCTCGGGCGGCACTATGTTCCCCACTCCGCTCGGGAGAGGGGGAAGGGGTGAGGGAATTTCACCGAAGTGCGGCGGCTCGAATCCGAGCATCTGGCCCTTCTCGCGCAGCGCGGCTTCGATCTCGCGCAGCGGCGTTCCGGCGCGGGCGGTTATCACGAGCTCGGTGGGCTCGTACTCCACGATGCCGCGATACTCGCCGGTGTTCAGCTTGTAGCCGTGAACGGGGCCGCCGTAGAAGTCCTTGGTGCCGCCGCCGCGGATGCACAGCGGCCGCTCCTGCTTCGCCGCCTCGCGAATCAGCCGCGACAGGTTGTCCACGATAGCTTGCATTGAAATTCCTGACGCAAGGCGCTAAGGCGCAGAGGAATTCGAATCGAGCCCGTGTTCTTTGCGTCGAGCTCTTGATCAGAACCGGGGCAGGTCGGGAAATTTCTCCTGCCCGCGATGCACGTGCATGCGGCCGTACTCGGCGCAGCGCGTGAGGGTGGGCACCGCCTTCCCGGGATTGAGGAGGCCATCCTTGTCGAAGGCGTGCTTCACGCGGTGGAACGCCTCGAGCTCGGCCGGCCTGAACTGCACGCACATCGAGTTGATCTTCTCGACGCCGACCCCGTGCTCTCCGGTGATCGTGCCGCCGACTTCGAGGCACAGCTCGAGGATCTCCGCGCCGAACGCTTCCGTGCGCTCGAGCTCGCCCGGCTGGTTCGCGTCGTAGAGGATGAGCGGATGGAGGTTGCCGTCGCCGGCGTGAAAGACGTTGGCGCAGCGCAGGCCGTACTTGGATTCGAGCTGCGTGATCTTGCGCAGCACCTCGGCGATGCGCTTGCGCGGGATCGTGCCGTCCATGCAGTAGTAGTCGGGGGAGATGGCGCCCGCTGCGGGAAACGCGGCTTTGCGGCCGGCCCAGAAGCGCAGGCGCTGCGCCTCGTCGCGCGAGACTTCCGTTTGCACCGCGCCGCTCGCTTCCATCAGGTCCTGGACGCGGCGGATCTCGTCGCCCACTTCCTCGCGCGTGCCGTCGGTCTCGCACAGCAGCACCGCGGCGACGTCCGTGCGGTAGCCGGCGCGCGCGAATCCCTCCACCGCGCGGGTTGCGGCCTGGTCCATCATCTCGAAGCCCGCGGGAATGATGCCGGCGGCGATGACATTCGCCACCGCCTGGCCGGCCTTCGCGATGTCGTCGAACGCCGCCATTACGACCTGCGCGTATTCGGGCTTCGGCAGGAGCCTCACCGTGACCTCGAGGATCACGGCGAGGAGCCCCTCCGATCCCGTGATCAGCGCGAGCAGGTCGTAGCCCGCCGCATCGAGCGCGTCGCTCCCGATCTCGACGATCTCGCCTTCGACGGTGGCGATGCGCAGCTTCAGGATGTTGTGGACCGTGAGCCCGTACTTGAGGCAGTGCACGCCGCCGGAATTCTCCGCAACGTTGCCGCCGATCGTGCACGCGAGCTGGCTCGAAGGATCCGGGGCGTAATAAAGCCCGACCGGCGCGACCGCTTCCGAGATAGCGAGATTGCGTACGCCGGGCTGCACGCGGGCGGTGCGCGCCCGCTCATCGATCTCGACGATGTGCTTGAATTTCGCGAGCGACAGCAGCACGCCGTTGCCGAGGGGGAGCGCCCCGCCGGAAAGCCCGGTTCCCGCGCCGCGCGCGACCACCGGAACCTTCAGCGCATGGCAGGTCTTGAGGATGCGGCAGACCTGCTCCTCGGTTTCCGGCAGCGCAACCACCATCGGGACCTGGCGGTACGCCGTCAGCCCGTCGCACTCGTAGGGCTTGACGTCTTCGTGATCGAACAGGATCGAGGTGCGGGGCAGGAATGATTCCAGCGCCGCAACCACCTCGCGCTGGCGGGCGACATCGACGCTAACCTGCTCGGCGACTGCGGTCATGGCGGGATTCTACCAAGCCCGGTTTCAAGCCACGAGTCGCCGGTCACGGGTCGTGAGCAGCTATTCTGCCTTCGCGCCGGAGGCCTTCACGACTTTCGCCCACTTTGTCATCTCGGATTTGATGTAGGCGGCGAACTCCCCGGGAGTGTTGCTCATGGGCTCCAGTCCCTGGGACAGCAGCCGCTCGCCCACGTCCGGCATGCGCAGCGTGCGCGCGAACTCCTGGCTCAGCTTCGCGACGACGGCAGCCGGGGTTCTTGCAGGTACCACGGTTCCGAACCAGTTTACGGCCACGTAGCCGGGCACGCCGGCTTCGATCATCGTGGGCAGCTCGGGCGTCGCCGGGGAGCGCTTTTCCCCGGTCGTTGCGAGCGCGCGCAGCTTTCCGGCTTGCGCGTGCGGCAACCCGCCGCTGATGGTGGGAAAGCTGACCTGCACGTGGCCGGCGATAAGATCGATCATGGCCGGGGCCGCGCCCTTGTAAGGAACGTGGACCATGTCCGTGCCGGTCATGACCTTGAACAGCTCGACCGCGAGCTGGCTGGGCAATCCGGCCGAGCCGTAGGTGAGCTGCCCGGGGCGGGAGCGGGCGAGCTGGATCAGTGCCTTGACCGAGCGCGCCGGCAGCGACGGGTGGACGACCACGATCGCCGGGCCCGACGTGAGCTGCGTCACCGGGGCAAAATCGCGCACGCTGTCGTACGGGAGCTTCGGGTAGAGACTCGTGTTGATCGCGAATCCGGCGGAGATGATCTGCACCAGGTGGCCGTCGGGATCCGCCCTTGCGGTGAGCTCGGTCGCGATGATGGTGTTGCCGCCGGGACGGTTCTCGACGATGACCGGCTGTCCCCACGCCTGCGTGAGCCTGGGGCCGATCAGGCGGGCCTGGACGTCGCCGGGGCCGCCGGGCGCAAACGGCACGATCAGGCGTATCGGCTTCGACGGGTATTGCTGTGCGAGCAATGTCCCCGGCGCGCATGACGCCGTTGCAATCAACGTGATGGCGAGCGTCGTGCGCGAAATGCCCGGCATGTTGTCTCAACCCCAGAAAATGCTCGTCGGATCGCGGTCGACCTCGGCGAGCAGCGCTTCGAAATTTCGCGTGGGCGCCAGGTCTTCATATGGCCGCCACCGCAGGTTGCGATCGCGCCAGTATAGCGACCAGAGGCCCTTGGCGGAACCGAACCGGAACTGGGCGATCGGGGATCGCTCCCAATTCGCCGGATCATCGAATCCCGGGCGGAGTTCGAACAGCGTGATGATGTTGCCGCGGATCGTGTGGCCCAGGCGCGACTCGTGCTGCACGTGCGCAAGCAGTCGCCGATCGTAGAAGCGGTCGAGCAGGCGCTCGACCAGTCGCCGTTCGAATTCGGGCAGCACGGCGCGAACCCGCGTCGAGCGGCCGCTACCTGGCGACTTCGTGATTGGCCATCTTTTCCAGAGCCCGCACCATCGCGGAGTGGTCCCACTTCGCGCCGCCGCTCGCCACGCACGCGTTGAAAAGCTGCTGCGCGGTGGAGGTATTCGGCAGGCTCACGCCCATGGCCCGCGCACCCGAGAGGGCAAGGCCCAGGTCCTTCTGATGCAGCTCGATCCGGAACCCCGGATCGAACGTGCGCTTGATCATGCGCTCACCGTGCACCTCCAGGATGCGCGAAGCGGCGAAGCCCCCCATCAGGGCCTGGCGCACCCGGGCGGGATCCGCGCCGGCCTTCGAGGCGAACACCAGCGCCTCGCTCACCGCCTCGATGTTCAACGCGACGATGATCTGGTTGCACACCTTGCAGGTCTGGCCGTCGCCGTTGCCGCCGACCAGGGTAATGTTCTTGCCCATCAACTCGAACACCGGCTTCACTTTGTCGAAGGCCGCCTGGCTGCCGCCCACCATGATCGTGAGCGCGGCGTTCTTCGCGCCGACTTCACCGCCCGAGACGGGAGCGTCGATGTACTCGCAGCCGAGCTCGTTCACGCGCTTCGCGAACTTCTTGGTCTCGATCGGCGAGATCGAGCTCATGTCAACGACGATCTTGCCGCGCGAGAGGCCCTCGGAGACGCCGTTCTGCCCGAACAGCGCCTTCTCGACATCCGGCGTGTCGGGGACCATCGTGATGACGATATCGGCTTTCTGCGCGACCTCCTTCGCGCTGGCGCAGGCCTTGCCCCCGGCCGCCGTGAGTTCCTGAGCCACGCCGCTGCGCGAATGAAGAAAAAGCGTGTGCCCGCCCTTGATGAGGTTGGCGGCCATGGGCTTGCCCATGATGCCGAGGCCGATGAAACCGATATTGCTCATGGAGACCCCCGGAAGGATTGTCGTGACGAAGAGGCAGATACTACCGCGTGCGACGCTGCGCCGGGCTCAGGAACTTCTGGTTGAGGAACACCGAGGCAAGCAGGCCGAACCCGATCAAATCCGTGACGAGACCGGGCTTGATGAGCAGGAACGCCGCTGCCACCAGCAGCACCCGCTCCAAGATGCGGGTCTCGCGCACCAGGTAGCCGAACAGTCCCGCCGCGAGGCACATGCAGCCGATGCTGGCGGTGATGAGCGCGTGCAGGCTGTCATACCACCCGGCCCAGCCGTTCAGGATCAGCAGCGCAGGCTCGTAGATGAACATGAACGGAACGATAAAGCCGGCAGCGCCGACGCGCACGGCAGCCCAGCCGGCCTCCCACAGATTCGCCTTGGCGAGCCCCGCGGCGGCGTACACCGCCAGCGCGACCGGTGGCGTGATCGCGGAGAGGATCGCGAAATAGAACGCGAACATGTGCGCCGCGGGAACCGGGGCACCGAGCTTGATCAGCGCCGGCACCAGCAGCGACACCATGACGATATAGGCGGGGGTGGTCGGCATGCCCATGCCGAGCACGATGCCGGCCATCATGGTGAGGATCAGCGCGAGAAGCAGGAATTCCTGGGCGAGCCTGACGACGAGCGCGGTGAAGTCCACCGCCGCGCCGGTTAGAAAGATGACACCGATGATGATGCCTGCGCACGCGCAGGCGAGCGCCACCGAGATCGCGTTCTTGGCGCCGTCCTGCAGGGCCTCCCATACCGTGTGCCAGCCGATCCCGGCGCGCGTCCCCTTGCGCAGCATCGCCACCGGAATGCAGGAAAGCGTTCCCGCCAGCGCGCAATAGGGCGCGCTGTAGCCCGCCATCAGGCCCGCAAGGATGACGACAAGCGGCGTGAAGAGGTGGCCGCGCTCGCGCATGACCAGCCCAAGCCGCGGTATTTCGGAGCGCGGCAGTCCCAGCAGCCCGACACGCTTGGCTTCGAAGTGAACGGCGAAGAACACGGCGATGTAGTACAGCACTGCGGGAATGATCGCCCAGACGACCACCTGGAAATAAGGGACGGCAAGGAACTCGGCCATCACGAACGCGGCGGCGCCCATGATGGGAGGCATGATCTGCCCGCCCGTGGACGCCGTGGATTCGACTGCCGCGGCGAACGCGGGACGGAATCCGGAGCGCTTCATGAGCGGGATCGTGATCGGCCCGTCTACCATCACGTTGGCGACCGCGCTGCCGGAGACGGTGCCAAAGAGGCTCGAGCTCACCACCGACACCTTTCCGGGACCGCCAGCGGTGTGGCCCGTGAGCGAGAGCGCGAAATCCATGAAGAGCCGCCCGACGCCGGTGCGCTCCATGAACGCGCCGAACAGCACGAACATGATGACGTAGGCAGCCGAGACGCCGAGCGTGGGGCCGAAGATGCCCTCGGTCGTCAGGTACATGATCTCGATGACCTGCTCGAATCGCACCTTCGCCACGAAGAAGGCATAGCCGAGGAAGATGATCGCCGTCAACGGCAGCGCCCACCCGATCACCCGACGGGTGGCGTCCAGCACCAGCAGGACAAAGATCACGCCGAGCACAAGCTCGATCGTTTCCACTTCCTCGACGTACACGAAGCGGGTGATCAGCCGCTCGTGGTTGACCCAGATGTAGATGATGGTTACCGCCGAGGCTGCGATGCACAGCCAGTCGAGCCACGAAGCACGCGCAGTCACTGCAGCGCCGTAGGTCCCGCCCGCGTCGTCGCGAATTGCTGCTGCGGCGGGCTTGTCACGCCTTGCGAGGCTTGGATAGAGCAGGAATACGAGCGCCATCGCGAACAGCAGGTGCGTGCCGCGGAAGAAGAAGGCCTGCGGCGCGCCGGTGAACGCGACATAGAGGTGGTAGAGCGACATGCTCGCGGCGACCAGCGCGATCACGGTCTTCGCAATGCGGTCGGCGGTCGGCATCGTCGCGAAAGCGGGCGGGCCAAAAAAATAGCGGCGCGATCCTTCGCGCCGCCGTCATTCGCTTCGTTCGGCTGTTACATCACCTTCGCTTCGCGGTAGAACCTGCGCGCGCCCGGGTGGTAGGGCACCCCAACGTCGATCGCCAGCTCCTTTGCGGTGAGCCCCTTCACCGCCGCGACGACGTTGCCGAGCTGCTCGGTGTTCTTGGCGAGCGACTTCGTGATGTTGTAGGCGAGCGCTTCCGGCGTCGAGCAGCGCATGATGAGGTGGGTCCAGGTGCCGATCGTCTGCACGTCCTTGTCCTGGCCGGGATAGGTGCCACCCTTGATGACGCGCTTGTCGTAGCCCTTGTTGATCTTCTGCAGCATGCGCAGCTTCTCGTCGGGAACCGGCACGATCGTGATCCTGCGGGCCGTGCCGATATCCATCACGGCAGAGGCGGGCACCGTCGTGACCCCGGTGAACACCTGGGCATGGCCGTCCTTCAGCTGCTCGACCGAGTCGGTGTAGGAGCCGAAGTTGACCTTGCGCAGCTTCGCGTAGTCGAGGCCGTAGACCTTGAGCACATCGCGCGTCATCTGCTCGCCGGTGTTGCCCTTCTGCTGGGTCGTCAGGACCTTCCCGTTCATATCGCCGACGGCCTTCACGCCCGAATCCGCGAGCGCGACGATGTGGAAGTACTGGAAGTAGAGCGTTGCGATGTGGCATACGTTGTCGGTCTTCTTCTTGAAGGGGTCGTTGCCGTGGATGCCGTCGAAGGTCGAGACGGAATTGCCGAACCCCATCTCTGCCTTGTTGTTCTCCACGCCGAGCACGTTGGAGATGCCGGCGCCCGGCGCCACGCGGACGCTGGTGCCGGGAACTTCCTTCTCGACGATGCTCTGGATGGCGCCCGCCAGCGGGTACCATGAGCCGCCCTGGGGCCCGCTCATGATCCGGATCATCTGTGCGGATGCCGCGGGACTGAGCAACGCGGCGGCCACGGCGACGGAACACAGCCGTACGAGCAGTGCAATCTTCATGACTCCTCCTTGTAGATGTCGCGCGCTGTGGATGCAGCGAGCGGATTTCGAGTCCAGATTGTGTCGCCAGCCCACCACCTCGTCAAGCTTTCTCCCACCACCCCGCCCGCCTGCGCGGGCACCCCTACTCAGGCAGGAGGGGAGTCCCGCTAGAGGTACGGCCTGATCCAGCCCAGCCCGGCGTCGGTGGTCGTTTTCGGCTTGTATTCGCAGCCGACCCAGCCGGAATACCCGAGCCGGTCCAGGTGCGCGAACAGGAAGGGGTAGTTGATCTCGCCCGTGCCGGGCTCGTTCCGCCCGGGATTGTCGGCGAGCTGCATGTGGGGAATCAGCTTGAGATTCGTTTCGATCGTGCGTGCGAGATCGCCCTCCATCACCTGCGCGTGATAGAGGTCGAACTGGAGGAACAGGTTATCCGAGCCGACCGCCGTGATGATGTCGAGCGCCTGCTTCGAGTAGCAGAGGAAGAAACCCGGGATATCCCGCGTGTTGACCGGCTCGATCAGGAGCTTCACGCCTGCGTCCTTCAACCGCGGTGCCGCGTACTGGAGGTTCCTGATGAAGGTCTCCCGCGCGTCGTTGGGATCGGTACCGCGGGGCCGGATCCCGGCGAGGCAATTGACCTGCTTGCAGCCGAGCGCCGTCGCGTACTCGATTGCCTTGGAGACGCCGGCCTGGAATTCCTTCACGCGGTCGGGATGGCAGCCGATGCCGCGCTCGCCCTTCGCCCAGTCGCCCGCGGGGAGGTTGTGCAGCACCTGGGCGAGACGGTGCTTTTTCAGCTCCGCGGCGAGGCGATCCTTGTCGTGCTCGTAAGGAAAGAGGTACTCGACCCCGGTGAAGCCCGCCTTGGCCGCGGCGGCGAAGCGGTCGAGGAAGCCGAGCTCGTTCCAGAGCATGGTCAGGTTGGCGCAGAACTTTGGCACGGGACTTCTCCTTGGAATGACGCGATTATAAGTCGTCATTCCCGCGAAGCCTGCCCTCGAATGATCTTGTCGGGGGGCGGGAATCCAGTAAAGGCGCGACGCTACCCTGGATCCCCGTCTCCACGGGGATGTCGATTGGGTCGTTACGCGGGGTCGCTATAATCGGCTGCGGTATGGCACGGGAACAGAAAGTCATCGCCGCGATCCTGCTCGCCGCCGGCGCGGGCACGCGTTTCGGAGGCGACAAATTGCTGCACCCCCTCGAGGACGGAGTGGCGATTGCGGCACATGCCGCGCGCAACCTGCTGGCGGTGACGCCGGAGGTGATCGCCGTCGTGCGCTGGGGCGATTTCCCGCTCTACGACATGCTGGAGCAGGAGGGCTGCCAGGTCACGATGTTCCAGGGCGCGGCGCGCGGCATGGGAGCGAGTCTGGCGCACGGGGTCGGCCAGGCGCGCGGCGCAGACGGGTGGGTGGTCGCCCTTGCGGATATGCCGCGGATTGCGCCCGGCACCATCCGGTCCATCATCGACGCCTTGCGACAAGGCGCGCTCATCGCCGCGCCGGTGCGCAAGGGTGAACGCGGCCATCCCGTCGGTTTTGGCGCCGCGCTGCGGGATGAGCTGCTCGCGCTCGACGGCGACCAGGGCGCGCGCGCAGTGGTGGAGCGCCACCGCGACTCGGTTCGCCTCATCGAGTGCGACGATCCGGGAATTTTTTTCGACGTCGACCGCAAGAGCGACCTGAACCACCCCCACCCTAGCCCTCCCCCTGAGGAGGAGGGAGGTTGAATCGTTCCATGGCGCCATCGGCTCGAATTCCCCGCGGCGTCTGGATGCTGGGCTTCGTAAGCCTGTTCATGGACGTCTCCTCGGAGCTGATCCACAGCCTGCTGCCGGTGTTCATGGTCACGAGCCTGGGTGCGACCGCGCTGATGGTGGGCGTTGTCGAAGGCGTGGCGGAGGCGACCGCGCTGATCGTAAAGGTTTTTTCCGGTACGATCAGCGACTGGCTCGGCAGGCGCAAGGGCCTCACCGTGCTGGGATACGGCCTCGGCGCGATCTCCAAGCCGGTGTTCGCGCTCGCGCTGACGGTCCAATGGGTATTCGCGGCGCGCTTCATGGACCGGATCGGCAAGGGCATACGCGGCGCGCCGCGCGACGCCCTGATCGCCGACCTGACCCCGCCGGAAATCCGGGGCGCGGCCTACGGATTGCGCCAGTCGCTCGACACGGTGGGCGCGTTCATCGGCCCGCTGCTTGCGATCGGGCTCATGGTGCTGTGGGCGGGGGATTTCCGGGCGGTATTCTGGTTCGCCGTCATTCCCGCGGCCCTGTCGGTGCTGATCCTGATATTCGGCGTGCACGAGGCGGGAGCGGGCAGAGGGCATGCGCGCCCGGCGTCCCCGGTCGACTGGCGGAGCCTGGGAGAATTCAGCAACGCCTACTGGTGGATCGTCGTTGCGGGGGGCCTGTTCACGCTCGCCCGCTTCAGCGAAGCCTTTTTGATCCTGAGGGCCCAGCAGGTCGGGCTCGCGGATTCCTTTGCCCCGCTGGTACTCGTCATCATGAACGTGGTCTACGCGCTCTCCGCGTATCCGGTTGGCCGCCTTGCCGACCGCATGAGCCACGGCAATCTGCTCGCGGCGGGATTGGTCGTGTTGATTCTCTCCGACTTCGTACTGGCGCAGGCACAGGGACTGGCCGAGGTCGCGGCGGGAGTCGTCCTGTGGGGCCTGCACATGGGGATGACCCAGGGCGTGCTGATGACCATGGTGGCGGGCGCAGCGCCGGCCCATTTGCGCGGCACCGCGTTCGGAATTTTCAACCTGGTGAGCGGCGTCGCGATGCTGATCGCGAGCGTGCTCGCCGGCATGCTCTGGGACGAACTGGGGGCGCCGGTTACGTTCTACGCCGGTGCCGCCTTCTCCGCTCTGGCGCTTGCGCTGCTGGTGCTTCGCCGCAACTGACATTTCTTGACGATGAGGTGAGCGGATGCGAGACTCGCCGCGAGCAGTGAGACTGATGAGCGATGAGTGATGAAGCGCTTCGAAGGCACCGATACCTATATCGCAACCGATGACCTGATGATGGCGGTCAACGCCGCGCTCACGCTCGAGCGCCCGCTGCTGGTGAAGGGCGAGCCCGGCACCGGCAAGACCATGCTGGCGATCGAGATCGCCCGCGCGATCGGCCGGCCGCTCTTCGAGTGGCACATCAAGTCCACCACCAAGGCCATGCACGGGCTCTACGAGTACGACGCGGTGTCGCGGCTGCGCGACTCGCAGCTGGGCGATGCCCGCGTGCACGACATCCGCAATTACATCGTGCGCGGGATGCTGTGGAGCGCCTTCGTGTCCGATATGCCCGCCGTGCTCCTGATCGACGAGGTGGACAAGGCGGACATCGAGTTCCCGAACGACCTGCTGCGCGAGCTCGACCGCATGGAGTTCTACGTCTACGAGACGCGGGACCTCGTCAAGGCGAAGCACCGGCCGCTGGTGGTGATCACCAGCAACAACGAGAAGGAGCTGCCGGACGCATTTCTCCGCCGCTGCTTCTTCCACTACATCCGCTTCCCCGACCACGAGACGATGGAGCGCATCGTCCGCGTGCATCACCCGGGGATCAAGAAGCAGCTCCTGAGGGAGGCGCTCAATGCGTTCTTCGAGATCCGCGACGTGCCGGGACTGAAGAAGAAGCCCTCGACTTCCGAGCTCCTCGACTGGCTGAAGCTGCTCATGGCGGAGGACATCCCGCCCGAGGCGCTGCACAGCCAGGACACGCACAAGATCATCCCGCCGCTGCACGGGGCGCTGCTGAAGAACGAGCAGGACGTGCATCTATTCGAGCGTCTCGTCTTCATGTCCCGCCGCAAGACAACCTGAGTGTTGATCGAGTTTTTCCTCAAGCTGAAGGAAGGCGGCGTCCCGGTCTCGGTCAAGGAATTCCTGACGCTGATCGAGGCGATGGCGAAGCGCGTCGCGTTCGGCAGCATGGAGGAGTTCTACTGGCTCGCCCGCGCATGCCTGGTGAAGGACGAGAAGTACTACGACCGCTACGACCGGGTGTTCGCCGCGTACTTCAGGGGCATCGTCGAGGTGGAGGGGATCACGATAGTGATTCCCGAGGAGTGGCTGAAGAAGCTAGCGGAGAAGGTTCTGACCGATGAGGAGAAGAAGCTCATCGAAGCGCTCGGGGGTTGGGACAAACTGATGGAGACGCTGAAGAAGCGGCTCGCGGAGCAGAAGGGCCGGCACCAGGGCGGGAGCAAGTGGATCGGCACCGCCGGCACCAGTCCCTACGGCGCGTTCGGCTACAACCCCGAAGGGGTGCGCATCGGCCAGCCCGAATCGCGCCACCGCCGCGCCGTGAAGGTATGGGACCGGCGCGAGTACCGCAACCTCGACGACACGGTCGAGCTCGGCACCCGCAACATCAAGGTCGCGCTGCGCCGGCTGCGGCGCTTCGCACGCATCGGCGCCCCCGAGGAGCTCGACCTCGACGACACCATCCGCTCGACGGCAAAGAACGCGGGCTGGCTCGATCTCAGGATGGTGCCGGAACGGCACAACGCGGTGAAGGTGCTGCTCTTTCTCGACGTCGGCGGCTCGATGGATGACCACATCCGCGTCTGCGAGCAGCTCTTCTCGGCGGCGCGCGTCGAGTTCAAGCATCTCGAGTACTTCTACTTCCACAACTTCCTCTACGAGCGGGTGTGGCGCGACAACCGGCGGCGCTCGACCGAGCGCATGGCGACGTGGGACGTGCTGCACACCTATCCCCACGACTACAAGGTCGTGCTGGTGGGGGATGCCACCATGAGCCCCTACGAGATCGTCTATCCCGGCGGCAGCGTCGAGCACACCAACGAGGAGGCGGGGGCCGTGTGGCTGCAGCGGTTGCTCACGGTGTACCCGAACGCGATCTGGCTCAATCCGCAGCCCGAATCGGCGTGGAATTACCACGAGTCGATCCGCATCACCCGGAGCCTGATGGGCGAGCGCATGTTCCCGCTGACCCTGGACGGGCTCGACCGCGGGATGAAGCTCCTGAGCAAGGCGCACTAGATCGACCATGCAAGGGCTGCCGTCCGTGCCCATACCGGATGCGCCGGTCGTCACGCGCCGCGACGTGCTGCGAGGCATGGCGGGTCTGGGGCTGCTCGCGCTCACCGGCCGCGCGACCCACGCCCAGAGCGGCCCGGAATTGCTTGCTGCCGATCCGGCGCTGGCGCGCCTCGCTGCAGGCATTATCGGGGTGGACATGCACTCGCACGCAGGCGGCGTTCATTACCGTGCCAGGCCGTCCTACAACATTGCGGAGCGCATGCGGCGGGGCGGGCTCAACGCGGCGTGCCTGGGCCATACGGGGGACGGCCCGGTTCTGCGCCGCGAAGCTGACGGCAGGATCGCCATCCAGTATCAGCCCGCGCCGGGCGAGCTTTATCGCCACACCCTGGAGCGCCTGGGCTTCTTCGATGCGCTCGTCCGCGATCAGGGCTTGCGGCGCATGCTGAAGCCGGGCGACCTGGAGGCGGCGCACAAGGCGGGGGAGCCTGCGATTGTCCAGGCCATCGAAGGCTGCCAGTTCCTCGAAGGCCGGCTCGAGCGTGTCGGCGAATTGCACCGGCGCGGCGTGCGCCACCTGCAGATGGTCCATTTCTACAGGAGCGAGCTCGGCGACAATCAGACCGAGTCTCCCAGCCAGGGCGGCCTCACGGCCTTCGGCCGGGAAACGATCGCGGAGTGCAACCGGGTGGGGATGGTGGTGGACGTGGCGCACGGAACGATGGCGTTCGTGGAGCAGGCCGCCGCAGCGTGCAGGACGCCGCTTGTCCTCTCCCACGCGCCGCTGTCGGCGGGAACGCCGCGGCCGCTTTCCCGCGCCATCTCGCCCCAGCATGCCAGGCTGGTGGCACAGACCGGCGGCGTGGTGGGGATCTGGACCATCGTAGGCAGCTTCCGGTCCTGGAGCGACTGGGTGGACGGCGTGGCCTGGACGGCGGACGGAGTGGGGGTGGATCACGTCGGGATCGGATCGGACATCGGAGGCGCGGCGAAGAACCATCTCACGGACTACCGCGACTTCCCGCTCGTGTTGAAGCTGCTGCGGGAGCGCGGCTTCTCTCCCGAGGAGATCGGGAAGATCGTCGGCGGCAACTACGTGCGCGTCTTCAATCGATCCACCGGCCCGGGAATGCCGCGATGAGCAGTTCCCTTCGCCGGAGCGGGCACTGAGAAGAAACGCAAGCGGGCATCCGGGGCGGAGACGGGCTTGCCTGGCCCCGACAACGGGAATAGATTGATCCGTGTGTACGCTCGCTCCGAATACGCCGGCGCCACAACGCGGCCATCCTTGCTCCGCGCCACCCGCTTCTCGCCCTCATGACCACTCCGCAACGCCTCGGCAAGTACGAGATCACGGAGGTGCTCGGCAAGGGCGCCATGGGCGTGGTGTACAAGGGCTTCGATCCCGGCATCCGCCGCACCGTCGCGATCAAGACCATCCGCAGGGAGCTGATCGACAGCGACGGCCCGGCGGGCAAAATGATCGCGCGTTTCCGGAACGAGGCGCAGGCCGCGGGCCGTCTCGCGCATCCCGGAATCGTCGCGGTGTACGACTATGGCGAGGACGCCGAAGTCGCGTATATCGCGATGGAGTACGTGGAGGGCAACTCGCTGCGGGAGTACTTCAGCCGCGGCACGCGGTTCACGGAGCGCGACGCGATCAGCATCATGTCCTAGCTTCTCCAGGCGCTCGCGCATGCGCACGAGCGCCGCGTGTGGCACCGGGACGTCAAGCCCGCGAACCTCATCGTCATGAGAAACGGGCGGGTGAAGATCGCCGACTTCGGCATTGCCCGCGTCGAAGCCTCGGAGCTGACGCAGACGGGAGCGGTGATGGGCTCGCCGGGCTACATGGCCCCCGAGCAGTATGCGGCGGCGGGAATCGACCAACGGGCGGACATCTTCGCGGCGGGCGTGGTGTGTTATCAGCTCCTGACGAACGTGAAGCCGTTCGCCGGCACCGCCGAGCAGATCGCCTACGCGGTCTGTCACACCGAAGTGCCGAAGCTCTCGACCGTGGACCCCGGACATCGCTGGGAGCGCTACGACGCGATTGTCGCGAAGGCGCTCGCCAAGAAACCGGAAGACCGCTACCAGTCGGCCGGGGCATTTCTCGCCGCGCTCCTCGAGGCACACGCCGCGCCGGCGAGCCCGGCGGTGTCGGAAGAGACGGTCATCACCGAGATTCTGAAGCCCGCCGCAGCGGTGGATCCGAGCGGCCCGCCGCGTCCGCGGACCGTCCCGCCCGCATCCGCGGCCCCGTCATCTCCGCCACGGGGGCCCGCCTGGCGTGGTCGATGGGCGATCGCAGCAGGAGCCGTCGCGCTCGTTGCCGCGGGGCTCTGGCAGCTCCTTTCGCAGCGACCGGCTCCGCCTCCGCCGGTGGCGGAGCGCACACCGGCCGCTCCCAAGGAGCCGTCGCCCCCCGCCCGGGCGCAGCCGGATGAAATGGTCTTCTGGGAATCGGTGCGGAGCAGCAGCAGCCCGGCGGAGTTCGAAGCCTATCTCGCGAAATATCCCGAGGGCACGTTCGCACCGCTCGCGCGCGCGCGGCTCGATGCGCTTGCGGCGGCCGAGGCGAAGCGCGCGGCGGACGCCAAGTCGAAGGCCACGGCGGCGGCCGCGGCGCCAAAGGCCGCGCCGGCCGTCAACGTCGCGCGATTCGACGGATCGTGGAATGCGCGGTTCACGTGCGAGGCGTACCAGGAACTCAAGGCGGGAGGCTGGGACGGCAAGGCCGAGATTCGTGCCGGCGAAGCCCGGGTCTCCTGGGGCACGCAGGGACAGCCCCGCTCCGGGCAGTTCGAGGGCAGGGTTGCCGACGACGACCGGCTCGCGCTGGGGGGAACCGGCATTACGAGCTTGAAGTCAGCATACGGCAAGAGCTATCCGATCCGGTTCGACGGGCGGTTCGACGCCCAGGTCTATCGAGGGTCGGGAAAGCTCGGCGCGCGCAACTGCACCCTGGCGCTCACGCGCGCCAGCGGCTGACTCAGGTGCCGCGTCCCCACAGGGCGCAGTAGCGCCGCAGCACGAAGGGCAGGTTGTTGGCGTAGCCGGGCCAGTTCTCGTACTTGGGCAGCTTCATTTCCTTCTCGACGGCGTCCCAGCACTTGCCCTCGCGCGCGGCAACCTTCACCTGCTCCGAGGCGTACTGGAGCAGTTCCAGCTGGTCCTGCACGTCCTTCTTGGTGCCGAGGCGCCCGCCGGGCTGCCCGGGATGGCCCGGAATCATGCGGTCCCAGTCCATCGCCAGCACTTTCTTGATGAAGTCCTCGGTCTCGAGGGGATAGAAGTCGATCAGGCCGCGGCCCGGCACCGAACCGACCGGGATGGTGTCCACGAGGAAGATGATCCGCTCCTTCGGCAGGCGCATCACCAGCGTGCTGTCCGAATGATTGAGCCCGTGGTAGGAGAGCTCGAGCACTGTGCCGCCGAGATTGATCGCCGCCCGCTCGTCGACCACCTCGTCGGGAAGCACCGTGTGCGGATCCTGGATGGTGTTCAGGCGCTCCCACGCCCGCCGGTGCGCGACGAACTTGGCGCCCGCATCCTTGAACGGCTTGCCGCCCGCGACGTGGTCGAAGTGGTGGTGGCTGTAGACCACGTCCACGTACTTCACCGGCTGGCTCGTCACCTTGCGGATTTCATCCAGATAGGTGACCGCGGCCTGCGGGCGCCCGTAGGCTATCGGGTCCGTCGCAATGACGCCATCGCTGGTGACGACGAACATCGCCTGGTGGTTCCCGTAGCGGAAAACATAGACATTGTCGGTGCCGTCCGCCTTGGTGGTCGCGAAGGGTGGCGGCTTGGTGGGCTGCTGCGCTACCGCCGATCCCCCCAGCACGGCCGCCGCCAGTGCCGCACTCGACAACAGGTGAAGAACTCGCATCATGGCCTCCTTCGTTCGGTGAATAGGCTGAGCCTCGCAACTCCTCGCGGCAGCTTGTGGCCTTCTGGATGCAGCAAACGGCTGGAATCCCGCAATCATTCCACCGGGTGGGCGCGGACCGGCCGGGATGCCGGATGGAGGTTGCCCCGGCCTCGAAACAGGAATAGATTGGTCGGTGCACCCGGCACGAGATTCAATTTGCTTACGATGCGGCGCCGACATTATCCGTTCTTCGCCCTGCTCGCGGCTGCATTGCTCGCCGGCCATCCCGCGTTCGGCCAGACCGGCAGCTATCCTTCGCGGCCCGTGCGAATGGTCATTCCCTTCGCACCGGGCGGGGCCTCCGATTTCATCGGCCGCATTCTGCAGCCCAAGCTCGCGGAGGAACTTGGACAGCAGGTCGTCGCCGACAATCGCCCCGGCGCTTCGGGAAATATCGGGGTTGAAACGGCGGCTCTCGCAACGCCCGACGGCTACACCTTCCTGCTCGGCAATGTCACCTCCATGGGGATTGGCCCGAGCATGTTTCCGAAGTTTCCGGTGCGCGCGCTGCGGGACTTCATTGCCGTTACGCTGGTGGTCGATATTCCGGGCGCATTGGCAATCCACGGCGGCCTGCCGCCAAACAATCTTAAGGAGTTCATCGCTTACGCGAAGCAGCACGACGGCAAACTCAACTACGGTTCCGCAGGGTTGAGCAGTGCGCAGGGCATGGCGTTCGCATTTTTCATGAACAAGGCAGGAATCAGGCTTCAGCAGGTACCGTATAAAGGCGGTGCCGGCCCCGCGACGATCGCGACCATCTCCGGCGAAGTTGCCGCCACGATGGTCACCACGGCATCGGTGGTCCCGCACGCGCAGTCGGGGAAGATCAAGATACTCGCAGTGGTCGCAAAGAACCGGGTGAGTGCGCTCCCAGACATCCCGACGATGATCGAGCTGGGATACCCGGAGCTCAATCTCGGTTCCTGGCAGGGCATCTACGTGCCCAAAGGCACGCCGCGACCGGTCGTCGACAAGCTGTTCGCGGTCTTTATCAAGGTCGTGCACGACCCGTGGGTCGGAGAGCGCTACGCGAAGGCGAGCGCGCAGCAGATCACCAGCAGCTCACCGGAAGAATTCGCGGCGTTCATGAAGGATCAGAACGCGTTCTGGGGCAAGGTCATCAAGGACCTCGGCATCGAGACCCAATAGGCGGGTGGTGCGGTACGCGCGATGATCTGCGCGGCGGGCGCGTCTCGGTGGGCCTCAAGCGTGCGCTTCCGCCGCGCGCGATGAACGGCGACCCAAGGTCGCGTATCGTATCGGCGGTGCCCGAATTCGTCCGTTCGATCGCGCGTATCTGAACCCGGCGCAATCGCGTCCGGGTTCAGAGGTTGTAGCCTTTCTCGTTGTGCAGCACCGTGTCGAGACCCTCGGTCTCCTCTTCCGGGTGCACGCGCATGCCTGCCACCGCGTCGGTGAGTTTGAGCAGGATCCAGGTGACCACTCCGGACCAGGCCGCGACCGCGAGCACGCCGGTGAGCTGAACCAGAACTTGATCGCCCATCGTCACTTTCTCTGGATAGCCGACGCCGCCGAGGCTGGCGGCCACGAACACGCCGGTGAGCGTTGTGCCCAGGGCGCCGCCCACCCCGTGCACGGGGAACACGTCTAGCGAGTCGTCTACCTTCAGCGCCTGCTTCATGAAATTAGTGGCAAAAAAGCACAGGATGCCCGCTGCGGCGCCGATTACGAGCGCGCCGAGCGGACCGACGAAGCCCGAGGCCGGCGTGATCGTACCGAGCCCCGCGACCATCCCCGTCACGGCGCCGAGCACCGACGGCTTGCCGTAACGTATCCACTCACCCACCATCCATGCGAATGCGCCAGTCGCCGCGCCGATGTGCGTCACGATCATCGCCATACCCGCGCGGTCGTCGGCGGCAAGCGCACTGCCCGCATTGAAGCCGAACCAGCCCACCCACAGCATGCACGCTCCCGTCACGGCCATAGTCATGTTATGCGGCGGCATGGGCGTTTCGGGAAAACCCCTGCGCGGGCCGAGTACCAGCGCGCAAACCAACGCCGCCATGCCCGCATTCAGGTGCACCACGGTGCCGCCTGCGTAATCCATGATGCCCATCTTCCCCAGCCAGCCGTCGCCCCACACCCAGTGCGAGATCGGCGCGTAGACGAATATCAGCCACAGCAGGGTGAACAGGAGCATGCCCGAGAATTTCACGCGCTCGGCGTAGGCGCCCAGCACGAGCGCTGGTGTGATGATGGCGAAGGTGAGCTGGAACATCGCGAACACGGTCTCCGGGATCGTGCCCTTGATCGCCTTGAAATCGACGCCGGACATGAAAGACTTGGCGAATCCGCCGTACCACGCGTTGCTCGCGCCCCCGTCACCGAACGCGATGCTGTATGCAACGACCACCCATGCAAGGGTAACAACGCAGGTAATCGCGAAGCACTGCATGAGGACGGACAACACGTTCTTCATGCGCACCAGCCCGGCATAGAACAGCGCCAGCCCGGGCAGCGTCATGAACAGGACCAGCACCGACGAGGTGAGCATCCACGCGGTGTCCGCGGCGTTCAGTTTAGGCGGCTCGGCGGCCGTGGCGGACGGCGCATGCAACAGCAGGGAAATCAGCAGGAAAAAAATAAGCGAGAAACGGCTGCGAATTATTGTCATTGGACCCCCCTCCCTTGCATGCGCCGCGGGCAGTTTCGGGCGCCATGCGAATCATGGCCTGAATGCGCTTTTTCCGCAAGGCGCGGCAGCGGACCTATCGAGCGGGTGCGCTTCGCGACTTTTCGGCGAGCCGGGCGGCGAAGCGGGCGCTGTCGATCACGACGCGCTCGTGCGTGCCTTCGGTGATTTTGTCCACCCCGTCATGCGCGGTGATGGAGAAGGTGAGCTTGCGGCCGTCTACCCTGTCCAGCCGCACGTCCACGGTCACGGTCAACCCCGGGGGCGTCGCCGCGAGGTGGGAGAAATTGACGTGCGTGCCGAGCGATTGCTCGCGCGGCCAGTCGAGATGCGGGCGCAGCGCCTCGATGCAGGCCCACTCGAGCAGCCCTACCAGGTAGCCGGTGGCGAACACCTCCGGCATTTCCCGGAACATCTGCGATTCGGGATAGAGCTGCGGGACGGTCTTGCTGGGCGGAATGCGGAACTGGAAGCGATGGATGAGGCCGGGCTTGAGGGTGTCCTTCATGGGCGTGTGCCGGAGGGCGGCGCGCGCAGTGTATCAAGCCGCGGGCTCCGCCGCGCGGGCCGCCTCCCAGCCGAGCATCGCCGCCTTGCGCCCGGTCCCCCAGCGGTAGCCGCCGAGCGCGCCCGACTCGCGGATCACGCGGTGGCAGGGAATCAGCCACGCGACGGGATTTGCGCCGATGGCCGTGCCGACCGCGCGCGCCGACCCGGGTGCCTCGATCCGCGCTGCAACGTCGCGGTAGGTCGCAAGCGCGCCAAGGGGGAGCTCGAGCAGGGCGCGCCACACTTTGACCTGGAAATTGGTTCCCTTGACGAGCAGCGCCAGCGGCCGTCGCGGCGGCGCCGACAGCGGCCGGAAAATGCGCTCCGCAACTGGAGCGGTGGCGGCCGCGTCCCTGCAGAGCTCGGCATCGGGCCAGTCCCGGCGCAGCCGCTCGATGCCCTCGCCCGGGCTGTCGACGAAGTGCAGACCACAGATGCCGCGGGCGGTGACGGCAAGCAGCGCCGCGCCGAACGGCGAATCGTGCACGCCGTAGCGGATGGCAAGCCCCGCGCCGCCCGCCTTGTATTCCCCCGGCGACACGGCTTCCAGCGTCACGAATAGGTCGTGCAGACGTCCCGGCCCGGACAGGCCGACCGCGCCCGCAAGGTCGAGCACGCCGCGCGTCGTCGCGAGGCGGGTCTTGGCGTGCTCGAGGGTGAGGTACTGGACGAAGCGCTTGGGGCTGACGCCGGCCCAGCACGTGAACAGGCGCTGAAAGTGATGCTCGCTCAAGTGCAGGTGCCGCGCCGCCGCCGCGAGGTCCGGCTGGCTCGCGGCGTTGCGCCGCAGGTATTCGATCGCGCGCGCGACGCGCTCGTAGTCGCGCGCTTCAGAGATGGCGGGCGGAGCCTGGTCCAGGGGCGTGTCGATCAGCTTCATGGCGGCGAGCATACGGCGCCCTTCCGTCCTGCGCTACCCGATTCTTGCGGACTTTCCTAGCGGGGATGCAGCCTGCGGTCGCCGGTCGGCGGCGGCGCGGTCTGCAGCACTTCGTCCACGGTGGTGAGGCCGAGCGCCACCTTCGTCGCGCCGGCGATCCGCAGCGGCCGCATGCCGTCCTGGTACGCCTTGTTCTGCAGCGCGGCGATATCGGTCTCCGGCGTGATCGCCTTTCGCAGCTCGGGCGTCATCACCATCGTCTCGTAGATGCCGACCCGCCCCATGTAGCCCGTCATGCGGCAATCGAGACAGCCCTTGGCGACGTAGGTCGAGCCCCTGGGCTTGGCGGCCTTCCAGGGCGACACCAGATGCTCCCACGAGGAGTCGTCGAGCTCGTGCGGCTCCTTGCAGTTCGGGCACAGCGTGCGCAGGAGCCGCTGCGCCATGACGCCCAGTATCGTGGATTGCAGCAGGTACGATGGCACCTCGAGGTCGAGCAGCCGCGTGATCGCCGACGGCGCGTCGTTGGTGTGCAGTGTGGAGAGCACCAGGTGGCCCGTCAGCGCGGCCTGGATTGCCATCTCGGCGGTCGCGAGGTCGCGGATCTCGCCGACCATGATGATGTCCGGGTCCTGGCGCATGAGGGTGCGAATGCCGCTCGCGAAGTCGACCCCGATCGAGGGCTGCACCTGCATCTGGTTGAACACCGGCTCGACCATCTCGATCGGGTCCTCCACGGTGCACACGTTGACCTCGGGCTCGGCGAGCTGCTTGAGCGTCGAGTAGAGCGTCGTGGTCTTGCCGGATCCGGTGGGGCCGGTGACCAGGATGATGCCGTGGGGGTTGGCGACCATGTGGCCCCACTTGCGCTCGTCGTCCTCGGTGAAGCCGAGCTCCTTGTAGTTTTTCACCAGGTTGTCGGGATTGAAGATCCGCATCACGAGCTTCTCCCCGAACGCGGTCGGCATGGTGGAGAGCCGCAGCTCGACCTCGTCGGCGTCCGGCGTCACGGTCTTGAGGCGCCCGTCCTGCGGACGCCGTTTCTCGACCACGTCCATGCGCCCCAGGATCTTGATGCGGCTCACCATCGCCGCCATCACCGGCGTCGGGATCTGGTAGACCTGGTGCAGCGCGCCGTCGATGCGGAAGCGCACGTTGCTCACCTCGCGGCGCGGCTCGAGATGGATGTCGCTCGCCCGCTCCTGGAACGCGTAATTGAAGAGCCAGTCGCAGATGTGGACGATGTGCTGGTCGTTGGCGTCGAGCTTGCCGCTGCGCCCGAGCTGCACCAGGTGCTCGAAATTGGCGATGTCGGTGATCGCGCCCTTGTCCTTCGCGGTCGCGCCCTTGATCGAGCGCGCGAGGTTGTAGAACTCGACGAGGTAGGACTGGATGTCGAGGGGGTTGGCGAGAACGCGCTTCACCTCGAGCCGCAGCACCTGGCGGATCTGCTCCTCCCATTCGCGCAGATGCGGCTCGCACACCGCGATCGTCACCTCGCGCGTGTTGATCGCCACCGGCAGGATGCGGTAGCGCTCGGCGTAGGCGCTCGACATCGTCTTCGTCACCGCCGCGAAATCGATCTTGAACGGGTCGATGTGGAGGTAGGGCAGCTCGACTTTATCGGCCAGCCACTGGGTGAGCGTCTCGAGATGCAGGAGCTTGCGCGGGCTCCGCGGGTCCTTCCACTTCTGGTCGGCGATCACCACCAGCGGGTGCGTCTCGCCGCGCGCGAAGCGGCGGTTCGCGGTGAGCTGGTCCGCGGCGTCCTTCGGCACCAGCCCGTCCGCCACGAGATCGGCGAGGACCTGGGTGAGCTCGAGCCGGCGGTCAGCGGTGGGCCGGGCGGTCTTGACGGTCGGCGTGGGGGTGGCCATGGGGCGGGACTGGCGTATCACTATAGCCGAGACCTATAATTCGCTCAATGAATCGGAGCAAATTCGCGGCTTGCGCGGTTGCCTGCGCGCTGCTGCTCGCGGGCTGCGCCACGCCGGGCACCGATGCGGCGCGGTTCAAGGTGTTCGACGCGACACAGTTGACCCTCGACCGCTACACGGTGGTGACGCGGGTCTGGACGCAGTCATGGCGCTCGGTCCTCTGGGTGCCGGAATACGGCACCGCCGACGATGCGATCAAGGCGCTGACTTCGAAGGCGGCCGGCGCGGGCGCCGACGGCGTCATCAACCTGCACTGCCTGAACGACGTCGAGAGCTGGGGCAGCGGCTACATCTGCTACGGCCTCGCCATCAAGCTGAAGTGACGAGCCTGCGGGCTCGTCATCCTCGCGCAGGCGGGGATCCAGACTCGCGGCAAGCTTTCTAGATTCCCGCCTCCGCGGGAATGACGGACTTACCTCAACGCGGCGTTGATGCGCTCGAGCGCCACGCTGCCCGGGCACAGCTCGCGCTCGGTCAGCTGGCCGAGCGGGGACTCGACGGTATTGAGGTGCTGGTGCAGGTCGGCCGCGTCCGGCTGGACGTAGAGCAGGCCCGTCACCACTTCGCCGGCGGCGGCGCGCTCCTGCAGGTAATTCATCACCTTGATGCGATCGGTCGGATCGTAGTCCGGCGCGAGCTTGCGGAGCCGGATCACCGAGCCGTCGTGCTGCGCGACGTCGATGACCGCGCCCGCCGCGTAGTCGGCCGTGATCTCTTCGCGAGCCTCCATGAAGTCGAGCCGGTTGACCGACTCGTTGTGCTCGCGCACGTAGTCGTAGCTCTTGGTCGATCCCGGGTGGTTGTTGAAAGCGACGCAAGGTGAAATTACGTCGATGAACGCCGCCCCGCGGTGCTGGATCGCGGCCTTGACGAGCGGCACCAGCTGCTGCTTGTCCCCCGAGAAGCTGCGCGCGACGAAACTTGCGCCCAGCAGCAGCGCCATCCCGATCATGTCGAGCGGCTCGTCGGTGTTGGCGACGCCGCGCTTGGATTTCGAACCCTTGTCGGCGGTGGCGGAGAACTGGCCCTTGGTCAGGCCGTAGACGCCGTTGTTCTCGACGATATAGACCATGTTCACGCCGCGCCGCACGCTGTGGGCGAACTGCCCGAGCCCGATCGAAGCCGTATCGCCGTCGCCCGACACGCCCAGGTAGAGGAGGTCGCGGTTGGCGAGGTTGGCGCCGGTCAACACCGAGGGCATGCGCCCGTGCACGCTGTTGAAGCCGTGCGAGTTGCCGAGGAAGTAGGTCGGGGTCTTGGACGAGCAGCCGATGCCGGAGAGCTTGGCGACCCGGTGCGGCTCGATATCGAGCTCCCAGCACGCCTGCACGATCGCGGCGGAGATCGAGTCGTGGCCGCAGCCGGCGCACAGCGTCGATACCGTACCTTCGTAGTCGCGGCGCGTGTAGCCGACCGAGTTCCGCGCGAGCGTCGGATGGTGCAGCTTGGGCTTTGCGATATAGGTCATGGTTTCCCCGAATCCCGGATCCTGCCGTTACGCCCCGACCCTCTTCAGCGGGACCACGGTGCGCGCGGCCGCGTGCTGGGAGATCTGCTCGACGATGAAACGCGCGGTGATCGGCGTGCCGTCGTAGTGCAGCACCGAGAGCAGGCGCGAGGCGTTCACCTTTGCCTCATTGACGAGCAGCGTCTTCAGCTGTGCGTCGCGGTTCTGCTCGACCACGAACACCCACGGGTGGGCGGCGACGAAGTCCGCGATCTCGTCCTGGAACGGGAAGCCGCGCACGCGCAGCGCGTTGACGTGGATGCCGCGCAGCGCCAGCACGTCGAGCGCTTCGTGCATCGCCGGGCTGGTCGAGCCGTAGTAGATCGCGCCGAAGCGCGCGGGCTTCGCGGCCGGCCGCAACAGGGGCTTCGGCATCAGCTGCTTCGCGGTCTCGAACTTGCGCACCAGCCGCTGCATGTTGTCGACGTAGTCCGGTCCGGCCTCGCTGTAGCGCGCGTAGCGGTCCTTGGTGGTGCCGCGCGTGAAGTAGGCGCCGCGCGTCGGGTGCGTGCCCGGATAGGTGCGGTAGGGGATGCCGTCCCCATCCACGTCGAGATAACGGCCGAACTCCTTGCCGGCCTCGAGTTCCTCGTGGGTCATCACCTTGCCGCGGTCGAAGGCGCGCGTGTCGCTCCACTGGAAGGGATCGGTGAGGCGCGTGTTCATGCCGATGTCGAGATCGGTCATCAGGAACACGGGGGTCTGCAGGCGCTCCGCGAGGTCGAACGCCTGCGCGGAGAATTCGAAGCACTCGGTCGGATCCTCGGGGAACAGCATGACGTGCCGCGTGTCGCCGTGCGAGGCGTAGGCGCACGACAGCAGGTCCGACTGCTGGGTGCGCGTCGGCATCCCGGTCGAGGGTCCGCCGCGCTGCACGTCGATCAGCACCACCGGGATCTCGGCGAAGTAGGCAAGCCCGATGAACTCCTGCATGAGCGAGATGCCGGGTCCCGCGGTGCAGGTGAAGGCGCGGGCGCCGTTCCAGCCGGCGCCGATGGCAATGCCGATCGAGGCGAGCTCGTCCTCGCTCTGAATCACTGCGTAACGATTCCTGCCCGTGGCGGGATCGACGCGGTACTTCTGGCAGTGCTTGATGAACGCCTCGGCCAGCGAGGAGGAGGGCGTGATCGGGTACCACGCGCACACCGTCGCGCCGCCGTAGACCGCCCCCAGGGCGGCCGCAGTGTTGCCGTCGACGAAGATCTTGCTGCCGACATTGTTGGCGCGCTTGACGCGCAGTCCGATCGGGCAGGCGAGGTGTTGCTGGGCGTACTCGCGGCCCAGCCGCAGCGCCTTGACGTTCGACTGCAGGAGCGCTTCCTTGCCCTTGTACTGTTCCGAGAACAGCTTCTCGATCTCGCCGGGCTCGATCTCCATCAATGCGGAGAGGGCGCCGACGTAGATGATGTTCTTGAACAGCTGCCGCTGGCGGGGATCGCTGTAGGTGGCGTTGCAGATCTCGGTCAACGGCACGCCGATGACGTTGACGTCGTCGCGGAACTTCGACTTCGGCAGCGGCTTGGAATTGTCGTAGAAAAGGTAGCCGCCGCTCTCGATCTCCTTCAGGTCCTGCGCCCACGTCTGCGGGTTCATTGCGACCACCAGATCGACGCCGCCGCGGCGGCCCTGGTAGCCGTTCTCGTTGACACGCACCTCGTACCAGGTCGGCAGGCCCTGGATGTTGGACGGGAAGATGTTGCGGGGCGAGACCGGCACGCCCATGCGCAGTATCGAGCGCGCGAAGAGCTCGTTGGCGCTCGCCGACCCCGAGCCGTTGACGTTGGCGAACATGACGACGAAGTCGTTGATCGCGTCAATCCGTTTCATGCGGCCTTCCTCTTCGGGCTGCGGCACGCCGCCCCCGCGTGCGTCATGTCGAGCAGGAACTTCTGCATGTCCCACGCGCCGGTCGGGCAGCGCTCGGCGCACAGGCCGCAGTGCAGGCAGACGTCCTCGTCCTTCGCCATGATGCGGCCGGTCTTGAGGGCGTCGGAGACGTAGAGATCCTGGGTCAGGTCGTTTGCCGGGGCATTCAGCCGGCCCCGCAGGTCCGCTTCCTCGCCGTTGTGGGTGAACGTGATGCAGTCCATCGGGCAGATATCCACGCAGGCGTCGCACTCGATGCAGAGCTTGCCGGTGAATACCGTCTGCACGTCGCAGTTCAGGCAGCGCTGGGCTTCCGCGAAGCCGGTCTTGGGGTCGAAGCCCATCTCGACTTCGACCTTGATGTCCTTCAGCGTCACCTTCTTGTCGCGCCATGGAACCTTGTAGCGCTGCGCAAGGGAGATATCGTTGTCATAGCTCCACTCGTGGATGCCCATTTTCTGGCTCATCAGGTTGACCATGGGCGCGGGCCGCTCCCGGATGTCCTCGCCGTTGAGCAGCTTGTCGACCGAGATCGCCGCATCGTGACCGTGCGCCACGGCCCAGATGATGTTCTTGGGCCCGAACGCCGCATCGCCGCCGAAAAACACGTTGGGAAGCGTGGCTTGCATCGTTGTCTTGTCCACGACCGGCATGCCGTCCCGGCCAAATTCGATGCCGATATCGCGCTCGATCCAGGGAAAGGCGTTTTCCTGCCCCACCGCCACCAGGACGTCGTCGCATTCAAAATGCTGATCCGGCTCGCCGGTCGGCACCAGGCTGCGCCGGCCTTTTGCGTCATAGACCGCCTTGACCTTCTCGAACGCGACGCCCGTCAGCTTTCCGTTCTCGTGGGTGAAGGCCTTGGGCACCAGGAAGTTGAGAATCGGGATGCCTTCGTGCTGGGCGTCCTCCTTTTCCCAGGGCGACGCCTTCATCTCCTCGAAGCCCGAGCGCACGATCACCTTCACGTCCTCGCCTCCCAGGCGTCGGCTCGTGCGGCAGCAGTCCATTGCGGTGTTGCCGCCGCCCAGCACCACCACGCGCTTGCCGATCCTGTCGACGTGGCCGAAGGAGACGTTCGAAAGCCAGTCGATGCCGATGTGGACGTTAGCCGCGGCTTCCCTGCGGCCGGGGATGTCGAGATCGCGCCCGCGCGGGGCGCCGCTGCCGACGAAGACTGCGTCGTAGCCCTCGGCCATGAGCTTTTTCAGGCTGTCGATCCGCACGCCGGGGCGGAAGTCGACGCCGAGGTCGAGAATGTAGCCCACTTCCTCGTCGATCACTTCCATCGGCAGGCGGAAGCGCGGAATCTGCGACCAGATCATGCCGCCGGCGCGGGGATCCTGATCGAAGATGGTGACGGCATAGCCGAGGGGAGCGAGATCGCGGGCGACGGTGAGGGAGGCGGGGCCGGAGCCGATGCAGGCAATGCGTCTACCGGTTTTCTGCTTCGCGGGCTTCGGCAGGCGGGGGCGGATGTCTTCCTTGTTGTCCGCGGCGACGCGCTTCAGGCGGCAGATCGCAACCGGCTCGGGCTTCTCCGCCTGGCGTTCCTCGACGCGCCCGCGGCGGCAGGCCGGCTCGCACGGCCGGTCGCAGGTGCGCCCGAGGATGCCGGGGAAGACGTTGGAGTACCAGTTGACCATGTAGGCGTCGCCGTAGCGGCCTGCGGCGATCAACCGGATGTATTCGGGAACAGGGGTGTGGGCCGGGCAGGCCCACTGGCAATCCACTACCTTGTGAAAGTAGTCGGGCGCACCGATGTCGGTGGGTTTCATCCAGATCCTGCTTGCTTGACCGTACCTGCCTTAACGATGCTGCGCCCCCGCACGATGACAGCGCCGGACCCCGCGAAGGGTGCGCAGATATTACGCCTAAGTGACCGGATTGAAAAGGCTTTCTTACAGAAAACTTACGTCATTCCGGGGTCAACCTGAGGGTTTTCCGTGGCGCACAACACACTTAAAGGTAGGCAGTTGCCGCCAGGGCTTGGTTCCCGGCGGGATTGGCGGTCCAAAGCCGCACCTGGGCGCCGCCGGCCGCGGGATGGCCGTTGACGGTGAAGCGCTCGAAGTGAAACAGCGGGTGGAGCGCCCGGTATTCGATCCTCCTGACCGGTCGCGGCTCATGTCTGCGGGCGAGATCGAGCAGGAGGATGACCTGGAGCGGGCCGTGGACGACGAGCCCCGGATAGCCTTCAACCTTGCGGCAGTATTCGAGATCGTAGTGGATGCGCTGCCCGATGAACGTCAGGGCCGAGTAGCGGAACAGCATTACGGGATCGGCGGCAAGTTCGCGCCGCCACCTTGCCTCGCGGGGAGCGGGCTCGGGCCGCGGCGGAGCGTCACCGGGCTTTGCGGCCTCGCGGTAGACGATATCGTGATCCTCGACGACGGCGAGTTCTCCGCCGACGGAGACCGAGTGCCGCACCGTCACGAAGACGAGCTTGCCGCTGCGGCCCTGCTTCGGTGCAATCGACACGATCCGCGACTCGCGGTGGATCCTGTCGCCCACTCGCAGCGGCCGCCGGAACTCGATCCTGCCGCCCGCCCACATGCGCCGCGGCAGCGCCACCGGCGGGAGAAAACCCCCGCGCTTCGGGTGTCCGTCGGGCCCGAGCTCCGAGGCGGGAGCGGCTTCGAGAAAATAGAGCCAGTGCCAGCCCGGCGGGAGCGCCTCTCCGGGCTTCGGCTCCGGGTCGTGGCGATCGATCGTCGCGGCGAGCGCAACGGCAGGCCAAGCCGTCACCACGTCGGAGCGTGATTCCGTACGGCCGACCCAGGCCTCCAGCCGCTCGGTGGTCGCGCCGCTCATTTATGCCGTCGCGCCGTGGATCGTGTCATGATCGTTTCCGCAGCGGCCGCACTATATCGGAACGATAGCAGAAAGAGGAGACGGTCCATGGAATGGCTACTCGATCCGCAAGTCTGGCTCGCGCTCGCGACGCTGACAGCGCTGGAAATCGTGCTCGGCGTGGACAACATCATCTTCATCTCGATCCTCGCCGGTCGCCTGCCGGAGCACCAGCGCGACCTCGCGCGGCGTCTCGGGCTCGCGTTCGCCATGCTGACGCGCATCGGCCTGCTGCTTTCGCTTGCCTGGATCATGACGCTCACCGCGCCGCTATTCGAGATCCCGGTCCTTGGAAAGCCGATCTCCGGCCGCGACATCATCCTCATCGGCGGCGGGCTCTTCCTGCTCTGGAAGAGCGTGCACGAGATCCACAACTCGCTGGAGGGCGAGGAGCCGGGGGAAAACGCGGACGCGGCCGCCGTCGCGGCGACTCTGGGCGGGGTCATCGTCCAGATTGCGATCATCGACATCGTGTTTTCCCTCGATTCGGTCATCACCGCCGTGGGAATGGTCGAGCAGGTCTGGATCATGGTGACTGCCATCGTCATCGCGGTCGGCGTGATGATGTTCGCGGCGAAGCCCATCGGCGATTTCGTGGACCGGCACCCGACGATCAAGATGCTGGCGCTCTCGTTCCTGATCCTCGTCGGCGTGGCGCTGATCGGCGAAGGCTGGGACCTGCACATCCCGAAGGGCTACATCTACTTCGCGATGGCGTTCTCGGTGGCGGTGGAAATGCTCAACCTGCGGATGCGCGCCCGGCGGGCCCAGCCGCTGCAGCTGCGGCGGCAACTACCCGTGCCGGAGAAGCAAAGCGGCTCGAGCGGCAGTTGAGTCCCCGGCAGATGGTTGACAAACCAGCTGCCGCCGTACATTTGCCCTCTCGATCCCCTCATCCCATGCCCTTCTCCCAAGTGGAGAAGGGGATCTCGAGCCTCCCCTCTCCGCTCGGGAGAGGGGCGGGGGTGAGGGATGGAGGGGGAAGGGGCGAGGGGTCGAGCGCAGCTCAGCTGAAGGCGGCAATGCCGGTCTGCGCGCGCCCGAGGACGAGCGCGTGGATGTCGTGCGTGCCCTCGTAGGTGTTGACGGCCTCCAGGTTCAGCACGTGGCGGATCACGTGGAACTCGTCGGCGATGCCGTTGCCGCCGTGCATGTCGCGCGCGGCACGCGCGATGTCGAGCGCCTTGCCGGCGGCATTGCGCTTGGCGAGCGAGATCATCTCGGGTGTTGCGCGGCCCTCGTCCATCAGGCGCCCGATCCGCAACGCCGCCTGCAGGCCGAGGGCGATCTCGGTCTGCATGTTGGCGAGCTTCAGCTGGATCAGCTGGTTGGCGGCGAGCGGGCGGCCGAACTGCGTGCGCTCCATCGTGTACTTGCGCGCCGCGTGCCAGCAGAATTCAGCCGCGCCGAGCGCGCCCCACGAGATGCCGTAGCGCGCCTTGTTGAGGCTGGAGAACGGGCCCTTCAGGCCGGAGACGCCGGGCAGCAGGTTCTCCTCCGGCACGAAGACCTGGTCCATGACCACTTCTCCGGTGGGCGAGACCCGCAGGCTGAACTTGCCCTCGATTTTCGGCGTCGCCAGCCCCTTCATGCCGCGCTCGAGGAGGAAGCCCCGGATCTCGCCGCCGTCGTCCTTGGCCCAGATGAGGAACACGTCCGCGATCGGCGCGTTGCTGATCCAAATCTTGGTGCCGTGCAGCGTGTATCCGCCCGTGACCTTCTTCGCGCGCGTCGTCATGCTGAGGGGATCGGAGCCGGAATTGGGTTCGGTCAGGCCGAAGCACCCGACCCATTCCGCGGTCGCGAGCCGCGGCAGGTAATCGCGCCGCTGCGCCTCGCTCCCGAAATCGTGGATGGCGGGCATGACCAGGCTCGACTGCACGGACATCGCCGAGCGGTAGCCGCTGTCCACGCGCTCGATTTCGCGCGCGATCAGGCCGTAACAGACGTAATTCACTCCGGCGCAGCCATAGCCCGAGATCGTCGAGCCCAGGAAGCCGAGCTTTCCCATCTCGTTCAGGATCTCGCGGTCGAAGCGCTCGTGCCGGTGCGCCTGGAGCACCCGCGGCATGAGCTTCTCCTGGCAGTAGGCGCGCGCGCTGTCGCGCACCATGCGCTCTTCGTCCGTCAACTGCTCCTCGAGCAGCAGGGGATCGTCCCATTGGAACGCCGGCTTGGTCGTGGAGATCGGTGCAGTCATGGCGCGCTTCCTCGTAGGATGGCGGGAATTCTACGCCCGGCATCCCGGCGCGGGCGAACGCCGGTCACGATTTCTTGGGCTGCTCGATGGTCCCCATGTGGAAGGGATATTCCCCCCGCCGGCGGTCCTCGAAGTAGTGGGCGAGGGCGTTGCGGACGCTGACAAAGGCGATGCGGTCCCAGGGAATCTCCGGCTCCGAGAACAGCCGCGCCTCGAGCGTTTCGGCGCCCGGCTGCACGTCGGAGTCGAGCAGCCGGGCGCGGAACAGGATGTAGACCTGGCTGATGTGGGGAATGTTGTAGAGCGCGTAGAGCGGGCCGATCTCAACCCGGGCGTTGGCTTCCTCCAGCGTCTCGCGGATCGCTCCCTGGAACGTCGTCTCCCCGTTTTCCATGTAGCCGGCCGGCACCGTCCACAGGCCGCGGCGCGGCTCGATGCCGCGCCGGCACAGCAGGATGCGATCCTCCCACTCGGCGATGCAGCCCACCACCATGCGCGGGTTCTGGTAATGGACGGTGCTGCAGGCGTCGCACACGTGGCGCGGGAGCGTGTCGCCGGTGGGAACCTTGAGCGTGAGCGGCGCGCCGCAATTGCTGCAGAATTTCATTCGGAACGGTCTTGCTCCTCTGGCACGGACGATAATACTACGGCGTAACCTGGTGCTATGATGAAAAGCGATGCGCCCGTCGCACATCTTCCAGATCCTCGAGCGGGAGTTCGCCAGCACCGCCGCTGCGGCGCACACCCCGGTCATGCTGTGGGGCGCGCCGGGGGTCGGCAAGTCGCAGATCATCGCGCAGATCGCCCGCAAGCACGGCGTGCCCCTGATCGATGTCCGGCTCTCGCAGATGGAGCCCACCGATCTGCGCGGCATACCGTTCCGCGCGGGCGACCGCGTCGAATGGTCGGTGCCGGCGCTGCTGCCGGACGCGGCGCGGCACGGGCCGGGCGGAATCCTGTTTCTGGATGAAATCACGTCCGCGCCGCCGACCGTCACCGCGGCGGCCTATCAGCTGATCCTCGACCGCCGCCTGGGCGAATACCGCGCCCCGGACGGCTGGGTGATCTTCGCCGCGGGCAACCGCTACGGCGACCGCGGGGTGACCTACGTCATGCCCACGCCGCTCGCCAACCGCTTCACCCACTTCGAAATCGAGCCCCACCTCGACGACTGGGTGGCGTGGGCGCACGCCGCCGCGATCGATGCCCGCGTGATCGCCTTCCTGCGCTTCCGGCCCGATCTCCTGTTCGATTTCGACCTGGCGCGCAATCCCGTGGCGTTTCCCAGCCCGCGCTCGTGGGAGTACGCGCACCGGGCGCTCGTCAAGTTCGACGACAGCCCGGAACTGCTGCTCGACGCGCTGCAGGCATGCGTCGGTCCGGCTGCCGGAGTCGAGTTCAAGGCATTTCTCGACAACATGGACGAGCTGCCGGATATCGACGCCATCACGCGCGGCGAGAGCGCGCTGGTGCCGCGCGGCATCGACCTTCAGTACGGCGTCGCGGCGGCGCTGGTGCGGCGCGCGGTCCAGGTGCGCGACATGCCGCATGCGGCGGTGGTGCACGGCCACATCCTGAGGTACGCGAAGTGCTTTCCGCAGCGCGAGATGGGCGTGATGCTGGTGACGGACCTCCACCGCTCGATCGGCAGGCCGCTCATCGCGGTGCCGGAATTCTCCGAATGGGCGGCCAGCATCACCGATCTCATGCTCTACGACCTAGAGTCTCTAACACGATGAAACACGCGTGCGTTGCTGCCAGAATTGGTGATGACGCGAAGCGAGGTGCAGCCAATATGTCGATATTGGCAAGCCGAGCGACAAAGTCAGCGCCGGTTCTGGCTGCAACCCCTTATGGGCTGGCACGAGTTTTGGCCCATGGCTTTGTCGCAAGTCCCTTGCTTAGTCGGTCTAAGCGGCGGGCCTTGCTTCGCGCCCT
>Ga0187892_10002241_pt1 | contig 40003 bp, 39 predicted proteins | sample MA1701073metaG_FD_139345 | JGI IMG/M metagenome (GOLD analysis project Ga0187892, IMG submission 139345) | Bio-ooze microbial communities from a basaltic lava cave in the Kipuka Kanohina Cave System on the Island of Hawaii, USA - MA170107-3 metaG ... | reverse complement strand
GAATAATCATTGCTACTTTTTGTCTCATCGTATTTTGTGTCTTGGGCACAGCCCAAGAACTAGAGGATTGCCAAGCGGTAACTAAATGTAGTGTAGGCGTACCGGCACAGTGTCAAAGCACTAGCTGCAAAGTGAGCATAGCATGGACCAAGTGTGGTGGCGGGCAGGGAAATAGAGAGCATGGGTGCCTTGCCTGCGGGGGGTGCACTGTTAGGTTCTGCATGTGCGATTGTGAAGGTGAGCCAGGAGGGCCATACACAGGTTACAGTTTAAGCTGGTGTGATTGTAACGAAGTTATCCACATTGCGGGCGGCTCCTGCGCAGGTTGTTAAGCTTATCACTGTTGTGGCGCGATTACCTTATCACAGCGGTTTTCAGTTAATCACGTAGTGGATAGTGGGACAAGATGGCATCTTGTCCCATTACCAATCCGCCCAATCAACTGAAAAACGCTGTAAGCACTGTAAATTCTGTTTATTTTCGATCTGTCCTCACGCGCGGCGCGATCACGCCGCGCACACGCTCGACCAACTCTTCCACATTTTCCGCCGTGTACCCTCCTGCGCTTACTGGCGGCAGAACTTCGAGATAAACGTCGCCCGGAACGACCCGCTTCTCGCCTTTGCGCATCACCAGCCGCGTGTCGTTGACCACCACTGGCGCAATCGGAACGCCAGCTTCGACGGCCATATAAAACACGCCTTTCTTGAATTCCTTCAACCGTCCATCAACTGTGCGAGTGCCTTCGGGGAAAGCCATCAGCGAATGACCGCGCCGCAATTCCTCCGCTCCGCGCCGCGTGCTTTCGATGGCTCGTTCACGGTTGCTGCGATCAATCGTCACGACGTGGACCAGTGAGAACCCCTGTTTGAAGAGCGGCACTCGGAGCAACTCTTTCTTCGCAATCCCGCCGACGTTGTGGCCGAGATAAGCGAACAGCAGCGGTGGATCGAGGTTGCTCTGGTGGTTGGCGATGAAGGCATAAGCGGAATTGCGGTCCAGATGCTCAAGCCCCGTGACGTGTACGCGCGCTCCCGCCGACCGCAGATAAACGCGGCAACCAAATTTGGCGAACGGGAAGAACAAGTCCTCCGCTCCAAAAACCTTTTGCAGGATGAGGCAAATGAAGATGATCGGAAAGCCGAGGAAAAGCAGCAGCAAGGCGGCGACGATGAATGTCCAGTAGTAGCGAATCATTGTGAGACAAGGAGACAAGGGGACAGGGGGACAGGGGGACAAGGGGACAAGGAGACAAGGAGACAAGGAGAGCGGGCTACAATCTCCTTGTCTCCTTGTCCCCCTGTCCCCTTGTCTCAGATTATGGTGCCGTCGGTGATCGTCGCGCTTTTCGGGATGACGACGATGCCTTCGCGGATGTAGTAGTTGTCGCCGTCGAAGTGTTCGTGTCCGGCTTCGTTCAATATCCGCACGTTCGACCCGATGCGCACGTTTTTATCAATGATCGCTTTGCGGATGATGGTGTTTTCGCCGATGCCGATCCAGGGGAAGCCGTGCTGGCGTTCATCGAGGAGTTCCGGCAGCGACTGGTAATTATCGGCGCCCATCATCAGCGTGTGTTCAAGTTCTGAGCCGCTCTCGATGCGCGAGCGGATGCCGATCACCGAGTGGCTGATCTTGACGCGGTTCAAAATGCACCCGTCGGAGATCAACGAGTCTTTGATCTCGCAATCAACGAACTTGGTGCCCGGCAAATAACGCGGGCGCGTGTAGATCGGCGCGTCGGCGTCGAACAGGTTGAATTTGGGCATGACCGCGGCCATGTCGAGGTTCGCGCGATAGAACGAATTGATCGTCCCGATGTCTTCCCAATGACCGCTGAAGAGATAAGCCTGCACTTTGTAATGACCGATGGCCGATGGAATCACTTCGCCGCCGAAATCCTTGTGCTTGTCATCTTTGAGCAATTCGCGCAGCGCCTCGTATTTGAACAGGTAAACGCCCATCGAGGCGATGAAGGGCCGGCGTTCGGCTTCCTCCGCATTCAAGCCCAACTTCGTCGTGTCAACGCGCATGGCGTCCAGTTGATCGGCGGGTGGTTTTTCGCGGAATTCGACGATGCGTCCCTGGTCGTCCGTCTTGAGCAGTCCAAAACCGGAGGCGCGCGACTCGTCGGTCGGGATCACCGAGACCGTCACGTCGGCGTCCTTTTCCAGATGGCGATTGATAAACTTGCGGTAATCCATCTGGTAAAGGTGATCGCCGGAAAGGATCAGGACGTGGCTCGGATCGAAGTCGCGGACGTGAACCATCACCTGGCGCACCGCGTCGGCCGTGCCCTGAAACCAGTTCTTATTTTCAGGCGTCTGCTCGGCGGCCAGGATTTCGACGAAGCCGTCCGAGAAGCGGCTGAACCGGTAGGTCCGCGCGATGTGGCGGTTGAGCGAGGCTGAGTTGAACTGCGTCAACACGAAGATGTGATGAAGCCCCGAATTGATGCAGTTGGAAACCGTGATGTCAATCAAACGGTATTTGCCGCCGAGCGGCACGGCGGGTTTGGAACGTTCCTTCGTAAGCGGAAACAGGCGCGCGCCGACTCCGCCGCCGAGGATGAGGGATAGGATTTGTTTGCTCATGCAAGATGCCTCCGAATCTCTAACGGGTTTGAGACTGTGAGAACAGCTTAGGCGCTATACCACCGCGCAGAACGCCACGCGCGCATCAGGTCTGCAGGCGAGCGACGATTTGTTTAAATTACCTGGGAAGGTCTCCCGCTTGGCTCATCCGAAAGACTGAGCTAAGCTTGAGCGGCGGCTGAGCATAAGAGAGCAAATATCGTTTTTCAAGAGACAGGCGGAACATGTTTTCAATTTCACCGGCCATTGAAGCTGCTGTTCGCGTGGGGCGGGCCGTCGTCGCGTTGGAATCAACTGTCATCGCGCACGGGCTGCCCGCGCCGCACAACCTCGAAACGGCGTGCGCCTGCGAAGAAGAGGTCAGACAAGCGGGCGCGCTGCCTGCGACCATCGGCATCGTCGCGGGCCAGCCGGTGATCGGCTTGGATGAGGATCAACTGCAAGCCATCGCCGTTCGCGATGATGTCGCCAAAGTCAATCTCGCCAATCTGGCGAGCGTCGTGGCCGAGAAAAAATGGGGCGCGACAACCGTGGCCTCGAGTCTTCATCTGGCGAACCAGGCGGGCATTAAGGTTTTTGCGACGGGAGGCATCGGCGGCGCGCACCGCGGCGCGAGCGACACTTTCGACATCTCGGCTGATCTGGCGGCGCTGGCGCGTTACCCGATAATCACTGTCTGCGCCGGAGCGAAAGCGATCCTCGATCTGCCAAAGACGATGGAGATTCTGGAGACGATGGGCGTCCCAGTCATCGGCTATCGAACCGATGAATTGCCCGCGTTCTACTCGCGCTCATCCGGCTTGCCGCTGGAGTTGCGCTGCGACGAGCCGTGGCAAATTGCGAACGTCGCTTTGACGCATTGGCAAGTGGGATTTACCGGCGGCGTGTTGGTCGTCGTCCCACTGCCAGTCGAAGATGAAGTCCCAGCCGACGAACTCAAAGATGTGATTGATGAAGCTCTCGAAGCCGCGACGGAGCAGGGGATCAGCGGCAAAGCTGTCACGCCGTTTCTGCTTTCGAGAATTGCGGCGAAAACCGCAGGCCGCACGTTGCGGGCGAACATCGCTCTATTGAAAAACAACGCCAGGGTCGCGGGCGCCATTGCCGTCGCGTTGGCGAACAAGGAGAAAGAATGAACCTCGACGACATCCGCAAACTTTTCGATTACACCGAATATGCCAATCACCTCGCGCTCGACGCCGCTGAAGGGTTGACCGAAGAGCAACGGCGGCACGATTTCAAAATCTCTCACGGCACGATTCACGGCACGCTCACGCATATGGCCGGCGCCGAATGGATCTGGCTCGAACGATGGCACGGCACATCGCATTCGCGCATCTGGACGGAGGCCGATTTCGCCGACATTCCGGCTCTACGCGCCCGCTGGCGGCAGATCGAAGAAGAACGCCGCCAGCTTCTCGGCGACCTGAGCGAGGAGCGGCTGCATCAGGATTTGAGCTACAAGAACATCAAAGGCGAACCGTTCACGCTGCCGCTGGTCGAACAGATGCAGCACGTGGTCAACCACGGGACGCTGCATCGCGGGCAGGTTGTCGGAATGATCCGGCAACTCGGCGTGCAACCGCCGGCGGTGGATTTGCTTTTTTATCTGATCGCGCAGAAACGTTAAACCGTTCGTAGTCTGCCTTCAGGCCAATGGCATTAGGTTAAGCCATTGCCCATTGCCAATTGGTCATTGCCAATTGTTTCGCAGGTAAAGACAGCCAGGCTTCCTGCGAAACAATTGGCAATGACCAATTGGCAATGGGCAATTGGCCGGCGCCTCTCGCCTTAATTTAATGCCAGGGCCGGAAAGCGGGACTGCGAATGGTTTTCGAGGAGTTAACTTCACGTCTTGAAGATTCTTCCAATCGCCCTCAACACTTTTCGTGAATCGGCGCGCGACCGCGTGCTCTACAACCTGGTGCTTTTCGTGCTTTTGCTGGTCATCGCGTCGGTCGTGATCGGGCGCATTGCGGTCGGCCAGGAGGCGAAGATCGTCATTGACCTGGGGCTTTCGGCGATGACGGTCTTCGGCGTGCTGATCGCCATCTTCCTCGGCATCGGGCTGGTGTCGAAAGAGATCGAAAAACGCACGATCGCCAACATCCTTTCCAAGCCCGTTCGCCGCTCGGAGTTCATCCTGGGAAAATATTTCGGGCTGTGTCTGACGCTGCTGGTCAACAGCGCAGTGATGGCGCTGGCAATCACGCTCGCATTGGCTTACGTCAAAGGCGGGTTCGAGCTTGCGCAATTGCGGTTGTGGCTGACGGCCTGGTTGATCTTCCTCGAGCTGGCGATCATCACGGGCGTGGCTTTGTTGTTTTCGTGCTTCTCGTCGCCCGCGTTGTCGGCGTTGTTCACGCTGTTGATTTTTCTGATCGGCCGCTGGAGTCCCGACCTGAAACTCTTTGCCGAGACTTCGACTTCAGCCGTCACGCGAGCTGTGAGTCGCGCGCTTTATCACCTGCTGCCGAATCTGGCCAGCTTCAACTACATCAACGAAACCGCGCACGGTCAAGCCGCGCCATTGACGATGGTCGCCGGGAACACTGTCTATTCGGTGTTTTACGTCGCCGCGTTGTTGGCCGCCGCCGTGTTGATCTTCGATCGCAGGAATTTCAAGTGAATTATGAGATGGGCTTTGCTGTTAATCGCCGGTTTGGTCGTGAGCGCCGCCGCGCAGAACTGGATGGACGCGCGCCGCAGCGTTCCTGCGCCGGTTGAAGAAACGCTTTACCTGAATTCGGGCGAAGCGATCAAACGCGCCAGCGTTGGTTTCGACAGCTTGATGGCCGACGTTTACTGGATTAGCACGCTGCTCTATTTCGGCGGAGAGTTCGAGCGGCAACGCAACACGAACGAAGCTTTCGATGTCGGCCAATTGAAGCTGCTCGAACCGCTGCTGAACATCACGGTCGAACTCGACCCACGGCTTCTGGCCGCTTATCGCTTTGGCGCAGTCTTTTTGCCGGAGATCAACGCCGAAAGCGCCGTCCGGTTTGTCGAACTCGGCGTCCGCAACAATCCCGGCGAATGGCGGCTCTATCAGGACCTGGGGTTCGTTCACTGGCGGCGGAAACAGTTTCGGGAAGCCGCCGACGCTTACGCGCGTGGCGCCGAGTTGCCGGGCGCTCCCGCGTGGATGCGAACGATGTCCGCGTTGATGCTGGCCAAAGGCGGCGACCGTGAAACGGCGCGCGAAATCTTCCGGCGTCTTTACGAAGAGAGCGACGACCCGTTCGTCAAACAAGTCAGCGAAGAGCAGTTGAGATTGCTCGATCAGTACCGCGAGCGGTAGCGAGCGATGGATTTGCCATGCCTGTCATCGAGATAGACAAGCTCACTCAAGATTACCAGACCGGCTTCTGGCGCAAGCACCCATTGCGGGCGCTCGATGGTTTGAGCTTGCAGGTCGAAGCGGGCGAAGTTTTCGGTTTTCTGGGATCGAATGGCGCTGGCAAAACGACCACGTTCAAAATCCTGATGCGAATGATCCGTCCGACCGCCGGCTCGGCGCGCATCCTCGACCGTCCGCTCGACGACCTGAAGATGCGGGCGCGCATCGGCTACCTGCCCGAACAGCCTTACTTTTACGATTACCTCACGGCGCGCGAGTTTGCGGTCTACTGCGGCGCGCTCTGCGATTTGCCGCGAGCGGAAGCGAAACTTCGTGCCGCAACGTTGCTCGATCAAGTCGGCCTGGCCGATTCCGCCGACCAGTCGCTGCGGAAGTTTTCCAAAGGGATGTTGCAGCGCGTGGGCCTGGCGCAGGCTCTGATCAACGATCCCGAAGTGTTGTTCCTGGACGAGCCGATGTCGGGACTCGATCCGCTGGGCCGCCGCGAAGTGCGCGATCTGATTGCGAATCTGCGGGCGCGCGGCAAGACCATCTTCTTCTCCTCCCACATCCTCACGGACGTCGAAGCGATGTGCGACCGCGTGGCGATCCTGAATCGCGGACGGCTGGTGGAATCAGGCAAGCTTTCGGAGATACTCAAAAGCCGCAGCAATGAAATCGAAGCGGTGGTGAGCGGCGTGAACGAGCAGGCGCTGGCCGAACTGCGCGCGCTGGCCATCGAAGCGCAACCCACGCCGGAAGGCGCGCGCGTCCGGCTGCGCAGCGATCAAGACATCCCGCGATTGCTCGAAATCACGCATCGGGCGAACGGGCGGCTGGTTTCGGCGAATCCTGTGCGCGAATCGCTCGAAGATTTGTTTATGCGTGAAGTGGGGAATCCGCGCGCTTCGTAAATAGCCGAAGTTTCAGTAGACGTGATCTATCCAATTTTGGATGCGGGCGGCGGGCAGCAAATCGCTGAAGTCGTTTACATTGCGTGTGACGACGATGTGATCGTCGGCCAGAGTCATCGCTGCGATTACCACGTCGGTGTATCTCTTTCGCGTGCTTACGCGCCGCCGCAGATTGGTGAATTCCGCAACCGCTTTCTCGTTCAGGTAGACGACCTCAAAATCGCTCAATAAATTTTGGGCATCCCGCAATCGCTCTTGCTCGCGGAGAATATTTTTCGGCTCGGCTTTGAGCAGCGCATCGAACCGCCCGCGCAAATGCTCAACCAGGGCAATGAAGGGCAGCCCAATCTCTTCCGGCAATCGTTTGTCGAGGTTGTCAACCAGAGTGGGATGCCTGGCCGCGTAATACCGCAGAATGTTTGTATCCAGCAGATATTTCATCCGCCTCCAACCGTATGGCGCCTACGCTGCCGCTTCTTGCTCGGTTAGATCATCTTCGACTGCTGAGGGGTCAGCGACAGAAGCGGCAGCAGATTGATTATTCAGGTGGCCGAGGGTGAATTGGTCGCGCCGCCGTTCGATCTCATCGAAAACTTCCAGCGCGCCGGGGTCGTTCGCAAAGATTCCGTAGTGGTGATACCCTTTCTCTCTCAACCTCTTCTCAGCCGGAGTCTCATCGGGAAAACGCGGGGTTTCATCGGAGGAGAGCGATACGGCAACGATCTCCGTGTTGGCTATCGCGCCAACAAGCTTCCGCCTGATCTCTTCGAGCACGGCTGCGCGCGAGGCGCCTTCGGCGGTGATGTACGGCATGGCGATCACAGAAGCGCTCCATCTCTCGGTCGAACCGTTTGAGTAGTGGAAAAGCTGAACGCGATATTCTGTTGTCTGAGTCGTATTCATAACGCCGAAATCATAACACTTCTGTGCAACGACCTGAAGCGTCCTGGACACAACCCGCCTCGATTTTAGGTCTGAAGCATTTGCCGCAGCCGCTTCGATTGCCGCTCGCTCACCTGAATCTCGCTCGCCTGACGGTCGTTCATAATCAGCAGGTAAGTGCTCTTCAAAAACGGCGCGATCTCTTTGACTTTGCCCAGATTGACGATGACCGAGCGGTGGGCGCGGAAGAACGGCGGGTCGGGCAAGCGCGCTTCCAGGTCGTTGATCTGGTAATCGGTCCAGTAGCTGTCGTCTTCGGTCTTCGCCCGCACGATCCCGTTTTCCACTCCAAAGAAGCAAATCTGGTTGAGTCGCAGCAACACGAAACGGTCTCGGCGTCGCGCGACTATTTGTTGCAGAGGCGGCGCTGCTTCGTTGATTGCGCGGTTGACGCGCTGGCGCTCTTCGGCTGATTGCGATTCGCTCGACGCCAGCTTGCAGGCGCGTTCGATGGCTTGCGCCAGGCGTTCGCGGTTGATGGGTTTGAGCAGGTAGCTGACAGCGTTGACCTCGAAAGCTTCGATCGCATACTGGTCGTAGGCTGTTGCGAAGATCACCAGTGGCAGTGGCGCATCCTTCGGCAGCGCCTGTAACGCCTCGAAGCCGGTCAACCCTGGCATCTGCACGTCGAGGAAGACCAGGTCTGGTCGCGACTGCCCGATCATCGCGACGGCTTCGACGCCATCTGGCGCTTCGCCGATGATTTCGATTTCAGGATGCGCGGCGATGAGCTTCCTCAGCCGCGAGCGCGCCGAGGTTTCGTCGTCCACGATCAGTGTTCTGAGCTTCATACTTCGGAATCTCGATGCTGATGCGCGTTCCGCGGCCGGGCGCGCTGTCAATTTCCAATCTCGCGCGAGTTTCGTAAAACGCCTGCAATCGCTCACGCACATTTCTCAAGCCAACGCCGTTGCCGGAGAATGCTTGGTTCCAACCGACGCCGTCATCTTCAACGACCAGGAGCAGTCGGTCGTTTTCACTGAAGGCGCGGATGCCGAGTCGCCCGCCTTCGCGTTTTGGCGCGATGCCGTGTTTGACGGCGTTTTCGACCAGCGGCTGCAAGATCAGCGGTGGAATCTGCGCCATCGCCACTGCCGGATCAATCTCCATCTCGACATTCAACCGTTCGCCGAACCGCGTCTGCTCAATGGCCAGATAGGTTCGCAGGAAATCGAACTCTTCGGCGACCGAGATCGAACTGGTTTCGGTTCGCGCCAGCACGTAGCGGAAGACTTCGGCCAACCGCTCGATCATCAACTCGGCCTTCTCCGGCTCCGAGCCGATCAGGTCGGCGATGGTGTTGAGCGTGTTGAAGAGGAAGTGCGGGTTGATCTGCGCCTGCAACGCTCGCAATTCGGCTTCGGTGAGCGAATGCCGCAGCCGCGTCTCGCGCAGTTCGCGCTCGCGGCGTTCGCGCTCGAACTGCAACGCTTCGAGCCGCCGACCAATTCGTTCGGCGATTGATGACAGGAATGCCAACTCGTCGCTGAGCAGCTTGCGGCTGGCTTTGCCCGGCGCGACGGCCAGCAGGTGCGTGACTGCGCCGCGCGTTTGCACGGGCAGCGATTGTTCGATCTTCACGCCGCCAAGCTCGCTGGGTGTTGGTTCGGTGTGAGGAAGCACGACCACGCGCTCCGCCTGCAACGCGCTGCGGACATGTTCTTCCGCGGTGGCAAACAATTGCCGCTCATTTTCGGCCTGCTCGCTTTCCTGCGCGAATACCTGCAACAGTTTTGAGTAAGCCGGGCGGCGGAAGAGCACGCGATCCGTCGCTCGATAAATCACTTCTTTGAGCGTGGGAAACACAAGCAGCAGCGCGCAGCCGAGCAGCGTGACCACGATCCAACTGGCGGCCTGTGGATAACGCGCCGAAGTCTGCACGAAGCGCAGGATCGGACTGATCACGAAAAACGAATAGACCAGCGCCGTGACGACCGACGCGATGATGAGGAAGCTGCGTTTGACGAAAACGTCGGCGAATTGGAAGCGGGAGAATGACGCAAACGCCGCCAGTGCGAATGGGATGCCCGTTTGTTGCGCCAACACTCTGATCGCCGTCTCCCACGAAGCGTCCAACGCGAAATGGATCAACGCTAGTAATAGCGCCGCCAACCCGGCCAGGAGCAGAAACTCTGCGCGCGCGTAAGACCGCCATTCGGGTCTGCTCCCGGCGCGCGCGTTCAAAATGGCGATGGCGATCAGATGAACGATCAGGTTGTAAGCCACCAGGTTGAGCAGCTTGTTCGACATGAAGGACCGTTGTGATGTGATCGCGCTGGCGAACAGGATGACGGTCAACGCCGTCGCCGCTGCGAGCGAGTAGCCGGTCAGCCATTTTTTCAAGCGGCGAGACGGCGGCGACATCCGCCTCTCCAGTTGCGACAGAAACATCGCCGTGGGCAGCCACGCCAGCGCGGTGTAAGCCATCGCGCCGACCAGCCGCATCGGCAGAGAGTTCATCGTCGCGCCGCCCAATCGCGCGGCGTATTCGATCAACATCCCCAGGTTCCAGAGCAATCCCAGCGCGGCGGCTGCGGCGCCGTAACTGTTCTCCCCCGACAAACGCTCGGCTTTGCGCGAGAGCACGGTCAGCAAGCCGAAGAGCGCCGCGCCGGTGGTGAAGCCCAGGGTCTGGATGATCAAATAGGTGTCGTGCATTCCGGTATCGCCGACTGTAATCAGTACCGCGAGCGGTAGCGAGCGCGGCTCGATTGATGACCGACTGATGGAACCGCGCTCGCTACCGCTCGCGGTACTGATTTTCAAACCGAAACGAACGAAGTAGTCGAAAAGTTGCCGTGGAAGCCCAAAGCGAAATGCTGCCCTGTCCACACCCGCGCGGCGAAATCCATTGTTCCGGCGTCGCGGATTTCCAGATAGTTCTCGTCGCGCGGGCCATCATAACCCTGCATCAGAATCCAGCCGCGGTCTTCGGCGTCTTTGCCTGGATGTGGAACAAAGACTGGTTCGCCGATGACGCGGTTCTTGCCAGCTTCTACTCGCTTGTTCGATTTGCGATGAAGGTCGTGCCGGATCAGCGCGGTGAACGCGAAAGGATCGTCGGCCTCAGCGCCTTCGAGCGTGTAAAGGTAGCGCGCGTCCTGCCCCGCGCGGCGGCTGTCGAATCGCGGGAACTCCTGATTGGGCGCAATCTCGACGGCGCTCTCGACCTTCGCCTTCGCGGGATCGAGCGTCAGCCGCGTGAATTTGATCGGCGAGACTTTCGGGACCTGATCCTTCGACCACGAATAGATCGCGTCCAAGATCGAAGCGTCCGAAGTCAGGAATGTGTCAATGACGATCTTCCCTTCACGCTCGAACGCATTGCCGTGATGGAAGACGAAGCCTGCCGGGTGTTCGATGGTGACAGGTTGGCCTTTGCCATCCTTGCGTAAGACCACGAGTCGCGTCGGCTCCTTTTCGGCGAAGACCAGCGCGTCGGCCACCGTTTTGCCTGGGCCGAATTTGCGCAGGTCGGCGCCGACCGGCGGGATAACGAAGATGATGTGCTCTTTCGAGAGCAGCATGTCGTGAATGATCGGATAGGTCTTTTGCGGCAAGGCGTAAAGCTGCGTGAGCTTGCCGTCGCGATCCATCCGGTAAACGGTCAGTGGCAATCCCGGCCCTTGCCGGACGCCGTAGCCGTAGCCTTCGCCCGTCGCCGGATCGAACTTCGGATGCGCGGTGAATGGGTTGTTCGGCGGCAGCGTGCCGTAAAAATTCCACCGGCTCTGGTAAGCGAGCGTGACCGGATCAATCGCCGTCGGATGGCCGCCTTCGGACAAACCCAGCAAGCGTCCGTCCCATTCGATGATGTTCACGCTCGGTTGATTCTTGCCGCCCTGCGCAGGCTTCCAACCTTCAGGCGGCGCGGGCGGGTTGGTGCCGAATTCGCCGTAAAGCATCCGGCCCGCTTTCAACTCTTCGACGCGCGGTGGAGTATCAACGTAACGCCCGCGCAGGTGGACTTTGCCTTCGCGGAAACTGTAGCCGCAAACGTAAGCGTCGCCGTCGAACAGGTGCCGGAGCGTGACGCCGTGGTTCTCTTTCTGTCCGGGCGCGGTGCGGTAAAGCGTGCCGTTCAAGTCTCGCGGCAGCTTGCCCTCGATTTTGGTCAGCGGCCAGGCGCCTTCCGCGCTGGCGTTGCGATAGGCCAGCCAGCTCAACCGTTTTTTGTCGCCGGTCAAAACGCGAGCGGCGATCTGCGGCTCGATCAGTCCGAGCACGCCGAATGCGCCAGCCATCTGCGCGAATTGGCGGCGAGTGAGTGATGGAAAAGATTCGTTTTGCATTTGTCTGCCTCCTCCGATAGGTGGGACAAGATGGCATCTTGTCCCACGATCAATTTATCCCTGGGAACTCCCAGGAGAAGATACCCGCGCAGTCTACAGCCCCTCTGTTTCTATGGCGACGGAATAGCGGCGAACGCGGAAATGGGATGATCGAATGCGGATAAACTTTCCGGCAGCGCCGCTTGCGGACTTCGTGTTCAGCGGTGACATTAATGTTAATGTGGGCGTCTAAAATTACAAATTTGTCGGTTGGAGCCTCGGACAATCCGCCTGTCCCGGAACCCTCTTGAGCCATTGCCCATTGAGCATTGGCTATTGGCAATTGTTTCGCAGGAAGGAATCCCTCTTCCTCTGCAAAACAATGGTCAATGGCCAATTGGCAATGTTCAATTGTTTCTGACAAAAATGTGGGTTCACATTCCGATAGTTACGTTTTTGTAGACTGACAATATCGTCAGAAGAATCAGGCGCTGACGCGAGCGATCCCGTAAAACCAAATAAACACAGACCCTGGGAGCGTTTTGCCGGACGACGGCTGACGCGCGCCGGCTCTGGCGCCCCGATTGCTCAAACCGCTGGCATTAAGCAAGAAAAAGCGGTTCAAGATAGGGCAAGATGCAGATCAACTTGGCGACAATCGAACAACACGTCGGAGAGAAGCTGCGCCGGATAGAAACACAGCAAAATTCGGCGGAGCGCATAGTCGCGTTCAAAAGGTTTTTGAAGATCGAAACGCAGCGGCTGAGTCTGCGCCACCGGTTCGGCATCGGCGGGGCGCAGATCGTCGCGGCGCGCAGCCTGATTGTTGATCTGTTGATTCAGCGCATCGCGCGAGCAGCGGTGGAAGAAAAGTTCGGCGCCGGATTCGACACCGCCGGGCTGGCCATCGTGGCGCTGGGCGGATACGGGCGGCAGGAACTCGCCCCGCATTCCGACATTGACATTATGTTCCTGCACCAGAACCGCAAGACGGCCGCGGCGGCTGCGGAGTTGAGCGAAACGATCCTCTATTTGCTCTGGGATGTGGGATTCAACGTTGGCCACAGCGTGCGCTCGCTTGGCGATTGCGTCTCGATGGCGAAAGAGGACGTGGTTTCGCGCAACTCGATGATCGAAGCGCGATTGGTTTGGGGCGGAGCGGGATTGTTCGAGGAATTGACCGAAAGGCTCGACGAAGAGGTCTTTGAAAAGCAGAAAGCGGCGTTGCTCGAAGAATTGATGAAGGAACGCGCCGGCCGTTACAGCAAATTCGGCGGCGTCGTTTGCCTTCAGGAACCGAATGTCAAGGAGAGCGCGGGTGGTTTGCGCGACCTGCACGAATTGTTGTGGGCTTCGCGCGTGGCGCACGGGCAGACGACGATCCAGGCGTTGGTCGCTGGCGAAATCATTCCCGAACGTGACGCGAAGGCGATCAATGCGGCTTACGAATTTTTGCTGCGGGCGCGCAACGAACTGCATTTTCTGACCTCGCGCCGGACCGATCTGCTCTCGCTCGATCTGCAGCAGCAGGTGGCGCGCAACCTGCGCTACAACGACACGGCGGAGCAGCAGGCGTCTGAAATTTTCATGCGCGATTATTACCTGCACGCGCGGCGATTGCGCCGGTTGTGCGATTCGCACCTGCAGCGCGCTGTGGCAAAGCAGGAGAAGCGAAGCCTGCTTAGCCGCATTCGCGGCGTCGCGGCCATCGGCGGTTTCGTGATGCGCGACGGAACGCTCGATCTCGACGCGAACGCCAAGTCCGAAGCGAACGAGTTTGACGGGAATCGAATGATGATGGCGTTCGGTTATGCGCAGGCGACCGGCGCCTCGCTCAGTCCGAAGCTGCAAGAAGGGATTCAGGCGGGTTTGCCCGCCATCAATCGTCCGTTCCGCTCGTCGCCCGAAGCCGCGCAATCGTTTTTGAAAATTCTGCGCGCGAAGGGGCGAGTCGCCGTCGCCTTGCGGTTGATGCACGACCTGGATTTTTTGGGGAAGTTTTTGCCGGAATTCGGACGCATCACCTGTCTGGTTCAACACGACCTTTATCATCGCTACACGGTGGATGAGCACACGCTGCGGGCGATTGAGGCGCTGGACGAACTGGTCCTTTCGCGCAGCAAACATCTTGAACGTTACCGCAGCTTGTACGGTGAGATCAGCGATCCGGCGGTGTTGCATCTGGGGCTGCTGATGCACGACATCGGCAAAGGCCTGGGCGGAGGCCACACCGAGAAGGGAATCAAGATTGCCGAAAAGGTTTGCGCGCGGTTGCAGCTTGAACCGCCGGCGGAAGAGCAGGTGATCTTCCTGATCCGCCACCATCTGACGATGGCCCACATCGCGCAGCGTCGCGACCTGTCGGACGAGAAAGTGATCAAAGATTTCGCCGCGCAGCTCGGCACGATTGACAACTTAAACATGCTGACGCTGCTCACTTACGGCGACATCAACGGCGTCGGGCCGGCGGTGTGGAACGAATGGAAAGATGCGCTGGTCTGGGAACTGTACATCAAGACGCGCGCGATTATCTCGCCGGGAGAAGACACTGGTCGTGGCGTCGAGGAGTTGCGCCAGCGCGTGACGCGGATGCTGGCGAGCGAAGTTGACGTGGACGAGGTACGCAAGCATTTCAATCTGCTGCCCGACGATTACGCGCGCTCGACGCCGGCGCAAACGATCATTGAACACATTCGCCTGGCGCACGCGCTGCTTTCGCGCCCGGTCAAGACGAGTTGGCGCGTCAACACGCAGGCTCGCTGCGCCGACTTGCACCTGTGCGCGCGCGACCGGCGTGGGCTTTTCGCCAGCGTGGCGGGGACATTGACAGCTCAGGGCGTGAACATTCTGAGCGTTCACCTGAACACGCGCGCTGATGGGATTGCGATTGATTCGTTCAAAGTGCGTGACACCGCTGGGGAGGCTATTAACGATCCGGGCAAGTGGGAACAGATTGACAACGCGATCAAGCGCGCTCTCAGCGGCGAATTCGACGTCGCCGTAGCGGTTGACAAGAGATTGCGCGCGCAAACCGGCTCCAAGTTTCAGAAACGGAAGCAACCCGCTGCGGCGACCACTCGCGTCAACTGGGACAATCAGTCTTCGGACAAGAGCACGATCCTAGAGGTGCGAACTGCCGACCGGCTGGGGCTGGTTTACCGGATCGCCAACACACTTTCTTCGCTCGGTCTCGACATCGTTTTCGCCAAAGTCGCGACCGAGAAAAATCTGGCGCTGGATGTCTTCTACGTCACGAATGCGGCGGGCGAAAAGCTGGCGGAAGCGGATTTACCGGAGATTGAGGCCGCGATTCGTGAAAAACTTAGTGAACAAAACCACGGTAAGTAAAGGATAGTCGAGTTTGCAGCCTCGCTTTGAAGGTGGAAAAGGCATGTTTTACCGGCTTCTTCCCTCGGCAAGGTGTCGCTGCAAGCAGAGAGGACAACTCTATGAAACCATTATTTAACTGGAGAAACGCAGGCGTCGCCTTAATGGGCGTCGCAACGATGGCATTGTCGGTCGTGGCCCAAACCGCCGATGCCCCAACCATCGAAGATCGTCTGGCGAAAGCCGAAGCCGCGGTCGCCACAGCGCAAACCGCCGGCGACAACGCCTGGATGCTGGCCTGTTCGGCGCTGGTGTTGTTGATGACCGGACCCGGACTGGCGCTGTTTTACGGCGGACTCGTGCGGCGCAAGAACGTGCTGGCGACGATGATGCAGAGCTTCATCATGATGGTCGTGATCACGGTCATCTGGGCGCTGTTCGGCTACAGCCTGGCTTTTGCCAAAGGCACTCCGTTCATCGGCGGCCTGGATTATCTGTTCCTGAAAGGCGTCGGGACCGAAGCTTCGGGTTACGCCGCCACCATCCCCCACCTGACCTTCATGGTCTTCCAATTGATGTTCGCGATCATCACGCCGGCGCTGATCACCGGAGCGTTCGCCGAACGGATGAAGTTCTCGGCGATGCTGCTGTTCTGCAGCTTGTGGGCGGTGATCGTCTATTTCCCGCTGGCGCACATGGTCTGGGGCGATGGCGGATTCCTGAACGCATTTCTGGGCGGCAGCGTTCCTGCGCTCGACTTCGCGGGCGGCACGGTGGTGCATATCTCTTCGGGATTTTCGGCGCTGGTCTGCGCGCTCTATCTGGGCAAGCGCCTCGGCTATCCTAAGACGCCGATGGCGCCGCATAATCTGACACTGAGCGTGATCGGCGCCTGCCTGCTGTGGGTCGGCTGGTTCGGGTTCAACGCGGGCAGCGCGGTGGCGGCGGGCGGTTTGGCGTCGAACGCTTTCGTGACTACGCATTTCGGCGCGGCTTCGGCGGCGCTGGGCTGGCTGGTGGTTGAGTGGCTGCGCCAGGGCAAACCGACGGTGCTCGGCGGCATTTCGGGCGCGGTCGCGGGGCTCGTCGGCATCACTCCGGCCGCCGGGTTCGTCACGCCGATGTCGGCGCTGATCGTCGGGTTCGTCGCCGGCGTCGCCTGTTTCTTCGCCGTGACCGGGTTGAAGAAGAAACTGGGTTACGACGATTCGCTCGACGCTTTCGGCATCCACGGCATCGGCGGATTCACCGGCGCCATCCTGACCGGCGTCCTCGCCAACAGCGCGATCAACACGGTCTTCAAGGATGCGTCCGGCGGCGCGTTGCCCAGCGGTTTGGTCGAAGGCAATCCCCGGCAGGTTCTCAACCAATTGATCGCTTCGCTGGTGGCGATTGGGGTGACGGTGGTGGGATCGTTCCTGATCCTGAAGATCGTTGATCTGACCGTCGGCGTCAGAGTCAGCGGTGAGGACGAGATCGCCGGTCTCGACCTCAGCCAGCACGGCGAGGAAGGCTACAACCTGGATGTGGACCTGGTTTCAGCCGGCGTGTTCAGCGCCGTCAGCAGCAGTCCAGTCAGCGAGCCTGTCTTCAGAACCGCCGATGCGCTGGAGAAATAAATGTACCGCAGGCTGTCTAGCCTGCGGATGGCTCGATTAGTGAATCGTTCGGTGATCACCGAGCGGCTCGATGATGAAGCCCACCGCAGGCTAGACAGCCTGCGGTACATTTCCCAAGGAGACGCCATGAAAAAGATAGAAGCGATTATTCGCCCACACCTGCTGGAATCGGTCAAGGACTCGCTGCAAACGCTCGGTGTGCAGGGCATGACCATCAGCGAGGTGAAGGGATTCGGGCGGCAGAAAGGCCACACCGAGGTCTACCGCGGCAGCGAATACAAGGTTGAGTTCGTGCCGAAGCTGAAGATCGAGGTCGTCGTTGACGAAGAGATCGTCGAAAACGCGATTGAGACCATCGTCAAAGTGGCGCGCACGGGCAAATTCGGCGACGGCAAGATCTTCGTCTTCCCCGTCGATGAAGCTATCCGCATCCGCACCGGCGAACACGGGGTGAATGCAGTCTGAGGATTGAGGATCGAAGATCGAGGATAGAAGATCGAGAATAGAAGATCGAAGATTGAGGATAGCAGTTTGCGATCCTCGATCCTCGATCTTCGATCCTCAATCCTCGATCTTCTATCCTCAAGCGAAAAAGCAAGGGCTGCGACGCATTCTTGATGATGCGGCAACATCATCGCGCCACAGCCCCCATCGTCAACGCACAAGTAACTGTTAGAAGTCACCCGCAACGTTGCGCGGTGAGTGTAAGACTCGCCGCCAAACGTTTGCAAGTGATCAATGCGCTTGCCTCGCCGGGAAGGGCTTCGAACAGGTTGCAGTCAGGTTTTAAGTCATTTCCTAACCACAGGAGGCAAGCAAAATGTATTCGAAACGCTTCAACACACTGTCGGCTCTGTTCGTTTTAGGCGCGGCGCTTTCACTGATCCCGATCTTCGGCCAGGACGCCTGCGCACAATCAACCATCTTCAACATCGCTTCGACTGACGTGGTGGCGAAGAAGAAGGTCTATGTCGAGTTCGACCTGATCACCCACCTGGAAAGCCACGACAAGGGCGGCTTCCAGACCTATGTCCCGCGCGTGGTTGTGGGCGTGGGTAAAGGCGTCGAGATCGGATTGAACGTCGCGGCGACCGATTCGGCGGGTTCAACAATTGTTTACGCGCAGCCGAACATCAAGTGGCAGTTTTACGCGAATGAAGAAAACGGCGCAGCTCTGTCCGTCGGAGCCCTGGCGTTCACCCCTCTTAAAGAACGCAGCGCGAATGACACCTTTGGATTCTTCTACGCCAACGCGAGCAAGAAATTCAAAGGCGATTACGGCCCGCGCTTCACCATCGGCGGCTATGGCCTGGGCGGGCTGGACATTGACGGCGTGGACAAAGGCGGCGCGATGGTCGGTTACGAACAGCCGCTCGGCAAAGGCGTCAGTTTCGTGACCGATTGGTTCAGCGGCAAGAACGGGTTCGGTTACGTCACGCCGGGCTTTTCGTTCGCGCTGCCGAAGAGCAGCCTGTTCAACATCGGTTACAGCGTTGGTAATCAGGGACGAAAAAACAACGGTCTGTTCGTCTACTACGGCATCACGTTCTAACCGCCGAGTGGCGGCGATCAACCTTTAAAGATAGTTTTGCTGGGATTCATTTTTAATAGCCAGCGTCAGAACCGGCAAGGTCTTTTACGAGTTACTTCCGTAGCTGGTGCTTAGTTGATGGACTCTTTGAAGCGGTGGGTCTTCTGGCTCACCGCTTATTTTTTTGCGCATGAGGACGCGGGTGAGCGGCGCCTCAGCTTCACACCATAATTGCCGCGCGCGCCGGGAGCGAAGCCGCGCTTAACTTTCCCACTCCCGGAATGTATCATCGGCGCTCGATTCCAAATCCAATCAAGCTTGAGGTGGTTGCGCCCAAATGAGGAGAGATGAAATGGCCGAGGTCGTCGAGCGCCGGATGGTCGTAGAGTTCCCTTGCTATTACGACCTCTACGTTCCTGAAGGCGAGAAGCCGAAACCGCTGGTGATTGCGCTGCACGGTTACGGCGGCGACAAAGCTTCGATGATGCGGGTGATGCGCCGCATCAACGAGCGCGATTACGCCATCGCCTGTTTGCAAGGCCCGCATCAGCATCTGGTGATGCCGACCGAAGAATCGCCGAAACTCGGCTACGGTTTCGGCTGGCTGTCGAATTTCAAATCGGAAGAATCCGTGGCGATGCACCATCACCTGATTCGCCAAATCATCGAATCGCTCAAGGTTTCGGGCGAAGCCGACACGAGCCGGGTCTTCCTGGTCGGATTTTCGCAAGCGGCCGGCGCGAACTTCCGCTTTGCGTTCACGCACGGCGATGTGGTGCGAGGCGTGGTAGCAATCTGCGGTGGCATTCCGGGCGATTGGGAGAGCGAAGGCAAGTATCAATCGGGCGTGGTTGACGTGCTCTACGTTGCGGCGGAACGCGACCAATACTACACGCCGGAGCGGATGAGGCAGAACGCCGAGGCTCTTCGCCGCCGCGCCCGCTCGGTCGAATTGCGGTTCTTCGACGCCACGCACGAAGTCCCGCGCGACGCTTATCCGGCGATTGACGAATGGCTGAAGAGGCAGGTCAGCGGCTGACCTGATGGAGACGACTGCCTTGTCTGACTTGCTGCAATACATCGGAAGCATTCTGCTGCTCATCGCCATCCTGCTGGCCGGAAGCGCCGTGATTTATTTTGTCAGCCAGTGGCGAGGGAAGAAGTAGATCGAACATGACAGTCTCAAATCTCGAATCTCAAATCGAATCCTGTTTCGCCTTGCCTGCTTCGGAACTGACCGAGGAGCGCAGGCAGGAAGCTCTCGGCGTTTTCGCCGAATTCAAGTCCGCGCTCAATCGCGGCGAAATTCGCGCGGCGAGTCGCGGCGATGACGGCCAATGGATCGTCCATCAATGGGTCAAGCGCGGCATCCTGCTCGGCTTCCGTCTCGGCGGTCTGGTTGATTATTCGATTGACGACAACTTTCGCTTCTTCGACAAAGAGACTTATCCGACCAAGCGTGTGACGATCAACGACGGCGTGCGGATTGTGCCCGGCGGCTCGACCGTGCGTGATGGAGCTTATGTGGGCCAGGGCGTGACGATTATGCCTCCGGCTTTCATCAACGCCGGCGCTTTCGTTGGCGACGGGACGATGGTGGATTCGCACGCCTTGATCGGAAGCTGCGCGCAGGTTGGAAAACGATGCCACGTCAGCGCGGCGGCGCAGATCGGCGGCGTGCTCGAACCTGTGGGCGCGATGCCCGTGATCATCGAAGACGAGGTCCTGGTCGGCGGCAACTGCGGCGTGTACGAGGGCGCGATCGTGCGCGAGCGGGCGATCCTGGCTTCGGGCGTGATTCTGACCGGCTCGACTCCGATCTTCGACGCCGTGCGCGGCGAAATTTACCGGCGCGAGGGCGACCGGCCACTCGAAGTTCCCGCTGGCGCGGTCGTCGTGCCCGGAGCGCGCGCAATCAACGTCGGCCCGGCGCAGGATTGGGGACTGTCGGTTTACGCGCCGATCATCGTCAAGTATCGAGACGAGAAGACCGAGGCGTCGGTCAAGCTCGAAGATTTCCTGCGCTAAAAACATTTCCAACAACAAGCTGTAACAACCAACCAACAGGAGGAATCAGCAATGTGTCGTGTCTCCAGACGTGAGTTATTGCTCAGCGGCGCAGCTCTGCTCGGCGCTGCGGCTACCGATCCGAAAACTATCGTTAAAGCGGCGCCAGCCGAAGTCGGCAAAGTTGATCAGGTATCCGATGGCGTCTACTTCCATCAAGGCAACATTTTGGTCGGCCATTGCAACAACGGCTGGATCATCTTTGAAGATTACGTGCTGGTGGTTGACGCGAACTTCCCATCGGGCGCGCAGGAGATTATTCCGAAGATTCGCGCGCTGACCGACAAGCCGATCCGCTTCGCCTTCGACACGCATCATCACGGCGACCATGCTTACGGCAACCAGGTCTGGGTCGAAAACGGCGCAGTCCCCGTCGCGCACACCGGCGTGATTGACGAGATGAAGAAGTACGAGACCGGTTATTACGGCAGCGCTCCTGGGCGATGGGAGGGTTCGGCCAAAGAACGCCCGGATGTTAGAGGCAGTAAGCTCAAACCACCTTCGGTTCTTTTCCCGCGCGAGATGTTCTTCGACGACGGTAAACGCCGCGCGGAACTGATCCACCTGGGCGTGGCGCACACGCACGGCGATGCGTTCGCGTGGCTGCCGAAAGAGAAGATTCTCTTCACCGGCGATGCTTGCGTGAATGGGCCGTACAACTACGTCGCCGATGGCAATGTCGAGAAATGGGTTGCCACACTTGAAGCGGCCAAGAAGCTGGGCGCGAAGATCGTTTGCCCTGGGCACGGCGCACGCGGGGCCGAAACCGTACTCAATGATCAGCAGAAATACTTCCGCTTGCTGCGCGAAGAGGTGGGAAAGCTCGTCAAAGCCAAAAAGACGCCGGAACAGATACGCGGTTCGGTTGAGCAGGTCCAAGCCGCGCTCAAGGCCGACGCCAGCATCGCCCGGTACGCCGAGCGTTCCGTGCCTGCGCACATCGAGAAAGTTTACGAAGAGATGACCGGCAAGAAACTGCCGGCGGCGCAGAAAGCGGCGCGCGAAGCCCGCGACCTGCACGCGATGGCGCATGGTCATCAGAGCAGTTTCGTGAAGTCGCATCAGCATCTGCATCATCACGGTCACGCTTGAGCCACGTGGAAGAAGCTGGTGGTGATAGCAAAGAGCGAAGCTTTGCCGCGCGGCGGCAGAGCTTTCGGAGAGACTGGCTTTATCTGCGTCTGGTGATAAACTGAGCTTGAAAATGGTTTCAGGTACCGAAAGGAGACTGCTATGACTATGACCATCACGCTTAGCCCTGAGGTGCAGGCTGTTTTGGAGCGAGAGTCCCGACAGCGGGGGATTACGCCTGAATCGCTCGTGGTGGCCGCGTTATGCGAGAAGTTCGCCTTGTCTCCGACTGCTCTGCGCGCCGAGGACGACTGGGAAAAGCTAATTCTAGGCGTCGGAACTGACTGCGGCGTATCGTTGTCGCACGAGGCTCTCAGCAACGTATGTACATCTTTCAATTCACACGCGAGTTGATGGAGATCGAATCCATCTCGTGGAACGAAGGCGCGGCGGGCCGCTGGCTGCGCGATTATCTTTCTGACGCCGGCTTTGAAGTCACGACGCAATCGGTCAGCGATGATCGCATCAACGTCTTCGCGCGGCTGGGCGATCCGCGCGTGACCTTCTCGTCGCACATAGACACCGTGCCGCCGTTCATCCCGTTCAACGAAGACGAGCGGAACATTTATGGGCGCGGCGCGTGCGACGCGAAGGGCGTGATCGCCGCCCAGGTCTTCGCCGCGAAAAAATTGAAAGACGATGGCGTGACCAACATCGGGATGGTCTACCTCGTTGGCGAGGAGGATGGCAGCGACGGCGCAAAAGTCGCCAACACGGTTCCGAACAACAATCGCTTCATGATCAACGGCGAGCCGACCGAAAGCCGCCAGGCGATTGCGACGAAAGGCGCGCTGCGCGTCATCATTGAGACGAAAGGGAAGACCGCGCACTCGGCTTATCCCGAACTGGGCGAATCGGCGATTGAGAAGCTGCTGGACATCCTCAATGACATCCGCCGCGCCGATTGGCCCGTTGACGCTCAGCTTGGGCCGACGACTTACAACATCGGCACGATCACTGGCGGGTTCAAAGCCAACGTCGTTCCCGACACGGCCGCAAGCGAGTTGATGTTCCGCGCCGTCACGCATCCCGACGAACTGTTCAAAATAATTACCGAAGTCGTTGGCGGGCGCGCCGAAATCAAGCGCGGGTTTTCGACCGCGCCGATCCACACGCGCACAGTCAGCGGGATGGACATCCCGACGAGCGTTGTGCGTTTTACGACGGACCTGCCGTGGCTGACGAATTGGGGAACGCCGCTGCTGTTCGGCCCCGGTTCGATTCACGACGCTCACACCAGACACGAGTACATCGCCAAGCAGGATTTACTCGACGCCGTTGATACTTATGCGCGGATGGCCAGAACGCTGCTCGCGCAGGATTGAATACAGTACAGGGAGCGGTAGCGACCTGGCGCCGAGTGAAGAGCGCACTCCAAGGGCGCCAGGTCGCTACCGCTCCCTGTACCGCAAATACGGAGCTAAAAGGAAAAATGCCGACTGCCAAATTCACTTCCGAACCGGGGACGCCGGAATATCAGGCGTCCGAATGGTTGATGACGATTCACAACGCCTCCCGCGAGATCGACTTCGCCATCTCGCAATCACCCAATCCGGCTGAATTCATTGAGCGATTGAAGGAGAGAGTCCGCCGCGATTACGAACAGAACCGCGAGCAGATGGGCTGGAGCGAACGCACACGCGACATCGCTGAGCGTTCGTTGAACGTCGTGCTCGAAACGCTGGTACTGCCGAACGCGTAGCAGACAAGTTCGGAGATCATCCGCCTTCCCTCTTCCACTCGCCCGATCTACCGCCACTCTTTCGTTCGAGCCGGATGTCGCTGACGACCATCAAGCGGTCAATCGCTTTGAGCATATCGTAAAGCGTCAGCGCAGCGACAGAGACCGCCGTCAGAGCTTCCATCTCGACCCCGGTCTGGGCGCTGGTCGAAGCTGTCGCGGTTATCTTCGCGCCGTCTTCTTCGAGCGTGATCCGGACGTCGGCGTGAGTGAGCGGGAGCGAATGGCAGAGCGGGATCAATTCAGCCGTGCGTTTGGCGGCCATGATTCCGGCCAGCCTCGCCGTTTCCAGCGGATCGCCTTTCGGCGTGCGATGTTCGCGGACAGCGGCGACAGTCGCTGGCGACATTCGCACGAAACCGCTCGCTTCAGCCGTGCGCGCAGTCACGGCTTTCGCGCCGACATCAACCATTTTGATGCGGCCTTCTTCGTCGAGATGTGAAAGTTGTGGTTGTGGTTCTTCGGCCATCACAAAATCAAAAAAGCGCGAATTCAATCGCGCAACAAAATCACTTCGACCAGTTCGCCTTCATTCAGGGTTTGCCGGTCTTCCGGCACGACGATCAGACAATCGGCTCGCATAAACGCGACCAGATCGGACGATCCGCTCCATTTTAAAGGCTCGGCTTCGGCTCGCCCTTCACGAATCACTAGGCGCGCGGGCTGGTGGCTGCGGCGCGGCGGCGCGCCCTTGACCGCTCTGGAAGCATAAGCCAGCGTTCGCGGAAGATGAATGATGGCCGCGCCCTGCATTTTCAAAAGCGCAGGCCGCGCGAACAGATGAAACGAAACTGCGACCGACACCGGATTGCCCGGCAACCCGAAGATCACTTTGTCGCCGAATTTGGCGAACACGGTCGGTTTGCCCGGATGCATGGCGACCTTCTCGACGAAAACTTCGGCGCCGAGATCGTTGAGCGCGGGTTTGACCAGATCGTAATCGCCCATCGAAACTCCGCCCGACAACATCACGACATCGGCCTGCGACAAAGCTTCGGCGATGGCGTCGCGCGTGGCGTCGAAATCATCGCGCACAATGCCTGCGCTCAGAACTTCTGCTCCAGCCGCAGTCGCATAACCCGCGAGCGAATACGTGTTTGAATTGCGAATCTGGGAGGGTCCGGGATTTTGCCCGACTTCAACCAACTCACTGCCGGTCGAAAGCAAAGCCACGCGAGGTCTTCTCGAAACCTTCACGCGAGCGTATCCGAAACTGGCCAGCACGGCTGCGACCGACGGCGTGATGCGTTCGCACGATTTGACCATCACGTCGCCTGCGCGGGCTTCCACGCCTTGCGGAGTGATGAATTGCCCCGGCTTCATCGGCTCTCTGATTTCGATCCAGCCGTCGTCGAACACGCGGATGACCTCAATCTTCTCGACGGCGTCGGCGCCTGTGGGCACGGGAGCGCCAGTCATGATTCGCACTGCTTCTCCCGATCCGACCTGGGACTCGAAAGCATTGCCGGCGGCGGCTTCACCGATTGCGCGCAACTTTACGGGGCGTTCGGGATTCGCGCCTGCGGTGTCCGAAGCGCGCATCGCATAACCATCCATCCGCGCGCGATCAAAAGGTGGAAGGTCCAGGTCGGAGACGCAATCGTGACGCAACAAACGACCAGTGGCTTCAGCCAGCGCGACCTCTTCTTCGCGGAGCAGCGGCGTGTGTTCGAGAATTATGTCCAGCGCGTCTTCGATGCGTAACATAAACAAAACCGGCGGATTGATTCGCCCCCGAAATACAGAAAAGCCGCTCACCTCGGCGAGCGGCTATGTGAAGATCAAACACGAATTATTACTGCTTGAGTGATGGCGGAGCCGACGGGACTCGAACCCGCGACCTCCGACGTGACAGGCCGGCGTTCTAACCAACTGAACTACGACTCCGCATTTTCAAATCTAAATCTCAAATCTGAGATTTTGGTGGTAGGCACGGTGGGGCTCGAACCCACAACCTCCACCTTGTAAGGGTGGCCGTCTACCATTGACTTTACGTGCCTGAACCCTTTCGAGCGAGGGCAAATACTACAAGCCGCATGATTAGTGTGTCAAGGCAATGCGACCGGCCCTGCCGCTTTTACTTCATCCGACACGCCAGCGGCGAACTGCTCGAAATTCTCGCGGAACAGTTTCGCCAGGTGCCGCGCCTTCTCGTCATAAGCGTTCGGATTTTTCCACGTGCTGCGAGGCTTCAACACTTCGTTCGGCACATCGGGACACGACACCGGAATGTGAACGCCGAAGACCGGGTCTGGTTCCGTTCGGACATTCGCCAACCGCCCGTCGAGCGCCGCCCGCACCATCGCGCGAGTGTACACGATCTTCATTCGCTGGCCTTCGCCATAAGGCCCGCCCGACCAGCCCGTGTTGACCAGCCAGCAATCAGCTTTGTGTTTGGCTATCCGTTCACGCAGCAATTCCGCGTAAACGCCGGGATGATGAACCATGAACGGAGCGCCGAAGCAGGTCGAGAAAGTCGCCTGTGGCTCTTTGCCCAGGCCTTTCTCAGTGCCCGCGACTTTTGCGGTGTAGCCGGAGACGAAGTGGTACATCGCCTGCTCAGGCGTGAGTTTCGAAATCGGCGGCAGCACGCCGAAAGCATCGGCGGTCAACATAATGATGTTTTTCGGATGCCCGCCCAATCCCGATGGCTCGTTGTTCGGAATGTATGAGATCGGATAGGCCGCGCGCGTGTTTTCGGTCAACGATCCGTCGCTCAAATCCATGCGCCGCGTGACCGGATTCATCACTACATTTTCGAGCACTGTTCCGAACATGCGCGTGCAGGCATAGATGTCCGGCTCGGCTTCGGCTGACAAATTGATGACCTTCGCGTAACAACCGCCTTCGAAATTGAACACGCCGCGATCCGACCATCCGTGTTCGTCATCGCCGATCAACCGGCGTTCTGGATCAGCCGAGAGCGTGGTTTTGCCCGTGCCCGACAGACCGAAGAAGATCGCCGTGTCGCCCGCGGCGCCGATGTTGGCCGAACAATGCATCGAAAGCACGTTGCGCAATGGCAGCAGGTAATTCAACAGCGTGAAGATAGATTTCTTTGTCTCGCCCGCATAACTCGTACCGCCGATCAGGATCAGCTTCTTGCCGAAATCCATCAGCACGAATGTCGGCGAGTTGGTTCCATCAGTTTCAGGGTTCGCCAGACAATTCGGCGCGTTGATGACGGTGAATTCGGGGATGTGATTGGCGGCCTGTGTGTTCCAATCGGGGCGAACAAACATATGGCGCGCGAACAGGCTGTGCCACCCGTATTCGGTGATGACGCGGATCGGAATGCGATATTGGGGATCGGCGCCGGCAAAACAATCCTGCACGTAAACATCTTTGCCTTGCAGGTGCGTGAGCAGCTTGTCGCGCAGCCGGTCGAAACCGGCCTGCTCGAATGGGCGATTGACCTTGCCCCACCAGACGTGTTTTTCCGACGAAGGCTCGCGCACGATGAATTTATCGTTGGGTGAACGACCAGTGTGCTGGCCCGTGTTGACCACCAGCGGGCCTAGGTGCGCGATCTGCGCTTCGCCGCGTTTGATCGCGTGTTCGTACAATTCACCTCCACTGAGGTTCCAGTAAGCCTGACGGATATTTTTGACGCCGTGATTTTCCAGACCGTATGAACTGGGATTCCAACCTGATTGTTCTGCCATATCTCTCCTTTGATCTTTCTGGTTGATGCGCCTGGTCAGACAAACCAAGCAAATCTAGCCCAAAATTGAGGAAGCGCGGACTGATGCCGCGCTGCGGAAATTATTTCAGATTTTTATTGCGCGATAACGATAGCCAAAAAGACGCGGCTTGTCGAGGCGCGCAGCCTGCAATCCCATCTGAGAGGTTCAAATGGTTGAACCGCTTCTCAACGATCTTCTCCTTCCAGCTCCAGTCTGATTGGTGATTCTTTGCTCGGCGTCCGTTCCGACAGCGCCGCATTCATTTCAGGCGAAACGCTCAACCAGCGCGCGCGCTGGACGACGACAATCGCGATGAGAAGAACAAGCGTTGCTGCCGCTCCTCCTTCGCTCCCATAACTTCCGCCGGTCAGCCAGAAGGGGTCGCCACTGGTCGAAACCAGGATCGGATGTTCAGGGATTCGCAATCCGCTCACGGGCAGGCCGAAGAATGCTCCCATCATCCAGTTCCAGGTAAAGTGCAGCGCGGTGGGAAACCACAGACTGCGCGTTCTGAGGTACGCCAGCGAAAGCCAAATTCCCGCCAGCACGGTGTTCGCCGTCGAAAAGAACGTCCGATTCGGGTTGTCCCAGTGTGCCAGGCCAAAGAAAATCGAGAAGAGCAGGATCGGCGCAAATTCCGGCAACTCACGCAGAAGCGTTTGAAACGCATAACCCCGATAAACAAGCTCTTCAAAAGCTCCTGCCAGAATCAACACCACAAGCGCGAGCGCTGTTGCGCTTGCCACAGCCGACGCGCCAGCCCAGTCAAATCCATTCTCATTCAACCAACGCGAATTGACCATCACCCTTGTTCCGCCGCCGATGGTCTGGATCGCCACGACCGCTGCAATCATCGTCGCGCCCATCGCGCACCCTTTCAAAACATCGCGCCCCCACCCGCTGCGCAACGCGAAACCCAGCGAGGACAATTTCAATCTTTCCAAAAACCTCAGGCAGAGCCAGGAAATCACCATCAACCAGACGATCAACACCACGTATGTCAGCGTCATTCCAAAGCTGACCTCGAACCCCGCCGCCGTTCCCGCCGGTCTTGGAGGCAGCAGCAGATCAAGAATCACGCGCGGCAGAAAAAACAGCGCGACGAAAATGGCCGCGCGCCAACCGCTTCGTAACAGCCTGGTTTGTGGATTGATGAATGGTTCCGTCGAATTCATAGTCGTAAAGTGAACGGATCATAGGCGAGAGGGAGCCAGGCCGCAACGACCGCTCAATTGCTCCGCCTGAAAACGCTCTGTTAGAATCTCGCCGGATCAAAAAACATCGCTCGCAATCCGGTAATCACAATGTCCACGCAACCGCTTCAATCAGGGCAGGAGCATTCCGCTGGCGACAAACGCCGCGTCCGCCGCCGCCGCGTGCGCATCGCTCTGTTGGCGGTGGCGACCGTGCTGTTGTTTGCATTGCTGTTTGTGCAGGCGGCGTTTGACACGTTGAAATGGTTGCGCCCATCTTCGGCCAGCGAGGCGGTGATCCTTTATGCGCTTTCGACGATCAACCTCCTGGCCTTCGTCGTGCTGCTGATGGTGCTGGTGCGCAACGTCATCAAGCTGCGCCGCGAACGCCGCCAGATGAAACTCGGCGCAAAGTTCAAGACGCGGCTGGTTACTTTCTTCATCTCGTTGTCGCTCCTGCCCGTGATCTTTCTCTTCTTCGCCACCAGCGGTCTGATCAACCGCAGCGTGGAAAAATGGTTCAGCGAACCGGCGACACAGATGGTGATGAATGCGCGCGGCATCGAGAAGGAATATGTCGAAGGCGAAGAGAAAGGTCTGGAACGCGTGGCCGTCACGCTGGCGCGCCTGTTTGCGCGCACCGCGCCCGATCAAGTGACGCAGACGCTTGAAGTTGAAAGTAAAAACCAGCGACTGTCGCTCGCGCGGCTCTACGATGACCAGGGACAGGTCATCGCCGAGCAGGCGCAGCACAGCCTCGAATCGTTTGGCGTGGAGTTCCAGGCGCGCTGGCGTGAAGCGGCTGCGCATTCCGGGCGCAACAAAACTTTCACGGCGCCCGACGAGAGCCGAAAGATGATGCTCCTTGTTGCCGCTGCGCCGGTGCCAGGTGAAACCGGAGGCCGGATTGTCATCAGCCAGCAAGTGTCGCCAGAATTCGCCGAGCGCATCAACAAGATCAACGAGCTTCAAGTCGAATACGACGCGCTCAAGGGCAGGCAAAAGTTGTTGAAGAATACCGCGCTGCTCACGCTCGCGTTGATCACGTTGCTGGTGCTTTTCATCGCCTTCTGGCTGGCGCTTTACGTCGCGCGCACCATCGCCGACCCGGTGCAGCAACTGGCGCAGGCGACCGAGCATATAAAAAGTGGCGACCTGAGTTATCGCGCAAACGTGACCGGTGATGACGAACTGGCCGCGCTCGCGCTTTCGTTCAACGAGATGACCGCCGAGTTGGCCGAAAACCGCAGCCGCCTGGAACAATCAACCGCGGATTTGCAGATGACCAACGCCGCTTTGGAAGAACGGCGCCGCTACATCGAAACGGTTATGCAGAGCCTTTCGGCGGGCGTAATCTCGCTCGACGAAAACAGCCACGTGACGATGATCAACGAAGCCGCGCGGCAGTTGCTGCGGATCGAACATGATCAGGCGACGGGCGTCACGCTGGAAGCGCTGTTGCCCGAAGAGCAGCGCGAAGAGTTGCGAAAGATGATCCTGCGCGCCGCCCGCGCGCCTTCAGTCACGCGCGAGGTCCACTTCACACTGGCCAACCAGGCCAAGCTCGATGCCGCAGTGACAATCACCGCGCTCCACGACCCGCGCGGCCAATCGCGTGGCGCGGTGATCGTGATCGAAGACCTGACCGAATTGATCGAAGCTCAACGCCGCGCCGCCTGGAGTGAAGTCGCGCGCAGGATGGCGCACGAGATCAAAAACCCGCTCACGCCGATCAGACTGTCGGCGGAACGGCTGGCGAAAAATCTGCTGGCCGATCAAAACGGAGCGAGCGGCAATGCGGCGAAACTCGATTGCCTGAGCGAGCGGCAGGCGAGCCTGGTGCGCGAATGCACTACAATGATCGGCGCCGAAGTCGCCACCTTGCAGCGAATGGTTGACGAGTTTTCCAACTTCGCGCGGTTGCCGAACGCCAAGCTCGAAACAGCCTCGCTCAACGAAGTGGTCGAAAATACGCTGAAACTTTACGATGAACGGCTGGACGGCATCCGATTGGAAAGCCGGCTGGCGCTATCGCTGCCTGCGGTTGCCATTGACGGCGAGCAGATCAAACGCGCCTTGGTGAATCTGATTGACAATGCCGCTGAAGCTTTGGCAAGCGTGGTTGGGGACCGCCGCATCACGGTCAGCACGCGCGCCGTCGCCGAACGCGAAACCGTCGAGTTGGTCGTCGCCGACACGGGGCCGGGCATTCCGCCCGAAGACCGCGAACGCATCTTCGATCCCTATTTTTCCACGCGCAAACGCGGCACGGGACTAGGGCTGGCCATCATCAGCCGCATCGTCGCCGAGCATCAGGGTCGAATTCGCGTTCAGGAAAACAAACCGCGCGGCGTCAAGTTTGTTGTTGAGCTACCTTGTACAAAAACAGGCGAATAGCCAGCTCGGCAAAAGCGCCTGAACAATTCAGCGAGAGGCCGGGCCGGCGAAGGAGGACCATGCTTCAAACTTGGGAAGCGGTGCGATTGGAGGGCGTGTTTGAGCACGGACGTACCCATCCTTTGATTCTCGATTGTATTCTGGAGGCTTCAGATTCAACTGAAGAAGCGGCTGAGGGGCAACCGGAACGCCGTCTAATGCTGGTCAAAGCCTTAGGCTTGCCGGAGGTCGCCGAAATAGGGTTGTTCCGCGAGGTCTTTGGCAACTTGATAGCGAGAGAAATTGGTATTGACACCGCTCAACCGGCGCTGGTTAATCTCAGCCAGCCTCTGGTCGAGACTCTAAACCCACGCTACAATTTTAGGCTACAGGCAGGGATTGGTGCAGGATGCGAGTATTTACGAGGATTAACTGGCATTTCTCCGGGCGCAACGTTGACTGCCGAAGAAGCGCAACAAGCGACCTTGATTTATGGATTCGACTTACTTGTGCAAAATCCCGACCGTCGCAAAGTCAATCCTAATTGTGCGATCCGTAGTGGCCAATTGATAGCCTTTGATTTTGAACTGTGTTTCAGCTTCATTAATCTCATTGGCGGCAATGCCGCTCCCTGGCAAGCGTCGCAGCACGGTATAGCGGCTGAGCATGTATTTCATCTGATTCTTCGATCCAGGACCGTAGACTGGCAGCCTTTGCTCGAAGCCGTAAATCGGCTGAGCCAGAAGCGCCTTGAACAGTTGGCGACTTGTTTGCCTGAGGCATGGCAAGAGTGGGCATCCAAAGTGAATGATCATCTGCTTCAGGTGAAAGCAAACATTTCCGGTTTCGAACTGGAGTTGCAAAGGAGTCTGTTATGAGAGTCATTCCATACACCTATTGCGTAGTGAGATATGTTCACGATCCGGCGGCAGGTGAATCGCTCAATATCGGGGTAATTATTTGGGCGCCTTCCGTGGCCTTCCTGGCGGCGCAATTTGAGCATCATTACGAACGGCTATCCAACACGTTCGCTGACTTTAACGGAGAGCATTACAAAAGATCGCTCCGTCAATTCGAATATGCGTTGGAGAAGCTGCAAGATGAGGTCTCAGGTAATTTATTTGTGAAGAATGAATTGACTAATGACATCGGAATCATTGCCAGTTCAGTCTGGCCAGACAAAGGCTTGAGCTTCCAGATTGGGCCTGTACTGGCAGGTGTGACAGATGATCCGAAGCGATCTTTAACAGAGATTTTTGATCGGATGGTCACGTCGCAGTATCCCCGCGCCAAAGGTGAGGCGCGCTCTGACGAGGACGTTTGGATCGTGTACCATCGGCCGCTGGTTCAAACGAAAGTGAGTCGTAAATTGGTTCCAACGACCATTTCCACTGAAGAATTCAGCCTGAAATTTGACCATGCCTTCAAGAATGATCAATGGCACGCGCTCCGGCCCGTCTCCCTGGATTTTCAACGCGCTGAAACTATCCAACGCAAGGCCGCAACCTGGTTGGGAAACGCGACTGCTCTACAAGGTCATTCTGAATTGGGAACTCTTTACCTGCTGCTTGGCCGGCCGCATTTGGAGAGTCATCAACAGGCGTACATCAAAGCGAAAAACTTATTGCATAAAATGCCTATCAAACACGAGTTGGTTGAAGAGAATGAGGCAGAGGATTTTGCGCAGGAAATCGCTGATTACATGCGTAAACACGGCTTGATAGAAAAGGGAACTAAAGAATAGACATCTGTGGCTCACTCAGTCCTCATAGTTGATGATGAACCCGGCATTCGCCAATCGCTCGCGGGCGTACTCGAAGACGAAGGCTTCGTGGTCGCCTCCGTGGCCAGCGGCGAAGACTGTCTGCGAGCTTTCGACCAGCGGCTCTACACTTGCGTGCTGCTCGATGTCTGGCTGCCGGGCATTGATGGGCTTGAAACGTTGGCGCGGTTGAAAGCCAATTACCCCGACACGAGCGTCGTGATGATTTCGGGCCACGGGCGGATCGAAACCGCAGTGCGGGCAACGAAACTGGGCGCGCACGATTTCATCGAAAAGCCGCTCTCGCTCGAAAAGACGATCCTCGCTGTGAAGAACGCCATCCGCCAGCGCGAACTCGAAACCGCCAATGACGAATTGCAGGCGAAACTCGAACGCGGCTACGTGATGATCGGCGGCTCAGTGCCGATGCGCGCGTTGCGGCAGCAGATAGCCTACGCCGCGCCGACCAACGGACGAATTCTGATCTACGGCGAATCGGGAACGGGCAAAGAACTCGTCGCTCGCGCGCTTCACGCGCACAGCTTGCGCGCATCGCGCCCTTTCATCGAAGTCAACTGCGCGGCGATCCCCGAAGAGCTAATCGAATCGGAACTCTTCGGTCACGTCAAAGGCGCGTTCACCGGAGCGACGCAGGCGAAGCGCGGAAAGTTCGAGCGGGCGGATGGCGCCACACTTTTCCTCGACGAAGTCGGCGATATGAGTTTTAAGACTCAATCGAAAGTTCTGCGCGCGCTCGAAGAGCAGAGGTTTGAACCAGTCGGCTCGGAGACCTCAGTCACGGTTGACGCGCGCGTGATCGCCGCGACCAACAAACGGCTCGAAGCCGAAATCGAGCGCGGCGCATTCCGGGCCGATTTGTTTTACCGCCTCAACGTCATCCCATTTGAAATCCCGCCGCTGCGCGAACGGCTGGAAGACGTGCCAGCGCTGGTCGAACATTTCAACCGCGAATTCTCGCTTTCCAACCGCAAGCCGCTGAAAGAATTCAGCCCGGCGGCCATCGAACGGATGCAGAATTACACGTGGCCGGGCAACGTGCGCGAACTGCGCAACACCGTCGAGCGCGTGATCATCATGCACACGCGCCACGAGATCGCCGCAGACGACCTGCCGATCCTCGGCGGTGAAGCTCCGCCTGCATCGAGTTACAACTTCGATTCTTATCGCGAAGCCTCAGAAACCTACGAACGCGAGTACATCCTGCGCAAGCTGGCCGAAACCGAAGGCAATATCTCCCGCACCGCCGAACTGATGGGCATTGACCGCAGCCATCTTTATCGAAGGATGAAAGCTCTGGGCATCAATCGAGCCTGATTATCGTGCGTTCGTGAAGTGGCCGGGTGTCAGGCCGGCGGTCTTCAATCGGCGGTCACTGGCTTGAAGCGGTTTTCGAGGGCTTCGAGCCGGTGGTTGGTGATGCGCTGCTCGGCCTTGATCTCGGCGACTCCGGCCCTGAATTCATTTTTGGCCTCGGCGATCCCGGCCCGGAATTCAGTCTTGGCTTCGGCGATCTCGGCTTTAAACTCAGCGCGAAGGAGATCGAGTTTCGCGTCCACCTCCCGGCGAAACGCCTCGATGTGTTCTTTCAGATTCCGCTGCAGGCTCCGGTTCGCGCTGTAAATCGCAATAACCAGGGTCGCCAGGGTCGCAATCAATTGCCAGTTGGTCATTTCGTCGGTCCTTTCTCCGTTGCCTGTGTCTCGCGCATCAAGCTCCGGCTCCGGGTCAATGTCGCCGGTTCCTCTGCCTTCATGCGCGTTAATCTAGCCGTCTATACGATTATAGGCAAGTAAGCCTGCGCCGCGTCCGATTCTCCCGCTTTGATGTAGTTTCGATCCGCTTGATCCGGTTGCATAAGCTTAGTGTCTTTTGTACACTTTGCGCCATCGTGTACTAGATACACTAAGTCACAGGGCAAAACGAAGGGGGAGACACAAATGAACGCAACCACAGCGACCGCGACCGGCAAATCCGCCATCAGACCGATTGATGATTATCTCGGGCTGGACGAGCGCGAACTTTACGACCGCATCCGTCAGGCCAAACAGAAACTCGGCGACCGCGCGGTGATTCTCGGTCACCATTACCAGCGCGACGACGTGATCTGCCACGCCGATCTGACGGGCGATTCGTTCAAGCTGGCGCAGAACGCTTCGCGCCGCCACGAAGCTGAATACCTCGTCTTTTGCGGCGTGCATTTCATGGCCGAATCGGCGGATATTCTGAGCGCCGACCATCAACAGGTGATCCTGCCCGATCTGGCCGCGGGTTGTTCGATGGCCGATATGGCTGGGTTGGAACAGGTCGAGACCGCGTGGGAGCAATTACAGGAGCTGGGGCTGGCTTCGATGATGCCGATCACTTACATGAATTCAGCCGCGAACATCAAAGCCTTCTGTGGCTGTCACGACGGCGTCGTTTGCACTTCGTCGAACGCCGTGCCGTTGTTCGACTGGGCGTTGAAGGAACGCGAGAAACTGTTCTTCTTTCCCGACGAACATCTCGGTCGCAACACCGGTGTGAAGTTCGGCGTTCCGTTGGATCAGATGGTCGTGTGGGACCCGCGACAGGAACTGGGCGGCAATACCGAAGAGCAATTGAAGAAGGCGCGGATCATTTTGTGGAGAGGCTTCTGCTCGGTTCATGGACGCTTCCTGCCGCGCCACGTTGACGACCGCCGCGCCGAATATCCGGGCATCAAAATCCTCGTTCATCCTGAGTGTCGTTACGAAGTCGTGGCGAAGTCGGACTTGAACGGCTCGACCGAGTTCATCATCAAGACGATTGCCGAAGCTCCGGGGGGAAGCAGTTGGGCCGTCGGCACGGAACTCAATCTGGTCAATCGTCTGGCCAAGCGCCACACGGATAAGTTCGTCACGCTGCTCGCGCCCGACCTGTGCATGTGCGCGACGATGTTCCGCATCGCGCCTGAGAACCTGCTGTGGTCGCTCGAAAATCTGGTTGAAGGCCAAGTCGTCAACCAGATCAAAGTTGACGAAGAGACCGCGCAGTGGGCGAAGGTGGCGCTCGACCGGATGCTGGCGATTCAATAACAATCGCTACCGCTCGCGGCGCTGACTTGAAGTCCGCCAGAGGAATTCGGCGAAGAGCAGCGCAAAAACCAGGTCAACCAGGGCAGGAACGAAGGCAGGGAACGAAAGCCGCCCGCCGAAGAAAGCGACGGCGTAGATGAGGAAGAAGATCGTCTTTGATATCAACCCCAGCCACGCGAAGTCGCGGAAGCGATTTCGATCAATCGCAATCAACGCATAACCGATGCCCCAAGTCGCCACGCTCGACACGAACGAACGCGCAAGCAACCGCGCCGCGGGATCGCCGATGTTCAACCTCCCCAGCAGGAAATCCGGGTTGAACAGCAACATCGCCGCCGCGCCCAGATTCCACGCGGCGGCCACGCCAAACAGAATCCGGTCGTAGATTTCCTTCAACACAGCACGAAGACCTCGTCGCCTTCGACCTTTACCTCGTAAGTCTCGATGCGCAATGACGGAACCATCGAACATTCGCCCGTCTTCAGATTGAAATCGAAGCAATGCCACGGACAGAAGACTTTGCCGGCATCCAGAAAACCTTCGGCCAGCGATGCGCCGCGATGCGGACACAGATCGCTCGTCGCGTAAAGCTCCCCGCCGAAGTTGAAGAGCGCGATCTCCCGCTCGGCCACTTCGATCAGTTTGCCCGCGCCCGGCGAAACTTCGCCGATGCTCGCCACCTTGTGAAAACGTTTTTCGTCGGAGGACATTGCGGCTACCTCGTTGATTGAAATCGGCGCGGGATTATGGCTGATGGGCAAAGCCGATTTCAATCGCGCCAGTATCACGCCCGTAACTCTTGCCATAATTTGAGAGATGGCGAACAATAACGCCCCCAGTGGCAAAACCCGCGAAGAAGGCCGAGCAGAAAGAAGAGAAGAAAAGCTGAACCGATGTGGCGCGAGACGCCATCTTGCGCCACCGTGTTTTCACCAACGCTAACGGCCGGCCTTCCGCGCCCGCGCTCCGGCTTTGCTGTAACGCAATCCGACTTTGACCAGCAGCGGCGAGCCGGGTTTCACCACGACGCGATAGATCGTTTGCGGGCCGGGATCGTCCTGCGTGAGCTGGCGCGTGGCGTTTGCGCCCGCTTCCTGCTCGGCCTTTGTCCACGTCTTGCCCGCGCCGCCCGCCATCTCGAACCTCTCGGTCAACGCGCCCCATTGTTTCTCCCACTGCGCCACCTGTTGGTTTGAAAGCGGCAGCGGTTTGGCGCCGATAGTGATCCCTTCAATCGGTTGCGGAGTCACGATCACGATCAGCATCTCGCCGGTTTGATCGGCGCGCGATTGCCGCAGCGTGAAGTAATTCGGACGATCTTCCTGTCCGGGAATTTCGATGACTCGGCCCGGCGCGACCTGGTTGTCGCCGCCGCGCGTTCGAGTGGTCGGGAAGATCAGGATAGGTTCGCCCATCGAGCCGTCAGCGTATTGCTCGCGGTCAATCACGTAAAGGTAGCCGGTCTGCGGAGCTTCGAAGCTGAGTCTGATGCGTTCGCCCATTCGCAGCGGAGTATTCGCCTCCACACGTTCTGGCGTCCATTCTTCGGTCTCGCCGTCGTGATGGACGACGATCCTGGCGCCGCCGTCGGCGATGTTGGACGGTCGCAACCGCCAGATAGTCAGGCCGAGTTGCATCGCGTCTGCGGCTTTTGAGCCGGAGGTCGCAGTTTTGGCGGTCGCCGGTCTATAACTCGTGCGTTTGGCTGAGGACGCTGTTGATTTGGCGGGGCGCGATTTGACGAACTCTTCGGGGATGATCTGCCGCGTGCCCTGATCCTGGACGAAAGCGAAGAAGCAGATGGCGAAAGACAAAATCGAGACTGAACCGGTCATAAACTTTTCCTCCTGCCGGGACGAACACAAGTTGGGAGAACAGCTCTTGGAACTTTACGGCGAGCGATTCTATTCGTTTGCGCAGCTTTCGGCCAGAAAACGCAGGCCCCGCCCGCGTGTGCGGCCCGGTCCGGACGAGTCGTGTGTGACCGACACGCGGGTGGGGCCGATGCGAACCACGCAAACTGAACAAATGTCCCGGCGCGTCGCTGTCTTTACGCGCTACGCCGGTAAAGCCGGTTGGTGGAGCAATCCAGTTCGTCCATTTTTCTGGAGAGAGATCTTCCGCAGACCATCACCTCGCCGTCGAGCGTCTCGGTGTAATGCAGATCGCCGTCTTCGACCCAGCGATAAATTCTGCGCCGGCTGCATTGGCAGACGACGGCAGCCTTTTCGGCCAGGATCATCCCGACTTCTTCCCGGCAAACGGGACACCACATCGGCGTGTTCGCCGGCGATTGCCGGGTTACGTCTTGATTGGAAACCTGTAGCGTCGTCATAAATTTTTCCTCCTACCTGGTCAAACGGAATCCGGCGCCGGATCCCCTCAGCCGGACAAAAAAAATCTACCGACGCAATCAGCGCGCTATCGGGACTGTCTCTGTTTTTTGAGGAGGCGGTTGGCGATCTCGCGCGCCGCGCGCTCGCCCGATTCGACCGCGCCGTTCACAAAACCTTGAAAGTCCGCGCTCGTGTGCTCGCCGGCGAAATGCAACCCGCCGACAGGCTCTTTCTCCGCTCCGGCGATGGTCGAATATTGGCCCGGCCGGTAGCACGAAAAGCTGCCGCGCGTCAGCGGCGCGGTCGGCCAGTTGTAGCGCACGGCCTGACCGGTGAACGCCGGCTGCGCGCCGGGAAACACTCGATCAATCTGGGCGATGAAGGCGGCGGCTTGCGTTTCGGTCTGGCCGCGTCCCAACTCCACCCCGCCTCGCCCGCCGAGGAAGTTCGTCAACAGGCCGTGCGCGCCCCGTTGCCCACGAGCCGATTCCCAGCACGCCTGGTAGGGCAGATCGGAGTACGTGCTGCCGTTGCTGCCAGTCGTTTGCCAGACGCGGCGCGCAAAGCCCGCCACCAGCTTCGCGTTCGTGCCGTAGCCGAGCGTGTCAATGGCCAGACGCTTGACGGGCGGCAACTCGACGCGCAGATCAACCTGCCGCAGCAACGTGAACGGCAGCGCCAGCACGACCTCGTCGGCTGGCAGCTCGCGCACGAAGCCGGATTGGTTGACGGTGAGCGTGTAAGCGCCGCTCGATGATTGACCAATCGCTTCGAGCCGGGTATCAAAGCTGATCGGCTCCTTCAATCGCTTCGCCAGCTCACGCGGCAAACTGTCGTTGCCGCCGGCAAAGCGGAAACGTTCATCACTCTCTCCGAACAGTTTAAGTTTGTCTGTGTCCGAGCCGATCATCCGCAGCATGTTGAGGCAACTCTGCTCATCGGCCTCCAACCCATATTCGCCGACGTAGGCGACTTCGAGCAGCGAACGGATTGCGCCGCACACGCCGCGCGCGTCCAGCCACTCGGCCAGACTCAGACGGTCGAGTTGCGCGCCGTTGTTCGGGGCCCGGTAAGTCACCGAACCGTCGCCCTTGATCGTCGCCAGGTCTCGCAAAATCCGCGCGGCGACCGGACGAAACTCGCTCACGATCTGATCGAGCGGCGCGCGCCGTCCGCCGAGGAAATAAACATCTCCTCCCAAAGCGCCGTCGCCGGCGCGCAGGTCAAGCAGCGTCAAGCCCAATTGCCGCGCCAACCGCCACACGAACTGGTGACCGCTGTCTATGAATTCGCCGCCGAGTTCGGCGAACTGGCCGTCGGGGAACACGCCGCGCAGCGTGAACAATCGCCCGCCCGGGCGACCCCCGGCTTCAATGACCAGAGGCCGCAGTCCCGCTTGCTGCAAACGAAAAGCGCAGGTCAATCCGGCCACGCCGCCGCCAACGATGACCACGCGTGGCGCCTGGCCGCCCACCACTTCCTGAGCGCCGATCATCGCGCTCGCCGCCACTCCAGCCGCCGTCAAGGTCGAGCTTTTGAGGAAACGGCGGCGACTCCATTGCGCGGCAGCCGTTCGTTCCAGCCCCTCAGAGGTCGAAACCCCGAGTCTTTCAAACCGCGCCGCCAACTCCAGCGCGCGTCTGAGATGTGAAAAGAGATGCGTCTTGCCCATCATTCCTCCGTCAGCTTTCAGGTTGATGTTTCTTCTCTCGCCTCTTCAACCGTAATCCGATTGCAGACCGCCTCACATCAGCGAAGAAAAAGACGTTCCCCTGCCGCGTAGCGGCTTTTGAACTTAGCCGTGGCTTGTCATTACCCAAATCTTTTGAGTTTCGCCGATCTTGAATCCCACCACCGGCAGGTGGTGGATTGTTCAAACTTGTCATTACCCAAATCTTTTGAGTTTTGCCGATCTTGAATCCCACCACCGGCAGGTGGTGGATTGTTCAAACCCAGCCTACCAACCGCAAAAATGTTTTCCCGAATCCCACCAGCGGAAGCTGGTGGATCGTTCAAGCCCAGCCTTCCTGGGGTTTCCGGCGCTAGCAGGTCGGGTTTGAACGATCCACCAGCTTCCGCTGGTGGGATTCAAAGAAGTG
>Ga0187892_10002239_pt1 | contig 40025 bp, 42 predicted proteins | sample MA1701073metaG_FD_139345 | JGI IMG/M metagenome (GOLD analysis project Ga0187892, IMG submission 139345) | Bio-ooze microbial communities from a basaltic lava cave in the Kipuka Kanohina Cave System on the Island of Hawaii, USA - MA170107-3 metaG ... | reverse complement strand
GGTGGCGAAGAATATGACCGGCGCCCAGGGCAAGGCGCTGAAGGAGGCGTACGAGGAGGTCGAGGACGAGGAGGACGAGCACCTCTATCACTCGAAGGGCTGGCTGCGCGAGCTCTCGCTCGAGGGCCTGGGCATGAAGGCCCAGCTTCCGCCGCCGGAAGAGGAAAAGCACGTCAAGTCGGCTATCGGGCAGGCGCGCGCGGAGCAGCAGCGCAAGTCCCGCTGATGGGCGGATAATGCGCTCGCTGGGAGGCGCGCGCATTGCACCGCAGGAGATTACTCGGCGCTTTGGCTGTCGGTATCGCGTCGGCATTACCCGTGCCGGCGAAGGCGCGGCGCCGGCTCTGGCGCATCGGCTATCTCTACCAATCCAAAGGAGCTATCCATGGCAACGTTCATCGTGCTGGCAAGTTTCACGGATCAGGGCATACGCAACATCAAGGACTCGCCGAAGCGTGCAGACGCCTTCAAGGCGATGGCAGCGAAGGCCGGCGCCAAGGTGAAGGACTTGTACTGGACGCTGGGGCACTTCGACCTGGTTTCGATCGTGGAGGCGCCCGATGCGGCGGCGGCGACATCGCTCAGCTTGGCGGTAGGCTCGCTCGGCAACGTGCGCACCGAGACGCTTACCGCATTTACCCCCGAGGAATTCGGCAGGATCCTCGCGAAGATGCCCTGACTATTTCAGGGCGGCCTCTACTGCGCGCTTCGCCATTACCGTGATCAGGTGCGCGCGGTACTCGGGCGAGGCGTGCAGGTCGTTGTTGAGCCCGTCGGCCTTCACCTTGATGTTCGCGACCGATTCCGGCGCGAACTTGGCGGCGAGCGCTTTTTCCATCTCGGCCTGGCGGAAGGCGCAGGGACCGGCGCCGGTGACGGCGACGCGCACGCTTCCGCCGCCGAAGTCGGCGACGAACACGCCCACGAGCGCGAAGCGCGACGCCGGGTTCTTGAACTTCATGTAAGCGGCGCGCTTCGGCACCGGGAACGACACCGCGGCGATCAGCTCGCCCGGCTCGAGCGCGGTCTCGAACAGGCCCTTGAAGTACTTGTCGGCCTCGATCTTGCGCTTGCTGGTGGCGATGGTGGCGCCCAGGCCGAGCACCGCGGCGGGATAGTCGGCCGCCGGGTCGCTGTTGGCGAGCGAGCCGCCGATGGTCCCCATGTGGCGTACCTGCCGGTCGCCGATAATGCCGGCGAGCGCGGCGAGCGCCGGGATCGCCTTCTGCACCTCCTTCGAGCCGGCGACGTCGGCGTGGCGCGTCATCGCGCCGATCTCGACCGTGCTGCCGGCTGCCTTGATCCCGACGAGATCCTTCAAGGAAGACAAATCAATCAGGTCCGAGGGCGAAGACAGGCGCAGCTTCATCGCCTGCACCAGGCTCTGACCGCCCGCCAGGTACCTGGCCTCGTCCTTCTTGCCCAGCGCGAGAGCTTCCTTCGTGCTCGAGGGTCGGTGGTATTCAAACGCGCGCATTGCTTTTCTCCCGGAGAGATTTCCACACGGTCTGGGCGGTGGCCGGCATCGGCACGTCCTTCACGCCGAGCGCGTCGGTGATCGCGTTCATCACCGCCGCGGGGGCGCCGATCGCCCCCGCCTCGCCGCAGCCCTTCACGCCGAGCGGGTTGTGGGTGCACGGCGTCTCGCGCGTGTCGACCTTGAACAGCGGCACGTCGGAGGAGCGCGGGATGCAGTAGTCCATGAACGAGCCGGTGACCAGCTGGCCCGAGGACTCGTAGCGGCAGCCCTCGGTGAGCGCCTGGCCGATGCCCTGCGCGAGCCCGCCGTGCACCTGCCCCTCGACGATCATCGGGTTGATGATCTTGCCGAAGTCGTCCACCGCGCAAAATGACGCGATCTGCGTGTTGCCGGTGTCCTTGTCCACCTCCACCTCGCACACGTACGTGCCGGCGGGGAAGGTGAAGTTGGTCGGATCGTAGAACGCGTTCTCGTTGAGCCCGGGCTCGAGCTTGTCGAGCGGGTAGTTGTGCGGCACGTACGCCGCGAACGCCACCTCGCCGAACATCTTCTTGCGGTCGGTGCCCGCGACCTTGAACTGCCCCCGGTCGTACTCGATGTCCGACTCCGAGGCTTCGAGCAAATGCGCGGCGATCTTTTTGCCTTTTGCAATCACTTTATCCAAGGCTTTGACGATCGCCGTGCCTCCCACCGCGATCGAGCGCGAGCCGTAGGTGCCCATGCCGAACAGGATCTTGGAGGTGTCGCCGTGCACGATCTCCACCGCCTCGAGCGGCAACCCGAGGCGGTCGGCGACCACCTGGGCGAACGTCGTCTCGTGCCCCTGGCCGTGCGCGTGCGACCCGGTGAATACGGTGACGGTGCCGGTCGGATGAACGCGGATCTCTCCGGCCTCGAACAGGCCCGCGCGCGCGCCGAGGCTGCCGGCGACGTTCGAGGGCGCGATGCCGCAGGCCTCGATGTAGCAGGCGTAGCCGATCCCGCGGAGTTTTCCGCGTCGGGCGGAATCGGCCTTCCTCTGAGCAAAACCCTTTACGTCGGCCAACTGCAAAGCCGCATCGAGAGTGGCTTCGTAGTTGCCGGTGTCGTAGCAGAGCGCGACCGGGGTCTGGTAGGGGAACTGGCGGATGAAGTTGCGCCGCCGGATCTCGACCGGGTCGATCTTCATCTCGCGCGCCGCGGTCTCCACCAGCCGCTCGACCACGTAGGTCGCTTCCGGGCGCCCTGCGCCGCGGTAGGCGTCGACCGGGGTGGTGTTGGTGAACACCGCGGTCACCTCGCAGTAGATGAGCGGCGTGGTGTACTGCCCGGCGAGCAGCGTCGCGTACAGGATGGTCGGGACGCACGAGGCGAAGGTCGAGAGGTACGCGCCAATGTTCGCCGTGGTCCTGACGCGCATCGCCAGGAACTTGCCGTCCTTGTCGAGCGCGAGCTCGGCGGTGGTGAGGTGGTCGCGCCCGTGCGCGTCGGAAACGTAGGACTCCGAACGCTCGGCGGTCCATTTGACCGGGCGGTTGAGCTGCTTGGCGGCCCAGGTGACGACCACGTCCTCGCCGTAGAGGTAGATCTTCGAGCCGAAGCCGCCGCCGACGTCCGGCGCGATCACGCGCACCTTGCTTTCCGGCAGGCCGAGCACGAACGCGGTCATCAGCAGGCGCTCGACGTGCGGGTTCTGGTTCGCGACGTAGAGCGTGTAGCCTTCCTCGGCGCGCGAGTACGCGGCGTTCGCCGCGCGCGGCTCGATCGCGTTGGGCACCAGCCGGTTGTTGACGAACTCGAGCTTCGTCACATGACTTGCTTTTGAAAAGGCGGCATCAATTGCGGCCTTGTCGCCCAGCGCCCAGACGTAGCAGGTGTTGTCGGGCGCGATGTCGTGGATCGGCTTGCCGGAAGAAGCTTTTTTCAGATCAATGACAGCGGGCAGTTCCTCGTACTCGACCTTGACCTGCTCGGCGGCGTCGCGCGCCTGCTCGAGCGTCTCGGCGATGACCACCGCGACTTTCTCGCCCACGTGCCTGACTTTGCCCTGCGCGAGCGGCGGGTAGGGCGGCTCCTTCATCGGCTTGCCGTCGACGTCGGTGATCAGCCAGCCGCAGGGCAGGCCGCCGACCTTGGCCGCGGCGAGATCCTCGCCGGTGTAGACGGCGAGGACGCCGTCCGATTTTCTTGCTTTGTCAATCTTTATGGATTTGATCTTCGCGTGGGCATGCGGCGAGCGGACGAAGACGGCGAAGCTTTGGTGTGGCAAGGCAACATCGTCGGTGTACTGGCCGGTGCCGGTGAGGAAGCGGTAGTCCTCTTTGCGCTGGATGCGCGCGCCGATCAGGGGGGCGGTCATATCTTTCCTCCCATCGCGCGGGCGCCGGCGATGATGCTCTTCACGATGTTGTGGTAGCCGGTGCAGCGGCACAGGTTGCCTTCCAGGCTCTCGCGCACCTCCTGCTCGGTCGGGTTAGGGTGGCTTTTCGCGAAGTCGAGCGCGTTCATCACCATGCCCGGGGTGCAGAAGCCGCACTGCAGCCCGTGGTTCTCCTTGAACGCGGCCTGCATCGGGTGCAGCGTGCCGTCGGGCTTCGCCACGCCCTCGATGGTCATCAGGTCGGCGCCCTCGGCCTGCATGGCGACGATCGAGCAGCTCTTGATGGCGCGGCCGTTCATCAGCACGGTGCAGGCGCCGCACTGCGCGGTGTCGCAGCCGACATGGGTGCCGGTGAGCCTGAGGTTCTCGCGGATGAAGCTGACGAGCAGCGTGCGCTCCTCGAGCTCCGCGGAAACAGGCTTGCCGTTGACCTTCATGGATACTTTGATTGTCATGCGGCCCTCCTCGGGGGGAAAATGATCCTAGCATGCGACTGCTGATCGTAGAAGACGATGCCCCGCTGGCCTCGGGGCTGCAGCGCATCCTCGAGGCCGAGGGCCACGCGGTCGACGTCACCGCGCGCGGCGAGGAGGCGGTGCTCGCCGCGGCGCACGAGAAGTTCGACCTCGTGATCCTCGACATCGGCCTGCCGCAGATGGACGGCTTCGAGGTGCTGCGGCGGCTGCGGGCCGGGGCCGCGGACAAGGGCGGCCCGACGCCGGTGCTGGTGCTCACCGCGCGCGACGCGGTCGAGGACCGGGTGCGCGGCCTCGACCTCGGCGCCGACGACTACATGGTGAAGCCCTTCGCCATGCCCGAGCTCACGGCGCGGGTGCGCGCCCTGCTGCGCCGCTCGCAGGCGCACGGCGGGCCGCGCATCGCCCACGGCCCGCTCGCCCTCGATACGGTCGCACGAAGGGCCTTTCTGCGGAATGAGCCCCTGGAGCTTGCCGCGCGCGAATGGGCGGTGCTGGAAGTGCTGCTCGCCAGGGTGGAGAAGATCGTCTCGAAGGAGGCGATCATCCAGGCGGTCGCGGGCTGGGGCGAGGAGCTGTCGCCGAACGCGATCGAGGTGTACGTCTCGCGCCTGCGCTCCAAGCTCGAGCCGGCCGGCATCCGGATCCGCACCGTGCGCGGCTTCGGCTACATGCTGGAAGAGTACAAATAGCCAAGAGCCTCCGAGCGCACCTGCTGCGCATGCTCCTGCCGCCGATCGCCGCGCTGCTCGCGGTCGGCGCGGTGATCGCCTACTACCCGGTCGAGCCCGCGACGCAGGCCTACGACCAGGCGCTGGTCGACATCGGCATCGCCCTCGGCAACCACATCCGCGTCACCCCGAGCGAGTACCGCTTCGACCTGCCGACGGCGGTGGAGCAGGTGCTGCGCACCGACCGCTTCGACCGCATCTACTACCGCGCCCTGAGCCCCGGCGGACTCGAGGTCGCCGGCGACCCCGGGCTGCCCGCCCCGCCGGGCGACGCGGTCGCGCACAACGCCGTGTTCAACGGCGAGAAGGTGCGCGTGGTGTCGGTGCAGACGCCCTGCGGCCGCTCGGCGTGCACCGTGCTGGTGGCGGAAACCATGGTGAAGCGCTCGCGCCTCGCGCGCGAGCACGTGCTGCAGAGCCTGTTGCCGGAGATGCTGATCGCCCTCGCCACGCTGGTGATCGTGTGGTTCGGCGTGAAGCGCGGCCTGCAGCCGCTCGCGCGCCTGTCGGACGAGATCAAGGCGCGCTCGGCCGGCGACCTGCGGCCGATCGACGCCGCCGGGACGCCCGAGGAGACCCGTCCGCTGGTGGGCGCGATGAACGGGCTGCTCGAGGAAGTCGCCGCCGCGAGCCGCAAGCAGCAGCGCTTCCTCGCCGACGCCGCGCACCAGCTGCGCACGCCGCTCGCCGGCCTGCAGGCGCACACCGAGCTCGCGCTCGCCGAGCCGATGCCCGAGAGCTGCCGCGCGCAGCTCGAGCAGGTGCACCAGGCGACGATCAGGACCGCGCGGCTCGCCAACCAGCTGCTCGCGCTCGCGCGCGCCGAGCCCGGCGCGCGCACCGCGTCCTCGAAGGTCGACCTCAAGACGCTCGCCGAGGCCGACGCCGACCGCTGGGTGCACCAGTCGCTCGCGCGCGACGTCGACCTCGGCTTCGAGCTCGAGGCCGCGCCGGTGGAGGGCGACGCGTTCCTGCTGCGCGAGGCGCTCTCCAACCTGGTGCACAACGCGCTCGAGTACTCGAACCGCGGCGGGCGCGTCACCGTGCGCACCGGCCGGCGCAACGGCCACGCCTTCCTCGAGGTCGAGGACGACGGGCCGGGAATCGCGCCGCAGGAGCGCGCGCGCGTGCTCGAGCGCTTCTACCGCGTGCCGGGCACGCCCGGCACCGGCAGCGGCCTGGGCCTCGCGATCGTGCGCGAGATCGCGACCGGCCACGGCGCCGCCGTCGCCATCGCGGATTCCCCCGCTGGAGGCTGCAGAGTTGGGATAACATTTCCGCATGGATAGCGTCGACATCGAGGTACTGCGCACCGCCGAGCAGTGGCGCAAGAGCGGGCGCAAAGTGGCGCTCGGCACCATCGTCAAGACCTGGGGCTCGGCGCCGCGCCCGATCGGCGCGATGGTCGCGGTGCGCGACGACGGCCGGGTGGTCGGCTCGGTCTCGGGCGGCTGCGTCGAGGACGACCTGATCGACAAGGTGAAGGCGAAGCTCGCGTCGTGGAAGAAGCCCGAGCTCTTCACCTACGGCGTCACCAACGAAGAAGCGACGCGCTGGGGCCTGCCGTGCGGCGGCACGCTGCAGCTCGTGATGGAGCCGGTGAGCGACCAGAGCGGCGTCGGCGAGCTGCTGGAAGGAATTTCCTCCCAGCACCTGGTGCGCCGGAAGCTGGACATGGACAGCGGCCGCGCCACGCTCGAGCCCGGGCGCTGGCAGGACGTGCTCGAGTTCGACGGCCGCGTTCTGAGCACGGTGCACGGGCCGCGCTGGCGCCTGGTGCTGATCGGCGCCGGCCAGCTCACGCGCTATCTCGCCGAGATGGCGCGCATGCTCGACTACCACGTGGTGGTGATCGATCCGCGCGAGGAGTACGCGGCCGGCTGGGACCTCGCCGCCGTGCCACTGAATCGCGGCATGCCCGACGACGTGGTGCGCGAGCTCCAGCTCGACGGCCACAGCGCGGTGGCCGCGCTGACGCACGACCCGAAGCTCGACGACCTCGCGCTGATGGAGGCGCTCAAGTCCGCGGCGTTCTACGTCGGCGCGATCGGCTCGAAGAAGAACAACGACGCGCGCCGCGAGCGGCTGCGCGAGTTCGACGTTTCGGCGGACGAGATCGCGCGCCTGCGCGGCCCGGTCGGGCTGTACATCGGCTCCAAGACCCCGCCCGAGATCGCAATCGCGATCCTCGCCGAGATGACCGCGGTGCGCCACGGCGTAAGCGAGCCGAGCTGGGCGGCGAAGCCCGAGCGGCGCTTCGACCCGTCCGCCTGCGAGGTCAAGCAAACCTGAACATCGTCGGGCTGCTCCTGGCGGCGGGATCCGCGACCCGCTTCGGCTCGGACAAGCTGCGCCACGAACTGCCGCACGGCGTCGCCATCGCCGTGCAGGCCGCGCGCCACCTGAAGCACGAGCTGGAGACGGTGCTCGCCGTGGTTCGTCCGGACAGTGCCGAGCTTGCGAAGGCCCTCGAAGCCGAAGGCTGCGAGGTCGTGGTGTGCGACAACGCCGCCGAAGGCATGGGCGCGAGCCTCGCCTGCGCGGCGCGCGCGGCGGGCGAGGCCGACGGCTTCCTCGTCGCGCTCGGCGACATGCCGTTCGTGCGCCGCGCCTCGATCGCCGCGGTGCGCGACGCGCTCGCCGGCGGGGCGGCGCTGGTCGCGCCGTACTTCCGGGCGCGGCGCGGGCACCCGGTCGGAATCGCAAAAGTGTTCTTCAAAGAACTGTTGGCGCTGAAGGGCGACGAAGGCGCGAAGCAGCTGCTCGCCGCGAACGAGCGGCGCCTCGTGAAAATTCCGGTCGGCGATCCCGGCGTGATCCGCGACATCGACCGGCCCGAGGACCTCGCGCCACCCCTTAGAATCTGACGCATGGCCAGCGAGCAGCTCGCGATCCTCTTCGCCGACGTGTGCGACAGCACCACGATCTACGAGGCGATCGGCGACGCGCAGGCGCTCGCGCTGATCAATCGCCTCTTCGCCGTGCTGACCGAGAAGGTCAGGGCGCGCGACGGCAAGGTCGTGAAGACGCTCGGCGACGGCATGGTGTGCCAGTTCCGCGACGCCGACGCGGCGTTCCATGCCGCCTGCGACATGCAGGCCGCCGCGGTCGAGGCGGAAGCGGGCGCCGAGACCAAGCTCGCGATCAAGGTCGGCTTCACCTGGGGCCCGGTGGTCACCGAGGGCGGCGACGTGTTCGGCGACACGGTCAACGTGTGCGCGCGCATCGTCGGGCTCGCCAATCCGAGCCAGGTGTTCACCACCCAGGAGACGGTCGACGCGCTGTCGGCGCCGCTGCGCAGCCGCTGCCGGCAGCTCTATCCGGCGAAGGTCAAGGGCCGCGTCGGCGAGGTCAAGGTGTGCGACGTGCTGTGGCGCGCCGACCCGGACATGACCAAGGTCTTCACCCGCTCGGGACTCACCCGCGCGGCGCCGGCCGGCGCGCAGGAATGGATCCTCAAGCTGAGCCATGCGGGCGAGACCGTGGTGGTCGAGCCCGCGGGCTCGATCAAGCTCGGCCGCGACAAGGCGAACGACCTGGTGGTGAACAGCGCGCTCGCCTCGCGCGTGCACGCGCGCATCTACGGGCGCGGCGGCAACTTCGTCATCGCCGACCAGTCCTCCAACGGCACCTTCGTGCTGACCGACGGCAGCGCGCGCGAGCTCAGGCTGCGGCGCGAGGAGGCCATGCTCGGCGAGCGCGGCTACATCGGGCTCGGCGGCCCCGCCTCCGGCGCCGGCCAGGGCGGCGATCACGTGCTGCGTTACCGGCTGGAGAGCCGCAAGCCCTAGCTAGTCGTGCTTCCGGTAAGCGGCGTGGAGCGCAACGCCGACGATGACGAGCACGACCACGGACAAGGCGATGGCCGCGATGATTTCCATGGTCATAGTTTACCGACCTGGTCGATCCGGGAGCTTGCCCTCGTGGGAGGCCCAGCTCAACTGCGGTCGGAAGGATTCCTGTCGTCGCGCGCCGCGTGGAGCGCGATGCCGACGAATACCAGCGCCACGACAAGCATAAGGATGGCGACGAGCGTCTCCACATTCATAGTCTACTCGTTTGATCGATGCGGCGATCGATTTGCCGATGCAGCTTGAGAATCCCGATCGTAAGCAAGACCACAACGGCCACTGCCAGGGTAACGGTGAACCGATCCGCAACAGCAACCTGCGACACCAGCCAACCGATCAAGCTGACGGCCGTTACCACCATGATTCCTTGCCAGAGCTTGAGATAGGCAATCTTCTCCCGGACACGGTCAAGCTCGGCCATGTGCTCCACAACGGGTGCGGGGCCTCGCGGTTGACGGCTGCTAAAATCGCCTCCTTTCCGCGCACCCACAAGAAATGCTCGCTCCCGACCGGCTGGCGCAGTCCGATCCCGAAGTCTGGAACGCGATCCGGCAGGAGTACCAGCGCCAGGAGGAGCACGCCGAGCTGATTGCGTCGGAGAACTACGCGAGCCCGGCGGTGCTGGCGGCGCAGGGCACGGCGCTCACCAACAAGTACGCCGAAGGCTATCCGGGCAAGCGCTACTACGGCGGCTGCGCCTTCGTCGACGTGGCCGAGCATCTCGCCATCGAGCGCGCGAAGCAGCTGTTCGGCGCGCACTACGCCAACGTGCAGCCGCACTCGGGCTCGCAGGCGAACCAGGCGGTGTACCTGGCGTTCCTCAAGCCCGGCGACACGATCCTCGGCATGTCGCTCGCGCACGGCGGGCACCTGTCGCACGGCGCGGCGGTCAACTCGAGCGGCAAGCTCTACCACGCGGTGTCGTACGGCCTGGACCGCGACGAGGTGCTCGACTACGCCGAGGCCAAGCGGCTCGCGCTCGTGCACAACCCGCGCGTCATCGTCGCCGGCGCCTCGGCGTATTCGCTCGCCATCGACTGGCAGCGGCTGCGCCACATCGCCGACGAGATCGACGCGATCCTGATGGCCGACATCGCGCACTACGCCGGGCTGGTCGCCGCCGGGCTCTACCCGACCCCGGTGGGCATCGCCGACGTCGTCACCTCGACCACGCACAAGACGCTGCGCGGGCCGCGCGGCGGCATGCTCCTCGCCGAGCCCGAGCACGAGCGCGCGCTCAACTCGGCGGTGTTCCCCGGCATGCAGGGCGGGCCGCTGATGCACGTGATCGCGGCGAAGGCGGTGGCCTTCGCCGAGGCGCTCAAGCCCGAGTTCCGCGATTACCAGAAGCAGGTGATCCGCAATGCGCAGGTGATGGCCGAAACCCTCAAGAAGCGCGGGCTGCGCATCGTCTCGGGGCGCACCGAGTGCCACCTGTTCCTCGTCGACCTGCGCGCCAAGCAAATCACCGGCCGCGACGCCGAGGAGGCGCTCGGCCGCGCCAGCATCACGCTCAACAAGAACGCGATCCCCAACGACCCGCAGAAACCGACGGTCACCTCGGGGATCCGCATCGGCACGCCCGCGATGACCACGCGCGGCTTCGGCGAGGCCGAAGCCGAGAAGCTCGCGCACCTGATCGCCGACGTGCTCGAGGACCCCACCGGCGACGCCACCTCGCGGCGCGTCGGCGCGGAAGTGCGCACGCTCTGCGAGCGCTTCCCGGTGTACGCATGAAGTGCCCGTTCTGCGGCTCGGAGGATACCCAGGTGGTCGACACGCGCCACAACCTGGAGGCGAACACCGTGCGCCGCCGCAGGAAATGCGTGACCTGCGAGAAGCGCTTCACCACCTATGAGCGCGTGGATCTCAAGATGCCGCGCCTGGTGAAGAAGGACGGCAGCCGCACCGACTTCGACCGCGACAAGCTGATGGGCAGCATGATGCTCGCGCTGCGCAAGCGGCCGGTGGCGACCGACGAGGTCGAGGGCGCGGTCGACCGCGTGATCGAGCGCCTGCGCTCGCTCGGCGAGCGCGAGGTGCAGACCAACCGCGTCGGCGACTTCGTGATGCGCGAGCTCGCCAAGCTCGACAAGATCGCCTACATCCGCTTCGCCTCGGTGTACCGCAGCTTCGAGACGCCGGACGACTTCCGCGAGGCGGTGCAGGAAGTGAAAGCGGTACGCAAACGTCGCAAGTGACGCGGTTCTCGGCGTTCGACCACGCGATGATGCGGCGCGCGCTCGAGCTGGCGGAGAAGGGCCTGTACACGACCACGCCGAATCCCCGGGTGGGATGTGTGGTTGCGAAAGACGAAACCATCGTGGGCGAGGGCTGGCACGAAAAGGCCGGCGGGCCGCATGCCGAGGTCGTGGCGCTGGAGAAAGGCGGTGCGGCCGGTGCGACGGTCTACGTGAATCTGGAGCCCTGCAACCACCATGGGCGCACGCCGCCGTGCGTGGATGCCCTGAAAAAAGCCAGAGTGAAGCGAGTCGTAGCGGCGATGCGCGACCCGAATCCGGAAGCGGCGCATGGCGGGCAGGCGCTCGAGGCCGCGGGGATCCGCTTCGAGCACGGGCTGATGGAGGCGGCGGCGCGCGAGCTGAACATCGGCTTCGTCTCGCGCATGACGCGCGGCCGGCCGTGGGTACGCCTGAAAGTGGCCGCGACGCTGGACGGAAGAACCGCGCTTGCGGACGGAAAATCCCAGTGGATCACCGGCGCCGAGGCGCGCCGCGACGGGCACCATTGGCGCGCGCGCGCCTGCGCGATCCTCACCGGCATCGGCACGGTGCGCGCCGACGACCCGCGCCTCACGGTGCGCGAGGTCGAGACGCCGCGCCAGCCGCTGCGCGTGATCGTCGACAGCCGCATCGAGACGCCGCCACGCGCGCGCATCCTGGAAGGGGGCAACGTGCTGATCTTTTCCGGCAAGGCCGGGTCGGCGCCGCGGGGAGCCGAAGTCGTGACCCTTCCCAATCAGGACCAGAAGGTCGAGCTGCCGAAGATGCTCGAAGAGCTCGCGCGGCGCGGGGTGAACGAGCTGCACGTCGAGGCGGGCTTCCGCCTGAACGGCTCGCTGGTGCGCGAAGGCTGCGTCGACGAGTTCCTGGTCTACCTCAACCCGAGCTTCCTCGGCGATGCGGCGCAGGGGATGCTCGACCTGCCTGCTTTTGGCTCTCTCGAAACCAGAACCAAACTCAAGGTTCTATCGCTGGACCGCCTCGGGGAGGACCTGCGCATCCTCGCGCGGCCCGCATAACGCCGCGGTGAGCAGGTCGATCGCCACGCGCGCGGTGCGGCCGTCGCGGTCGAGGCGCGGGCTGTACTCGACCAGCTCGACCGCGGCAAGGCCCGGCCGGCCGGCGATCTCTTCCAGCGCGGCGGCAAGCTCCGCGCTGCTCACGCCGCCCTTCACGGGGGTGCCGACGTTGGGCGCCTCGTCGGGCGTCACCACGTCGAGATCGATGCTGACGCCGAAGCCGCTGGTCCCGGCGGTGGCGATGTCGAGCGCCTCGTCGAGCACCGCGTCGATGCCGCGGGCGCGGATCTCGTCCATGAACACCACGCGCACGCCGAGCCGCCGCAGCCGCTCGTCTTCCTCGGGCTCGTAGCTGCGCACGCCGACCAGGCAGACGTGCTGCGGATCGAGCACGCCGGAGGCGAGGCCGTAGAGCGGATCGTCGTCCTGGCCGAGGAGCCACGCGAGCGGCATGCCGTGCAGCCGCCCGGTGTGGCTGGTGGCGGGCGTATGGCTGTCCATGTGCGCGTCCACCCACACCAGGCCGAGCGCTCCGCGCAGCGTGCGCGCGACGCCGGTCCAGGTGCCGCCGGCACAGGTGTGATCGCCGCCGATCACGCACGGCAACCGGCCGCGGCGCCGCGAATCCGCCACCGCCACCGCGAGCTGCCCGCAGAGCTTGCTCACCGCGTACTGCTTGCGCCGCTCGCCGGGCGGCGGCTCGAGGATCGGCCCGTTTATTGCCGGCACGCCGCACTCGGCGAGCCGCCGCGCGAGCAGCGGCGCGAGCACTGCGGGCGCCTCGGCGCAGCCGGGGTCCGCGCCGCCGAGGCCCCACGCCGCGCCGATCAGCTCGATCTGTCGTTGCATCGCTACTCCCCGTACCCGGAACAGACTACGCCGCCGACCAGAACGTGCGCAACGCCGGCAGGGTCCAATTCATCATGGCAAACAAATGGCAGGACTGGGCGAGCTTCGCGCTGGGCCTGTGGCTGGCCGTGTCGCCGTGGGCGGCCGGCTATGCCGAGCACGAGGCGGCCACCGCGAACGCCATCGTCGTCGGCCTTGCCCTCGCGCTCGGCTCGCACTTCGAGTGCGTGGCCTGCGACGACCTGCCCGCGGAATGGCTCAACCTCGCAGCGGGCGTGTGGCTGGTGAGCGCGCCTTTCGTCCTGGAATTCGCCTCGCGCGTCGCCACCGCCAACTGCATCACCGTCGGGGCATTCGTCGCGGCGCTGGCGGCCTCGGCGCTGTCGCTCGACAAGCAGATCGGCAAGCTCTGGCATAGGGCGGGCTCCAGCCGTTAGACAAGCCGTTTGGGTTAACCTTCCGCCATGTTCACGGGCATCGTGCAGGCGGTGGGGAAGATCGTGCGCGTGAAGCCCTTCGAGGTCGACTGCGCCGGCCTCGACCTGGCGGGCGTCGCGGTCGGCGACTCGATCTGCGTGCAGGGCGTGTGCCTCACGGTCACCAGCATCCGGCCCCGGGGATTCACGGCGGACGTGTCCGAGGAAACCCTGCGCGTCACCGCCGGCCTCGACCGCCCGGGCGAGGTCAACCTCGAGAGGTCGCTCGCCGTCGGGGACAAGCTCGGCGGGCATCTCGTCACCGGCCACGTGGATGGCGTCGGGGAAGTGCGGTCCCGCGAGGGCAGCGTGGTGGCCGTGAAGATGCCGAAAGAGCTCACGAAGTACGTCGCGCGGAAAGGCTCGGTGTGCGTGGATGGCGTCAGCCTCACGGTGAACCGCGTCAACGGTGAAGTATTCGAAGCGAACCTGATCCCGCACACGCTGCAGGTGACCACCCTCGCGCGCCTCGCGCCCGGGGTGCGGGTGAACCTCGAGATCGACCTCGTCGCGCGCTACGTCGAGCGGATTATTCGCGAGTCGAAAGGTGTATAGGGGGCATGGTCGTACGCCTGGCGTTCGCCGCGCTCCTACTTTCCGGCTGCGCGTGGTTCCCGTTCGCGGAGTCTGACTGCCGCAGCGTGAACTGGGAGCAACGCGGCTACCGCGACGGCTTCGCCGGGCACCCGCAGCAGTATGAGCGTCTCGTCTATGAATGCACGCGCTTCGGCGTCGTGGTGCCGGAGGCCGAGTACTTTAAGGGCTGGAAGGACGGCCGCTTCGAGTACGACCGGCTGATAGGCCTGCGGATGCGGCGCGACTGATGCCGCGGGCGGCGCTTCTCCTGCTGGCGCTCGCGCTCGGCGGCTGCGCCGACTGCACCGGCCTCGACTGGCAGGCGCGCGGCTATCGCGACGGCTTCGGCGGGCATCCGCCGCAGGACATGCTCCTCGCGCGGCAGTGCGGTGCCCAGGTTTTGCAGGATGAATACCTCAAGGGCTGGGCGGTCGGCCACGACGAGCACGAGCGCCTGAAGACCATGACCGACCTCTAGGGGCCCGGCTTCGCGTTCTTCTCGCCGAGCGCGTCCTCGACGTAGAGCATGCTGAGCGCGACCATCACCGCCGCGGCGAGCGGCGTCGCGACCGCCACGCCGAGCGCGCCGACGATCACCCCCATCAGCACCTGCGCGAACAGCACCACCGCCGGAGGCAGGTGGACCGCGCGGTGCTGCACCAGCGGCGCGAGGACGTAGCTTTCGATCATCTGGATTGCCAGGAACAACAGGGCGACATAGAGCGCGAGCTGCGGTCCTTCGCTGAAGCCGACCAGGATCGCCGGGATCGCGGCGACGAAAGGCCCGATGTAGGGGATGAACTCCATCAGGCCGGCGAGCAGCGCGAGCGCGAACGGGAACGGCGCGCCGAGCAGCGCGAGGCCGATGCCGGAGAGTAGCGCCACGCAGACCGCGAGCACCGACTGGCCGACCAGCCAGCGGCGCAGCACGTGCCCGATCTCGTGCATCACCTCGCGCACCCGGTCGCGCTTGTTGCGCGCGAACAGGTAGAGGAACCCCTCGACGTAGGGGCGTGGCTGCGCCGCCATGAACACGGCGAAGAACACCACGATCAGCAGGTTCGCGATCGCGCCGAAGGTCGAGCCGATCAGGCCGAGGCCGCGGCCGAGGAACTGCGCCTCGCCGCCGGCCAGCATGCCGCTCGATTCGGCGAGCGCCACCGCGCGCGCGCCGGCCTCGCTCTCGCTCAGCCGTTCCTTGAAGGTCGCGATGATCTCGGGGATGCGGTCGATCAGGCCGAGCGCCTGCGCGGCGATACCCTGGCCGAAGAGGACGAGGGCCGCCCCGAGGACCGCAGCCACGACCACCCCCACGATGGCGAGCGACAGCCCTTCGCGCAGGCCGAAGCGCGCGCCGAGCCAGTCGGCAGGGGCGCGCAGCAGGATGGCGAGCAGGATGCCGATGAACGCCAAAAGGACTACGTCGATCGCGTACCAAAGCAGCACCAGCACCACCACCACGGCGACGGCGATGCCGACGTAGACCAGTGCGTGCTGTGCGGTGTCCTTGCGCTCGGCGCGGTCCATGGCTTCTATGGACCCGGCGCGCTTCCGCTAGTTCTTGATTTTTACCGGCTTACCAGTCTGGCTGGACCTGAGGGCGGCCTCGCAGAGGAGCAGGACGTTGCGGCTGTCCTCGGGGGGAATCTCGGCCGGCTTGCGAGTTTGTACGCTGTGGATGAAGGAAGTGAGCTCGGCCGCGTACGCGGCGGCATAGCGGGTCTGGAAGTTCGGCCAGGGATTGTCGCCGCAGGCCGCCTGCGCGCCGAAGCTCTCCACGCTCGTCGGCGTGAGGTTCGCGGCGCGCAGCATGCCCTTCGCGCCGAGCACCTCGATGCGCTGGTCGTAGCCGTACACCGCGCGGCGCGTGTTGTTGATGTGGCACATTTTCCCCGACACGGTGCGCAGGAGCAGCATCGCCGTGTCGATGTCCTTGCCCTCGGTGCGCACGCGCGGGTCGACCAGCACCGCGCCCCAGGCGAATACCTCGACCGGCTCCTCGCCCAGCAGCCAGCGCGCCATGTCGAAATCGTGGATCGTGAAGTCGAGGAACAGGCCCCCCGACGAGGCGAGGAAGCGCAGATCGGGCAGGCCGGGGTCGCGGTTGGTGATGATCACCTGCTCGACGCTGCCGATCTCGCCGGCATCGAGCCGCTTCTTCAGCGCGCGGAAGCTCGGGTCGAAGCGCCGGTTGAAGCCGACGAACATCGGCACCTTGGCCTTCTTCACCGCGGCGATGCATTGCTCGACCTTGGCGAGCGTCAAATCAACCGGCTTCTCGCAGAAGATCGCCTTGCCGGCGCGCGCCGCGGCGATCGACAAGTCCGCATGGCTGCCGGTCGACGTGGCGATCAGCACGGCATTGACGTCCGGATCCGAAAGGACCTTTTCCGTGTCCGCCTGCTTCGCGCCGAGCGCCTCGGCGAGCGCGCGCGCCGCCTCGGGCTTGGTGTCGACGACGTAGAGCAGCCTCGCGTCGCTGCGCCGGACCAGGTTCTCCGCGTGCATGCGGCCGATGCGCCCCGCGCCGAAGAGAGCGAAATTAACCATTCGCGACCTTTACGGGTTTCTTCTTTTTATGAGATTCCAAGGCAGCTTCGGCGAGCACGAGCGCCTGGCGGCCGTCGCGCGCGCCCACGGGCATCGCCGTGCGGTTCTTCAAGGCGGACAGGAAGGCATTCATTTCGGCGCGATACGCCTCGGCGTAGCGCTCGAGGAAGAAGTCGAGCGGCCGGTCGCTGACCGTGCCCTTCGCGCCGAAGTGCTCGACCGTGGTCTCGCCGAGGTTCTCGGCGCGCAGCATTCCTTTGGCGCCGGCGACCTCGATGCGCTGGTCGTAGCCGTAGGCGGCGCGGCGCGAGTTGTTGATGTGGCACATCCTGTCCGAGGCGGTGCGCAGCAGCAGCATCGCCGAGTCGATATCGCCGGCCGCGCCGATCTTGCGGTCGACGAGGCACTCGCCCATGGCGAACACCTCGACCGGCTCCTCGCCGAGCAGCCAGCGCGCCATGTCGAAGTCGTGGATCGTCATGTCGCGGAACATGCCGCCCGACACCTTGACGTAGGCGAGCGGCGGCGGCCCCGGGTCGCGGCTCGAGATCACCACCTGCTCGACCGCGCCGATCTCGCCCGCGTCGAGGCGGCGCTTCAGCGCACTGAAGCTCGGGTCGAAGCGCCGGTTGAAGCCGACGAACATCGGCACGCCGGCCTTTTCGACTTCGGCGAGGCAGGCGTCCACCTTCTTCAAGCTCAGGTCGATCGGCTTCTCGCAGAAGATCGCCTTGCCGGCGCGCGCCGCGGCGATGGCGAGGCGCGCGTGGGTGTCGGTCGAGGAGGCGATCAGCACCGCGCCGACCGCGGCGTCGGCGAACGCCTCGCTCTCGCTTACGACCTTGGCGCCGTGGCGCGCGGCGAGCTTCTGCGCCGCCTCGGCGTTGACGTCGACGACGTAGCGCAGCCGCACGTCCTGCATCGCGGCGATATTGGAAGCGTGGATCTGGCCGATGCGGCCGGCGCCGAACTGGGCGATCTCGGTCATTTTCTTGTAATAATAGATTGCTCGAGGGGAGGCGTGTGGCAACGGTTCGCATCACCATGGCCGAGGCGGTGGTTCGTTTCTTGGCCAACCAGCAAATCGACGGCGCTCCTCTCTTCGCCGGTGTCTGGGCCATCTTCGGCCACGGCAACGTCGCGGGACTGGGCCCCGCGCTGCATGCGGCGCGCAGCAAGCTGCCGACGTATCGCGCGCACAACGAGCAGGCGATGGCGCACGCCGCCATCGCCTTCGCCAAGGCGCACGCGCGCCGGCGCATGATGGCGTGCACCACCTCGATCGGCCCGGGCGCGAGCAACATGGTGACGGCGGCCGCGGTGGCGCACGTCAACCGCCTGCCGGTGCTGTTCCTGCCCGGCGACGTGTTTGCGAGCCGCCGGCCCGACCCGGTGCTGCAGCAGCTCGAGGCGTTCGGCGACCCGACGCTCTCGGTGAACGACTGCTTCCGCCCGGTCTCGCGCTACTTCGACCGCATCATGCGGCCCGAGCAGATCCTCGCCAGCCTGCCTGCGGCGCTGCGCGTGCTGCTCGATCCCGCGGACTGCGGCCCGGTGACGCTGGCGCTGCCGCAGGACGTGCAGGCCGAGGCGTTCGACTACCCGGCCGAGTTCTTCCGCCGCCGCGTTCACACGATCCGGAAACAGCTGCCGGACGCGGCCGAGCTGCAGGCCGCGCTTGCCGTTCTGCGTAAATCGAAGAAGCCCATGGTCATCGTCGGGGGCGGAGTGAAATATGCGCTCGCCGAGAAGCGCCTCGCGGCCTTCGCCGAGGAGCATGGCCTGCCGGTGGCCGAAACGCAGGCGGGGAAGGGCAGCCTCGCCTGGGACCATGCGTGCAATGCCGGCGCGATCGGCGTCACCGGCGCAAGCGCCGCGAATGCCCTGGCGGCGAAAGCCGACGTGGTTCTCGTCGTCGGCTCGCGCCTGGGCGACTTCGCCACCGGCTCGCGCGCGCTGTTCGCCGATGCGAAGCTGGTGCAGCTCAACGTCGCCGCGTTCGATGCCGCCAAGCATGGCGCGCTCTCGCTGGTAGCCGACGCCGACGCGGGCCTCGAGGCCCTGGGACGCGGCCTGCGCGGCTGGCGCGCTCCCGCCGCCTGGACTGCGCAGGCGCAGCGGCTTTCGCGCGCGTGGAACCGCGAGGTCGAGCGCATCACGGCCCCCTCGAAGGCCAAGCCGACGGACGCCCAGGTCCTCGGCGCAGTGAACCAGGCTCTCCCAAAAAACAGCATCGTTGTCTGTGCCGCCGGTGGCCTGCCGGGCGAGCTGCACAAGCTCTGGCGCGCAGCCGATTCGACGAGCTACCACCTCGAATACGGCTACTCGTGCATGGGCTACGAGATCGCCGGCGGCCTCGGCGTCAAGCTGGCGCAGCCGCGGCGCGAGGTGTGCGTGCTGGTGGGCGACGGCAGCTACCTGATGCTCAACTCCGAGATCGCCACCTCGGTGGCGCTCGGCGCGAAGCTCGTCATCGTGGTGCTCGACAACCGCGGCTTCGGCTGCATCGAGCGCCTGCAGGCTGCGACCGGCGGCGCTTCGTTCAACAATCTCCTGAGCGATGCCGCGCCGCGGGTCGATTTCGCCGCGCATGCCCGCAGCCTCGGCGCCCAGGCGGAAAAGGTGGCGAATCTCGCCTCGCTGACGGCTGCCTTGAAGAAGGCAATCCGTTCAAGACGCACTTCCGTCGTCGTCATCGATACCGACCCGCGCCGCGGCACGGCCGAGGGCGGCGCATGGTGGGACGTGGCGGTGACCGAGGCGCCGCGCACGGCGGGACAGAAACGAGCGCATGCCGACTATCAGCAGGCACGGCGCAAGCAGAAGCTGGGCGCGTGATGGTGCGCGTCGGCATCAATCCGCTCACGTGGACGAACGACGACCTGCCGCAGCTCGGCGAGAACAATTCGCTCGAGACTTGCCTCACGGAAGCGAAGCTCGCCGGCTACGAGGGCGTCGAGCTCGGCCGCAAGTTCCCGCGCGATGCGGCGGTGCTGGGCCCCATCCTGAAAAAGCATGGTTTGAACCTCGTCTCGGGCTGGTACAGCGCGCGCCTGCTGGAGCGCCCGGTCGAGGACGAGATCAGGGCGATGCAGCCGCACGCGACGCTTCTCAGGTCCCTCAGCGCAAAGGCGATGGTGTTCTGTGAAGTCTCGCGCTGCGTGCACGGCGACCGCAAGGTCCCGCTGTCGAAGCGGCCGAAGCTCGCGGAAAAGGAGTGGCAGCAATTCAGCGAACGGCTGGACGCGGTGGCGCGCGCTCTCGAGGAACAGGGCCTGAAGATGGCGTACCACCACCACATGGGGACGGTGATTCAGGCCGAGGACGAGGTCGACCGCATGATGGACTCGACCAGGGCGGTCGGGCTGCTGCTCGACACCGGGCACCTCACGTTCGCGGGCGGCGACCCGATGCGCGCTCTGAAGCGCCATGCGAAGCGCATCGTGCACGTGCACTGCAAGGACATCCGCAAGGACAAGCTGGCGCAAGCGCGCAAGAAGGACACGAGCTTTCTCGACGCGGTGCTGGGAGAGGTGTTTGCGGTGCCCGGCGATGGATCGATCGACTTTGATCCCATCGTGGGCGAGCTTGGCAAGCGTAACTACGCCGGGTGGCTCGTTGTGGAAGCCGATCAGGACCCGGCCAAGGCGCATCCGCTTACGCATGCGCGCATCGGACACGATTGCCTTCGGCCACTCGTGCAGCGATACTGCACACGGTGATATGAGGGGGGCAGAGCTCGATACGAGGGAAGAAGCGCTCGTCGCCGTGGCGCGCGAGGCGGGCGAGCTCGCCGCCAGGCTGTTCTCGCAGCCCCAGTCGATCAAGATGAAGGGAAAGCAGGACTTCGTCACCGCCGCCGACGGCGAAGTCGAGCGCATGATCGTCGCGCGCCTCAAGACGCAGTTTCCGAACGACGCCTTCCTCGGGGAGGAGGAAGGGGTCAAGGGACGCGGCGACGCCATCTGGGTCATCGACCCGATCGACGGCACCGCCAATTTCGCGAACCGCATTCCGCACTTCTGCGTTTCGATCGCCTTCATGTCGGCGGGCGAGCTCGCGCTCGGCGCGATCTCGGCGCCGATGTACGGCGAGATCTACCGCGCCCGGCTCGGCAAGGGCGCTTTCCTGAACGACCGCGCGATGCGCGTTGCGGAGAAGCCGGATATCCGGCGGGCGATCGTCGAGCTCGGCTGGTCGTCGCGCCGGCCGGTGCGCGCCTACACCCAGATGGTCGAGCGCGTGCTCGCCACCGGCGCCACCTTCCAGCGCGCCGGCTCGGGCGCGCTCGGCCTCGCCTACGTGGCCGACGGCCGCACCCACGGCTACTGCGAGCTGCACATCAATTCCTGGGATACGCTTGCCGGGCTGCTGATGGTGCGGGAAGCCGGCGGGTGGACCAACGACTTTCTGGCCGGCGAGGCGCTGCAGCGCGGCAATGCCGTACTCGCCTGCGCGCCGGGTTTGAAGGAGGCGCTGGTCGCAGCGACCGGAGTCGGGCAAGCTAACGCTGACGAACAACTGAAGAGGAGGATGTCATGAAGCGATCGATCGCAGTGCTGGCGCTGGCTGCGCCGGCGCTGTTCCCGAGCCTGTCCGCGGCGCAGGGCAACCTGGTCCTTTACTGCACGCCGCAGGAGGAATGGTGCAGGGCGATGGTGACCGCGTTCGAGAAGAAGACCGGCATCAAGGTCGCGATGACGCGCAAGTCGAGCGGCGAGAACTACGCCCAGGTGAAGGCGGAAGCGTCCAACCCGCGCGGCGATATCTGGTGGGGCGGCACGGGCGACCCGCACCTGCAGGCGGCGGAAGAGGGCCTGCTGCAGGAATACCGCTCGCCGCTCCTGAAGGACCTCGCCCCCTGGGCGGTGAAGCAGGCGGAGCAGTCGAAGTACCGCACCGTCGGTGTCTATGCCGGCGTTCTCGGCTTCGGCTACAACAGCGAGCTGCTGGCCAAGAAGAAGCTGCCCGAGCCGAAGTGCTGGAGCGACCTGCTGTCGGACAGGTACAGGGACGAGGTGCAGGTCGCCGACCCGAACTCCTCCGGCACGTCGTACACCATGCTCGCAACGATCGTGCAGCTGCACGGCGAGGACAAGGGCTTCGACTTCATGAAGCGGCTGCACCGCAACATCAACCAGTACACCAAGTCGGGCGCCGCGCCCGCCAAGGCCGCCTCGAGCGGCGAGACCCTGATCGGCATCACGTTCCTGCACGACCTGGTGACCTTCGCGGTGCAGGGTGCGCCCCTCAAGATCGTGGCGCCCTGTGAAGGCACCGGTTACGAGATAGGCTCGATGAGCATGATCAAGGGCGCCAAGAACCCGAAGGAAGCGCGCATCTGGTATGACTGGGCGCTCACGCCGGAGGCGCAGGGCATCGGCGCCGAGGCGAAGGCCTATCAGATCCCCTCGAACAGGAACGCCAAGGTGCCGCCGCAGGCGCCGCGGCTGGACCAGACCAAGGTGATCGACTACGACTTCGCGAAGTACGGCTCGTCGGCGGAACGTAAGCGGCTCCTGTCGAAGTGGGACAAGGAAGTCAAAGCACTACCCAAGTAGTCTGGATCGCCGCCACGGCGGCAGCTCTCGTGCTGCTGCCGTGGTACGCGATCGAGGGCGCGCGCTGGGGCGCGCCGGCGCTGTGGCACGGCGTGCAGGGCAAGCCTTGGCTGTTTGCGCTTTTCCTTCCCGTGATCGCGGCGCTGGCGGCGCGCCCCTGGCGCATGCCGCGCATGCGCGCGGGCATGGTGCTGATGCTCGCGGGCGGCATCGGGTTGCTACTCCTCCTCGCGCAGGGTTTCCTGTTTCGCCATCCGAGCATCACGCCGCCGGGCTGGCCGACCCAGCCGGGCGTGGGCTATGGCGCATTGCTGGTTGCCGCCGGGTTCCTGATGCTGTTCTGCCTCGGGCTCGCGGCGCGCGGCTTCTGCCGCGGCGACGCCTTCGTGGTCGGCGCGATCGGCCTGGTGGTGGCGTCGATCGCGGCGTTCGTGTTCTTCCCGATTTTCGTGATGCTGGAGAGCGCATTCCGCGACAACGCCGGCAACATCGCGCCGGCCGCGTTCTTCGCCAGCTTCTTCGACCGCTCGGTGTGGGGGCTCGACTGCATCACCTCCAGCCTGCGCTGCGGCGTCGCCTGGAACACGGTGTTCCTCGCGGTAATCGTCGGCGCCGGATCGACGTTCCTCGGGCTCGCCTTCGCGCTGATCGCGGCGCGCACCGCGTTCCGCTTCAAGGGGCTGCTGCGCGTGATGAGCGTGCTGCCGATCATCACACCGCCGTTCGTGATCGGCCTGGCGGTGATCCTGCTCTTCGGCCGCGCCGGCGCGGTGAGTACGCTGCTCTTCGACTGGTTCGACATTCCGCGCACGCGCTGGATCTACGGCCTGCCGGGCGTGGCGCTCGCGCAGCTGCTCGCCTTCACGCCGATCGCGTTCCTCGTGCTGCTCGGGGTGGTGCAGGGTATCAGCCCCTCGCTCGAGGAGGCGTCGCAGACGCTGCGCGCGCGCGGCTGGACCACATTCAGGACCGTCACGCTGCCGCTGCTGCGGCCCGGGCTCGCCGCCGCGTTCCTGCTCGGCTTCGTCGAGAGCATGGCGGATTTCGGCAACCCGCTGGTGCTCTCCGGCAACTACGAGGTGCTCTCGGTCAAGATCTATTTCGCCGTGGTCGGCGCGGCGCACGACCAGAGCCGCGCCGCGGTGCTCGCGCTCGTGCTGCTGATCTTCACCCTGGCAGCGTTCTGGGCGCAGCAGAAATGGCTCGGGCGCGCCTCCTACACCACGGTCACCGGCAAGGGCGACGCCGGGCTTCCGGTTCCGCTGCCGCGCGGCTTGCGCTGGCTGTGCTACGGGATCGCGCTACCGTGGGCGGCGCTGACGCTCGTCATCTACGCCACCATCTTCGTGGGCGGCTTCGTGAAGTCGGTCGGACGCGACTATAGCTTCACGCTGGCGCATTTCCTCGCCGGTTTCTCGATCGAGATGGGAAGCCGCGGCCTGCACTTCACCGGCGCGGCGTGGCCTTCGCTCGCCACCACCTTGACCATCGCCACCATCGCCGCGCCGCTCACCGCGGCGGTCGGGCTGCTCACCGCGTGGCTGCTTTCGCGCCAGGACTTCGCCGGCAAGCGCGTCTTCGAGTTCGGCACTATGCTCTCCTTCGCGATCCCGGGGACCGTGGTCGGCATCAGCTACATCCTCGCCTTCAACGTGCCGCCGGTCGAGTTGACTGGCACGGCGGCGATCCTCGTCATCTGCTTCGTGTTCCGCAACATGCCGGTCGGCGTGCGCGCCGGCGTCGCCACGCTGTCGCAGATCGACAAGTCGCTCGACGAGGCGTCGCACACGCTCGGCGCGCGCTCGGCGACCACGATCCGGCGCGTGGTGCTGCCGCTGCTGCGACCGGCGATCGTCGCGTCGCTGGTGTACAGCTTCGTGCGCGCGATGACCGCGGTGAGTGCGGTGATCTTCCTGGTGACCGCCGAATACAACATGGCGACCGCGTACATCGTCGGGCGCGTCGAGGCGGGCGAGTTCGGCATCGCCATCGCCTACTCGTGCGTGCTGATCGCCATCATGCTGGCGGTGATCGGCCTGATCCAGGTCGGCGTCGGCGAGCGCAAGCTCGGGCGGCGCGAGACGGTCGCGCTGCAGGGGGCAGCCTGATGGTTGAGTTCAAAAGCGTGACCAAGCGTTACGGCGCGGTGACGGCGGTTGACGACATCTCGTTCAGCATCGAGCCTGGGACGCTCGCGACGCTGCTCGGGCCGTCGGGCTGCGGCAAGACCACCACGTTGCGCCTGATCGCCGGGCTTGAGATGGTGAGCGGCGGCACCATCACCATCGGCGGCCGCGACGTGACCTCGGCGCCGGCGTCCGAGCGCGACGTCAGCATGGTGTTCCAGTCCTACGCGCTCTTTCCGCACATGAACGTGCTCGAGAACGTCGCCTACGGGCCGACGGTGAGCGGCGACAAGGCGGCGAAGGAGAAGGCGCACGAGAAGCTGCGCATGGTCGGGCTGGACCAGTTCGCTGCCCGCATGCCCTCGGAGCTCTCGGGCGGCCAGCAGCAGCGCGTCGCCGTGGCGCGCGCGCTGGTGCTCGAGCCGCAGGTGCTCCTCTTCGACGAGCCGCTCTCCAACCTCGACGCCAAGCTGCGCCGGCGCGTGCGCGAGGAGATCCGCGAGCTGCAGCAGAGCCTCGGCCTGACGGTGGCCTACGTCACGCACGACCAGCAGGAGGCGCTCGCGGTCTCCGACCGCATCATCGTCATGTCGAACGCGCGCATCGCCCAGGTCGGCGCGCCACGCGACCTGTACGAGGCGCCGCGCGACCGCTTCGTCGCCGATTTCATCGGCGACGCGAACCTAGTCGAGGCCGAGCTCGGGCCGCACCGCGGCAGCCGCGCGCCGCTGCGCCTCGGCGGCGTGGAGATCGAGCTCGAGCATCGCGGCATCGCCCCCGGCGCAGTGCGCGTCGCCATTCGTCCGGAGTCGGTAGTTCTTACGAGGGATTCCTCCTCCTCCCTGAGGGGAACGGTGCAGAAAGCCGCCTATCTCGGCACGCACATGGAGTACACGGTCACGGCGCCGATGGGACAGCTCTTCGTGGTCGACCGCAACGTGTCGCGGCCGATCGCGGCGGGCGCGGAGGTCGCGATCACGCTGTCCGACCACGGCGTCGCCCTCGTCCCAAGCTGACGATCCACTTCGACCCCGCGCTGCCGATCAACGCGCGGCGCGACGAGATCCGCGCCGCGGTTGAAGCCCACCCGGTAGTCATCGTCTGCGGCGAGACCGGCTCGGGCAAGACCACGCAGCTGCCCAAGATCCTGCTCGAAATGGACCCGCGCCGCCGCATCGGCCACACCCAGCCGCGGCGCATCGCCGCGCGCTCGGTCGCGGCGCGCATCGCCGAGGAGCTCGGCACCGAGCTCGGCGACCGCGTCGGCTACAAGGTGCGCTTCCAGGACCAGGCCGGCAAGCGCACCGCGATCAAGCTCATGACCGACGGCATCCTGCTCGCCGAGACCCAGGGCGACCGCGAGCTGCGCCAGTACGACCGGCTGATCATCGACGAGGCGCACGAGCGCAGCCTCAACATCGATTTCATCCTGGGGTACGTGAAGCGCCTCGCCGAAAGAAGAAAAGATCTCAAGGTGGTCATCACCTCGGCCACCATCGACGCAGAGCGCTTCTCGAAGCACTTCGGCGACGCGCCGGTGATCGAGGTCTCGGGCCGGCTCTACCCGGTCGAGATGCGCTACCGCCCGGTCGCGGGCGACGCCGAGGACACCACGCGCGACGAGGAGGAGCAGGCGCTCGCCGACGCGGTCGACGAGCTGTGCCGCCAGGGCCCCGGCGACATCCTCGTCTTCCTGCCCGGCGAGCGCGAGATCCGCGACGCGGCCGACACGCTGCGCAGGAAAGGCCCGAAGGGGCTCGAGCTGCTGCCGCTCTACTCGCGGCTTTCCACCGCGGAGCAGGATCGGGTGTTCAGCCCCGGCAAGGAGCGCCGCGTGGTGCTCGCGACCAACGTCGCCGAGACCTCGCTCACCGTGCCGCGCATCCGCTACGTGGTCGACACCGGCGACGCGCGCGTCAAGCGCTACAGCTACCGCAACAAGGTCGAGATGCTGCGCGTCGAGCCGATCTCGCAGGCTGCCGCGCAGCAACGCGCCGGCCGCTGCGGCCGCGTTGCCAACGGGGTCTGTATTCGCCTTTATTCACAGGAAGATTTTGAAAAGCGACCGGCATTCACCGACCCGGAGCTGCTGCGCTCCTCGCTCGCCTCGGTGATCCTGCGCGCGAAGAGCCTCGGCCTGGGCGAGGTGGAGAGCTTTCCCTTCGTCGATCCGCCCAGCCCGCGCGCGATCGCCGACGGCTACGAGCTCCTGGCCGAGCTCGGCGCGGTCGATGAGGAAAAGAAGCTTACTTCCGTGGGACGGGAGCTGGCGCGCCTGCCCCTCGACCCGCGAGTCGCGCGCATGCTGGTCGCGGCGCGCGAAGAGCGCTGCCTCGCCCAGGTGCGCATCATCGCCGCGGCGCTCTCGGTCCAGGACCCGCGCCAACGGCCGCTCGAGCGGGCGGACGCGGCCGACGCGCGCCACGCGCGCTTCGCCGACGAGCAATCGGACTTCCTCGCCTTCCTCAAGCTGTGGAAGCTGCAGGACGAGTCCGGCCTGCGGCGGCTCTGCCGGGAGAACTTCCTTTCCTATCCGCGCGTGCGCGAATGGCGCGACGTCCACGAGCAGCTCAAGCAGACCCTGGACTCGCCTGAGGGCCCTGAAAAGGCGGACTACCGCGCGGTCCACCGCGCCTTGCTCGCCGGGCTGCTGGGCAACGTGGGTATGAGAGACGAGGAAGGTGCTTATACCGGCGCGCGCGGCATCAAGTTCTGGGTGCATCCGGGCTCCTGGACCAAGAAGCCCGGCAAGTGGATCGTCGCCGCGGAGCTGGTCGAGACCACGCGCCTGTTCGCGCGCACCGTCGCCGGCATCGAGCCGCGCTGGCTGGAGGAGCTCGGCGCGCACCTCATCAAGCGCAGCCGCAGCGACCCGCGCTGGGAGAAGGACCGCGGCGAAGTGGTCGCGCTCGAGCGCGGCACGCTCTACGGGCTGCCGGTGTACGTCAACCGCCGCGTGCCGTTCGCGCCGCACGACCCGGACCTCGCGCGCGACATCTTCATCCGCGCGGCGCTGGTCGAGGGCGATCTCGACACCCGCGCGCCGTTCCTCTCCCACAACCGGCGCCTGGCCGCCGAGATCGAGCGCCTCGAGCACAAGTCGAGGCGGCCCGACATCCTGGTCGACGACGAGCTGATCCATGCGTTCTACGACGAGCGCATCCCGAAGGAAATTCGTGACGCGGCGAGCTTCGAGCGCTGGCGCAGGCAGGCGGAAGCGGCCAAGCCGCGCCTGCTGCACCTCGCGCGCGAGGACCTGATGCGCCACGAGGCCGCGGGCATCACCACGCAGAACTTCCCGCCGGCGCTCGAGCTCGGGCCGAACCGCTACGCGCTCGAGTACCACTTCGAGCCGGGATCGGCGCGCGACGGCGTCACCATGACCGTGCCGCTCGCGCTCCTGAACCAGGTCCCCGCGTCGCGCACCGAGTGGCTGGTGCCCGGGCTGCTGAAGGAGAAGATCAGGGCGCTCGCAAAGTCGATGCCGCAGCGCCTGCGCCACAAGCTCGGGTCGCTGGACGAGTTCGCGGCGCGGTTCAGTGCTTCGGTGCCGCCGTCGGATCTGCCATTGACCGAGGCGCTGCGCCGCTATACGCGCGACGAGCTGAACCTGGAGGTTCCGGTCGACGCGTTTCGCCCCGATTCGGCGCCGCCTCACCTGCGCATGAATTTCCGCGTGCAGGACGAGCAGGGCCGGCAGCTCGAGACGAGCCGGGACCTGCCGGGGCTGAAGCGCGCGCTGGGCGGGAAGACCGAGGCGATCCTGCAGCAAGAACAGGTATTCGAAAAATACAACGGCTGGACGATGGGCGATCTGCCCGAGCTGATGGAGATCGAGCGCGGCGGCCAGACCCTGGTCGGCTACCCGGCGCTGGTCGACGAAGGCGATGCCGTAAGCCTGCAGGTGTTCGATTCGCCGGAGAAGGCGCGCGAGATGCACCAGGCCGGCGTGCTGAGGCTGCTCGCGATCGCGTTTCGCGACCGCATCCGCGACCTGGAGCGCGCGCTCGCGAAGGAGGTGGTGCTCGGGCCTCTCAAGGCGGAGGTGATCGCCGCGGCCCTCGCGCGCACCTTTCTGCAGGATTCGGTTCCGACGTTGCAGGGCGAATTCGTGCGCCGGGTCGACGAGGGGCGCAGCCGCTTCACGCTCATCGCCCAGGAGATCGCGCGCACCGCGGGCGGGATCCTCGGCGAGCGCGCGGCGCTGGAGAAGAAGTTGAGCGTCATGGCAAAGAGCTTTCCCGGGCAGAGCGAAGACGTCAAACAACAGATTCAGCGCCTGCTCGCGCCGGGATGGCTGGCGCGCACGCCCTGGGAGCGCCTGCAGCACCTGCCGCGCTATCTCAAGGCGGCATCGCTGCGGCTGGACAAGCTGCGCGCCGATCCGGCGCGTGACGCCCGCCTCGCGGCGGAGCTCGCCGCGGTCGAGCAACCTTATCGACGCGAAACGGCAAGGCGCGCCCCGGATGCGGATTTCGAGCAGTTCGGCTGGCTGCTCGAGGAGCTGCGCGTCTCCCTCTTTGCGCAGGAGCTGAAGACTCCCGTGCCGGTCTCGGTCAAGCGCCTGGTGAAACTCTGGCAAAGTCTACGAAAATGAGTGCGTCATGAACGTCCTGGGCGCGGTGCTGTACGGAGTCGGGAACCTGTTCCACCCGCGCATGCTATGGCTGATGGTCTGGCCGATGCTCGTTTCCCTGGCGGTCTGGGGCACCGCGGCGCTGGTGCTGTGGACGCAGCTCGCATTCTGGCTCGCGCAGCTGATCAAGGACTGGGTGTTCGGCCTGGTGCAGTTCGATCTGGGCAGCGTCGCGACGTTCCTGGCGAACGTCGCGCTGCTGCTGTTCTTCGTTCCGCTGGTCTACCTGACGGCGCTCTTCATCCTCGGCGCTTTCGGCATGCAGAAGATGGTGGACCACGTCGCCGCGGGTTCGTTTCCCAGGCTGCAACGGCGCCGCAGCGGCGGCACCGCCGGCAGCGTGTGGAACGCCGTCGTGACGCTCGCCGGAATGGTGCTGCTCTTCATCGTCAGCCTGCCGCTGTGGCTGGTACCGGTGCTCTGGCCGGTGATCACGCTCGCCATCCTCTCGTGGGTCAACCAGCGCCTGCTGCGCTACGACGCGCTCGCGGAGCACGCCGACGCGGTCGAGATGCGGCGCATCTGGCGAGACAGGCGCGGCGCGCTCTACCTGCTCGGATTCCTGCTCGCCCTTACGGCCTACATACCCTTCGTCGGCTTCGTCGCCCCGGTGGTGTTCGGGCTCGCCTTCATCCGCACCCTGCTCGGGGCTTTGCAGGAGCTGCGCGATAAGTCTTCGCTATTGCAGCCATCCGAATAAAGAATTGGGCCGCGGGAACATGCATCCGTAGACTCGGTCCATTCTTTTTTCGAGAGGAAAGACCCGTGCTGCAGAACCGCGAAGGCCAGAAAGTCCCCCAGGCGAGCTTCCGTGCGCGCACCGACAGCGACTGGAAGACGCTCACCACCGACGACCTGTTCAAGGGGCAGACGGTGGTGGTGTTCTCGCTTCCCGGCGCGTTCACGCCGACCTGCTCGTCGACCCACGTGCCGCGCTACAACGAGCTCGCGCCGGCGTTCCTCGCCAACGGCGTCGAGCGCATCGTGTGCATCTCGGTGAACGACGCGTTCGTGATGAACGAGTGGGCGCGCACCCAGGAGTGCGGCAACATCCTGATGGTGCCCGACGGCAACGGCGAGTTCACCGAGAAGATGGGCATGCTGGTCGACAAGACCGCGCTCGGCTTCGGCCGGCGCTCGTGGCGCTACTCGATGCTGGTGAGGGACGGCCTGATCGAAAGGATGTTCATCGAGCCGGAGAAGCCCGGCGACCCGTTCGAGGTGTCGGACGCCGACACCATGCTCGCCGCCATCAACCCCAAGGCGAAGAAGCCCGACCAGGTGGCGATCCTGACGCGCGAGGGCTGCGGCTACTGCGCTAGGGCCAAGGCGCTGCTGAAGGACCTCGGCTACGCCTTCTCCGAGGTGAAGCTCGACCACAGCGACCGCTCGCGCGTGGTCGGCGCGATCACCGGCCGTGGTACCGTGCCGCAGGTGTTCGTCAACGGCAAGCACATCGGCGGGCTCGAGGACCTCGAGCGCTGGGCGAAGAAAGCGGCCTGATTGTTCGGCGCTTTCGTCATCGGGGATGAAATCCTCGTCGGAAAGCGCGAAGACAAGCATCTTTCCTTCCTGATCGCGGCCCTCGCCAGGCGGGGGCTGCGCCTCGCATGGGCGCAGTACCTCGGCGACGATCCCGAGCGGCTGACTGCCGCGCTGCGCCGCAGCTTCGATTCGAAGGACGTGGTGTTCGGCTTCGGCGGCATCGGCGCCACGCCCGACGACCACACGCGCCAGTGCGCCGCAGCCGCTTTGAATCTTCCCTTAAGTACTCACCCTGACGCCGAGCGCGAGATCCGCGGGCGCTTCGGCGCCGAGACGACGCCGCAGCGGCTCGCGATGGGCGAGTTCCCCCAGGGCGCGACCATCATCCCCAACCCCGTGAACCGCATCCCCGGCTTTACGATCCGGGAGCATCACTTCGTGCCCGGCTTTCCGCAGATGGCCTGGCCGATGGTGGAGTGGGTCCTGGAGACCAAATACCGGGACAGGTTTGATACGCAGAAATGGAAAGAGCAGTCCATCCTGGTGTTCGAGGCCGGCGAGAGCCAGCTGATCCCGGCGATGAAGGAGGTCGAGGCCGGCTTCAAGGGCGTCAAGGTGTTCAGCCTGCCGTCGATGGGCGCCGACGGCAGCCGCATCCACGTCGAGCTCGGCGTGCGCGGCGACCCGGGAGAGGTCGAGCCGGCGATGGAAAGGCTGCGCCGGCTGGTGGGCGATGCCGGTTTCCCCTACAAATGAAAAAGCCCGCCTAGCGGCGGGCTTTCCTTTGCTTCTTGCGCTTTGCGCTAGATCGGACCTTGCGGCCCGGTTTGGCGCTCAGGCGGCCTTTTTTGCTTTCGCGAGGCCTTTCACCGTCTCGGTCGCGGCGGACACGTTGGCTTCCGCGATCTCGGTCGCCTGCTTCGCGACCTTGGTGAAGTTGTCGTAGGCCGAGTTGCCGGCGGCGAGCATCGACTTGATCGCGGCGACCGCGACGTCCGAGCCGGCCGGCGCGTTCTTCGACACCTTGTCGAGCAGGCTCACGAAGCCCTCGTTCCACTCGGCGACGCGGCGCTCGGCGACCTTGCTGAGCTCGGTGTTGGTCTCGGTGGCGACTTCGTAGACGCTCTTCGAGTAGGCGATCGCCTTCTCGACCGCGGGTTGCGCGAAGGAATTTTGAAGCGTGACGAACTCCTGCACGTCCTTCGCGCCGAGCAGCGCGCGGGTGTTGGCGATCGAGTCCTCGAACGCGCTCTTCACCGCGCCGGCGCTGATGTTCGCCAGCTTCTCGAAGGCGGCAAACTGGGCGTTGGCCACCGCCAGCAAGGTCTCGACGTTCGCCTTGTTGGCTGATTGAATCTGTTCCGGGGTTACGTACATTTGCTGTGCTCTCCTGTGTGTTTTGTGCAATGCAGCAAAAGTGATTTTAGGCCGATCCCAGGTAAAGTCAAGAAACTTGTGCGTAGCAACATCAACTACAGGGCCTACAGTTAGTGCTCGCTATCGACTACAAGCCCAACGATCCCGGCTTTCTGGCCAATCCCTTTCCGCTTTATCAGCGGATGCGCGATGAGGAGCCGGCGCACTGGAGTCCCCGCCTCAAGGCCTGGGTGCTGACGCGCTACGAGGACGTGAAGCGCGTTTGCCTGGATACGGGGGGCATGTCGTCGGACCGCCTGCGGCCGTTTTTCGCCACCCTGCCGCCCCCCGAGGCGGTGCGGGTCGCGGAGCTCGCGCGCTATCTCACCCTGTGGATGGTGTTTCGCGATCCGCCGGAGCACACGCGCCTGCGCCGCCTGGCGGCGAAAGTGTTCAACGTGCGCTCGGTCAACGCCCTGCGTCCTGACGTGGAAGGATTGACCAGCTGGCTCCTGGACTCGCTCGCGGGGAAGACGGAATTCGACTTCATCGCCGACTTCGCCGGCCCGCTGCCGGCGCTGGTGATCATCGACATGCTGGGCGCGCCGCGCGAGGAGCTCGCGCGGCTCAAGCGCCTGTCGGACGAGATGGCGCTGTTCATCGGCAGCGCGCGCGACGCGCGGGAGAAATACCAGCGCGCGGCCGCGGCCACCCGCGAGATGGCGGGCGTGTTCCGCGAGCTAGTGAGCGCGCGCCGGGCGGCGCCGCAGCGCGACCTGCTGACCGAGCTGGTGCAGCTCGACGACGCCGGCGACCGGCTGAGCGAGGACGAGCTGGTGGCGACCTGCATCTTGCTGCTGTTCGCCGGGCACGAGACCACCACCCATCACCTCGCCAATGGGCTGCGCGCGCTGCTGCGCTTCCCGCAGGAAATGGAGAAGCTGCGCGCCGACCCCTCGCTCGCGCCGGCGGCGGTCGAGGAGCTGCTGCGCTACGACGGGCCGATCGGCGCGCAGGTGCGCATCGTGCAGGAAGCTCAGAGCGTCCACGGCAAGACGCTGAATCCCGGCGACCGCGTGTTCGTTCTGATGAACGCGGCCAACCGCGATCCGCGCGCCTACCCGGATCCGGACCGGCTGGATCTCGAGCGCGACGGCGTGCCGCACCTTACCTTCGGCTTCGGCGCGCATATCTGCCTCGGCTTTCCGCTGGCGCGCCTCGAGGGCCAGGTGGCGCTGCCCGCGGTGCTCGCGCGCTGGCGGCGCATCGAGCTCGCCGGCGCCGAGCCGGAGTGGCTGGACTCGATGGTCCTGCGCGGCATGAAGACGCTGCCGCTGCGTGCGGCGGCGTGAGCGGCGAGCCCGACCACCTGCCGCGGCGGCTGTGGTGGGTGCTCGCCGGCCTGACGCTCGCCTGGGGCTTCAACTGGACCGCGCTCAAAGTCGCGCTGTCCGAGGTGCCGCCGTGGACGTTCCGCAGCCTGTGCCTCGGGCTCGGCTCGGCGGTGCTGTTCGCCGCGCTGCGCGCCGGCGGCCAGCGCCTGCCGCTGCCGCGCGGCCAATGGGGCCGGCTATGGCTGCTGGCGCTCCTCAACATCACCAGCTGGAATATGCTGGTGGCGTTCGGGGTCGGCATGATCCCTTCCGGCCGCGCCGCGATCGTCGCCTACACCATGCCGGTCTGGGCGGTGCCGCTTTCGGTGTGGCTGCTCGGCGAGCGCATCACCGGCGCGAAGCTCGCAGGCCTTGTCCTCGGCCTCACGGGTCTTGCATTTCTTTTGGGAGAACACCTGGTGGGCCTGGGCGAGGCGCCGCTCGGCTCGCTGCTGGTGCTGGGCGCGGCGATCTCCTGGGCGCTCGGCACCGTGCTGCAGAAGCGCTTTCCGGTCGACCTGCCGGTGGGGCCCTACACCGCGTGGATCATGCTGCTCGGCGGCGTGCCGATCTTCGCCGGCGCGGCCGCGCTCGAGGACTGGCGCGCGCTGGCGAACGTAAGCCTGTGGCCTGCGCTCGGCACCGCCTACAACGTGTTCATCGCTTTCGCGTTCGCGCACTGGGCCTGGATCAAGATCGCGACTTCGGTCCCGGTGAGCGTGTTCTCGATCAGCATGCTGCTCATCCCGGTGGTCGGGGTGCTGAGCGGGATGCTGTTCCTGGGCGAGCGGCCGGCCTGGACGGAATACGCCGCGCTCGCCCTCGTGCTCGCGGCGCTGCTCACGGTGCTGCGACCGCGGCGCGCTGCCGCGGGATAGCCGCGGGATCCCAGTTTCGGACCGCCTCGGCAAGATCGTCGGTCTCGCGCTGGCCGAGAAAGGCGAGCGCGCGGGCGAGCCCGTGGCCGCGGACGGGCGCCGCGCCAGTCTGCTTCGAAAGCTTTTCGCCCGCGGCGTTGACCGCTGTCGGCACGTGCAGGTAGCGCGGCGTCGGGTACCCGAGCAGCCGCTGCAGGTAGATCTGCCGCGCGGTGGAATCGAGCAGGTCGGCACCGCGCACCACGTCGGTCACGCCTTGCGCGGCGTCGTCGACCACGACGGCGAGCTGGTAGGCGAACTGTCCGTCGGCCCGGAGCAGCACGAAGTCGCCGATCTCGGTATCGAGAAATTGCCTCTGCTTGCCCTGGACGCGGTCCACGAATTGGATCTCCTCGTGAGTAGTGGTGAGACGTAACGCGCGAGGCACCTTGCCGGGTGCGATTCCGCCGCGGCAGCTGCCGGGATAAATCTGCGCGCCGTCGGCGCCAAGCCCCAGCGACGAATCGGCGATCTCGCGGCGGGTGCAGCCGCACCAGTAGGTTTGCCCGGAAAGGCGGTCGAGCGCGGCCTTGTAGTCCGGCGTGCGGCGGCTCTGGTACTCGACCGCGCCATCCCGGGCGAGGCCGAGCCGGTCCAGCGCGCGCAGGATTGCGTCGGCAGCCCCCGGCTCCACGCGCGGCGCGTCCAGGTCCTCGATGCGCACCAGCCAGCGGCCGCGCGCCGCGCGCGCGTCGAGCCAGCTCGCGAGCGCCGCCACCAGCGAGCCGAAATGCAGCGGACCGGTGGGCGAGGGCGCGAACCGGCCGACGTACATGGTGTCTAGAGTACACTGGCTTTTTCTGACAAAAAAAGGATTGCCGTGGCGACCGTCGAGCTGACGAAGGAGAATTTCGAGAAGACCGTGAACGAAAACCCGCTGGTGATCGTCGACTTCTGGGCCCCGTGGTGCGGCCCGTGCCGCGGCTTCGCGCCCGTGTTCGAGAAGGCCTCGGAGGCGCATGCCGACGTCGTGTTCGCCAAGGTGAACACCGACGAGCAGCAGGAGCTCGCCGGCGCGTTCGGCATCCAGTCGATCCCGACGCTGATGGTGTTCCGCGAGAAGGTGATCCTGTTCCAGCAGCCGGGGGCGCTGCCGGGGCAGGCGCTCGAGCAGGTCATCGCCCAGGCCAGGTCGCTCGACATGGCGAAGGTGCACGTCGAGGTCGCAGGCCAGAAGCAGAACCAGCAGTAACCCGCAGTAACATTAGTGCCGCGATGAGCGGCTCCCGGCTCGAGAAGGACAGCTTCGGCACCATCGAGGTGCCAGCCGAGCGGCTGTGGGGAGCGCAAACCGAGCGCAGCCGGCGCTTCTTCCGCATCTCGGGCGAGCGCATGCCGCTCGCCGTGATCCACGCGCTGGCGCTGGTCAAGAAGGCTGCGGCCGCAGCCAACCTGGAGTTGGGACTACTCGACAAGTCCAAGTCTGAATCGATTCAACGCGCCGCCGACGAGGTGCTCGCCGGCCGGCACGACGACGAGTTCCCGCTGGTGGTGTGGCAGACCGGATCGGGCACCCAGAGCAACATGAACGTCAACGAGGTGCTCGCCAACCGCGCCTCGGAGCTGCTCGGCGGCGAGCGCGGGCAGAAGCGCAAGGTGCACCCCAACGACGAGGTGAACCTCGGCCAGTCTTCGAACGACGTGTTCCCCACCGCGATGCACATCGCGGCGGCGCGCGCCCTGCACGGGGACGTCGTGCCCGCCAGCGAGGCCCTGAAGGCCACGCTGGCGCAGAAGCGCGACGCGCTCGCCGCGATCATCAAGATCGGGCGCACCCACCTGCAGGACGCCACGCCGCTCACGCTGGGCCAGGAATTCTCGGGCTACGTGGCGCAGCTCGAGCAGGCGCAGGCCGCGCTGCGCGGCGCGGCTCCGGGCCTGTACGAGCTCGCGATCGGCGGCACTGCCGTGGGCACGGGCCTCAACACGCATCCGGAATTCGGGGGCAGGGTGTGCCAGCGCGTCTCCGCGGAGACCCAGCTTCCCTTCACCGAAGCGAACAACAAGTTCGCCGCGCTTGGCGGGCACGAGGCGCTGGTATGGGCGCACGGCGCGCTGAAGACGCTCGCCACCGCGGCCGCGAAGATCGCGAACGACATCCGCCTGCTCTCCTCGGGCCCGCGCTCGGGGCTCGGCGAGCTGCGCATCCCGGAGAACGAGCCCGGCAGCTCGATCATGCCGGGGAAGGTCAACCCGACCCAGGCCGAGGCGCTGACCATGCTGTGCGCGCAGGTGGTGGGCAACGACGTCGCGGTCGCGATCGGCGCCGCCTCGGGCCACCTGGAGCTCAACGTATACAAGCCGATGATCATCCACGCCTTCCTGCAGAGCGCGCGGCTGCTCGCCGACGGCTGCCGCTCGTTCGAGGAGCACTGCGCGCGCGGCATCGAGGCCAACGAGGCCCGCATCCGCGAGCTGGTCGAGGGATCGCTGATGCTGGTCACTGCGCTCGCGCCGCACATCGGCTACGACCGCGCCGCCGAGATCGCGAAGAAGGCGCACCGCGAAGGCAGCACCCTGCGCGCGGCGGCGCTCGCGCTGGGCTATGTCAAGGCCGAGGACTTCGACCGCTGGGTGCGCGCGGACAAGATGATCGGGCCGGGGCGATGAGGCGCCGCGATTTTCTGATCGCGGGATGCGCGGCCGCGCTGCCGGCCTGGGGCTCGAACGCGCGCTTCGACCGCGGCCTGTTATGGCGCGTGGAGACGGCGGGCGTCGCGACGAGCCACGTCTACGGCACGATCCACGTTCCGGACCCGCGCCTCGCCGAGCTGCCGTCCGAGGTGCGCCGCAGCTTCGACGGCGCGCGAAGCCTGATGCTGGAGTTCGTGCCCGACGCTTATTCGCGCGAGCGGTTCCTCGAGGCGGCGATGTTCCTCGACCGGCGGACGCTCGCGGACCAGATCGGGCCCGAGGATTTCGAGCGCGCGGTGGAGCAGCTCGCGCCGATCGGGCTGCCGCGCGAGGTGGTCAACAAGCTCAAGCCCTGGGGCGTGCTGCTCAACCTGCGCAATCCGCAGCGCGCCGCGCACGGCGCGCCGCTCGACGGCCAGCTGCTGGAGCTGGCACGCGCGCGGCGCCTGCCGCTGTCGCAGATCGAGGGCGTGGAGGAGCAGATCTTCACCTTCGACGAGCTGCCGATGGCCTCGCAGGTCGCGCTCCTCAAGCACAGCCTGGCGCACCGCGCCGAGGTGCTCGAGCTCGCCGAGCGCACGCTCGACGCCTACCTCGAGCGCGACCTCGCGGCGATCTGGCGGCTCCGCGAGCAGTTCGTCGCGCGCCATCCGCCGATCGCCGCCCACCAGGCGGCCCTGACCAAGCGCGTGGTGCACGATCGCAGCGTGGTGATGGCGTTCCGCATGCGGCGCGAGCTGCGCCGCGGCGGCGCGTTCGTCGCGCTCGGCGCGCTGCACCTGTACGGCGAGAAGGGTGTGCTCGCGCTGCTGGAAGCCGACGGCTATCGCGCACAAAGGGTTTACTGAGGGGTGTTCTGACTTGATCGTGATCTTGATCTCCGGGCGCGGCAGCAACATGCGCGCGCTGCTCGACGCGGGGCTGCCGGTGAGCGCGGTGATCAGCAACCGCGGCGACGCCAAGGGCCTCGCCACCGCGCGCGCGCGCGGCGTCGCGACGCGGGTGGTCGAGCACCGCGGCCATGCCACGCGCGAAGCCTTCGATGCCGCGCTCGCTGCGGAGATCGATCGCTGCGCGCCTCGCCTGGTGGCGCTCGCCGGGTTCATGCGCGTCCTGACCCCGGGGTTCGTCGCGCATTACCACGAGCGGCTGCTCAACATCCATCCCTCCCTGCTGCCGGCGTTCCCGGGGCTCGACACGCACCGGCGCGCGCTCGCCGCCGGCGTCAAGCTGCACGGCTGCACGGTGCATTTCGTCACCGCCGAGCTCGACCGGGGCCCGATCGTGGCCCAGGCCGCGGTGCCGGTGCGCCGCGACGACGACGAGGCCGCGCTCGCGGCGCGGGTGCTCAAACAGGAGCATGTGATCTATCCGCGCGCGGCGCGCTGGTTCCTCGACGGCAGGCTGACGCTCGGCAACGGCAGGGTCCACGTGAAGGGCAACGATGCGCAGCTTGTCCTCGCTGCTGATTAGCCTCGCCGTGGCGCTGGCCGGCGCCGCGCACGCCGCGCCGCCCGCGGCACAGCCGACGGTGCGCGTCGAGATCGAGTACGAGGTGCTGCGCAACGGCCGCACGATGGCGGAGGTGCACGAGCGCCTCGAGCACGGCAACGGCGCCTACCGTGTCACCGAGACCTGGAAAGGCAAGGGCCTCTACGCGCTCCTCGGCAAGGCCACGCGCACCAGCGAGGGCAGCTTCGGCCCCGAGGGGCCGCGGCCGCGCGAATACATGGACGAGCGCAGCGGGCGCGACACGCAGCGCGTCTGGTTCGACTGGGGCGCGAACACCATCACCCGGCGCTACAAGGGGCCGGCGCGCACCGAGCCGCTGCTGCCGGGCACCCAGGACCGGCTCTCGTTCCTGCTGGCGCTCGGCTTCCTGTGGCAGAAGGGGCAGCCGATCAACCTCTACATCGCCGACGGGCGCGGGCTGGCGCAGCACGTGTACAAGCCCAATGGGCGCGAGCGGCTGACGATTCCTGCCGGCAAGTTCGATACCGTCAAGCTGATCCGGCACAAGGAAGGCTCGGGAGAAGTCTCGGAGATCTGGATCGCAGTCGACCGCGGCAACCTGCCGGTGCGCATCGTCCTGCTGGAACCCGACGGCACGCGCTACGAGCACCTGGCGATTCGCATCTCCCAGTGAGGCCGACGCGCGCGCTGCTCGCGCACGCGGCGGCCGCGCTCTCCAGGTGCCTTCGCTTCGATGTCCCCGCCGACGGCCTGCTGTCGCGTTACTGGCGCAGCCACCCCGGCCTCGGGCAGAGCGAGCGCGCTTTCGTCGCCGAGACCGTGTTCGCGGTGCTGCGCCGCAAGCGCTCGCTCGAGGCAGCGGCCGGATCGGCCGAGGCGGAGCCGCTGGTCGCGGCGGCGCTGGTGCGCGTGTTCGGCCTGTCGGCGCGCGCGTTGCAGGAGCTCGTCAACGAGGACCTGCTGGCGCGTATCCGCGGGATATGCAACCTTGAATTGCCCGCCGCGGTGCGTGCCGAGCTGCCCGACTGGCTCTGGGACCGCCTGGCTGCGGAATACGGCGGCGACGAGGCGCTGCGCATCGCGCAGGGCCTGCTGAATCCCGCGCCGCTCGACTTGCGCGTCAACCTCGCGCGCATCGATCGGGCCGCCGCGCGGCAGGTGCTCGCCGAAGCTGGGCTCGAGTCCGTGCCCACCCCTCATTCGCCGGCGGGCTTGCGTCTCGCCGGCAAGCCGGCGATCAACCGCCACGCGCTCTTCGCCGGGGGCCTGGTGGAAGTCCAGGACGAAGGCAGCCAGCTGCTCGCCTGGCTCCTCGCGCCGCGCCGCGGCGAGATGATCGGCGACTACTGCGCGGGCGCGGGGGGGAAGGCGCTCGCTTGCGCGATGCTGATGCGCGGCACCGGCCGCGTCTACGCGATGGACGTGTCGGCGAAGCGCCTGGCGGCGCTGGGGCCGCGCGCCGCGCGGGCCGGGATCACGAATGTACACACGGTAGTGCTGGGGGAGGATGACGCGCGGGCGCGGCGTCTCGCCGGCAAGCTCGATCGCGTCCTGGTGGATGCGCCGTGCAGCGGATTCGGCACGCTGCGCCGCAACCCCGACCTGAAGTGGCGCCACGGCGCCGCGGCGATCGCCGAGCTTGCCGTCAAGCAGCGGCGCATCCTCGACGCCGCGGCGCGGCTGGTGAAGCCCGGCGGGCGGCTGGTGTACGCCACCTGCAGCATCCTGCGCGACGAGAACGACGCGGTGGCGGACGATTTCCAGCGCGCGCACCGCGAGTTCCAGCCCGTTTCGTGCGCCGGGCTGCTCGGCGCGCAGCGCATAGCGCTCGACACGGGCGAGCGCTTGCGACTT
>Ga0187892_10002238_pt1 | contig 40051 bp, 45 predicted proteins | sample MA1701073metaG_FD_139345 | JGI IMG/M metagenome (GOLD analysis project Ga0187892, IMG submission 139345) | Bio-ooze microbial communities from a basaltic lava cave in the Kipuka Kanohina Cave System on the Island of Hawaii, USA - MA170107-3 metaG ... | reverse complement strand
TATCTTGCACAAGATGGCCGAGACGCTTATCAAGTACGAGACCATCGAGAGCGCGCAGATTGACGATCTCATGGCCGGCCGCACCCCCAATCCCCCCAAGGACTGGGCGGAAGAGGAGCGGCGCAAGGGCACGCCGAAAGACGAGACGCCGCAAGGGGTTGACCGTGGGGACCAAAAAGCAGACGGCGCAATCGGGGGGCCGGCAAGCTTGCATTGAAACCTTAATAGAACAAGCTCTGGTGAATCCCCGCCTCTCTGTGGGGGTCTTTTTTTTACGCGAGGGAGCCGGCGATGGGGCACGAACGGCGGTATTTTGGAACCGATGGCGTGCGCGGCAAAGTGGGCAGCGCGCCGATTACGCCTGATTTTGTCATGAAGCTTGGCTGGGCGGCAGGCCGTGTGCTCGGGCATGGCGGCGCCAGCCGCGTGTTGATCGGCAAGGACACGCGGATCTCCGGATACATGTTCGAGTCGGCATTGGAAGCGGGTTTTTCGGCCGCCGGCGTCGACATCCTGCTGTTAGGCCCGATGCCCACGCCCGCTATCGCCTATCTGACGCGCACTTTTCGGGCGCAAGCCGGAGTCGTCATAAGCGCCTCACACAATCCCTACTACGACAATGGGATCAAGTTTTTTGGCAGCGACGGTATGAAGCTTGCCGATGCCGTCGAATCGGACATCGAAGCGGCGTTGGATTGCCCGATGGCGACGGTCGATTCGAGCAAGCTAGGCCGGGCGCAGCGCATTGTGGACGCAGAGGGACGGTATATCGAGTTTTGCAAGAGCACATTCGGGACCGGCGCCAATCTTAACGGACTCAAGATCGTCGTGGATTGCGCGCACGGCGCCACGTACAACATTGCCCCCAAGGTCTTCGACGAGCTCGGGGCCGCGGTCATTGCGATCGGTGCGGCGCCGAACGGTCTTAACATCAATGATCAGTATGGGGCAACCAAACCGGAGAGGCTTAAAGCCGAGGTGATGTCACAGGTGGCCGACGTCGGCATTGCTCTCGACGGTGACGGCGATCGGGTGATCATGGTGGACCACCAAGGCGAAGTTGTCGATGGCGACGAGCTGCTCTTTATTATTGCCCGTGAGCGCCAGCGGAGGAATAAACTGAACGGAAGCGTGGTCGGTACGCAGATGAGTAACCTTGGTCTTGAACATGCGCTGCGAACGCTCGGTCTCGATTTAAGGCGGGCTAAGGTGGGGGACAGATATGTCTTGGAGATGATGAAAGAGGGCGGTTGGACACTCGGCGGCGAATCGTCGGGCCATATCATCTGTTTGGATATGACGACCACCGGTGACGGTATCGTTTCCGCCTTGCAAGTGCTGGAGACCCTCGTCGCTACGGGCCAGCCGTTGAATTCATTGAAATCGGGCATGAGGAAATACCCGCAAAAGCTCATCAACGTGCGAATGGTCCGCCGAATGGATGTCGGCAATATCCCGGCGGTTCATCACGCCGTACGGGATGCGGAAGAGCGGCTGAGAGATCGGGGGCGAGTGCTGTTGCGGCCGTCAGGCACCGAACCGCTGATCCGTGTCATGGTGGAAGGGCCGGACGAGGGTGAAGTCAATCAGGTGGCGACAACGCTCGCCGAAGTTGTGACCGAGGCTTTGCACCATGCCGGACCAGGCGTTGCGGCGGCATAGCCGCGTCAAGTTTCAACGCCACGCTGGCTCAGAGCTTGTGAAAAAACCGTCGCGAGCGGCGCGAGAGCAAGGCGCACGGCGCGCAGCGACGGGACATATCATTATAGATAGGCGAGGAGCGAGCACCGCGCAACGCAGCTATCGAGACGCGTAGCAGATTTATTCACAAGCTCTCAGAGGTCGCGCAATAGTTCATTTATCCCGACCTTAGCGCGGGTTTTTGCGTCGACCTGTTTCACTATAACGGCGCAGTATAAACTGTAACGTTGATCAGCCGAAGGTAGGTTTCCAGACACCACGACTGAACCGGGTGGAATTCGTCCGTAAATCACATCACCGTTTTCACGGTTATAGATTTTGGTGCTCTGCCCGATATAAACACCCATCGAGATCACCGAACCCGCGCCCACGATCACACCTTCAACGATCTCGGATCGAGCCCCGATGAAGCAGTCGTCTTCGATAATGGTTGGGGCGGATTGCAGCGGTTCGAGCACCCCGCCGATCCCGGCCCCTCCGGACAGGTGCACGTTCTTGCCGATCTGAGCGCACGAACCGACCGTGGCCCAGGTGTCGACCATGGTGCCGCTGTCCACATAGGCACCGATGTTCACGTAGCTCGGCATCAAGACAACGTTCGGGGCGATATAACTCCCAAAGCGCACGGTCGCGGGTGGCACTACGCGGGCGCCAATGCTGGCGAAGCGTTCACGATCGAAGCCATGAAACTTAACCGGAACGCGATCGAAGAAATTTGTGAAATCACCGTGTAGTACCTGATTCTCTTCCAGCCTGAAGTAGAGCACCACGGCTTTCTTCAGCCATTCGTTGACGATCCAGCCGCCGTTCTTGTTCTCGGCGATCCTGGCCCGTCCTTGATCCAAGGCGCGGATACACTCGGCGACGGCATCGCGCAAACGATTCGGTGCGCTCGCCGGGGTTAATTGGTGCCGCTCCTCGTAAGCCGCATCAATGATCTTTTTTAGATCTTCCATTGTCACACCTCAATGAACCAGGGTTCCGCACCCACCAGTAACGTCTCCCCCGCATAAATTTGATAAAATGGGGGTATTACGACGGTCATGTCGTGTCTGGAAGCGTTGGAAATACGGGCGCACCCAAGTATAGATGATGCGTAGGTGTCGGCCAACGGTATTAGCGAGTGCCGAGATCTCGCCGGGTTGTCTGCCGCTGACCAAGCTCTTTGGAGCCGGACAGTAAATTGCTGGGTAAGTAATGTTGAAGAAAATTCTGGTCCTCCCGGGTGACGGTATAGGTCCCGAGATCACAGCGCAGGCGGTCAAGGTGTTACGCGGGCTCCCGTCTCATTCCGGTTCGGAATTCGAGATCGAGGAGGCGCTCATCGGGGGCGCGGCCGTCGATGCGGCCGGGGATCCGTTGCCGGAGGAGACACTTGCCAAGGCGCGGCAAGCCGACGCGGTATTGTTGGGCGCAGTCGGCGGCCCGGACTGGGACGCTTTGTCCCCTAAGCTACGGCCCGAGCGAGGCTTGCTTCGGCTGCGCGCCGAATTGGACTTGTTCGCGAATCTACGCCCGGCGAAGCTTTATGGCGAGTTGATTAACTCTTCCTCGCTCAAGCCCGAGGTGATCGAGGGCTTGGATCTCGTTATCGTGCGCGAGCTGACCGGCGATGTCTACTACGGGGAACCGCGGGGCGTTCGCACACTTGGGGGAGGCGAGCGTCAAGCCTTCAACACCATGGTCTATCGTGAGTCGGAGATCGATCGCATCGCGCGGGTGGCGTTTAAGCTTGCGGTACAACGCCGCGGGCGAGTGTGCTCGGTCGACAAAGCCAACGTGCTCGAAGCAAGCCAGCTTTGGCGGCAGGTCGTCGCTGATGTAGCCTGTGAGTTTCCCGGCGTCGAGCTAACCCACATGTATGTCGACAATGCGGCCATGCAGTTGGTGCGGCGGCCCACGCAATTCGATGTCTTGCTCACGCCGAACCTGTTCGGGGATATACTGTCCGACTTGGCCGCGATGCTGACGGGGTCCATCGGAATGCTACCTTCCGCTTCCGTGAACCAAAGTGGAAAGGGCCTATACGAACCGATCCATGGTTCAGCCCCCGATATCGCCGGCCAAAATCGTGCGAACCCCTTGGGTACGATACTTTCGGTTGCCATGATGCTCCATTTTTCCCTAGGCGCTCCGCTAATGGCTGAACGGGTGGAGCGCGCGGTGGCGGATGTGTTGCGTCAAGGTGTCCGCACGCAGGATATCGCGACTCCTGGGGAGAGCAGCGCCGGCACGGGAGAGATGGGTAACGCGGTAGTAAATGCGCTTGGAATCGAACGTATGTCGATGATCGCGGGACGCAGAGAGGTGTAGTGGAAGGATGAGCCGGGAATTCAATGTTGCCGTGGTTGGCGCCACGGGGGCGGTGGGCGAGGCCATGTTTTCGATCCTCGCCGAGCGGCGTTTCCCGGTAAAAAACATTTACGCGCTCGCGAGCCGGCGCTCGGCGGGGAGTACCGTTCGCTTCAATGGTGAATCGCTGGTGGTGCGGGATCTCGACGCATTTGATTTCAGCTGCGTCGAGATCGGATTATTTTCGCCCGGCGCCACCGTGTCGGAGATCTTCGCACCCAAGGCGGCGGCGGCGGGCTGTGTCGTGATCGATAACACCTCACGTTTTCGGTACGAAACCGATGTTCCGCTTGTGGTTCCGGAGGTAAATCCTCGTGCTGTCAGCGGGTTCAAAAACCGCGGGATCATCGCGAATCCAAACTGCTCGACGATTCAGATGGTCGTTGCACTTAAACCGATCTACGATGCGGCTGGTATCGAGCGCATCAACGTGTGTACCTACCAAGCGGTTTCAGGCACCGGTCGGGCAGCGATCGACGAGCTTGCGATCCAAAGCAAAGCGATAATTGACGGTGAGCCGGTGCGCACTCACGTGTATCCAAGGCAAATCGCCTTTAATGTGTTACCGCACATCGATGATTTTCAAGCCAACGGTTATACCAAGGAAGAGATGAAGATGGTTTGGGAGACGCGTAAGATCCTCGAAGACGAAAGTCTCCTGGTGAATCCGACCGCGGTGCGCGTGCCCGTTTACTATGGGCACTCCGAGGCGGTTCATGTGGAGACCAAACGGAAGCTTACAGCGTCAGAGGCCCGGACCTTACTCCGCGGCGCGACAGGGGTTACCGTGCTGGACGAGCCCGCTCCCGGCGGTTATCCCACCGCCGTGACGGACGCCGCGGGGCACGATGCGGTCTATGTCGGCAGGATCCGCGAGGATATCTCCCACCCCCGGGGCTTAAATATGTGGGTGGTGTCGGACAACCTGCGTAAGGGGGCCGCGCTCAACAGTATCCAGATCGCGGAAATGTTGGTAAAAAGTTACTTATAAACTATAGTTCATGTAAGCTTATAAGATTTTTCAATACAATCAAATCTCAAGTAGTATTCATGTGTCTACGTCAACAGCTGCATCTCAACACGCCTCGGTAGACTTTATACAGTAAAGGTATCGTACATGGCTCATCGATTTGTTGTTCTACTACTCCTACTTTATATTCCAAGCACGGCGTATGCCCTTGGCCTTGGCGATCTGCAAAAACGCTCGCAGCTCAACGAGCGGTTTTACGCCACGGTGCCAATCATAAATGCCAAGGTCGAAGAGCTCCAGGGCCTCACGGTCAAACTGGCGGACGTGGAGCGATTTAGGCGCGCCGGTTTGGAGCGGCCGGCCTTTCTGTCGCAGCTACGCTTCGAGGTCGTGCAAACGCGCGATGGCCCGGACTACATCAAGATCACCAGCACGGAACCCATCCGCGAACCGTTTATCAACTTCTTGATTGAGGTCAATTGGTCCAAGGGACGGCTGTTTCGCGAATACGCGGCATTGCTGGATCCGCCTGCGTATAAGGGACGTAGCAGCTTGCCGCCCGCGAGGCCCGCAACCCCGCAGCGCGAACCGCCTCGCGGCGCCATCGTGAGGGACAAAAGCACCGCGGCTCCGTGGCGATCCGAGCAGCGCGCCGGACTCGGCGCTGGGAGCAGCTACGGTCCGACGGTATCGGGGGACACCTTGTGGGAGATCGCGCTGTCGGTCCGCACCGATCCGAGTCTGTCGGTGCAACAGATCATGTTCGCGCTTTTGCACGCCAACCCTAACGCTTTTTTCTTGGACAACAACATCAATGCGTTGAAGCGCGGCGCCGTGTTACAGCTCCCCGAGCGCGGGGACATCGCGCGAATGTCGCAGCGCGAAGCGATGCAGCTTGTGAGCAAACACTCGGCATTGTGGGAGCAATACCGGCAGAGAGTCGCGGCCTCCGCACAGCCGCAACCCGCGGGCGCAGTGTCGTCTTCGGGCGCGGCCGGGGCACCGGCCGTGGCCGCAGGTCCCGCCCAGGATGAGGCTCAGCTCAAGCTATTAGCCGCGGCGGGCGGCGGGTCACCGCAATCGCTCGCGCCCGGGAATGTCGATAAGGGCCTCTCCATCGCGCAGGAAACAGTGGCTTCGCAAAAGCAAGAAATAGTCGAGCTTAACAGTAAACTCACGGAGGCCGATGAGATCATCAAGCTGCTGCGCAAGCAGATTGAGATTAAAGACGCCGATCTCGCTGCACTGCAAGCTAAGGCCGCCGACGCATCCGCCGTAACGGAGACAGCCACGCCGTCTGATCGCGCCACCCCCCAAACGACGACACCGCCTGTAAGCGCCGGTGCTGGTCCCGAAACCTCGGTTGGGGGATCGGGAACAACGCCGAAGGTTACCGAGCCATCCGCGGGCGCGGCCCTCGACGCCACTGCTCCGTCACGACCACCATCTCAGGAAACTCCCCTAGCGGCGCCTGAACCGGGACCGCCCGCAGACACCGAATCTAGTGCGCTACCGGAATCATCATCGCCTCCCGCGATTCCCACGGAACCGACCGAACCCGAAAGCGAGGTCGCGGCGCCGTTACCCCCGTCGACGCCGGAAGCCCCAGCGCCGCCCGATGGCGGAGGGCTGACCGATAACCTTCTGGGAGGAAGCCTTGGGCTCATCGGCGGCGTCGCGGCGCTGGTGGTCATCGTTGTCGGCGCGGCGCTGGTGTTAAAGAAGCGCGGAACGCCCGACGATGTTGGGCGGCCTGTGGCCGAGGATTTCGAGCCGCTGGGGGCCCGGCCCGCAAGCCCGGAGGACAGTGGAACGTTTAGAATGCGGCATGCCCCCGCGGGCCCGTTTACGCAGGACGGTCAGTCTGCTGCCTCGGAAGTAGTCGCGGAGTCGAATATCGAGGACCCGCTGTCGGACCTCGACGTTTACCTAACCTACGAGCGATTTGAAGAGGCCGAGCGTTTGGTCAACCAGGCCATCGCGGCGGATCCCAATCAACCTGACTACAAACTGAAACTGCTCGAGGTATATCATGCCTCGGGAAACAAGGCGGCGTTTGCAAAAAGCGCCAAGGAGTTACGTGACGCCACGGGTGGCCAAGGCAGTCTTTGGGAACGCGCCACGGCGATGTGGCAAGCACTCTCCCCCGACCAACCGCTGCTTGCCGACGAGCCGGCGGCGGCTAGTGTGGATGTGGAGGAAAGCGAATTCATGGATATCGGCGTGGCGGAGCAGCCGCGCGGCGGGCCCGGAGACACAGCCGCGGCTGCAATCATTAAGACCGCCGAGCCCAGCGTTACGGCCGATTTCGATCTCGGGATCACTAAGTGGTTGGATGCGGCGCCCGCGGGGACCGGGATCGATGGGTCGGCGGGCGCAGAGGCGTCCAATGCAGAGATAATCGATGTGACATCACCGTCCGCGCAGGACACGGAGGCGACTGAATTCATCGACATCACGGCGCCTGAAGGAAGCGCCGAATCTCCCGGAGGTACCACGGTGCGGGTTGCGCAGGTGACTGAAGATTTTTCTGACGAAATGACCCGGCCGATGAGCCCCGTGGTCGTGGACATTACCAGCCCCGGAGAAACCGAAGCGGAAGCGACACACGAACTGCCTGGCGAGCGCACGCTTTCCTCTTGGCTCACGGAGCCGCCTGCAAAGATAGACACGCCCAAACGCTCACCGATGGACGATACGCTTGCGAACTTTGATACGCGTATTGCCACGGTTGACGGCGATGACGGCATCGAATTTGATTTGTCTGATTTTCCGTTCGAGAAAATCGAAGAGGTCAAACCGGTGATCTCCGGGAAAACGAACTTGACCCTAGAGGCCGAGCCCTCAGCACCGACCGAGAAGGACACCGATCCTTTGGATATCATGGATCTGAGCGCTGAATTCGGTTTGTCGCCCGAAGATACCAGCGATCTGTACAAGGCGATAAACAAGGCCGAGGCTGAGCAGAGCGGCACAGAGGATGAGGCCGACATGACGGCGGACGTCGATGTCAAGCTGAACCTGGCCAAGGCCTATATCGAGCTTGGTGACGCGGAAGGCGCGCGTTCGATCTTGGAGGAGGTAGTGCAGCACGGTGCCGAGGACCAACGTCAGGAAGCCACGCAGCTCTTGCAGCAGTTAGGCTAGAGCGTAGCGCGTGGCCTGCACGGGCATTGCGGGCCCACATCTCAAGGTCTTCAGGTGGCCGCATGCACCCGGTGATAACTATCCTCGGCTTTATTGTCTGGTCGGGGTTTCTGTCCCGCGGAAGTCCCGAGGTTTTAGCGGCGAGCGCGGGCGCCGCTGGCGTTGCGTTGGCCGTGTCCGGGCGGGCGTCGTTTGAACCTGCTTGCCGGCTCGTCCTGCGGTTGCGGTGGTTATGGTTTTCCATCGTGATGCTCTACGCTTTTTTTACGCCGGGCCGGGCAATTATCCAGGATTGGGAGGTCCCGTCCGTGGACGGGCTTTATGCCGGGATCTATCGCGTGGCGCTCCTAACGGTGACCGTGCTGTTGGTGAGCTTAGTCGTCACGCACACACCGCGCGACGAGCTCATCGGGGCGATTTACAGACTGGCGAAGTGGTTTCCGGGCCGATTCGCGGAACGCGTCTCGGTGCGCATCCAGCTCGTGCTTGAAGTCTTACCGGCTTTGGAACACATGCTGCAGATCCGCGTCAACGAGTGGGCTGGGATCGTTTGGCGAAGTCCCCTGCGCGCGGGAGAGGCGCTTGCGAGCGTGTTCGAGTCCGTCCTGAAATGCGCCGAAGCGGCGCCGATCAAGCGGGTTCGGATCCCAGATTTGGGCTCTCCGTCCTTACTGCAATGGGGAGTTTTGGGCGGCGTCTTGGCCTTGCTCCTCGCACTCCAGAACGGCCTGTGAGGATTGCCCTCGGTGTCGAATACGATGGAAGTCGGTTTTGTGGTTGGCAGATCCAGCCGCGCGCACGGACCGTGCAAGCCTGTATCGAGGAGGCGTTGTCGCGGGTCGCCGATCAACCCTTGCGGGTGCATTGCGCCGGACGGACGGATACCGGGGTGCACGCGCTCGGACAGGTCGTTCATATCGAAACCGATGCCGGCCGTGAGACGCGCTCCTGGGTGTTCGGCGCCAATAGCAACCTTCCGCCTGACGTGTGCGTGCTGTGGGCCCGAGAGGTGCGCGCCGATTTCCATGCGCGCTTCTCCGCGATCGCACGGCGCTATCGTTATTTGATCTTGAACCGCCCCACACGCCCCGGGTTATGGGCGTCGAAGATTACCTGGGAGCGCCGGCCGCTCGACGCCGAACGGATGAGCGAGGCGGCGCTGTGCTTGCGCGGTGAGCACGATTTCTCGGCCTTCCGAGCGCTGGAGTGCCAGGCCAAGACCCCGGTGCGAATGGTGCACCGTATCGAGGTCCAGCGCAGCGGCCCGATCGTGGCGATCGAAATCGAGGCCAATGGCTTCTTGCATCACATGGTTCGCAACATCGCCGGGGTGCTGCTGGCCATCGGTCGCGGCGACGCCGCGAGCGGATGGGCTCGAGAAGTGCTGGCAGGCCGTGATCGCAGCCTCGGTGGCGTGACGGCCCCGCCCGAGGGGTTGTACTTAATGGCGGTGTGTTATCCGGAGACCGATGGCATTTCGCCTCCGGTCCCGATGATGCTGCCGTTTTAGCGCTCCCGCGCAAGTCGAAGACAGTGACGAACACGCAGAAAATTCCTACGCCACGGGTCAGGATCAAGATCTGCGGGATCACGCGCGGGTGCGATGCCTGGGCCGCGACCGAGCACGGGGCGGATGCCATCGGTCTGGTGTTTTACCCGCACAGCCCGCGGGCCGTGAACGCCGGCCAAGCCCTTGAGATCCTAGCGGGGTTGCCGCCGTTCCTGACGCGGGTGGGCTTGTTCGTGGATATGGGAGAAGACGAGATCCGCGCGGTCTTGAAGCACGTCGCCCTGGATGTGTTGCAGTTCCACGGTGATGAACCCCCGGAATATTGCCGGAGGTTCGGGAAACCCTATGTGAAGGCTATCCGTGTCCGGGAGGGGGTCGATTTACACGCGCTCTGCCGGATTTACGCGGATGCGAGTGCATTGCTGCTGGATAGTTTTGTCACCGGATTGCCGGGGGGCACCGGAAGGACATTCGACTGGGCAGCGGTTCCGGAACAGTTGGAGAAACCGATTATCTTGGCAGGGGGATTAAGTCCTGATAATGTCGCATCGGCGATCGCGGCTGCCCGACCCTACGCCGTCGATGTGAGCGGGGGGGTGGAGAGGGCCAAGGGAATCAAAGACGAGAAAAAACTACAGCGATTCATGCGCACGGTTTGGGATGCAAGGCTCGGTTGATATGGTAAGCAAGGCAATGGCGGACGCCCGTCTCAGCGACACGCTTCCGGATCGGCGCGGGCATTTCGGCGTCTATGGCGGCCGCTTCGTTGCCGAAACCTTGATGAAGCCATTGCAGGATCTCGAGGACGCCTATCAGCGATTCCGCCGGGATCCGGACTTTGTCGCCGAGATCGATGCCGATCTCGCGCATTATGTGGGCAGACCTTCCCCCCTTTACTTTGCCGAGCGCTGGACGCAACGTTTAGGCGGGGCACGGATATTCCTAAAGCGCGAAGATCTGAACCACACCGGCGCTCACAAGATCAACAACACCGTGGGGCAAGCCGCACTCGCGCGCCGCATGAATAAGCACCGTATCATCGCGGAGACGGGCGCCGGCCAACATGGGGTGGCGACGGCCACGGTCGCCGCGCGGGCCGGTGTGGAGTGCGTCGTCTATATGGGTTCGGAGGATATCCAACGGCAGGCGATCAATGTCTACCGCATGAAGCTGCTGGGAGCGAGCGTCATCCCGGTGGAATCGGGATCCAGGACGCTCAAGGATGCGCTCAACGAAGCCCTCCGCGATTGGGTGACGAACGTCGATAGCACGTTTTATATCATCGGCACGGTGGCGGGTCCGCATCCCTACCCGATGCTGGTACGTGACTTTCAAGCCGTGATCGGGCGTGAGGCGCGCACCCAGTGTCTAGAACGAACCGGCCGCATGCCGGACGCCTTGATCGCCTGCGTGGGAGGCGGCTCCAACGCAATGGGATTGTTTTTCCCGTTTTTCGAAGATCACTCCGTGGCCTTATACGGCGTCGAAGCCGCCGGTGACGGGCTAGAGACCGGACGCCATGCGGCCTCCTTGTGCGCCGGGCGCCCGGGGGTCTTACACGGAAACCGCACCTATCTCCTGGAAGATGCCCACGGTCAAATCATCGAAACCCATTCTATTTCGGCCGGGCTCGACTATCCGGGGGTGGGCCCAGAGCACGCGTGGTTAAAGGACACGGGGCGCGCTAGCTACGTAGCGATCACCGATGAGGAAGCCCTCGCGGCTTTCCATGATCTGACGCGCATCGAAGGCATCATTCCGGCTCTGGAGTCATCCCATGCGCTGGCCTTTGCGGCCAAGCTCGCCCCGCGGATGGAGCGCAGCCAAGTCATAATCGTGAACCTCTCGGGACGCGGGGATAAAGATATCCACACGGTCGCGACGCGCGAAGGAATCACGCTGTGATTGACAAGGAGGTGCGCGCCATGGGCCGTCTGAGCCGTTGTTTCCATGCGCTCCGCACCCGCGGCCGTAAAGCCTTAGTGCCCTTTATTACCGCGGGCGATCCGGGACCTGAGCAAACGCTGGTGCTGATGCGGGCGCTGGTCGCGAGTGGCGCCGATATTTTGGAGCTCGGCGTCCCATTTTCTGATCCGATGGCCGACGGTCCGGTCATTCAACGATCGAGCGAACGCGCTCTTCGCTGCGGTGTCACGTTGCGGACGGTGTTGGATCTGGTCGGAGAATTCCGCGAAAGCGACACGCGCACGCCGATCGTGTTAATGGGTTATCTCAACCCGATCGAGGTCATGGGTTACGAGGTGTTTGCGCGCGCAGCGCAGCGCGCGGGCGCCGATGGTGTCCTGACCGTCGACATGCCTCCCGAAGAGGCGCACGATCTGGTAAAAATCCTGGGCGCCCATGAGATCGATCCGGTATTCCTTCTGGCGCCGACCAGCAGCGAGGAAAGGATCGCGCGCATCTGCGGCCTGGCGCGCGGGTTTGTCTATTACGTCTCGCTGAAAGGGGTCACGGGGAGTGATAAACTCGATACCTCGGCGGTGGCCGATAAGTTGCGCCTCATCCGGCGGCACACCGCCTTGCCGATTGGCGTGGGTTTTGGGATCAAGGACGCGGAGAGCGCCGCGCGGATCGCACTGATCAGTGATGCAGTGGTCGTGGGCAGCGCCTTGGTTTCCCGCATCGAGGCACTTGGGAACGGCCCAAACCTAGAACGGGACATGCGCGCCTTCATGCGAGAGCTGCGCGGGGCAATGGATGGCATGGGACCGGGGCGTGTGCGGGAGAGTCTATGCCCGCCGTAAACGGCGGGGTATTCAGAATAAAGTATGGATTGGTTTAAGAAGCTGCTTCCATCGCGTATTCGTACCAACGGAACCACTAAACGCGTCGTCCCCGAGGGTCTATGGACCAGTTGTCCGGGCTGCAAGGGGGTGCTCTACCGCGCAGAGCTCGAACGCAATTTTAACGTGTGTCTAAAGTGCAGCCATCATCTGCGCGTGGGCGCCAGGCAGCGTCTCGATTGGTTCCTGGATGCGGAACCCCGCGTTGAAATCGGTAAGGAGATCGAGCCCATCGATTTTCTCCGCTTCAAGGACACCAAGCGTTATAAGGATCGCCTGAGCCAAGCGCAAAAAGCCACCGATGAGCTCGATGCGTTGGTGGTATTCATGGGGCGGGTGCAATCGAGAACCATCGTTGCCGGCGCCTTCGAGTTCGAGTTTATGGGCGGATCGATGGGATCGGTAGTCGGGGAGCGTTTCGTCCGCGGGGTCAATGCCGCCATCGAGCATGACGCGCCCTTGGTGTGTTTTTCCGCGAGCGGCGGGGCCAGAATGCAAGAGGCGCTGGTGTCACTCATGCAGATGGCCAAAACGAGCGCCGCGCTCGCCGCGCTCAGCGCGCGCGGACTCCCGTACATTTCGGTGCTGACCAATCCCACGATGGGCGGGGTGTCTGCAAGCCTTGCGATGCTCGGTGATATCAATATCGCTGAACCCGACGCGCTGATTGGCTTTGCGGGGCCGAGGGTGATCGAGCAGACCGTGCGTCAGACTTTGCCGGAAGGCTTCCAGCGCAGTGAATTCCTGCTGCAACATGGGGCAGTCGATATGATCGTCGATCGCAGAGAGATGCGCGAACAGATAACGTCCTTGTTATCGCTTATCACCCATCAGCCCGCGCTCTAAGGCGTGTTGACGCTTCCGGGCGCCTGTTCGAGCGGCACCGGAGACGTCCGCACGCCTAAGGGTCTCACCTGACGCAACCCATCCTCACGGCATTGCCTCCGCGCTTTCAGACCTTGGCCGCTTGGCTTGCCTGGCAAGAAGGATTGCATGTGCGAGAAATCGACCTCGGCCTCGACCGTGTCCGGCGCGTATTCGAACGCCTGGGCTTGCAACCCCCGCGCTATTGCGTCATCAGCGTTGGAGGCACCAACGGCAAGGGTTCGAGCGTAGCCATGCTCGATGCCATCCTCAGAGCCGCCGGCTACCGGACGGCCACGTATACCTCGCCGCATTTAATGCGTTACAACGAGCGCATCCACATTGATGGGGCTGCGGTATCCGATGCGCAACTGTGCGCGGCCTTTCAAAGGGTCGATGACGCTCGGAAGGGCGTTTCGCTCACCTATTTCGAGTTCGGTACCTTGGCGGCCCTCGATATCTTTGCGCATGCGGATCTGGATGTCGCCGTCCTCGAAGTCGGGCTCGGAGGCCGCTTGGATGCTGTGAATCTTGTCGCCGCGGATGCCGCGCTGATCGCGGCGATCGGGATCGACCACGTCGAATGGCTGGGACCGGATCGCGAGGCGATAGCCCGCGAGAAGGCCGGGATCTTTCGCCCCGGCCGGGCAGCGATTTGCTCTGACCGCGAGGCGCCCGCTACACTAGTCGGCTACGCGGATCGGATCGGCGCTCCGCTATATCAGCTCGGACGGGAATATGATTTCGAGATTCAAAACCCTGGCTGGGAATGGCGGTCCCGTTCGCGAACGATACACTCCTTGCCCTGGCCGTCCTTGCGTGGTGACTACCAGGTTCAGAACGCGGCAGGCGTGCTGATGGCGTTGGAAGTGCTCTCCGCACGTATCCCCGTGACGGTGGACGCGATACGGCAAGGCCTGTCCCACGTCCGCTTGGCGGGCCGGTTTCAAGTCATCCCGGGGCCGCTGGAGTACGTCTTGGATGTTGCCCACAACCCGCAGGCGGCGGGAGTGCTTGGGGCGACCTTAAGACGCTGGCCGGCCAAAGGCGAAACCCATGCGATCATAGGCATGCTGAAGGACAAGGATAGTGCGGGGGTCTTCGCAGAGCTTGCGGATCTGGTCGAGCATTGGCACTTAGCGCGGTTGCCAGGGCCACGCGGTTCGAGTGGACGGCGACTGGCGCTCGAATTGAATCCATTCGCGGCCGCGAACCGCATCGCAGCCTACGAGGATATCGACGCGGCTTTTGCCGCAGTAAACGGCTACGCCAAGTGGGGCGATCGCGTTTTGGTGACAGGCTCGTTTTTGACCGTAGCCGGGGTGATGCGGCTCCTCGATGCGGGCGGTGTCATCGAACATCGCCAAGATAACCAGTTAAACGCCTGATATGTGCAGGCTGCTAAAATCGTTGGGGCATGGCGGTGGAGCATAAGCTCAAACAGCGACTGATTGGCGCCGCGACGCTTATCACGGCCGGGGTGATTTTTATTCCCATGCTACTCGATGATACGGATGGGCCGACCGTTATCATCGAAGATCTTTCCCTACCACCGCGACCAAAGGATATTCATGGTTCCGGAGTGCAGCCCTTGGACGAGAAGAAGCTGCTCATCCCGCCGGTGGTGAACCCTCCGCCGACCGCTGAAGCCGCGGACAGTCCGGGAGCGGAGACAGCCGCGATAAGCCGCGCTGGCAGACGGGAGGCCGGCGCTGCGCCAGCGGTGACCGCCGATTCGCCTAAGCCTAGGTCCGGGCCGAAGGATACGCCTGCCGTGGCCAAGGCATTGGAAAGCGCCAGCAGATCGCCCCCTTCGGCCCGCCAACCGCCGGGCGCCTTGGCGGCGGCTCCGCCCGCCACCGACAAACTGCGAGTCGGTGTCACGGCCTGGGCGATCCAACTCGGGAGCTTTTCGAGCGAGGATAACGCCAAGTTGCTGGAAAAACGGCTTAAGAATCAAGGATTCAAGGCTTTTGTGGAAAAGCTTTACATGCGCCCCGGGACGGTGTTCCGCGTGCGCGTCGGACCGGAGCTGAACGAAGCCAAGGCTAAGCAGTTGCAAGCGCGCTTGGAAAAGGAAATCAGTCTCAAAGGGATCTTAGTGCGTTATCCCTAAAAGCGTCCGTCTCGGCTAAAATCGGGGTCGAATATATTCTCTACGAAACGTTGACAAGATCACACGCACGCCAGCACCACTCGGGTGGGCACGCGGTCGTCGAGTTGACTTCCCTTTAACTCAAGAGGCCATTTTATCGCCGTGTCAGATGATCTAAGCAGCGTAGATTTTGCAGACAAGGCGAACCCCGATCCGCTCTTACCGGGATGGGATGTCCACGGCTATCGAATTGATAGGGTTCTTGGTAAAGGGGACTATTTGTTTACCTATTTAGCCCGTGATCTGACCCTAGGCCGTGCTGTCATCATTAGCGAGTACATGCCGTCTGAGATCGCAGTACGGGATGCGCGCGGCGGCATTCACGCGGCCTCCGCGGAGCATGACGCCGAATATCATGCAGGGCTTGATTGCTTCCTTGCAGACGTCAAAACGCTCACGACGATTAGGCATCATAATATTGTCCAATTTTTGGATTCATTCGACGCCAACAACAGCGCGTATCTGATCGTCGCGCACGAGCAGGGCAAGAATCTGGAACAGCTCTTCGATGCCTCCAACATGGAGGAAGAGGAATTACTCGCCATCATATCACCGATCCTAAACGGGATCGAAGAGATCCACGCGAGGGGCTATATTCACCGCCACATTCAACCTTCCAACATTATTATCCGACCGGACGGTCGCCCGGTGTTAACGGGGTTCAACCCGGGGGCCGGTGCTCTCTTCAAACCGACAAGTACGGTGACCAAGCATTTCCCCTCAGGCTTTGCGCCGATCGAGCTCCACTACGGCGACAGCGAACTGCAAGGTCCGTGGACCGACATCTACAGCCTTGGCGCGACGCTCTACCAGGCGCTGGTCGGGGTGGCGCCCGCAGACGCTCTCAAACGGTGTCGCGAGATCGTCCAAGACCGCGCCGATCCGTTGCTGTCGGCACCGCAGGTGGGTCAAGGGCACTACACTAACGCTTTTCTTAAAGCGATCGACCATGCGCTGCGTTTCTTACCCACACAGCGCCCGCTCACGGTCGCCGCATGGCGCACCGAGTTCGCCGAGCAGGAGTCGATCGACGCCGTTGTGACGAGTGGACAAGCCCGAGCCACGGTAGACCGGAAGCCGAAGGAGACAAGCGATAGCACCTTGACCAGGCCATTGCGGTCAGCGGACGTTCCTCTTAACCTTGCGCTCATCAACGACCGAGTAAGGAAGAGACCCGATGCGGTTGAGGAAAGGACCGGCAGCCCCCCCCCCCGAGAGACGATGCCCAGAGCACGCCGCAGCCACTGGAGAGGGTACTCTGTCTCCATCATAGGGCTAGCGGCCATCGGCTTATTCCTGTGGTGGATGCTGCCGGGTCCGATGGCTAATCTTTACGAGGCGGGGCGTGCTGCGGCAGTAGCGTGGCTTTTCCAACGCCCAGTACCCGAGGAAGAAAGCAAGGCGCTACCCGATCCGGCGGTCCGAGCACCCGCGACAGAGCAGCCGATGGTAGACCGTGCGGCAGAACTTCGCCCGAGTACCGCCGAGGAATCTGCTGTTAGCGGACGGCGCTTAGAGCAGCAGATCAATAGCCTCCTTACCAAAGCCAAGGCCGATGTCGAGGCCGGTCGTATTGCTCATCCACAGGGCCGCAACGCGATTGAAAAATATCAGGCGGTCCTCGCGCTCAAGCCCGATGTTGCGGAGGCGACAGAAGCCATACAAGATTTGTTGGAGCGCTTCCTCAGCGCCGCCCGGGACGCCCTCGACGGCGAGCAGTGGGACGCCGCTCAGAGCAAGCTCGATGAGGCCGCCATGATTGCGCCGGCTTCGCAACGCGTGGCTAACCTACGTGACGCGCTCAATGTCCGGAAGAGCGCGGCCTTAATGCAACACGTCACGGAAGAGACGAAGCGCCTGCAGGCCGAAGAGGTGGTGAACAAGTTAGCTGCTCTTGGCCGCAAGGCGCTCGACGCCAACGATATGAAAATGGCCGAAGCCCATTTAGCGCAGGCTTTGGTCATCCTTCCTGAATCAGACCAAGTGAGCAAGCTTCGCGACGAGCTGGACAGGCGCAAGTTAAGAGCCCAGGAAGCTCTCAAGTCGCGCGCGGCAGAACGCACCAACGAAGAGGAACGAACCGTCAGGAAACTCCTCGATCTCGCGCGCAAAGCGATAAACGAACACGATCTGCAGACGGCACGCATCTATGTAGGCCAGGCAGCAGCGATCCGCCCCGACTCAAGCCATGTGGCATTAGTGCGCGATGAAATAAGTCATCGGGCTCAATCGAGTGCCGAGAGTAATGCGGGCCAGTCATCGCTCGGTGTCCCCACACGCCGCCAAAACACTCAAAGTGAGACGCCTGCTGATGCGGCCCGATTAACGATTCAAGCGGCCGCTTCATCGCGTTTTCGCGTGCAACCCGGTGAGACAGTGCGGTTTTATACGGAATATTCCCTAACGCTTCCCGCCAGGCACAAGCACGCTTATGTTCAAGCCACATGGGCGCTGTTGAAAAACGGTAGGAGAGTCGGGCAAGAGGGCATGGATTACGGATTCGCGAAGCCCGGCCGCAATACCGCGGCAACCGAGCTGCCATTACCGTCCTGGACCAAATCTGGCCAATACACCGTTGAGCATCGGGTACAGGTAGGTGATAGTTTTGATGTCGCGCGTTCGCACTTTGTTGTCGCAAGGTAGCAGCAATCCTACCCAGCACTAGAGGTCATCATGAAAGCTCTCGGCTCTTAAGGTGCTGCGCGTCACAACGTTTTAGCGTGGGCGCCGTGCTCCGTCGCGCTCGGGTTCTAGCCCGATCTCGGGTAAGGCGTCCACGGCGGCGGCGAGATCAGCGTAAACGTCGATCTCGCCCAAGGCTTGACCGGAAGCGAGCGTCGCCCGCCCGCGGCCGGTTTTCACCAGGATGGGCCGCGCGCCCGCCGCGCGCGCGGCTTCGAGATCCCGCGGCCGGTCTCCCACCGCAGGGGCGTTCTTTAGGCTCACATGGAGCCGGGCCGCCAGGTCCATGAACAGGCCGGGTTGAGGTTTGCGGCACAGGCAGTTCTGCACGGCTGCGTGGGGACAAAAGAATATCGCCTCGATTCTGCCGCCCACCTCCGCCAAGCGCTGGATCATCTTTTGGTTGATCAGGTGCAGGGTGCGCACATCGATGATCCCGCGCGCGATCGCCGATTGATTCGATAGTACCACCACCCGGTAGCCGGCGGCGTTCGCGCGCGCGATAGCCTCGAGACTGCGCGGGATAGGGATCCATTCGTCGGGGGATTTGATGAAGCTGTCCGACTCTTGATTGATGACCCCGTCGCGGTCGAGAATTAAGATGCGCATGGGTAGGCAAACCTCATCCGGGCAGTCGCGAGATATCCGCTACTCCAAGAAACAGGACCTTGAGCTGCTGCAATAATGCCAAGCGGTTAATGCGGAGTCCCGTGTCGTCGCAGAGGACCAAGACCTGGTCAAAGAAGGTGTCAATCGGGACGCGTAGAGCGGCCAAGGTTTTCAACGCGCCCGTGTAGTCGTGGTTCCGAAACTTCGATTCGACCGCGGGGGTAATGGCTTGCACGGCCTTCGCAAGCCCGATCTCGGCCGGGTGAGAGAGCAGATGCTCGTCCACGGGTCCTTGCATGGAGCTTTGGGCTTGTTTCAAAAGGTTATTAATTCGTTTGTTGGCGGCCGCCAGGGCGGCGGCTTCCGGTAAGCCTTGGAACGTGCTGACGGCGCGGACCCGCCGGCCGAGATCGTAAGGACAGGTCGGGCGCCGCGCGAGCACCGCCTCGAATACCTCCGGGCTGACACTGTCATCGATGAGGTAGCCGCGCAGGCGCTCCATCATGAAATCGAATACACGTGCGACCACGGTCTCGCCGTCGATGCGGCCGGCATAGTTGCGCACCGCGTGGGTCAGTAGCTCTTCGGCGTCCAAGGCCAGCTCGCATTCCATCATGATGCGCAGGCAGCCAAGCGCAGCCCGGCGCAAGGCAAAGGGATCGCGATCTCCGGTCGGGGCTAGGCCGATGCCGAATACACCGACGAGCGTGTCGAGCTTGTCGGCCAAGGTTAGCGCTTGGCCGGTCTTGGTCTGCGGTAACCGATCGCCCGCATGGCGCGGCAGGTACTGCTCGACGAGTGCCGCGGCGACTTCTTCGGGCTCGCCGTCGTGCGCGGCGTAGTAGCGGCCCATCACGCCCTGAAGCTCCGGAAACTCGCCGACGAGATCGGTCAGAAGATCGCATTTCGCCAGTCGTCCCGCACGCTCGGCGAGCGCCGGATCGCCGCCGATACTGGCGGCGATGTGCGCCGCCAGCGCTGCCACGCGCTCCGTTTTATCGAACACTGTCCCGAGCTTTTCCTGAAAAACCACCCCTTTGAGCAGTTCGCGCCGGGCGTGCAGAGGTGTGCGCCGGTCCTGCTGCCAGAAGAACGCCGCATCGGCCAGGCGCGGGTTGACCACCCGCTCGTTTCCGCGCCGTACGGTTTCTGGGTGCAGGCTCTCGATATTGCTGATGGCGATGAAATGAGGCAGTATCCGCCCTCGATCGTCAATGAGGTGGAAGTATTTTTGATGACCTTTTAAGGTCGCGATCAGCAACTCGGCGGGGAGTTCCAGATAGCGCCTGTCGAAGTCGCCCACCACGGGCACCGGCCATTCGGTCAAGGCCGTGACCTCGGCGAGCAGGTCCGGATCGATCACCGCGGTCCCGCCTGTCGCTTGGGCGGCCGCTTCCACCAGGCCGCGGATCGTATCGCGCCGGCGCGCGAAGTCCGCCAGCACGCGCCCGCTGGTTTCCAGAATCAACGGATAGGCCGAGGGTTCGTACAACAGGATCGGATCGGGGTGATGAAATCGATGGCCGCGCGTGGCGTGGCCCGCTTTTATCCCGAGCAATTCAGCGGCGAGCGTTTCCGGTCCGAAAAGCAGCACGGCCCAGTGTACGGGCCGCACGAATTCTTCGCTCCCGGTCCCCCAGCGCATGCGCTTTGGGATCGGGAGTTGCGCTAGCGCCGTACGGACGATGCCGGGGATGAGACACTTGGCCTGCTGGCCGCGGAGGGTCGAACGATACGCGAGCCAGGTGCCTTGATCGGTAGCGAGGGGCTCAAGAGCTTCAACGGCGACGCCGCACGATTTTGCGAACCCGAGTGCGGCCGGTGTGGGCTTGTGCTCGGCATCGAAGGCCGCTCTTAGCGCCGGTCCGCGCTTCAGGACCTCGCGATCGGGTTGGGTTTCCGCCAAGTCTTTGATCACCACCGCCAAGCGGCGCGGGGTCGCGAAACTTGCGACATCGCCGTAGCCGAGCTGTGCCATATCGAAGCCCGCCGCGATGCTTTGTCCGAGCGCCGCGGAAAGTTGCTCGAGGGCCCGGGGCGGTAACTCCTCGGTGCCGATCTCTACCAGCAGATCGCGCTTAGCGGTCATCGCCGATCAATGCAGCGGTGCTCGCGCCGGCGATTAAAGGAAATCCGAGCGCGCTCCGGCTTTCGAGATAGGCACCCGCCACGGCCCGCGCGAGCGCTCGTACGCGCAGGATATAGCGTTGCCGCTCGGTCACGGAGATGGCTCGGCGCGCATCGAGTAGATTGAACATGTGTGACGCCTTGAGCACCATCTCGTAGGCGGGTAGCGGGAGCGCGTGCTCGAGCAAACGCAGGCACTCCGATTCGCAGGTGGCGAAGCCGTGGGTGAGAGAGGGAGCATCGGCGTGCTCGAAGTTATAGGCCGACATCTGCACCTCGTCTTGATGGTGAACTTGCCCGTAGGTGATGCTGCCCTCAGGTCCCCCCGCCCAGAGGAGATCGTAGACGCTGTCCACATTCTGCAAGACCATGGCGATGCGCTCGAGGCCATAGGTGATCTCGCCCGGCACTGGCCGGCAATCGAGTCCGCCGACTTGTTGAAAGTAGGTGAATTGGCTGATCTCCATGCCGTTCAAACGCACCTCCCAGCCGAGGCCCCACGCGCCCAGGGTCGGCGATTCCCAATCGTCCTCGACGAAGCGAACATCGTGTACCAAGGGGTCGATGGCGAGCGCCCGCAGAGAATCGAGATAAAGATCCTGAATATCGGGCGGCGAGGGTTTGAGCGTGACCTGGAATTGGTAATAGTGCTGCAAGCGGTTGGGGTTGTCCCCGTAACGTCCGTCCGTGGGCCGGCGGGAGGCTTGGACATAGGCCGCGCGCCAGGGCTCGGGGCCGATGGCGCGCAAAAACGTCGCCGGATGAAACGTCCCGGCGCCGACCTCCAGATCGTAGGATTGCAGGATCACGCAACCCTTCTCCGCCCAGAAGCTCTGTAACGCGAAAGTGAGCCCTTGAAAGCTTGCTATATGCATGCGCGTGCTGGTCGAACGTTATGCGTGATTGGCGTAACCAATTATACTTCGCGGGCGGGGTATGAACCCCGCCCTTGACCAAAGGGGAGAGGTGCACTACTCCCCTTTGAAAACCCCAATGCTAAAGTGCCCGCCCTAAACAGCGGGGTATTCAGAATTAAGTGACCAGTATAACTTGGCGAGCGCACAGGCAAAATCGCTTTGCATCGTGGTTTTGAAGAATGAGTACCAAGCGCCGATACGATCGGCTACCGGCAAGATGGGCGGGAAGATTTACCGCTGTGATGGCGCGGCGGCTCCGTCGTGTTAGCCGAGCGACGCTTGATAACGGTATCCTTCCCCCATGACACCGTGATCGGCGCAGTGATTGCACGCTGTAAAGTGTCGAGGGATGCGAGCAATGAGCAAAGTCGTCTTACACACGAGTCCGACGGCCCAATGGCATGCCTTGGTGAGTGAGGCGGAGGCGGCCGCGCGGTGTGAGCTTAACGAAGATACGGCAAGTTATCTCGTGTTCATGTTGATGCGGTTTGTCACCCGCCCCAAGTCGATCAAGAACTGTTTAGCCCTCGGGTACCTGCATGGACTTTTGCAACGCGGGCGGTTGCGGCGCCAAAACCTGCGCGATGTCGGCGACCAGTGCCTGCTGTACGCCGGGCTTTTTCCGGACCATGCGCAACGTTCCTCCCTTTCCATGGGTTATTACGTCCGCTTAGGACGTAGCGCCTACCACGCGCTCTCAAGCGATCGGGCGGATGATATATTTAATCAGCTCAGCCGCGGATTCATCGATCTCATGGACGTGCTGCTCAACATGCGCGAGCTCGACGACGGGCGGCGCTCTTTGGATCCCTTGCAGGCCCATGAGCTATGGCTGCAAACCGGCAGCCGTCATGCGCTACGTATCATTAAGGAATCAACGGGCGCCATCCCGCCGGCGCAGTTGCCTCAAATCGTCCATTGAGGGCTTATCGCGGCGGTGTGCCGATGAAGCCCCTCCCCAGCCAATAGCGCCGCTGCTGGCGTATAATGGGTGCCGGCGGGATTCGCCGTGAAATCCACACAGCCGGTGACGAAAACCCGCCTTGCGCTTGCTCTGCTATCATTGACACTCGGTCTAGCCGCATTCTTTCCCGCGCTTGATCACGATACGCCTCGTATGAGCGATGAGAGTGGCATGATCGCGGCGCTTATCGCCACGCAGCAAGGCCGTCTCAAGGACCGTCCGCATGATGGGCGGTTCAAGTTTCCGCAAGACCACGGCAATCATGCGGAGTACCCGGCCGAGTCTTGGCGTATCACCGGTAATCTTCGAGATCAAACGGGCCGGCGGTTTGGTTTAGAATTCGGAATCATGCGCTTGGCCTTCGGCAGCAAGGGGACCACTAAACGTGCGTCGGCGTGGGCCACCCGCGAGGTGTTTGCCGGGCGGCTGGCGCTGAGCGATCCCGCGGACGCTCGCGTCTACAGCGATGAGCGCATGAGCCGCGCGGCACTGGGATTAGCCGGCTACCAAGCTAGCCCGCCTTCGCTTTGGCTGGAAGATTGGCGGCTCAGCTTCGCACAGAGCGATACCCTCGCCATGACCCTCGCAGCGGCCGCGCAGGACCTGCGGATCGGTTTGACCTTCCGTTCGACGCAAGGGCCACTCGCGGCGGCCGTCGGCTTGGCCCCACGAGACTTGGTTTCATATCTGGGACGCCGGATTGAGGTTCGCGGCCAAGTTACTATCGAGAACAGAGCGCATACGGTTTTTGGCACGGCTATGCTGGAGCACGCTTGGGGACGTCTACCGCCGCTCGGGGGCCAGCTTCGATGGGAGAGGTTTTACTTAAACCTCGACGACGGCCGCGATCTCCTACTGGCCCGCCTGCAGCGGCGCGACGGAAGTGGCGTCCCGGTGCCCAGCGGCGTCATCATCATGTCGGACGGCGAGCAGCGGGCCTTGGCGCGCGAGCACCTCGAGATCGAGACGCTTGAGGAGTGGGAGAGCCCAACCGATGGGCGGCGCTATCCGTCCCGGTGGCGCATCAGTCTCCCGAGTGAAGGAACCGTCTTGAGCGTCGAACCGACGATGGCCGACCAGGAGGCGCGAGGGTTGCTGCGCCGCTGGGCCGGCGCGTTGCACATCGAGGGCCACGCGCACCAGCAACCGATCGCAGGCGAGGGCTATGCGGAACTTATGGGGTGGTGAGGTCTGAGTCACTGATGAGCGCGGACGCGGCCGAACGGGTGCGCGAGACGGTGGACACGGTCTACCGCGCCGAGTCTCGCCGCATCTTCGCAACGCTCGTCCGTTTGCTCGGCGACTTCGACCTTGCCGAGGAAGCGCTGCACGATGCCTTCAGAGCAGCGCTGGAGCACTGGCCGCGGGAGGGTGTGCCCGCCAATCCGCGGGCGTGGCTCGTGTCAACCGGCCGCTTCAAGGCCATCGACGGCCTGCGCCGCCGCGCCCGGTTCGACACGCTGGACGATGTGGCCGAGCAAGTCGATGCTGTAATCGAAGAAGCCGCAGCCTGGGACGCCGCGGCGCGGGACGACGAGAGCGTCGAGGACGACCGGCTGCGGCTGATCTTCACCTGCTGCCATCCGGCATTGTCGCCGGACGTCCAGGTCGCGCTGACCTTGCGCGAGGTGTGCGGCCTCACGACCGAGGAGATCGCGCGCGCGTTCCTGACCGCTGCGCCCACGCTTGCCCAGCGTATCGTGCGCGCCAAGGCAAAGATCCGCGACGCACGCATTCCCTACCAGGTGCCATCGTTGGCCGATTTACCGGATCGATTGGAGAGCGTGCTGCGGGTAGTGTACCTCGTGTTTAACGAGGGCTACTCGGCGTCATCAGGTGCGTCGCTGACGCGCCACGATCTCTCGGGCGAGGCGATCCGCCTAGGAAGGTTGCTGGTGGAGTTGCTGCCGGAGCCCGAGGCGCTGGGACTCCTCGCGCTGATGCTGCTGCAGGAGTCGCGGCGCGCCGCGCGCAGCTCCCCGGCGGGCGAGCTGGTACTGCTGGCGGACCAAGACCGCTCGCGCTGGAACCGGGACCAGATCGCGGAGGGATCGACGCTGGTGGAGCGGGCGCTCCGGTCGCGCCGCTTCGGTCCGTACACAGTGCAAGCGACAATCGCCGCGGTGCACGCCAACGCCCCCAGCGCCGCCGCGACGGACTGGCCTCAGATTGTCGGAATGTATGATGTGCTGGCACGCGTCGATCCGTCGCCCGTGGTCGAGCTGAACCGCGCCGTGGCGGTGGCGATGCGCGACGGCCCTTTGGCGGGTCTCGATCTCATCGACGCCATCCTCGCGCGCGGCGATTTGACCGACTATCACCTGGCGCACTCGGCGCGGGCGGACCTCTGCCGGCGGTTGGGCAGAACGACCGAAGCCCGAACCTCCTATGAACGCGCCCTCGGTCTCACGAAGCAGGAGCCGGAGCGGCGGTTTCTCGAGCGGCGGCTAGCCGAGCTGCAAAACTGATCGGTCCATTGTCGATTTTCGGCTTTTGCCAAACGACTATAGGATGTAAACAGCCGTTCCAGCCGGTAGCCTCGCAGAGCGGTAGATAGGGTTTTATCAATTAAATTTAGGAGATAGTTATGGATACCAAATATAAACTTCATGGCGCGTTCAGCTGGTGTGAGCTGCTGACCACCGACGTTGCGGACGCCAAGCGCTTTTACAGCAAACTCTTTGGCTGGACCCTGGAGCCCGCGCCGATAGCAGGCATGGAGTACACCCTGGTGAAGTACGGCGGCGAGCAGATGGGTGGCATCATGACCACACCGTCCGCTGCCGCGGGGCTGCCGCCCTGCTGGGGTGTATATGTCACGGTGGACGATGTGGATGCCACCGCCAAGCTCGCGGTGGAGATGGGCGGTAAGGTTCTCATGCCCCCGCAGAACATTCCTCAGGTTGGACGCTTCTGCGTTCTGCAAGACCCGCAGGGTGCCATGATCAACGCCATCACCTACAACATGCAAGAGGGGCAACAGGGCGCTTGAAAAACATTGTTGAAGGGCTGGTCACGTGCATTCTTGGAACTCATCCACTGAGACGAGACGGACGTCGTCATGAACCACTCACAAGGGGTGTCGATTCCCTGCACCGGCCATTCGATTAGCTAATGGAGGCGAACATGAAATACATGTTGCTGATTTACCTTGACGAGCTCGCATTGAGCGAGACCGAACGGGAAGCGTGCTACGTGGAGTCCACCCAGCTCGCAAACCAGATGAAATCGAACGGGCAGTATCTGGCCGCCAACCCCTTGCACCCAACATCAACGGCGACCAGCGTCCGGGTGCGCGACGGCAAACGGTTCGTGACCGACGGTCCGTTCGCCGAGACGCGCGAACAACTGGGCGGCTACTTTCTAGTCGACGCCAAGGATCTCGACGAGGCGATCGGCATCGCCGCACGGATTCCAATGGCGCGCAAGGGTACCGTCGAGGTCCGGCCGGTGATAGAGATCGCGGGGCTGCCGACGGATTAGTTAGTCCGCGACGGGCGGACGCAGTGAGATGTGCCCGCATGCCGCACAACCGTGGCGCAATTATTCAAACCGCAGGAGATCAAGCAATGAAAACAGAGCAAGACAAAACAACACCGCAACAGGAGGCAACGATGAACATCGAACTGCAAAAGGAACACCAGTGGCTGCAGAAGCTCGTCGGTGAGTGGACCTTCGAATCCGACTGCGGTATGGGGCCGGGAAAGCCCCCCGAGAAGTCTAAGGGGACGGAGAGCGTGCGGTCGCTCGGCGGGCTCTGGATTCTGGCCGAAGGGCGAGGGGAGATGCCCGGCGGGGGCGCCATGACGACGATAATGACGCTCGGCTATGACCCGCAGAAGAAGCGGTACGTGGGCACGTTTGTCGCCTCGATAATGACACACCTTTGGGTGTACGACGGCGCGCTGGACGCGGCCGAACGGGTGTTGACGCTCGACACCGAGGGTCCTGACATGGCTGCCGAGGGGAAGATGGCGAAGTATAAGGATGTGATGGAGTGGAAGAGTGACGACCACCGGGTGCTGACATCGCACATGCTGGGTGATGACGGTAAGTGGCACGGTTTTATGACGGCCAATTATCGGAAAGTTAAAGGAGCGAGATGACAACCCGAAACGGCAAGGGATCGTTCCTAGGGTCAACAATGATTGAAAATGCAACCAAAGGAGAGTTCACATGCGATACGTCGATGGATTTGTCTTGCCCGTCCCGAAGAAGAACCTGCGGGCCTACCGCCGCATCGCGCAGAAGGCGGGAAAAATCTGGCGGGAACACGGCGCCCTCGAGTACGTGGAATGCGCCGGCGACGACGTGAAGATGGGCAAGCTCACGTCTTTCCCGCAGAGCGTCAAGCTCAAGCCCGACGAGACCGTGGTGTTCTCGTGGATCGTATTCCAATCGCGAGCGCATCGCGATCGTGTCAACGCAAAGGTAATGAAAGATCCGCGACTAGCGAAGATGATGGATCCGAAATCGATGCCCTTCGATACCAAGCGCATGGTCTACGGCGGTTTCAAGGTCTTAGTATAACTGAGCGTGCTGCGGTGATCAGGGAAGAATCACGCAACAACACCTTGCCACCGAGCTCAAACCTCTCAACGCAATAACTTCATTTGAAGGAGATCAATATGTTGAACCATGCAGACGCAGTCGCGAACATCGCGGTCAAGAATCTGGAAGCCGCCAGGAAGTTCTATCAGGACACGCTTGGTCTGAAGCAGGTCGGCGCTGAAGGCGAGGAACTGATCGTCTTCAAGAGCGGAAGCTCCACGATCAACGTCTACCGGTCGCAGTCGCCGGTACCAACCAGGCCATGGCGGTGACGTGGACCGTCGGCGATGACGTGGAAGGTGTCGCGCGCGCGCTAAAGTCCAAGGGTGTCACGTTCGAGCACTACGACATGCCGGGCATGACGCGAGAGGGGGATGTTCACGTTGCCGGCGACATGAGGGTCGCGTGGTTCAAGGAGCTGGACGGTAACATCCTCAACATCGTCAATCGATAGCTCAACCCATCCCTGGAGAGCAGATCGTCATGGGTAGACCCGTTGTTCATTGCGAACTGATGTCGAAGGATCCGGAGAAAGTGTCGGCCTTCTACGAGAAGATCATCGGCGACAACCATCGCGGCGGTGGAAGTGTACTTTGATGATCCCGACGGGCACATCTTTGAGCTGCTCACTAGGAGCTGAAGGTTACGCACTTTGTAATTCTTGCCTAGCAAGTAAATCCTACACGGCAACGTCCAGCCACTTCTCGCGTAGCTGACTGAATCCCCTGCTCTTTTTTTTAGCACGTTTTCTGCACTCGTGTTTCATCGGTCAACGGAGCACGACATGAAAAGAACGAATGTGGTGACAGACAACCCGCATAACTCGAGCATTCACGAACATAGGAGAACGTCATGAACCACGGAAACAAGGACACCGACAGCGGATTGCGGTTTGTCAATCCGCCGGGATTGTACAATCCCACGCCCAACGGCTATTCGCACCTCGCACTCTTTCCGCCGGGTTGGCGGATCATCCTTCCTGCGGGGCAGGGCGGTGAGACCGAAGACGAGGAGCTTTCGGACGATTTCGCCACGCAGTTCAAACAGGCTCTCGCCAATGTGGAGACCGTGTTAAAAGCGGCGAACGCGAAGGTGTCCGATGTCGCTAAGATCACCCTTCTGATCGTCGACCATAACAAAGAACGGTTTCGCATCATGACCGAAGAAGTCGAACGGGTTTGGGGCGACAACAAACCAGCCAGCACGCTAATACCTGTTCCCGCCCTTGCGCTTGAGGGAATGCTCGTCGAGATCGATGTGATCGCGGTCGTGCCGGCGTGACGCGCCAGCTCCTGCAACAGAAAGGTCACGACCATGGCCGTCCGATTGAATCACACGATCGTTGCCGCGCACGACAAGAATGCCGCGGCAATGTTCTTGACTGAGATCCTAGGCCTCCCGGCGCCCTCGCTGTTCGGCCCGTTTGCCGTGGTGCGGGTGGGCGACACCTTGCTGGACTATATTGACGCCGACGGCGAGATCACCTCCCAGCACTATGCCTTCCTGGTGAGCGAGATCGAAATCGACCAGATCTTCGAGCGGATCCGTGAACGGCGCCTCTCGTACTGGGCCGATCTCGGCCGCCGCGAGCGCGACCAGATCAACACCTGGGATGACGGGCGCGGGCTCTACTTCGACGACCCGAACGGCCACCTGCTGGAGATCATCACCCGTCCGTACGGCAGCGGTGGTACAGCCGTGTCCCGACCTCACCCCTTGGTCGCGCGGACACTGGATCTTGAAGATCACGAGGGCCGCCGCTCTGGTAACCAAGGAAAGAACGGGGACAGCCTCGGCGCTGCAGAGCGACTCTCTACGCGGGACGACTAGCAAGAAGCCGATGAATGAATTCGCGATTATCGTTTCAATTCGCCTCAAGTCCGGCAAGGAGACAGGCCGATGGAACGTCGATGGTTCGCGGGACACTGGGCCATCATGAGCAGCGCAGAAGCAGTCAACCTGCTGGGTCGGATCATGGTCGCGTTCTATTTCCTGTGGGCGGCCTGGTTCAACATCAAGACGAAAGACCATCAACTCGCCGAACTCAAACGAATCGGCATGCCCATGCGTGGAGCCGCGCTCATCGTTGGATTGATCTTGCAATTGGCAGGCAGCCTGCTGCTGCTATACGCGCACACCGTCGTGATCGGCGGCGTGATGCTGATTTTGTTCCTGATCGCCGCCGATTTGATGTTCCACCGCTTCTGGACCTATCCCGACCCGGTCGAGCAGACGAACCACAGGTTCTTCCTTTACGAACACATCGCACTGGAATCTTGGGGTTGATCGGCAACCATTTATGAACAGTGTAATTCATGAATACGCAGGTGCTCTGTACCGGCATGTCAGTGGCCTAACCCTTCATCGCAGCAGGGCCTCCTTCGGGTCCGCTCGCATCGGCGACGACAAGCGCGGCCCTCGTGTAGACGGTGGCGTTGTGAAGAGCGCGTTTTGACGACGAAGCGGACCTGAATACAAGCAGCGGAAGAAGATCGGACAAGCTATGAACGATACGACGAACACCTCCGCCAAACACAAGACCAAACGCTGGTCTGCACGGGTGACGCGTGAAAGCGATGCGCTCGATCTCGAATCGGAAGTATTCAAGAAGAAAAGCGCAAGCGCGATCGCGCGTTCGCTCAGGCAGTCGGCCGAGAAGAGCAAGCGTAAAAAGAGCTCACCTTTCCGCTCTGCAATGTCGATGCTCACTTTTTACATCAACCGCGCCGGCGAGAACTTGCTTTCGTCGAGAGCGAAGGTGCTGGAGAGCGCCAAGGATGAGCTCAGAAGGCTCTACAACCGACCAACAAAGAATAAGTCGCACAAGAAGGCGGGAAGCACGGCAAAGAATCGCACCGCCACGAAAAAGCGCGGGCCGAATTAGCGCATAATAGGTGACATCATGCACATTGGAGATTTCAGATGCCAAACAAGCACACACTAGAGCGCGCAAGGAAAGACAAGCGCGAAGGCAAGGCGCCGACAACCCAGGCCGGCGAGTTCGTGCGAGAAGAAATAGAGCACATACGCGAGGGCAAACACGGAGCCAGATCGACGAAGCAGGCAATAGCGATCGGCTTATCGAAGGCGCGACGCGCGGGGGTTGATTTGCCTCCGCCCGAAAAAGGGACGACTTCTGAGAAAACGCGCAAGAGCGCCGCGCGGGCGCTCAAGAAGGGAAAGGAAGGTGCGAAGCCTGATGCGAAAAGGTCGCGGGCGACAACCGCGGCATTGAAGCGCGAGGGAAGGAAGGCGGCTTCGTCCGAATCGCTTTCCAAGCAAGCGCGAGCCGCCGCCGCCAAGAGGACGTCCGCAGAGCGCTCGGCCGCAGCAAAGAAAGCTGCGAAAACCAGGGGGCTCTCGAAGCGTTCTGCGCCCGCGCGAAAAGCGGCCTCATAGCCGCAAACGCCATAGTCTCAAATGGTCGTAGCAGACTATCTCGATCACGAATGTCGTCGATCTGACACATACCCTGACGGAGAAGTTTCCCTACAACCCAGTATCCGGCGTTTACTATCCGTTTGACATTGATGTGCAGACCACCGTGAAGAAGGACGGCGTTGCGTCCAATGAGTGGAAGATTCACGAGCACATCGGCACGCAGATCGATGCGCCTTCGCACTTCATCGTCGACGGAAAATCGCTCGATCAACTGCCAGTTGAAAATTTTATCGCCCCGCTGGCGGTCATCGACATCAGCGAACGGGCCAAGCGTGATCCGAACACCATGGTTACCGTTGCCGACATCAAGGCATGGGAAAAGCGGTATGGGCGTCTGGAAGAAGGCGCGGCCGTGTTCATGTATTCAGGCTGGAGCAAGAGGGTTCACGATCCGAAAGCTTTCGTCAATCTCGATGCTTCCAATACGATGCACGCCCCCGGCTTTGCGCCGGAAACCGCTGAGTTTCTAATCCATGAACGAGACATCGTCAGTATCGGCGTTGACACCCTCTCAATCGATACCGGCAGAAGCAAGGACTTCCCGGTGCATAAGTCCTGGCTCGCCGCCGGCAAGTGGGGCGTCGAGTGCGTGGCGAACCTCGATCGTGTGCCGCCGTCCGGCGCTACCGTCTTCGTCGGTGCGACTAAGGTCGGGGGTGCCACGGGCGGGCCCGTCAGGCTCATTGCAACCTTCTGATCGAAGCAGGCCGATGTATGCAAACCCCCGTCGCGCAGCAGCTCTATGCCGAGATCGCATCGATCGAGGAACTTTCGTTCAAGTCAGCATGATGTCACGTCCTATAGCTACGTGCTCTGCGCCGCAAGCGGCGCGCGTCCTCCGGAGTGACCTTTAGGTGATCCAGGTACCTCCTTCGGTAGCCGCTACGGATAGGGTAAGACACCGAAACGTCGAGATCGACGGTATCGATATTTTCTACCGAGAGGCTGGGGTAGCCGGCGCGCCCGTGGTGCTGCTGCCGCACGGCTACCCGTCCTCGTCGTTCCAATTTCGGAACTTCATGCCCGCGCTGGCCGACCGTTGGCGCCTCGTCGCGCCCGCGCGGCTTGACCGCCCCGCTCGTGGTTGCGAGTTTCGCCGTCGGCGTCGTGGCGCTCGCCGGATTTCTATTCGTAGAGGCGAATCATGAGGAGGCGATGATGCCGCTCGGACTCTTTCGCTCGCCGACGTTCACGGGCGCGAATCTGTTGACGCTTTTGCTGTATGCCGCGCTCGGCGGGCTGCTCTTCTTCCTGCCGTTCAACCTCATCCAAGTGCAAGGCTACACAACAACCGGCGCGGGCGCGGCGCTGTTGCCGTTCGTGCTCGTGATGTTTCTGCTCTCGCGCTGGACGGGTAGTCTGGTCGAGCGTTTCGGCTCGAAACGTCCGCTCGTCGTCGGCCCCGTCATTGCCGCCGCCGGCTTCGCGCTGTTCGCCCTGCCGGGCGCGGAGGCGGGCAGTTACTGGACAAGTTTCTTCCCGGCCGTGATGGTGATGAGCCTCGGGATGACCGTGAGCGTCGCGCCGCTGACGACGACGGTGATGGGCGCCGTCGAGGAACGCCGCGCCGGCGTCGCTTCGGGCATCAACAACGCCGTCTCGCGCACCGCCGCCCTGCTCGCCGTCGCGGTCTTCGGCGTTTTCATGCTGGACGCCTTTCAGAGTAGTCTTGCCGAGCGCCTGTCCACGATGCCGGTGCCATCCGAGGTGCGGGCGCATCTCGTCGGGCACAGCGGCGATCTTGTCAGCCTGAAGATTCCTGATAGCGTCAGCGGCGAGGCACAGGCGGCCATCCGAGACGCGGTTCGAAAGTCCTTCGTCGCCGGGTTTCGTCTCGTCGCCCACCTCGCCGCGGGACTCGCGCTGATGAGCGCGTTCGCCACGTGGTGGCTGATCGCGGGCAAAGCGCGGCGTGAAACTGAGAACGACGTTCCCCGACATGGCGGACAATCAACCGAAGGCCGTGCGCATGAACGAACGTAATCGCGTCAGACGTTCTATGAAGCGCTCTGACTGGAGACGCCCGGCGCAGTAATGCGCCACACGGCGACTCGGTGTCGAATTCGCGTACGTTAGAATGGGCGTGTATTTGCACAAGGGTCGCAGGATCTTGGTGATTTCGGTGTCGGTGATTCGTACCCCTGAAGGGATAACGATCGAAGACCCATGAATAAACGACAACTATCGCGAGGTAGGGCATATGACAACGATAATCGGCTTGTTCGATAGCGTGAGCGAGGCGGAGAAGGCGGCCCGCGATCTCATGAGCACTGGATTTTCCCGCGAGGATATCGGTCTCATAGCTAGTGATGCCACCGGTGAATGGTCTCGCTACAAAGTCTCTACGCTCGAAGGCGCTGGGCCAAGCTCGAAAGCACTCGGTACCAAGATGGGCGCCGGCACCGCGCTGGGTGGTTTGGGTGGATTGGTCATTGGCGAGCTCGCGATCCCGGGGATAGGTTGGGTGGCCGCCGCCGGCACCGTGGCAGCGACCCTGCTCGGCGCCGGTTTGGGAGCGATTGTCGGCAGTTTAGCATCCGTGATTGACACCTTGGGAGTGCCCGAGGATCGGTCGGGCCGGTACGCCGAAGCGATGCGCCGGGGTGGAACTTTGGTCTCCGTGCGAGTCACGGAAGATCGGGCGAATGAGGCCGCGAAGATCATGCAGCGCCACCAGGCGGTGGACATAGACAAGCGGGCCGCCGAGTGGCGGGCAGCCGGATGGCGAGAATAAAGCCCTTCTAGGCGGAGGATTAGGCTGACACTGGCAGTTTATTGAAGGAGTCGTTTCGGTGGTCCTGTTCCTAATGTTCCGGGGGCAGTGTCTGTCGTATCACCGGTTCGGCTTTTTGTAATCTCGGCTTACCGAGGTCTTCTTCTTTGGCGCGCTTTTTTCCAGTATGCTCGGCCCGATCGAGATCCGCTTTGGAAACGTTTGTCGATTTATTGGATGCTTGGCCTGGCCCGCTTTTACGAAGCGGTGAGCTGCCTCGTTGTATTTTCGAGCGGATTCGCGGTCGCCCTCGCCGTGCATCCGATCCTTATCATCACTGTTCATAGAGCTCAGTCCTCCTCGGCAGAAAATGTCCGCCACGAAAGGCTAAAAGCGGCCCCTCACAGCTTAGGCTGCCAGGAGCCGCCCTTCACTCATTTCATCGTGCCCGGCAGGGCGTCCTCAGCTTCGCACTTCCCAATATGGCTGCGTGCCATAAAAAGAGTGGATCTCGGTTCCCCAGCGCTGATCGGCCATCGACGGCCAGTGATCCTTGTCGAAGCCGGGTGCGGAGTCGAGACGCTCTTTGGGCACATCGAGTATGAATTGCTCGTTGTCTGCGTCCAGGGTCAAGGCATTCCACGGAAGGGCGAACAGCTTGTCCCCCATCCCGAGAAAGCCCCCGAACGACAGGACCGCATAACCCACTCTGCCGCTCGGTACGTCTATCATGATGTCCCGGATCTCACCGAGCGTTTCGCCTTGACGATTGACGACCGAATTACCTTCTAGTGTATCGGCGGACATCACCTGAGGTCCCGGCCCATCGCCGCGATGCCCCCCTACGATCTCAGTGCCGCGGGTATGCAACGTTGATCGACCGGTGGTCGTCGCGGAACTCATCTCCTCGCTCATTTGCTCACCGACATGCGGGTCCGAGCTTGGTTTATAAGTCTTCATACTTCTCCTCCTGTAATTAAATCTAAAACACTTGCGCGATCTGTTATCGCGTTCATGTATTAATCGGCAAGAACTATACCGCGATGCTCGGCCCCGCGAACGCTGGTCGTCGTGTCTGGAATTCATTTACGTTGGGACTGCCTGATATGCGTCTCGATACCCCCGCGTATCGTCATGCCGGGCGCCGGTTGCCTGGCCGCGGCCTTGCGCTGACATGACCGCGGTACCGCAACCGCAATGCGTGGGTTCAAGCTGAACGCGCTACGAACGGTCTGTTTTGCGGGGCGGCTCGACCATGTAAAAATTTCCCGCCGGCGGTAATACGTACCGATATCCCACCGGCTTGCTTCCGGGCTGGCGGAGGAGACTTGATCGGTAATAGTTGCCGCTTCGCGCGCAAATCTTGCAATCTGCTCCAGCGTCTATCTCACGGGCTGGCCATGTAAGCCATTGATTCACGTAAACGGCAAAAAACGACTTCGCATGGCACTTCAATTGCGCTTTGGTGAGTTCAAACCACTACGGGCGATGACACCGCCGGGGACTTTTAACATGGCTAAATGCGAAATGTGCGGTAACGACTACGACAAGAGCTTTACCGTGACGATGGACGGCGAGTCGCACGTGTTCGATAGCTTCGAGTGCGCCATCAATATGCTTGCCCCTACCTGCAGCCATTGCGGTTGCCGGATCATCGGCCACGGCATGGAGAGCGACGAAGACTTCTATTGCTGTGCGCACTGCGCTTCCAAAGCGGGTGCCCCCGAAATGCGGGACCGCGCCGATATGGCTTGATGATGACCCATGGCAGAGGCGGCACGGAAGCCTTTCATTTCCCCCAAGTGGGCCTGTATAGGGTCGCCTTCAACGAGCGCGAGATCGAGGTGGCGACGCGGCTCGTCGAGGACCTGACTGGGGATCCGAGTAAGTATCGCGACGCCTATCGCGCAGATCTGCTCGCGCGGGTGAAAGCGAAAGTCAATACGGATCCGGCCCTGTCGTGACCGTTGGAACGTTATTGGTAAGAGCGTTGCTCGATGAATCGGGTCTATGACAGCGTCCGCTATACCATCACCGGACGCCTGAAACGCTCCCTCGGGATCAAGTAACTGCGATTTACTGGCGGTTGTGCTAGCAGGCATAATTCGCTGTATCACCGCTTGCGGGCAGAGCGTTCGGTGAGGGAACATTTTGGATCTGGATTTAATACAGCGGTTCGCCGTGACGCTCGCCATCGGTCTGCTGATCGGTATGGAGCGCGGCTGGGATGACCAGGAGACGCGCGAGACACCGCACATCGCCGGTGTACGCACCTTCGCACTGATCGCGCTGCTTGGTGCACTGTGGCAGTTGCTCGGCTCAGAGTTCGGCCCGCTGATACTCGCCGTCGGCTTCTTAGGCTTCGCAGCGCTATACGTCTCCGCCTCCTGGCTCGAGACACGCGCGACCGGTCACTACGGCATTACCACCGAGGTCGCGGCCTTCATCACCTTTAGCCTCGGCGCCATGACGATGCACGGCTACGTGCTGCTCTCCGCTGCCACGGCGGTGATCGTCACCATCATCCTGAGCGCCAAACCGATATTGCACCGGTGGCTCGATCGGCTCGAACGCCGCGAGCTCCACGCGATCCTCAAGCTTCTGCTCATCTCCGTGGTGCTGCTGCCGGCACTGCCCAATCGCGGCTTCGGTCCATGGCAGGCGATAAATCCGTACGAGATGTGGTGGGTCGTGGTGCTGATCTGCGCGTTATCGTTCGTCGGCTACTTCGCACAAAAGCTCGCGGGCGCGCGCCGCGGGGTCATCCTCACATCGCTGTTCGGCGGACTGGTATCCTCGACCGCGACCACGCTCAGTTTCTCGCGTCAGGCGCGCGCGGAACCCGCCCTCGCGAACCTCTATGCGGTGGGAGTCATCATCGCCTGCACAGTGATGTTCCCGCGCATACTGATCATGGTCGGGCTGATCCAGCCGCAGTTGTTGCGCGCTCTCGCCTGGCCGGTGGGCGTCATGGCGGTCATCGCCTGCGCATCGGCGCTGTGGCAATGGCGCGCTTTGAAGACATCGAAGGATGTCGAAGCACCCACGTTGCAGAACCCCTTCGATTTCAAGATGGCGTTGCAGTTCGCGGCCTTGTTGACGTTGATCATGATCCTCGCTCAGGCGCTGCGGCACTGGTTCGGACAACTGGGTGTCTACTTGCTCGCCGCCGTCGCCGGCGTCAGCGATGTGGACGCCATTACGGTCTCGCTCTCGCGCATGGCGCCGGAAGAACTGGCGCTAGTTGCGGCGGCGGGCGCGATTACGGTGGCCGCATTGGTGAACACGGTAGTAAAGGGATTGATGGCTGCATTCATTGGCGGCGGCACGATCGGTTGGCGCGTTGGGCTCACTAACGCCGTCGCCGCAGCAGGCGGAATAATCACATTGCTGTTCATGCTCTGACGGGCCCTCGCGTTGCCAGTTCCTGCCTTTTCAAATTTATTCCCCGCGGTCTTGCCGCGGGATCCTTAGCGATGGGGTTTCCAAAGGGGAGAGGCGCAGCTCTCCTCTTTGGTCGCCCCACGGGGTTCATACCCCGTGGTGGCGAAATCAAATTGACTCCGTGTCGCTGCGGGACGGCGGGCGCTATAGTTGGGCGGCCGACTGATGCGCTGGAAATGACAACGTCTGGCTCCAGGCTGCGGAGCAGCTTGAGGCTGTCTATCAAGCCAGACTTGCGGTTGATGTCGAGGTGCGTCACATCGGTTCAAGGAAGGAGAACTCGACAACAGCAAACAACAACCCAAGTAGGAGCGCAACGGCAGAAGCGATGAACCACATGACAGTCTTTCGGTACTCATTTTCGTCCTGATCTTCGAGCCGTAACGATCGGAACAGCGCAATGAGCTGCAACACGACGGCCACTATCGACGTGCCGGTGGAGATAACAGACCGCAAACCCCACTGGCCGGAGGCCTCGAAACCCCAGAAGTGCAAGAAGGTGAGTGAGAAACCTAGGAGGACCGTGATCGCTGTAATGAGGCCCTGTCGATAACCTTCAGGCACGGCGCGGGGTTGCCGCTCGGCACTGGGTGTTGGCGATTTCTTAGCCTTGTCGTCTTCGCCCATCGCGTCCTCACTACCGTCAACTCAATGATGGCTGCGTACGATCATCGGAGGTGGCCCAGGACCAACGGACAAGACGGGTAACGAAGCCATTTCACTAGAGTCCCTTGATCCATCATTAACCGCGCCGTTGACCACCCAAATCTCCGCGCAAGCATCGCTTGTGACCAATAAGGCAAATAATAGCGTCAGAGCAAAAGGAGTGCGATGCTGTAGCATTAAAATCTACAGGCGACATTCAGCTCTCGATAGTGACAACGTGCGCCTGAATCTTGCCGTCCACAGGACCCAGCCCGAACCGTTGGGCGATGGCTCCCGCTGCGATGTCGGTTGCTTCGCCGAGCCGCGACTTACCGCGCGCCTCGATTTCGCTACCTAGCGGCGTCCCCTGGCAGTATGCGATTGCAGGGACCCGCGGAGACGTTGCCTGACTGCGCGCCCCAACGGTACTGATGTGGGGTGACGAGCTGAACCCGCCGGTTTTCAGATCTCGCGCAATGGTGGCGAGGTCGTAGTAGCCATAGGGCGTGCGAGCCAAGAAGCGCGGAGGGTCCTTGGAAAAGAGAGATTCGAGTGCAGTCGCAACGGTGTCAGCGAATTCGTTCTCCTCAATTCGATCCCAAACGTTGAAGATGAAAACGCCCCCTGCGCTGAGAACCCGACGTGCCTCCGAAAACGCCTTCGACTTGTCGGGAAAGAACATGACTCCGAACTGGCACACCACGGCGTCAAATACTGAGTCCTCGAAGGGCAGTTGCATAGCGTCTGCCTGGCGCCACTCCACAGAGCGCTTGGTCCCGACCTCGGAAGCCAGGTCCAGCATTGGCTGATTCAAGTCCGTGGCAACAATGGAGACGCTTTCCGGTAGCACGGATGCCAATTTGCGAGTCACAACGCCCGTGCCGGCGGCAATCTCGAGCACACGAGTAGGAGACCCCGAAGCTACCCGATTCACCAAGTCCGCAGCATACGGCTCAAAGATGAGCGGAACGAGATACTCTTCATAGAGCTTCGGGATTGAGCCGGTGAAGACTTTGTCCGTATCGGGACTGCTCAAGGTGTTCTCCTTTGCGTCACGGCCACCGCGCTCTAAACGCCTGAACTCAGGGGCGCGACGATAGGAGCGTCCCCTGGGGTGAAAGGTTAGACAGTGGCTTCTTAGCCTCCAACTTCAGGTACTGAACGATTCCGACAAATCTTTCGCGCCAATCGTTGGAGATTTCAATATGGCGTGGAACGGCTTCAATAGCACCGGTGGCGGGATTGGTCCAAAGTGAGTGAGAACTACCTTCGCGCTTGAGATAACAGCCGTGTTGTCACAAACGCAAGAGCAATGCGCTGCGCTTCACGATAATACGATTGTTTCACGTTCCGCTTCCGTAGGCACACCACGTAGGTAATCCTCACGTCGATCCTCAAGAATAAGAGCAATTGCGCCAGCCAAGCTCTCTCGGGCTTCTTCCTTTGTGCGGCCCTGACCATTTGCGCCGGGAATCTCGGGACAGTAGGCAAATATACCACTCGCCGTCGCGCTCAAAAATTGCCGTAAATTCGTTTCGCATGTGTCGCTTACCGGGAGTAAGTAAATTGGCTTATGAGTCAATATACCTCTCGTAGTTCGCACTGTCTAACGTCTTGCTGTGCGGCGGGTCAGCACGGCGATAACAAGTGGTACGGCGCTCCCGGCCCGTCCGCACCAACTAAAGTTAGCCGGCTGTTCAACAATCTGTCCCTCGACAAATTTGTGCAGGACGCTCGAAACAAGTGTTTGATACGGCATGCCTTCAGCCAAGGCGCGCTTCTGAAGCGCCCGTAAATCCTTCGAGGATATACGGATGTTGATGCGGCTGTTCTTCGTGAAGGTAGCCTCGGCGACTTTGCGATGACGCGCCAACTCACGAGACCGATTCTTCACTGGTTTCAGCTTACCGCTTTCGAATGCTTCGAGAATCTCCTTCTCTTCTGGATCAAGTTTGCTCATCGGATTCACCTACGTACTGTTTAGAGGCCTTGCGGCTCGGAATGATCGTCTTCAGAAAGATCTCGTTCTCAGATTCAACGAACGGCACTAGGTACGCGTAACCTTCGATCACAACCACAGAGATTTTCTGCCCGGGATAGGTCTCCTGGTTCGGATGCTCGAATAGATCCACCTCGTCGCCCGCTTCAATGTGGAACACCACATCCTCGAACGAAATGCCGCGCTCGTGCTTCAGCCACTCGTTCTTCTCGGGATTCCACGCATAATGCTTCATCCATGAAGCATAGCACGATGTGTGCTGTATGTACTCAGACGGCTAACGGACCGGGCGCTCAGCTGCGCCGCGCAGCGGCGTCGGCTGCAGCGCCTTGAGTACGCCCGACATGGGCATGAACTGATGGGGTGAAAGTCCCCTGTAGGAGTACCTGTAATGTCCACGTTGTGGACGACTATAACTACTAGCCGACGGCAAGGGCAATCCCGCGAGGGGTGGTC
>Ga0187892_10002235_pt1 | contig 40066 bp, 27 predicted proteins | sample MA1701073metaG_FD_139345 | JGI IMG/M metagenome (GOLD analysis project Ga0187892, IMG submission 139345) | Bio-ooze microbial communities from a basaltic lava cave in the Kipuka Kanohina Cave System on the Island of Hawaii, USA - MA170107-3 metaG ... | reverse complement strand
GCGCCCCCAGCCCGTCGATCTCCACCACTGATCCGAGCATGCGTTCCATCCATCTGCACCTCCCCGCCCCTACACTAATCTCCACGAGAAGGTTGTCTCACGGATTATTGGCACGGGGGGCAACGCGCCCGCGAGCCCGCGCACGAGTTCGGATTGAACAATCGCCTGACCGGAACGGAGGACGGCCGCCAGGTCGGCAACCGCCGCCGCGGGCTTGCCGCCGCGAGAGGCAAAGGGCGCCGGTGTGGCCGGCACCGCCGCGGTGTCGGCCGCCATGGCCGCACGAACGGCGGCCGCCAGGTCGCCCGCGGTGAGTCGGCCCTTCTCGAGATAGCCCTTGGCCCCGAGCAGGCCCGCGCGGTGTGCGGAGGCGCTGTCCTGGTGCCCGGTCACCACCACGACCGGCGTCAGGTTGCCTTCCTTCTTCAGTTGTTCGAGTACCTCATCGCCGGAGAGTTTCGGCACGAGGCGGTCCAGCAGGATCGCGTCGTAGGAGCCGGCGCGCGCCATCGCGAGGGCGGTTTCACCGTCAGCGGCCCAGTCCACATGAAATCCCTCGAGCTCGAGCTGCCGCTGGAATGAACGCGCAACCGTCGGTTCATCTTCCACGAGCAGGACGCGCGGCGCGCGCTCAGGTTGAACGATCGCCGGGCGATCGTCGCGCGCCGGCACCTTCGTGCGACGCGTCCTTGGTCGGCGCGGTTGAATCGCAAGACCAGCCCGCGGCCGCTGTGCTTCGGCGCCGGGCGCCGGCGCGGAATCCGCGGTGGACGGGTCTATGGACGTCGAGAAGTACACCCCATGACTCGAACTGATCGTAGTCCGCATTAGTGCGTCCACTATAGTCGGGAAAACGCCGGTCGCTGCTGGGACGCGCGCGCGCGCGGGTGGGTTATCGCACCCGGTAGCGGAGCACCAGGATCGTCAGGTCATCCTCCGGCGGCGCCCCATCACTGAAGCGATCGACGGCGGTCTGAAGCCGGGCGAGCACGGCCGCGGCGGTCGCGCCGCCGGCACCTTCCAGGGCCGCCTGCAAGCGCGCGTCGCCAAACATCGTCCCGTCGGGGCGCCGCGCGTCCGTCACACCGTCCGTGTACAACACGAGCGCGTCTGACGACTCGAGCGTCAGTCCTCCGCACGTGAACGTCGCGTCGTCCTGCACGCCCAACGCGATGCATTTCGGGAGCTCCGGGGCGGTCACGCGGCCGTCGGCCCGGACCAGGAGGGCGGGGTTGTGGCCGACGTCGCCGACCGCGATCCGCCCCGTGTCGAGATCCAGGCAGCCCACGATGGCCGTTACGAAGACGAGATGATCGTTGTCGCGACAGAGCTCGGCGTTCATGAGGCTGACGAGCCGCGTGAGATCCGTTTCGCCGCGGACGCCCGCCCGGAAGAGCGTCTTGACGACGGCGGTGACGAGCGCCGCCGCGACGCCCTTGCCGGCGACGTCGGCGACGATGAACCAGAGACGCGTGCCGTCCTCGACGAAGTCGTAGAGATCGCCGCCGACCGACCGCGCGGGCGTGAGGTGCGCGGCCAGGTCGATCGCCGGGTGCGCCGGCAGCCGCCGGGGCAGCATCGCCATCTGCATGTCGTGCGCCAGCGCAAGCTCGCGCTCGAGCACGCGGCGGGCGGCGGCCTCTTCGGCCAAGGCGACGTTCCGGACGCGCAAGGCGGCCGCCGACGCGATCGACACGAGCATGTCCAGGTCGTCCTCGGCAAAGCGGCGCACGGCCACGCGCGAGGCCAGCACCACCATGCCGAGCGATCCGTCGGCGTCCGCCAGAGGCGCCGCCAGCACGCTTTTCACGCCCGACATGGCCACCGACTTGGCGTCGGCGAAGCGCTCGTCGAGGGCCGCGTCGAGGACGAGCACGGGCCGGCCGCGGCCGGCGACTTCCTCCGCCAGACGGCGGGAGACGAACATCTCGCCCGTCGCCCGCGCCGACCGCTTCGTCGCCACCGGCCGCCAGTCGCCGTCGGGACCTCCGAGCAGAATCATCCCCTCCTCGGGCCGCAGGACGTCGAAGCAGCGGTCGAGAATCAGGTCGAGCAGGTCGGCGAGCGCGATGGGCGTGGCGAGCGCGCGGTGGACCGCATTGATCGTCTGCAGCCGCGCGGCCTGGCGGTCGCCCGGGACCAGTGCCGAGTCGGTGACCGCCGCCGCGCCGGCGGCTTCCACGCGCGCTGCCGCGGCGGTGGTGGCGTAGGTCAGGGTCGTCCCGCCCATCTGCAGGCGGTCGCCGTCGCCGAGCGGCGTGGCCTCCGAAAGTGGCACGCCGTTCAGCAACGTGCCGTTGCGCGCGGCCAGATCCTCGGCCCACCAGCGGCCGTCGCGCTCGAACAGCCGCGCGTGATGGCGCGAGACGCTGGCGTCGGGCACCATCAGGCCGGCCGTCCGGGCCCGACCGATGACCACCTCGCCGCCGTCGAGCACATGCTCGAACGGCGGCGCGTTCGGCGGCGCGACGAGCAGACGATGGCTCATCCGGATGCGGCGGCGACCGCCTGACCCCGCTCCGGCAGGATCGTGAAGAGCGCCGTGAACCCGGCGAGGTCGAAGACCTGCCGGACGGACTGATCGAGCGCGCAGAGCGCGACGCGCCCGCCGGTGTCGCGGGCGCGCTTGGCCAGGCTGAGCATCACGCGAAGGCCGGCACTGCTGATGTACTCCACGGCGCCGAAGTCCACGACGACCCGGCGGCGCCCGGCCGCGTCGAGCGCCGTCAGTCTGGCGTCGAGCGCGCTGGACGTGGTGCTGTCCACGCGGCCGACCGGCGCGACGACCACGACATCGCCGACGAGCTCCTCACGAATCTCCATGGGCAGGTCCTGTTCGAACCGGATCGAGCCGCCAGCCGAGCGTCAACACGTTGCGCCCCATCCGGTGGGCGTAGGCCGCCTCGTCAGAGAGCGCGCGCACGAGCGCCACACCGAGCCCGCCCGGCCGGCGCTCGTCGAGCGGCCGGCTCACGTCCGGCGGCGGCACGCCCAGCGGGTTGAAGGCCGGCGCCGTATCGGCCACCTCGACCTCGAGCGTCCCGCCCGCCACCCGCTGCGTCACCGTCATCTCGCCCGGCCGATCCTTGAACCCGTGGCGGACAACGTTGGACAGGACCTCGTCGACGACCGTGAGCACGCGGCGCCGGGTTTCAGGCGTCACGGTCGGCGGCTCGGTCCAGGCCCGCAAGGCCGACATCGCGCGGTGGATGCCGTCCGGGGTGCCTGCCACAGTGAGCGTCCGGTTCGGGTCCATGGCGCGACCGAGGGCGCGAAGGCGAACGGGAGGCGAATCATACACCGGCCCAGGCCCGTGCTATAAGTCCCGACCGCACCAACTTTTGCGCCGTGCCCCGTGTAATACATGACAGCCCTCACTGACGACGCCGCCTGCGTGGCCCGCTGCCTGCGGGGCGATCCGGCGGCTTTCGAGCCGCTCGTGAGGCGCTACGAACGGGTGCTGTTTGCCATGGCCTACCGACTGACGGCCAACACCGAAGATGCCCGGGACGTGACGCAAAACGCCTTCGTCCGGGCCTACACGCACCTCGACTCGTTCGATCCCGGCCGCCCCTTCTTCGGCTGGATCTACCGGATTGCCGTGAACGAAGCCCTGAATCTGCGCCGCGCGCGACCGGAGCATCAGGCGCTCTCGGACCGGCTCCCCGCGGGGGCCGGTCCCGACCGCTCGGTGGAAACGGCCGAGATCGGCGTGCGCGTGCGGGGGGCCGTGCAGCGCCTGCCGAAGCGGCTGCGGGATGTCATCATCCTGCGCCACTTCGCCGAACTCCCGTACCACGAGATCGCCCTGACGCTGGGCATTCCGGAAAAGACCGTCAAGTCGCGCCTGTTCTCGGCCCGGCAGCGACTCGAGAGCCTGCTGGCCGCCGGCTCGACGCGAGGCGTATGACGGGCCCGGACGATCGCGATCCGGTCGATCGGCTGCTCCAGCCCGATGCCAGTCCGGAGCCGCCGGCCGATCTCGTCGAGACGGTGATGACCCGGTCGCGGGAGGCCGAATCGAACTTCTCCAGCTGGCGGCGCTGGCGCCGGCGGAGACATGCAGAGCGAGTGTGGGACGAACGGCGCGAGTCCGTTCGGGGAGGAGTGACCGTGACGAAGAAACTCATGTGGGGAGTCGTCGGACTCGCGGCCGTCGCGATTGGCGTGTACTACATCGGCGGCTGGCCGCGGGTTGACGAAGGCGCGGAAGGCACCGTCGGCGGCGCGAAGCGCTATCAGGGTGCGACGCTCAGCGCCAAGGACGTCAAGGTCCCGGATTCCGACGTGCAGATGTTCATTCAGAGCGACACGTTCGACCGCCTGCTGAAGGACGACGTCACGCGCAAGGCACTGATGCGGGCCTTCGCGGATCCGGCCCTGGCCAAGGCGCTCGCCGACGAGGAGGTCGCGGCGGCGCTGGCCAACCCGGCCGTGGCGCGAGCGCTGGCGGAGCCGGCCATCGCCAAGGCGCTGGCCAACCCGGCGATCGCGAAAGCGCTCGCCGAGCCGGCTCTGGCACGGGCGCTGGCCGACGAGGACATCGCCGCGGCGTTCGCCGAGCCGGCGTTCGTGGCGGCGCTGGCTGATCCGGACGTGGAAGCGGCGCTGGCCAACCCGGCGATTGCCCGGGCCATGGCCGAGCCCGCGCTGGCCAGGGCGCTGGCCGACGAGGACGTGGCGGCGGCGTTTGCGAGTCCCGCGTTCGCCAGGGCGCTGGCGAATCCGGCCGTGGCGGCGGCGCTGGCCCGTCCCAACCTGGCGGCGGCGCTGGCCGATGCCGACATCGCCGCGGCCCTCGCGGAGAGCGACGTCGAGGCGGCGCTGTCGAGACCGGCGGCGCAGGCGGCGCTGGCCAAACACGGCCTGAAAGCGGCGATGGCGGAAATGGCTTTCGCGCGGGCGATGGCCGAGTCGGCGCTCGTCCGCGCGCTGGCCGACGAGGACGTGGCAGCGGCGCTTGCCAATCCCGCGTTCGCGCGCGCGCTGGCCAACCCCGCGCTGCGCGCGGCGTTTGCCGAGCCGGCGCTGATGAAGGCGCTCGCCGACGAGCACGTGCAGGCGGCGTTCGCGGAACCGGCCCTGATGAAAGCGCTCGCGGACGGCAACGTGCGGGCGGCGCTGGCCAACCCGGCGCTGGTCGCCGCGTTCTCGGACCAGGACGTGGCGGCGGCGTTCGCCAATCCGGCGCTGGCCCGGGCCTGTGCGGAGACGGCCCTGCTCAAGGCGCTCGCCGAGCCCGCGTTCGCGCGGGCCCTCGCCGAGGCGGACGTGATGGCCGCGCTGGCCAATCCCGCGTTGAGGGCCGCGTTCTCCGAAGCGGCATTCGCGAAGGCGCTGAGCGAGGATGCCAACTACGCGGCGCTCGCGGCCGCGTTCGGCGGCGTGCGCAAGCAGTAGCCGGCAGGCCGGGCTCCCCGGCCCGGGTACCTCGCGTGCCCGACGATCGGCAAAGGGGCGGACCGCCAAGAACGGGCGGTCCGCCCGTGTGAACGGCCCTAGAATCCCTGCCATGACCGCCCGCTCCCGCCGCGCCTTCGCGATCGCCGCGGCCCTGACAGTCACGCTCGCCTCCCCTGCCGCCGCGCAACTGGCCAAAGTCGAGACGGACGACGTCCGAATCGTGTACGTCGACGGCGCGTTGTCGTTCCTCGTGCCCTACGCGGGGCGGACGTTCACCAATTCCCTCGCGTTCCACAAGCGTCTCTTCGACTTCACGCCGAGCGAGCGCCCGACCGTTCTGCTCCTCGACTTCCAGGACTACGGCAACGCGTTTGCGACGTCCGTCCCGCGCAACATGGTGCAGGTGCACGTGGCGCCGCTCAGCTACCTGTTCGAGACGCTCCCCGCGGCCGAGCGGCTGACGATGATCGCCAACCACGAACTCGTGCACGTGGCGACGATGGATCAGCCCGCCGGCGGCGACCGCATCTGGCGCCGGCTGTTTTTCGGCAAGCCGATGCCGACCGGCGAGCAGCCGGAATCCGTGCCCTACTTCTTCCTCACGTCGCCCCGCGTCGCCGTCCCGCGCTGGTATGCCGAAGGCATCGCCGTCTTCGTCGACACCTGGATGGCCGGCGGCCTCGGCCGGGCGCAGAGCGGGTACGACGAGATGGTCTTCCGGTCGATGGTCAAGGACGGCGCCCGGTTCTACGACCCGCTCGGCCTCGTCGCCGAGGGCACGAAGATCGACTTTCAGGTGGAAGTCAACTCGTACCTCTACGGCGCGCGTTTCATGACGTGGCTCGCCTACCACTACTCGCCGGCGAAGCTGATTGCGTGGGTCTCACGCACGCCGGGCAGCCACGCGCACTACGCCCGGCAGTTCGACGAGGTGTTCGGCACCTCCCTCGACGACGCGTGGGCCCAGTGGGTGGCGTTCGAGAAGACGTTCCAGGCGGCGAACCTCGAGGCCATCAGGAAGCACCCGGTCACGCCGTACGCCGATCTCTCGAAGCGCGCGCTCGGGTCCATCTCGCGCGCCTACTACGATCGCGAGACGAAGACCATCTACGCCGCGCTGAACTACCCGGGCGTCGTCGCGCACATCGGCGCGATTGCCACCGACACCGGCGACGTCCGACACCTCACGGACATCAAGGGCCCGCGCATCTACCAGGTCGCCTCGATGGCCTACGACGAACGGACGAAGACGATCTACTACACGACCGATAACGTCGGGCTGCGCGATTTGGTCAGGCTGGACGTCAGAACGGGCCGGACATCCGTGCTCCAGAAGGACCTGCGCGTCGGCGACCTCGCGTTCAACCGCGCCGACGGCTCGCTCTGGGGCATCCGGCACCTGAACGGGCTGTGCTCGATCGTGAAGATGGCGCCGCCGTACACCGACTGGACGCGCGTCGTCACGCTGTCCTACGGCACGGTGGCGTACGACCTCGACATCTCCGCCGACGGAACGATGGCCGTGATGGGGTACGGCGATGTCAGCGGGCGGCAGACCGTGCGCGTGATGTCGCTCGCGACGCTCGACCAGGCCAACGCGACGCCGGTGGCGGAGTTCGACTTCGGCGGCGCCGTGCCGTCAGGGTTCGTGTTCTCGGAGGACGGCCGGTTTCTTTACGGCAGCTCGTATCACACCGGCGTCTCGAACATCTTCCGGTACGACATCGCGGCCAAGGCGCTCGACGCGGTCTCCAACGCCGAGACCGGCTTCGTCCGGCCGGTCGACCTCGGCGGCGGCGACCTTCTCGTCTTCCGGTACACCGGCGCCGGCTTCGTGCCGTCGCGTATCACCGCCGCCGTCCACCCCGAGCTGGGCGACATCACCTTTCTCGGCGAGCGCACGGTCGAGCGCCATCCCGTGCTGAAGGAGTGGTTCGCCGGGTCGCCGAACAACGTGGACTGGGACGGCCTCAGCAAGACATCGGGCACCTACCACCTGGCCGGCGGACTTGGTCTCGAGTCGCTCTACCCCGTCCTCCAGGGCTACAAGGACACGGCGGCCGTCGGCCTGCGGATTGATCTGTCGGATGCCTTGCAGTTCAATCACGCCTCGCTCACGGTGACCTACTCGCCCTCGACGGATCTGCCGGCCCGCGAGCGCGTGCACGCGACGGCCGAGTACCTCCGGTACGACTGGAAGGCGCGCGCCTCGTGGAATCACGCCGACTTCTACGACGTCTTCGGGCCGACCAAGCGCAGCCGCAAGGGCTACGCCGTCAGCATCGGCCGGAGCGACACGCTGATCTACGACGCGCCGAAGCGCCTCGAGCTCGAGGTGGAGGCGCGCGTGGCCGGCAACCTCGACCAGCTGCCCCAGTACCAGAACGTGCCCGTGAGAGTCGATCGCCTGGCGTCGCTCACGGCCGATCTCCGCTATTCCCACGTGCGCTCGTCGCTCGGGAGCGTGGACGAAGAAAAGGGCCAGAAGGCCTCGCTCGGTTTCCGCGGCGACTACGTCAACCGGACGACGTTCACCAAGGTCCGCGGGACGTATGACGTCGGCCTGCCCCTGCCCATCGGACATTCGTCGGTCTGGCTGCGAAGCGCCGCCGGCTTTTCACCCGATCGGGCCGAGGAGCCGTTTGCGAACTTCTACTTCGGCGGCTTCGGCAACAACTACATCGATCATGCCGACGACAAGCAGTACCGCCGCTTCGACAGCCTGCCGGGACAGGAGCTGAATGCGGTGCCCGGGCGCAACTTCGTCAAGACGCTCGTCGAATGGAACCTGCCGCCCGTGCGGTTCAGCCGTGCCGGCACGCCGGACGCGTACCTGACGTTCATGCGGCCGGCGCTTTTCGTCGCGGGCCTGGCCACCAATCTCGACCGCGCCGACATCCGCCGCCGCGTCGTCACGGCGGGCGGACAGCTCGACCTCCGGTTCACGATCCTCTCGGTCCTCGACCTGACGCTCTCGGCCGGTGCGGCCGTGTCGTTCGAACAGGGACGCGCGGCCGAGCGCGAAGCGATGGTGTCGCTGCGCGTCCTGCGATAAAAAGACCCGCAGTGACCGCCGTCGCCGTCTCGCTTCTGCCCGTCTCCGTGTTCCTCGTCGCCCTTGTGGCATTCGACAGCTTCAAGCTGCTGCGCGCGTCGAGGGTGGCGCTGGCGCTCGCGGCGGGCGGGGTGGCCGCCCTGGCCGCGGCCGGCCTTCACGGCTGGCTTCTGGACGTCACCGGGCTGGAACCGCGCGTCTTCTCACGTTACGTGGCGCCCGTGACGGAAGAGACGCTGAAGGCGGCCTGCGTGCTCTATCCCCTGCTCCGCCGCCAGGTCGGCTTCCTGGTGGACGCCGCCATCGTCGGGTTTGCCGTCGGCGCCGGGTTTGCCCTGGTCGAGAACATCGAGTACATCAGCGCGCTCGCGGACCGGCGCATCTGGGTGTGGATCGCGAGGGGCTTCGGCACGGCGATCCTCCACGCGACGATGACCGCCACCCTGGCCATCAGTGCCAAGTCGATCCTCGACCGGCAGCCGCGCCGGGGCGCGCTGGCCGTCCTGCCCGGGCTGGCGGCTGCCATCGTCATTCACGCGCTGCACAACCACGTGCTCGTCTCGCCGCTCCTGTCCGCGTTGCTGCTGATCCTGGTGGTCCCGCTGGTCGTGCGCCTGATCTACCACCGGAGCGAAGAGCGCACGCGCGAGTGGGTGGGCGAAGGCCTCGATCTCGACGTGCAGCTGCTCGAGCTCGTCACGTCGAGCGCCTTCAGCGGCACGCGCATGGGCCGCTACCTGGAGGAGCTTCGGGCGCGGCTGCCAGGGCCGACGGTCGCCGACATGTTCTGCCTGCTGCGGCTGGACCTCGAACTCGCGATTCGCGCGAAGGGCCTGCTCATGGCGCGCGAGGCCGGCCTCGACGTGCCGCCCGACGCCGCACTCCGCGACCGGCTCGCCGAGCGAATCTACCTCGAGCGCGCGATCGGCCGCACGGGCCTGGCCGCCCTGCGCCCGCTGCAGGTCACGTCGGATCGAGACCGGTGGCACCAGTTCCTGTTGCTCCAGGCCGGCGGCCAGGTGCCGTGGTGGCGGCGGAAGTGGATCCAATGAGTTTCTGCCTTGGCGCTACACTGTCGCCATGCCGAACCGGCGCGTCCTGCGGGTTCTGGCGGCCGCTCTCGTGGGCGGCATCGCGCTCAACGCGGGCCGGCTGGTTGGATCCCAGACCGGCGCACCCGCGAACCCCAGGGACCTCGAGACCTGGTCCTTCTACGATCAACCCGCGCAGGAAACGGAGACCGGCCTCTTCCTCGCCCTGACCGGCAAGGCTGGCGGCGGGGCGTGGCTGACCATCGTCGTCCGGCAGCCGGGTCGCTCGACGAATGCGCCCGCGCGATCGATATCGCTGCTCTTCAGCGCCGGCCTGAACTTTGTGCCCACCGAGCACCGGCCCACGCTGCGCGTGGCGATCGATGCCGGCAAGCCGTATCAGACGCTGCTCGATCTCACCTCCCGGCTGGGGGCGGCGCCGACGACTGCAGGCGCCGACCGCGAGACGGGGCGCGCCTCGGCCAAGCCTGAGATCGACGAAATTCGCGCGCTCGCCGAAGCCGAGACCGTGCAGATCCACGTCTTCAACGCGACCTTCGATCTCAGGCCGGACCAGATCACGGCCATTCGCGCACTCGTCGATCGCGTCGCCGTCCGCGCGCCGGGCACTCTGGCGCTCCTCTCCATCGACAAGACACGCTTCGCCACGGCCGAGCCGCTGCTCTTCTGGGCCGGCGTCCGGCCCGTCGGCGAGGGCGCCATTCCGCCGGAGCGGCGGCAGGCCGGCACGTTGACCATCACGCGCCCGGACCGGCGCACGCGCACCGAGGAAGTGCCGTGGCCGACGCAGGGCATGACGGCACGGGGTTGGGTGGCGCCGATCGTCATCGATCGCGAGATGCCGCTCACGGGCGAGTACCGTGCCGTCTTCACGCACGCGGGCCGCGAGTCGCCGCCGGTGTACTTCTTTCTGGAAGACGTGCCGATCCTCCGGCAGATCGGGGCGTCGTTCGTGTTCCCTGCCCCGCTCCGGCTCGCGCCCGGCGGAACGGTCACGCTGGTGGTCAACAACACGTCGCGCGAGTCCATTCGAATCGCCAAACGCGGCGGCCGCCAGGGCCCGGTCATCGTGGAGCTGAAGAAGACGGACGGCTCCGTCAATCGCTCGACCTATTATCCGGAGGCGGCGCTCCTCGAAGCCGGCCGGCTGCCCGCGACCGAGTCCTTCCCGCTCGACTCGCTGACTTGGGCTACGGCGACGACGTTCCCGAGTGACGTCGTCCGGCCGGGCACATCGCATCGCCTGCCGCTGCCGCTCGCGCCGCTCCTGACCGCGCTTCAACCGGCGCTGCCCGCTGGCGAGTACGAGGTCACCTTCCGGACGACGATCGACCTGCTCGTGGCCGAGCGCGGCGGGCCCTGGGGCGATCTGTCACCGATGCGCGTCACGGCGACGGGGACCGCGAAGGGCGTCAGGTAGTGGGGATGGCGCGTCGTTCCCCGCCTGCGCCCTGACATCCAGGCGCCCTGAGGGCTGACAGCCCAGAACGGCGCAGGTTAACTTCAAGTTAACCATTGAGGTCTTCCCATGAACGTCCCGATCAATGCCAAGCGTCTCCGTGCGACGCTGCCCAGCGTCGTCGAGCGCGTGGGTTCGGCTCGGCCTCTCGGCCGCTGACGCATGGTGGCAGCAGATCGATGGAAGCCGGCGGCTTCGATGGGAGCGGATTGACGGCGACCGATTCGAACGGGCTCGGCGCCTCTTCTTTCAGTACCGCGACAAACTGCTGTCCTTCACGGACTGCACGAGCATCGCCGTCATGCGCGAGCTGAAGCTGACGGCGGTCCTGACTACCGACCGGCATTTCTCGCAAGTTGGATTCGAGACCCTCCCGCGACCGGGCACAGCCCGCCGACCGAAACGGGGTCGCCCCTGACACCGTGCGAAAAACGACCTCTGAGGTCGTTTCGTCCGGGTGCACACTGAGGGTCATGACGACCTTCCATCACCGTCTCGTTTCGATCTCCGCCCTGACCGTCGCGCTGCCGTGTCTGATCCAGGCCCAGGCCACGCCCACGCCGCAGCCCATCCCCGGGCGCCAGACGGCGGCCGACGCCCGTCTGCCTGTGCGCCGGGTCGTGCTCTACAAGAGCGGCGTCGGGTACTTCGAACACCTCGGCCGCATCCGCGGCAACCAGACCGTGACCATCGACTTCACGAGCGGACAGCTCGACGACGTCCTGAAGTCGCTGACGACGCTCGACCTGGACGGCGGGCGCGTGCTTGGCGTGAGCTACAACTCGGAAGCGGCGCTCGACCGCCGGCTGGGTGCGCTCCGGCTGCCCGTCGGCCAGGAGACGACGCGCGCGGCGTTCCTCACGGCGCTCCGGGGCGCCAGGCTCGAAGTCCGGACGGCGGCGACGCGATTCACCGGCCGGCTGCTCAGCGTCGAGCGAACCGATCGAAAGTCCGACGCCGGCGTGACCACGGTCGACACGATCTCGCTCGTGACCGACGCCGGTGAGATTCAGGCGGTGGTCCTCGATCCGGGCGTCAGCGTGCGCATCCTCGAGGGAGACCTCAACCAGGAAGTCGGCCGGTATCTCACGCTCGTCGCGTCGGTGCGCGATCAGGATCTGCGCCGCCTGTCGATCGCGACGAGCGGCACCGGCGAGCGCGACCTCTTCGTGAGCTACATCAGCGAAGTGCCGGTCTGGAAGCCGACGTACCGGCTCGTCCTGCCGACTGACGCCGCGCCGCGGAAGCCATTGCTCCAGGGCTGGGCCATCGTGGACAACACGGTCGGCGAGGACTGGGAGAACGTCGAGCTCTCGCTCGTCGCGGGCGCGCCGCAGTCGTTCGTCCAGTCGGTTTCACAGCCCTACTACGTGCAGCGTCCGGTCGTGCCGCTCCCGGAAGGCATGCTGCTCTCGCCGCAGACACACCAGTCGGCGCTTGGCACGGCAGGTACGGGCGTGCTCGCGGGCAGCGTCACCGATTCGACCGGTAGCGCGATGCCTGGTGTGACGGTCACCGTGACGCGCGCCGGCGCGCGGGTCGCCGACGTCACGACCGACGTGCGCGGACGTTACCGTGTCACGGGGCTGGCGCCTGGTTCGTATGAGGTGCGCTTCTCACTCGCTGGATTCAATCCGGTGTCGCAGCCGGCCGTGGACGTCTCGGGCGGCATGGAGACGGTGCTCAACGGCGTGATGCGCCTGGGCACGCTCTCCGAGACCGTGACGGTCAGCGCGGCGACGCCCGTCGTCGGCGGGCGCGGAGGCGGGGGCCGTGGCGGGTTGGCCGTCCCGCCGCCGCCGGCTGCCCCGCCGCCGCCAGCGTTGGAAGGCGCGGCCTTCCGCGCCGCGCAGCAGGCCGAGGCGTCCGCCGCCCAGCTCGGCGATCTGTTCGAATACAAACTCACGTCGCCCGTGACGATTCGCAAGAACCAGTCGGCGCTCGTGCCGATCCTCTCCGGCGAGGTCGAGGCCGAAAAGGTCTCGCTCTGGAACGCGGCGTCCGGCAGCGCGCGGCCCCTCCGCGCCGTCTGGCTGACCAACGCGACCGGCCTCACGCTCGACGGCGGCAGCTTTTCGGTGACCGAAGGGCAGGCGTTCGCGGGCGAGGGCCTGATGGACCCGCTCAAGGCCGGCGAGCGCCGCCTGCTCTCGTACGCCGCGGATCTCGGCGTCCAGATCGACGCGAAGGGCGAGCCCGTGCCGACACGCGTCCTGAAGGTCCAGGTTGCACGCGGCCTCGTCATTCACCAGACGGAAGAGCGGCAGCGGCGCGTGTACACCGTTCGCAACGACGACACCGAGCCACGCGTCCTCGTGCTCGAGCATCCGGCGCGCGCGGGCTGGACCGTCGGCGGCACCGTGACGCCGGCGGAGACGACGTCGGCGTGGCATCGCTACCGGATTCCCGTCGCGCCGAAGACGACCGCGACGTTTGCCGTCGAGGACGTGCGTCCCGGGCAGACGCAATACCAGGTGAGCTCGATCACCGACGATCAGGTCGCCGTCCTCGTTCGCGACAGGCTAATCACGGCCGAGGTCGAGGCCGCACTCCGTCGCATCCTCGCCCAGAAGGCGGACGTGGCGCGCCTCACCACGGCCCTGACCGACCGCCAGGCGGAGATCACGACGATCGGCCGCGACCAGGACCGCGTGCGCGAGAACTTGAAGGCGCTCAAAGGCACGGCCGAGGAGCGGCAGCTCGTCCAGCGGTACGTCAGGCAGCTCGACGACCAGGAGAACCGGCTGGGCGTGCTCCGCAAGGAGATCCAGGCGCTGACCGACGAGCGGCAGAAGGCGCAGGCGGAGCTGAACAGGCTGATCGAGGCTCTCTCGGGAAGCTGAGGTTTCCCGGTCCCCGCGCGTGTCAGTGGCAGGCGGTGACGCGCGAGAGGTACGCCTTGAAGAGCCCGTCGAGCTGGGCGAGCAGCGCGGCCTTCGCCTCAGGGGCCCTCATCTTGGCCAGAATGCGATCGCTCATCGGCGCCAGCCAGCGGCCGTACGAGTCGAGCAGGCGCGTGTCGTTCGTCGCGAGCGCGCGGGCGACGTCGGCCTCGCTCGCCGGCGTGATCACCTCCATGCGGCCGACGAACGCCCGGACGATCGACGCCGGCGCGGGCGTCACCGTGAGCGGCAGGATCGCGTCGACGTCCGCCGCGCCGAGCAGGTAGAAGACGCGCGTGCCGTCGTTGAACCAGTCGTCGCGCCACGTCTCGATCATCGCCCTGGCCTCGCGCACGTACAGCCCCTGCGCCACGAGCAGCCGCTCGAGATCCTGGCGCAGCGCGGCGAGCGTCGCGCCGGGCACGGGCGCGTCGAGCACGGCCTCGGCGCCAGCCTCGAGCTCGCCACGCACGCGGTAGCCGAACGCGCCGCCGCGCTTCGTGAGGAGCACGATGGCCGGCATCGCCTGGCGGCCGAGGTTCTTCACCCGCACGCGCCCGCTGGTCTCGAGCGTCGCCGACAGCGGTACCGGGAACGCCGCCACCCCGCGGTAGAACAGGAACTTCTCGTCCTGCTGCCAGACGCGGATGGGCGCCGCGTCCGTCTCGCGGGCCGCGTAGTAGTGGCTGCCCGCGCGATCGCTCGGCAGATCGGGCGACGTGCCGGGCAGGATCTTCACCGACGGCCACAGGATTCTCGCAGGCCGGAACTGCCCCGACCGGGCCAGAATGTTGGCGTACGAATCCATCTGCAGCACCTCGGCCGTCGGGTAGAACTCCGTAAAGAGGCCCTGCGGGAAGTCGACCGAGACGCGCGCGGTCATCGCGCGGTCGGCATAGAAGTACAGCACGGGCGTTTCCATGCGCACCGTGCCTCTGAGGCCCCGGCGGGCCTGCTCGTAGTCCAGCATGTCGCCCACGTCGGGCCCGAGGACGACCTTGAGCCGGCGATTCACGTAGGTCTCGACGAAGCACGGCAGGTCGGTCGGCCCGCCGAGCGGCAGCCACTGCATCGCCTGGCCGTCGTCGCCGGCGACGCTCGTGAACGTGCCCCACTCGTGGACGATGAGCGGAGGCGGCGCCTGCTCCGTGGCGACGACCCGCAGGCCGGCGCCGGCCACCACGAGGACGGCTACCACCCGAACGAGGACGGCTATGCGTTTGGACATGGACACCTCGTCACGAACATCCCGTCACCGCGCCGTGAAGGTGACCGTCACGAACATGATCATACTCGTTTCTACCCGCGCTCGGCGCCGCTAGCGGATGAGCTCCGGCTCGAGCGCGCGCTCGACGACCGATCCCCCGACCACGCTGACGTAGTACACCTTGGCGCCCGCCCGCGTGGCGACCACGCGCCTGACCGTATTGTCCTCGAAATAGATGCCGGCGTCGTTGTCACAGGCGTAGCCCGGTTTCATCCGGCCGGACGCGATGAGCTTCTGATAGAGGGGCCGGCGCGCAGGCTCGGCGTCGTAGTGCGGCGAGTGGCTGCCCTTCAGAAAGCCCAGCCCCTGGACGATCGTGAGTTCCTTCGGCCGCGAGTCCGTCGTGCCCTCCTCGAACCAGCAGAGCGATCCCGCGCTCGCGCCGCCGAGCACGATGCCGCGATCCCAGGCCTGACGCAGCACCACGTCGATGCCCTGGGCCTTCCAGATCGCCTGCTGGTTCAAGGTGTTACCGCCCGAGGCGACGATGGCGTCGACGGACAGGAACACCTCGTCCCAGCTTCGCGTCTGGCGCGAGCTCGCGATGAAGCTCTCCTGCACGGACGCTTCGACGTTCAGCGGCGCCGTGTTGCGAAACCACGCGATGATGCTCGTCTGCGAGTCGGCCGACGCGGTGGGCAGGAAGCACAGCTTGGGCCGCACTTTGCCCGTGAGCTCGGCCATGTAGCGGAGGAACGGCGTGCCGAAGCCGCCGCCGGCGATCAGGATCTTGCGCGTGGCACCCGTCTGGCCGCCGAGGGGCCCGCGCCGGACGCCGTCCAACCCGCTGGCCGACACGAACCGATCCGCCGCCAGACCCGCGGCGCCAACGAGGGCGCTTGTGAGAAACGTGCGTCGATTCATACGTGCCTACCCGCCGATCTGGCGCAGCAGTTCCTTCACCGCGACGTCGAGCTGGCTGTCCTTGCCCGTGTACGTCTCGCCGATCGGACGCGTGACAGCCACGTCCACCGGCCGCGGGTTCAGCTCCATCGTCCGGCCGTCGTTGGACGTGATGCGCGTGCCGGGCATGCGAATCGTCGTGCCGTCCACGAGCGTGGCGCTGCCCGTGAAGATGATCCAGCCGGCCGTCGGCTCCCCGACGACCTTGCCCAGCTTGAGCGTGCGGTAGCCCTCCGTGAAGTCCTCGGCGTCCGACAGCGAGTGCTGGTTGGTCACGAGAATGGTCGGCATCTCGAGCGACCGCTGGCCGAGCGAGGTGCGCGCCGGCGAGGCCGGCAGGCCGCGCGGCGTCATCGTGAGATAGCCGCGCCGCGCGAGGACGTCGATCGCGTAGACGTTCACAAACCCGCCGTTGTTGTGCCGAATATCGACGACGACGCCCTCGCGGGCACGGTTGTCGGCGTCGAGGTCGAGGTAGAGCTGGCGGAGGGCGTTGGCCGACATGTCGCGGATGTGAACGTAGCCCAGGCGTCCGCCGCTCGCGCGCTCGACGTACGCGCGGTTGCCCTCAACCCATTCCCGGTACAGCAGCGCGCGCTCGGCCGCCTGCGCGATCGGCTGCACCACCACGACCCTGGCGTTCGCGCCGTCGGCGGCGCCCGACACCTTGAGCTCCACGCGCCGGCCGACCTTGTGCATGAGCGCTTCGTCCAGGCTCGTGCGTCCGTCGATCGTGACGCCGTCGACGGCCAGCACGTAGTCGCCCTTGGCCACGCCCTTCGAGATGGCCGCCGGGCCGAGCGGGATGACTTCCGTGACGCGGAGCCGCCCGGCGCTCTCGTACTCGACGCGATCGAAGTACAGGCCCAGCCGGCCGTTGTTCGAGGGCTGGCCGCCCGAACCGGGCCCGGACGCGCCGAGGTGCGACGCGTTCAGCTCGCCCAGCATCAGGTTCAGCACGCGCCGCAGCTCGTCCGGCGTCCGGACGCCGGCGACGACGGGCGCGAACTCCGCGCGCACCTCGCTCCAGTCGGCGCCGTGGAACTTCTCGTCGTAGAAGCCGTCGCGCATGTACGTCCACGCCTGACGGAAGACCTCGACTTTTTCTTTGGCAAAATCGACGTCGAGCTCCGCCGTGACCGACACGGCGCGCGGCTGCCTCGCCTCGACGTTCACGACATTGATGCGGCCCTGCTCGAGGTAGAACACGTCGCGACTGTCCGGTGTGAACTGCGCGAACGACTTCGCGCCGGGCGTCGACGTCAGCTGGCGGGCCTGGCTGCCGGCGCCTGCGCCGCCTCCGCGGCCGGTGGCGCCGCCGGGTGGCGTCTCGAGCGGGTACACGTACAGGTTGCCGCCCCCGTTCACGACGAGCCAGCGACCGTCGGGGCTGATCGTCTCCGCGCTGTAGTTCTCGCCCACCGGCAGGATGCTCACGCGCCGCCGGATGTCGTCGAACACAATCTCGATCGGCTTCACCTCGGGCCGCGGTCGCGCCGCCCCGCCGGCCGGCTGTGCGCCCGTCGCGGATCCCGGCGGCGCCGCGCCCGGCCGCACGGGTTCTTCCTTGAAGAGGTCGCGGAACTGATCCTCCGCAAACTTCGGCGCCTTGAGCGTGAGGTCGACGCGGACGACCTCCGTGTTCTCCGTCCGCTGGCTGGTGTTGAACACGAGGAAGGCGCCGTCCGGACTCCACGAGAGCGTGCTGGTGTTGGCGTTCGGGATGGCGCTCACCGCACGGCTCTCGCCGCCGGCGGCCGGCACGATATAGGCGTTCCTGAAGGACCGCGTACTGAGGCCGAGGTACGCGATCCATCGGCTGTCGGGCGCCCACGCCAGGTTCCGGGGCGACGCGCTGATGAACACCTTTGCGAGGACCCGCTCCTGTCTGGACGCGAGGTCCATCACCCTGAGTTCCTTGTCGTCGCGCACGAAGGCGAGCATCTGGCCGTCCGGTGAAAACTTCGGGGCGTCGTCGCCCTTGGCGTCGCGGGTGAGCTGGGTTTCCGAGCCGTCGCCGAAGTCGTAGAGGAAGAGGTGCTGGACCTCCTCGCGCTCGGACACGTAGGCGATGCGGCGGCTGTCCGGCGCCCACGCGATCTGCGCCTCGCGGGCCAGGCTGCGCGTGACTCTGGCCGCGTCGCCGCCGTCGCGCGCCGAGGCCGCGAAGATTTCGCCCCGCGCCACGAACGCCACCTTCCGTCCGTCGGGCGACAGCGCCAGGTCCTGGAACCCGGTCGTCACAGACAGCCGCTCCGTGACCGGCAGCGTGGATGCGCCGCGGCGCGCAATCGGCACGGCCCGCGCCTGGCCGGAGGCGATGTCGAGCGACCAGATGCCGAAGTTGCGCTCGAAGACGATCGTCCGGCCGTCGTAGGCAATCGTGGGCCAGAGCACGCGGCCGGACCGGAACGCCGTGACCTGGCGGGCCGGACCGTTGAGCGGCCTGGCCCAGATGTTCTCGGCACCGCTCCGGTCGGACATGAAGTACAGCGTCCGCCCGTCGGCGCTCCACATCGGCCAGTAGTTCTTGGCGCCCCGATCGACGAGCTTCTCGTACGCCGAGGTCGACAGCCCGCGCATCAGCCAGATCTCCGACTCGTCGAGATGCGAATGGCCCTTGCGCCACCACTGGCCGGGACCGTTGCCGCGGGCGCTGAAGGCCACGGCCTGTCCGTCCGGCGACGGCGCGGCAAAGAACTCGTTCGTGAAGCGATCGGCGCTCACGAGCATCGGCGTGCCGCCCGTCGCGCGCACGCGGTACAGGTCGTTGCCGGCGATGTCACGCGTGCTCGACGTGTAGTAGATCCACTGCCCGTCGCGCGACCAGCCATCGAGCAGCTCGTTGCCGTCCTCAAACGTCAGGCGGTGAAGATCGCCGGTCGCGAGCGTCAGGAGATAGATGTCGCCGCCGCCGGTCCGGTCCGAGATGAAGGCCAGTGTGCGACCGTCTGGCGAGAAGATCGGGTGCGAGTCGCTGGCCGGGTGCGACACGAGGATCCGCGCGTCGCCGCCGGCGAACGGCGCCGTCCAGATGTCGCCTCCTGACGCAAACGCGATTTCGGCTCGATCCGGCGAAAGAGCCGGCTCCGTGAAATACGGCCGGGGTTCGACCCGCGCCGGCCCGGACGCCGGCGTCTGAAAGCCGGCCGGATCGGCCGTGAAGGGACCCAGCACAAGGGCGGCCGCGGCCGCCGTCACGAACGACCAGCGCAGGGGCGTCATGGGCATGGCCAATTATTGCGGCCGGCGACGTCGCGTCAAGGTCGCGCCGGCGCGCTACGGCTGCTCGGACAGGGCCTGGTCGAGCGCGGCCATCACGAGATCCGCGTCAGACACAGCCAGCGGCATCGGGCCGCGGATCTTGATGACGTTGTGATGGGGGCCGTCCGTGCCCGTGAGCACGCCGAGATCGCGGAGGCGCGTGACAATGGCCTCGGCCTCCGTGGTGGCGGGCTCGAGCGTCCGCCGATCACGCACGAGTTCGACGCCGATGAACAGCCCCGAGCCCCGCACGTCACCGATCAGGCCGTGGCGCGACCCGAGTCGTCGGAGGCCGGCCAGGAGATGGTCGCCGACGCGGCGCCCGTGCGCCTGCCATCCCTCGTCGACCGTCGCGCGAAGCGTCGCCAGCGCGGCGGCGCACGCCGCCGTGCTGCCGCCGAACGTGCTGAAGAACTCCATGCCGGTGTCGAAGCGGTCCGCGATCTCGCGCGTCGTGACGACCGCCCCGAGCGGGTACCCGCTGGCGATCGGCTTGCCGAGTACGACGATGTCCGGCACGACTCCGTGATCCTCGAAACCCCAGAAGCACGTGCCAAGGCGGCCAAACCCGGTCTGGACCTCGTCGGCAATGCAGACGCCGCCGGCCTCGCGCACGCGCGAGTACACGCCGGCGAGGTAGCCCGGCGGCGGCAGGATCTGGCCCCCGACGCTCGGACACGTTTCGGCCAGGAAGGCCGACAGGCGCCGGCCGCCGCCGCGCAGCCGGTCGACGATCTCGCCGACGGCGCGCGCGTACTTCGCGCCCGCGTCCGGATCGCCGGCCTTGAACGGTCCCCGGTAGACATCCGGCATGGGCGCGACGTGCACCCACGACGGCGCGCCTTCACCACCGGGTCCCCCGTGCTTGTACGGGCTCACGTCGATGAGCGATGTCGTATGACCGTGGTAGGCGCCCTCGAGCACGATGACGTCGCGCGCGCCGGTGGACGCCCGGGCCAGGCGGAGCGCCAGCTCGTTGGCCTCGCTGCCCGAGGCCGTGAAGAAACAGACGTCGAGCGGCGCCGGGAACCGCGCCGCGAGCGCCGCCGCGTACTCGACGACGACATCCTGAAGGTAGCGGGTGTTCGTCGAGATCATCGCGAACTGCTCCGCCACGGCTCGCGCGACGGCGGGATGGGCGTGGCCGACGTGCGGGACGTTGTTGTACGCGTCGATGTACGCGCGTCCGGTCTCGTCGTACAGGTATTGCATCCAGCCGCGCATGACGCGTAACGGTCGATCGCCGTACGAAAGGCGGACGCTCGGGCCGATGTGCGCCCGGCGTCCGGCGAGGATGGCCGCCGACGCCGGCCGGCGTACCTCGTCGAGCGCCGGTATGCCCAGAATCAGGTTGGGATCCGGCGACAGGCTGAGCCAGGTCGTGCGCTGGCTGGCCGGCGCCACGCCGTTGAAATTGCACGGCACGTCCAGGAGGTCCGTGATGACCTGAACGTGCACGTGCGGCCACCAGTCGCCGTTCTCGGGCGGCGCGCCCAGCGCGGCGAAGCGCTCCCCGGCGCGGATCGTCTGGCCGATCGTCAGCCTGGCGAGCGAGGCGCGATCGAGGTGGCCGTAGAGCGTGAAAAACGTCAACGGCGGGTCGCCAGCTGCCTCGTGCCGAAGCACGACCACGGGACCGTAGTCGAATCGCCCCCCATCTTCGGCGCCGTGCACGACGCCGTCGAGCGGCGCGTAGAGCGGCGACCCGGCCGGCAGCGTGAGATCGACGCCCAGGTGGATCGTCCGACGTTCGTCGGTGGCCGCACGACCCGCGTAGGACTCCGCGCTGTAGATCAGCCGGGCCTCGCCGTAGCCGCCCGCGCCGAAGGCCGCGCCAGCGTCCCGAATCGCGTCGAACACGCGGCGCGAGAAGGGCTCGGCGGCGTTGTCGGCCGGATTGCTGGCCACGAGGGGGCTGCCGACGCTGAGGTCCAGCACCAGAATCGGCGTGCGGCCGGGGTCGTGCCCCGTGACCGGGGCAAACGTGTGCCGGTTCGACCGCAGCCATTCGACGACGCGGGGCGTCGCCGGCACCGGCGGCAGGCCGCACGCCTCGCGAAACCGGTAGTGCGCGAGGCGAGGATGCACCGCCGCGAGGCGCGGTAGCGTGTCCTGGATCGCCGATTGGCTGATGCCAAGATACGGGTCGTCTGGCCGCGCGGCCCGCTGGACCGTGGCCACGCACGCGCTCAGGCTGAGTCGCAGGCCCATCAGGCCGTACAGCACGGCGATTTCGTCCTCACCGAGCGCGTGCGCTTCGTGGTACCCGCGCGCCACGGCCGCGGCGGCGGCAATCGGGTCGGGCTTGCCAAGCGCCGCGTAGGCCATCGCGACCGCCGGATCGTTCACGACATGGCTGACCACCATGTCGCCGAAGTCCACGACGCCGGTCACGCGCTGGGCGGCCGGATCGACGAGCACGTTGTAGTCGTTGGCGTCGTTGTGAATCGGCCCACGCCGAAGCAAGGGCAGCCGCGGCTGCACGTCGGTACCGTGAACCGCGAGGAACGCCTTGATAGCCGAGGCGAGCGCCGGGTCGCCCACGGCCGACACACGCGCGGCGACGAACTCGGGCGCGCCGGCGAGATCCCAATGGAACCGTCGATGGAGCGCGCCGTGGTCGAAAGTGGCCAGCGCTCGATCCAGGCGCCCGACGACCCGGCCGAGATCGGCGAGGAGCGCGTCGGACTGGCGTGGCGCGTCGCCCATCGGCCGCCCGTCGATCCACGTCACGAGCCGCACGCGGTGCCCGTCGTGACGCGCCATCGTCGCGCCGTCAGTCGCCGGCACGAGCGCGGGCGTGAGCCCCGTTGCCGAAAGATGCTGCAGAACTGCGCTTTCGGCGTTCAGCATCGCGTCCGGCTCGGCCCGATTGGCGACCTTCAGCACGAACCGCGTGCCGTCCTCCGCGTCGATCCGGAAGTTCTGATCGCGCTCGCTCGGGAGCGGGGTGGCCCTGCCCGTCACGCCGAACAGGCGTTGCGCCGCCGCCTCGGCGGCGTCCGTCGTGAGTTCCGGAGGCGGACCCGGCATCTCCATGGACTGGCTCCGCGCCCATTCTAGGACCGTTCGCCCGTGCGGTTCGGACGCCCAACCTCAACGCCGCGCAGGCGCATAATAGGCGGCGCGCGCTCGCGCCAGGGAGGCTGCGATGACGTGGACGCCTCGCACGCTCGTACTCATTGCCGCGGCCGCCCTCGGCACCGCGCTCCCGCTCGCCCGAGGCGCAGATCCGAGAGCTGGCGAACGCCAGGGGGCCGGGCCGCGCGTGCTCCTGCTCTACGACATGGAAGGCATCACCGGCGCGGTCCGGCCGAGCGACGTGGGCTCAGGCTCGGCGACCTATCAGGCCACGCGCGAGTCGCTCGTCGAAGACGTGAACGCCGCGATCCGCGGCTTGCAGAAGGCCGGCGCGAAGGACATCACCGTCGTCGACGGCCACGGGAGCGGCAGCCCCGACCCGGACTACATCCTCGACCGCATGCCCGCCGGCGCGCGTCACGAGATGCTGGACGAGCCGTTCGACCCCTACATCGACCTGATGGACCGCAGGTTCGACGCCATGGTCGCGATTGCCATGCACAGCAAGGCCGGCACGCGAGGCTTTCTGGCGCACACCTACAACGGGCACACGCGGTGGGTCATGAACGGCCACGACATGAACGAGAGCATGCTCGTGGCGGCATCGGCCGCGCGCTACGGCACGCCCCTCATTCTCGTCACGGGCGACGACGTCCTGGCCGAGGAAGTCAAGGCGTTCTCGCCGCGGACCGAGTACGTCGTGGTCAAGAAGGCGGTCAGCGTCGAGGAAGCCGAACCACGGTCGCGCGCGGAGGTCTCGGCGGCGATCGACGCGGCGGCGGAGCGCGCCTTGCGCGGCATCCGGTCGATTCCGCCGTGGAACCCGCGGCTGCCCGCCCAGTTCGACAATCTCTTCGGCTACGTGATGCCCGAGCAGGCCGCCGTGGCCATCAACTTCCCCGGCGCGGCCGTCGTCGACAACAAGACGGTGCGCGTCGGCGCGCGGAGCTTCCTCGAGTCCTACCTGGCGTTCCGCGCGCTGGCCGGATTCACGGGCCTCACGACGCAGCGCGCGCTCGTCGACGGCGTGCGGGGGCAGCCCGGGGGACCGGAACTCCTCCAGCAGGCGCAGGCGCGCATTCCCAGCCGCCGGGAGCGCACGTTTGCGCCGACCGGCACGACGATTCCCCGGCCCTACGGCCGCCACGGATACCGCTAGGCCGCGGCGCTAGAATGGCAGCGGCGTTTTCCCATTCCGGAGGTTGACATGCGCGGTCGGATTGCCTGCCTCGCCCTCGTGCTCTCGGCCGCCGCGTGGCCCGCGGCGCAGCTGGAGAACGTCGGATCGATTTCCTTTCCGACGTCGGCCTCATCCGAGGCGCAGCGCTACTTCCTCCGCGGCGTGGCGATTCTCCACAGCTTCGGATGGAAGCAGGCGATCGCCGAGTTCAAGCGCGCCCAGCAGGCCGAACCCGACTTCGCGCTGGCCTACTGGGGCGAGACGCTCTCTTACAACCACCCGCTCACCGCGGAACAGGACGCCGCGAACCCGCGCGCGATCCTCGCGCGGCTCGGCCCCGATGCGGCGGCCCGGCTCGCCAAAGCGCCGACGCCACGCGAGAAGGGGTTTCTGCAGGCCGTCGAAGCGCTCTGGGCCACGACGGGCGACTGGCGGGCGCGGCGCGTCGCATACAAGGACGCGATGGAGCGGCTCCACACCCAGTTCCCGGATGACGACGAGGTGACCACGTTCTACGCGCTGGCGCTGCTCAGTGCGGCGCGGGCCGAAAACGACAGCACGTTCCGGCCGGAGATGAAGGCCGGCGCGCTGGCGCTCGGCGTGTTCCGGAAGAACCCGAACCACCCCGGCGCGACGCACTACATCATTCACGCCTTCGACGATCCCGTGCACGCGCCGCTCGCGCTCGAGGCCGCGTTCGCCTACGCGAAGATCGTCCCGGCCGTGTCGCACGCCGTGCACATGCCCACGCACATCTTCATTCAGCACGGCATGTGGCACGAGGTGGCCCACCAGAATATCCGCGCGTTCAACATCGCCAAAGAGTTGTGGCAGACGGGCGACTCGCCGTCGGACATGGCGCATTCGGGCGACTGGGGCCAGTACGGGTTCCTCCAGCTCGGCGACTACGCCGGCGCCCGCGAGCGCATTCGCGCGTTCGAGGAGATGGCCGAGACGACGCGAAACGCGCGCGCGACGTCTGGGCTGGCGCTCGTTCGCTCCCGGTACATCGTCGAAACCGAGGAATGGGCGATGGGCCCGGTCGCCGACGGCGCCGCCGCGCATGCGGTGTTCGCCAACGGCCTGAGCGCGGTCGGCACGGGCGATCTCGCGACGGCCGAAGCCATGCTGGGCCGCCTGGCCAAGCAGGCGCGGCTGCCGGCCGACGCGGCTGCGGGAGGCGGCGCGCACGCGGATCACGCCGCGCCCGCGCCGACGCCGGCGCCGCCGCCGGCGGCTGCGGCCGGCTCCGACGGCAACAAGGCCACCGTGATCATGCACCACGAGCTGGCGGCTCGCCTGCTCGAAGCGAAGGGACAGACGGATCGCGCGATTGCCCTGCTCAAGGAGGCCGTCGCGATCGAGGAGAGCATGCGCCCGCCCAACGGCGCCGCCGACCCGATCAAGCCGTCTCACGAACTCCTGGGCGAGGTGCTCGCCCGTGCCGGCCGGCACGGCGAGGCGGCCGCCGCGTTCGAGGCGTGTCTCGAGCGCATGCCGAATCGTCCGCGATCGCTCGCGGGCGCCGCGGGCGCCCATGCGGCGGCCGGCCGGGCCGATCGGGCGCGCGCACACTGGGCGGCCCTCCGCACGTTCTGGACAGGCAAGCCATTCCCGGGAATGCCCGCGTCGTAGGGGCGTTGGGCGCGCCGCGCTACTCTCTGCCGTCCTTCTTGATCATCGGAACGAATCGGACCGGGATGGTCTCGCGACGCACGATCCCGTCGTTCGTGCGCCGGATGATCGTCATCATCTGATCGCCGCGGCCGACGGGGACCACCATGATCCCGCCGACGCGCAACTGATCCACGAGGGCCTGCGGCACGTCGTCAGGCGCGGCCGTGACGATGATCTTGTCGAACGGCGCGGCGTCGGGCCACCCGAGATAGCCGTCGCCCACTCGCGTGTGGATGTTCGCGTACGCCAGCGCGTCAAGCACGGCCCTGGCCCGCGAGGCCAGCCCCGGAACGATTTCGATCGTGTACAGCTCTTTGACCAGTCCGGCGAGCACGGCCGCCTGATAGCCGGATCCGGTGCCGATCTCGAGGACACGGTCGGTCGGCTGCGGCTCGAGCGCTTCGGTCATATACGCCACGATGTAGGGTTGCGAAATCGTCTGGCCCTCGCCGATCGGCAGCGGCGTGTCGTCGTAGGCGGCCGCCTGCTGGCCCGGCGGCACGAACCGGTGACGCGGCACGCGCCGCATCGCGGCCAGGACGGCCGGGTTCTGGATTCCTCGCGCGGCGATCTGCGTATCCACCATCCGGTCGCGTTCAGCCGTGCGCGCGGCCGCGTCCTCGGCCTTGGCGGTCCCCGCCACGGACCGGGGATCGGCGCCTGGCGGCCCGGCGCAGGCCGTCACGGCGGCGAGCACGACGGGGGCCAGCGCGTAACGCCCGGCCCGATCCCGTGCGGGCGCCATCTGGCTATTGTAGGGCCGCCCCCTTTTCCGCCGGGCCAAACGGTGCCCGCTGCTCTACACTCTTGCTCCGTGCCTTTGAGCGTGGTCATTCCGGTCTTTCAGTCTGCCAGGCACCTTGCCCGCTGTCTGACGGCTCTTTCGGCCTCGACGCTGCGCCCACTCGAGGTTTTCGTCGTCGACGACGGATCGACGGACGAGGGAGCGGCCGTTGCGGGCCGGCTTGGCGCCCGGGTGCTTCGCATGCCGCTCGGCCCGCGCGGACCGGCGGCGGCCCGAAACTTCGGTGCCGCATCGGCGGCAGGGGACATCCTGGTGTTTCTGGACGCGGACGTCGCTGTCTACCCGGACACGCTCAGCCGGATGGCGGCCTGGCTCGAGACTCACGCCGATGTGGACGCGGTCTTCGGATCGTACGATGCCTCGCCCGATCATCCCTCGCTGGTGTCGCAGTACCGCAACCTGCTTCACCACTACGTCCACCAGCACAGTTCGGGGGACGCCGAGACGTTCTGGGCGGGCTGTGGCGCCGTGCGTCGATCCGTGTTTGTCGCGGCGGGCGGGTTCGACGAGCGCCACCGGCGTGCGAGCATCGAGGACATCGAGTTCGGCGATCGCCTGCGCGCGGCCGGGCGCCGCATCGCGCTCCGGCCGGAGATTCAGGTCACGCACCTCAAGCGGTGGACGTTGCGCCAGATGGTGCGATCCGACATCGTCGACCGGGCCGTGCCCTGGACCCGGCTCATCCTCGAACGGCGGCGCCTGCCGAACACGCTGAACGTCACGATGCGCAACCGCGTGAGTGCTGGCGCGGCGTGGACGATGCTGGCGGCGTTGGCGGCCTCGCCCGCGGTGCCGGTCGTGTCCTGGGCCGCGCTGCTGGGCCTGGCCGTGCTGGCGGGTCTGAACGGACGTTTCTACCGTTTCCTGCTGGCCCGCCGGGGCCTTGGCGTCGCCGCCGTCGGGGCCGGCCTGCACACCGCCTACCTGCTCTACAGCAGCGCCGTCTTTGTCGCGCTGGCGGGGCACGCGTGGATGGCGAGGCTGCCCGGCCGGCTCTTTGGATGGAGTCCCGTATCCGAACGCTCGCGCCCCTGACCTAAGAAGGGTATTGCGGCGTCGGGTTGACCCGTCGCTGCTGTTCGGCATTGACATGCATAGACCGCATCCGCCTCCCCCCGATTCGGTCGTCGTTATCGGCGCGGGCCCGGCTGGTCTCACCGCCGCGCATGAGCTCGTGCGTCGTGGCGCGCGCGTGGTGGTGTTCGAGCGGGACGCCGGGGTGGGCGGTCTGGCCCGCACGGTGCGGTACAAGGGGTTCCGCTTCGACATCGGCGGTCACCGCTTCTTCACGAAATCGCAGGTCGTGCAGGACCTGTGGCACGAGGTGCTCGGCGCCGATTTCCTGCGCCGCAAGCGGCTGTCCCGCATCTACTACGGTGGACGGTTCTTCGACTACCCGCTCCGGCCGGCCAACGCGCTGTTCGGGCTCGGCCTCGTGGCGAGCCTGCGCGTGCTCCTGAGCTACCTCCGCGTCCGGATCAGCCCCGTTCGCCCCGAAGTGACCTTTGCCGACTGGGTGACCAACCGGTTCGGACGCCGCCTCTACCGGACGTTCTTCGAGACCTACACGCGAAAGGTGTGGGGCCTGTCACCTGACGCCATCGGGGCGGACTGGGCGGCGCAGCGGATCAAGGACCTGTCGCTTCGCGAGGCTCTCGTGCACATGCTGAGGCCGGCTCGCCGCCGGGGGCGCGGGCGGGTGCCGAGGACGCTCGTTGACGAGTTCTACTACCCACGGTTCGGTCCGGGCATGATGTGGGAGCGTGTCGCCGACCTGGTCACGCAGGCCGGAGGCGCCGTCCGCACGAACGCGGGCGTGGCTGCCCTACACCACGCCCACGGCAGAATCACGGCCGTTGACGTCGAGGTCGATGGGAGACGGGAAACCGTCCGCGCCGGCCAGGTCATCTCGACGATGGCGATCCGGGACCTGGTCGGCGCGCTGACGCCGCCGCCGCCGCCGGAGGTGACGGCCGCGGCCCTCCGCCTGAAGTACAGGGACTTCCTGACCGTCGCGCTCGTGCTCGACGTGCCTGATCTGTTTCCGGACAACTGGATTTACGTGCACGACAGCGGCGTCAAGGTCGGCCGCATTCAGAACTTCAAGAACTGGAGCCCGGACATGGTGCCCGACCGATCGCGCACCTGCCTCGGCCTGGAGTACTTCTGCTGGGAAGGCGACGAGCTGTGGTCGATGGCCGACGCAGATCTCGTCCGGCTTGCCGCGCGTGAGATCGGCATCATCGGTCTTGCCGACCCGGCCAGCGTGGTGGACGGCACCGTGGCGCGCGCCCGCAAGGCGTATCCCGTGTACGACCACGGCTTTCAGGAGGCCCTGAGCCTCGTCCGGACGTACGCGGCGGGCTTCAGCAATCTGCAGCTCGTCGGCCGCAACGGGATGCATCGGTACAACAACCAGGATCACTCCATGCTCACGGCGATGCTGGCCGTCAGGAATCTGTATGGCGAGCGGCACGACCTCTGGGCCGTGAACGGCGACGCGACCTACCTCGAGGCCGGCGAAGGTGCGGCGGACTCGTCCATGGACCCTGGTGCCGACCTGCGGCGAATTGCCTCGAGCCAGCCGCGCGTGCCGACGCCGGTCGCGGTGGCGCGTGAGCCCTAGCAGGATCGACACGATCTTCACCGCGCTGTTTGGCATCGTGGCCGTCGTGTCCTGGGTAGGACTGACGCTGGCCGAGTCGCATCTGTTTCGAGGATCCGTCCTGGTCGCCGCCCTCGCCCTCACGGCTGTGGTGCTCTGGATCCTGCGGCCACGGGCGCGCGAGGCCCGGACGACGAGTGATGCCGCGCCCCGTGGGGGCGGCTGGTTGGTCGTCTGGCTTGCCTTGGCCGTTGTGCTGTTTGCGAAGCCCGGCGAGTACCTCATCGATGGCGGCGACGGCTCCGTCTACCTCAACATCGGTCGCGCGCTGGCAAGGCACGGCGGTCTGACGTTTTCGGAGCCGACACTGGACCTGGTGGCGCCGCAGGACTGGCCCGCGCTGTTCACCCGGGATCGGGGTCCCGTGCCCGTCTACGACCTGTTCCCAGGCGGGCTGCAGGTGGCGGCCGACAGGAATCTGGTCCTGCCAGGTTTCTTCCCGCTCCTGCCGATCTGGATCGCCACGCTGGAGATCCTCGGGGGGCCGCGCGCGGCCTACTACGTTTCGTCGGGTTTTGCCGCACTGTCGGTCGCCGGCATCTGGCTCCTGGGCCGTCGCCTGTCGTCGCTGACCTCGGCGAACGTCGCCGCCGGCCTGCTGACGGTGAACTTCAGTCAGGTGTGGTTTGCCAGGACGCAGACGAGCGAAATCCTGACGCAGGCGATGGTGATCGCCGGCCTGTACTTCACGGTGGTGGCGGCCCGCGAGTCGTCGCGCGCCGCCGGCGTCCTGGCGGGCGCGGCCTTCGGGCTGGCGGCGTGCGCGCGGATCGACGCGCTCGTGCTCATCTCACCGTTCGTCGCCGGTTACCTGATCGTCGTCTGGCTCCAGCGGCAATGGTCACCCGTGTGGACGGTCATGGCGGCGACCTTCGGCCTGCTCACCATCCAGACGGGGCTTCACGCCTGGTTCGTGGCGTCGGCGTACACACGGCGCGTGCTGGGGTTCGCCGTTGGTCTGATGTCCTCGGGTGACGTCGCGCTCGCCCTGCTGGCTGCGGCGGTGCTCATCGGACTGGCCGCCTGGACGGCCGCCGGACGGCGCCGCAGTCCGATCGCGCCGCGCTGGCTCGCGCCCGCGGGGGCCGTCGCGCTCGTGCTGGTCGCGGTCATGCGGCTCGGACTCCACGCCGGCGGCGGATACCTCACGATGCTGCTCACGCCGATCGGGCTGGTCGCGGCGGTGGCCGGTGCGGCCTGGCTGTTGATCGACCGCGTGCCCACGTCCGGCCTGCTTGTCATTGCGGTGTTCTTCGCGTCGGCGATGGTCTACGGCGAGTCGGTGCGCGACCAGACGACCATGCCGACGCTCTTTCGGCGGTTCGTGCCCGTCGTGGTGCCGCTCGCGCTCCTGTTCGTCGGACATGCCGTCACACGACTGGCCACGCTGGCCGGCCGGTGGCGCGTCGGGGTACTGGTCCTGCCGATGTTCCTCGCGGTCGCGTTCGCGCGCGACAGCCGGCCGCTCCTGGCAGCCACGCCCATGCGAGGGCTGCACGACCGTTTCGCCGCCGCGTCGAGCGTCATTCCGCAGAACGCCCTCGTGATCGCCGACGCGTCGACGCCCAGTCACTTCGGCCTGAGCCTGCGGTATTCGTTCGATCGCCGCGTTGTATTCGTGCATCCCGGGGCGGGCGCTGACGTGGCGATTCGGCGGCTCGTGGTCGCCGCGGCGGCCAAAGACCAGCCGGTGATCCTCGCGTTGGGCCGCGACGCCGTTCACGCCGACGCGCTGACCCGGGAGCACGTGGCGACTCTGCGCCTCGCCGCCGCCGGCACGATCGCGCTTGACCATCTGGCGATCGAGCCGACCGATGACCGGCTTCCCCGTGTCCTCCGAGCGGCGGCGCCGGTCGTGGAGCTGTATCGCATGGCGCAGGAGGGGCCGGTCACCGTGCCATTCGAGGTCGACATCGGCGACCACGACTTCGGATGGCGCATCGCCGGATTTCACGGACGCGAACAGATGGGCACGAGCGCGGCCAGATGGACGCACGGCCGGGCCGACATCGCCGTGCCGCAAGTCGCGCCAGCCGGGAATGGCCTGGCGCTGGCCCTTCGCGTCGCGGCGCCGCGGCCGACGGGCCTCGCTCCCGTCACGTTACGGGTCGAGCTTGACGGCGACCTCGTGAGCGTCGCACCAGCGCTGGGGCCCGAGTTTGGGACGTATCGCGTGCCGCTGGCGGACTGGGCGGTTCTGCGCCTGACCTCGGCGCCATCGCGCCTGACGTTGAGCGTCTCTGCGTTCGTCCCGGCGGATCACGGCGGGAGCCGTGACACGCGGACCCTCGGTGTGGCCGTTGACTGGATTCGGATTGAGGAGCGGGCTCGCTAGCCGGGCGTCCATGGTGACGATGCCGCGGTATTCGTTCCTGATTCCAAGCTCGGGTCGTGCGTCCCGCCTCCGGGGTACGCTGAACGCGCTGGCGGCCCTTGGGGACGCGGCGGACACGAGCGAGGTGGTGCTCGTCATTGACGGCCCCGCGTCGGGACTGCCGCTGAGCGACCTCCTGGCCGGCGCCGGCCGGATGCCCGTGACCGTGATCGAGCAGGCGCGCAGCGGCCCGGCCCGGGCGCGTAACGTCGCCGCGGCGCACGCGCGCGGAGAATGGCTCGTGTTTCTCGACGACGACTGCCGCGTCGGCCCGGATGTCCTTGGCCAGCTCGGACGGGTTCTCCGCTCGGACGCCGGCGTGGCCTTTGGAGGACAGCCGAGCATCCCCGGTACCGCGACGATCTGGTCAGCGGCCAGTCACATTGTCGTGGAAACGTTTATCGCGAGCTGCCGCCACCCGAGCGGCGCCTTCGCCTTCCTGCCATCCCAGAACCTCGTCGTTCATCGCACCGCATGGCAGCGGATGGGCGGGTTCAGCGAGCGGTTTCGCGCCGCCGGCGGCGAGGATCGCGAGTTCTGCCGGCGCTGGGTGAACGGCGGCGGCCGTCTTCAGCGGCTGCCTGGACTCGGGTACGTCCACGACGACCGGTTGACGGCGTGGAGCTTTCTCCGCAAGCACTTTCGGTACGGCGAAGGTGCCGCGCTCGTGCCGCACCTGCCTGGTCTCGGATGGTACCTGACGTTCCTGACTGAAGCAGTGAGACAGATCGCCGCTCACGGCTGGTGGCGGCAGCCCGGACTGATCGTGGCGCTGGTGGCCTCACAGGTCGCGAGCGCGACAGGTCGGGTGTTCGCCGAAGCGCCGCGCCGCGCGGCCGCGCCGGCGGCGGAGGCGCGATGACCGGCGCGCCACACATGTCGGTGATCGTCGTCGCTTACAACGCGGCGCGTACCATTCGTGCCTGTCTCCAGGCGCTTCAGCCGCAGCTCGGCCGGGACTGCGAGCTGATCGTCGTGGACAGCTCGGACGACGGCACCGCCGGCATCGTTGCGCAGGAGTTCCCGCGCGCGGTGCTCGTACGGTCGGAACGGCGCCTGGCGCCTGGCGCCGCCCGGAACCGCGGGCTCCTGGCGGCGCGAGGCGACGTCATCGCCTTCGTGGACTCGGACTGTGTGGCAGGTCCGGCCTGGCTGGCGACGCTGCGGGGAGCCCATGACCGCCTGCCGGCGGCGGCCATTGGCGGCGCCATCGAGCTCGCGCCGCCTTCGAGGGCCATCGCGTGGGGTGCGTACCTCTGCGAGTTCAGTTCGTGGATGCCGATCGGGCCCCGCCGCACCGTCCGCGACATTCCCACCTGCAACCTGTCGTACAAGCGATGGGCGCTCGAGCGGTTCGGTCCGTTTCGCGAGTCGGGGTACTCGTCGGACACGGCCCTCAACTGGCGGCTGGCGGTGGCCGGTCACGCGCCGCTTTTTCTGCCGGAGCTGCGCGTGGCGCACGCCAGCCTCACCCATTTGGGCCGTTTCCTGCACAAGCAACTCATGCACGGTACGGCGTTCGCCCGCATGCGCTGCGCCGAGCATGCGCTCGGCCGCGCGGCGCGCGCGGGGCTGGGCGGCGGGTGCCTGATCCTGCCGGCGATCCTGCTCGGCCGCATCGGCCGGCGCGTGGCTCGCGCCTCCGCCTGGGCGCCGGCTCTTCGGTCGCTGCCGGTCACGGTGGCCGGTGTGATGGCGTGGTCGTGCGGGGAGGCAATCGGGTATGCCAGGGGCCGATAGCCGGACGCCTCCTCGGGTCGTGCTGATGCGGAACGTCTTCGACAACCTCGGCGACGCCGCGATGCTGGAGTGCGAAATCGAGGCGCTGCAGCGCCACCTGCCGGAGGCCAGCCTGACGGTGCTGACCGACGATCGTCGACTGGCGCCGCGATATCCCCAGGTCGCGTGGGGCGAGGGCGACCTGGTGATTGGCACGCCGGCACCGCCACGCGCGCGAACGGCGGTCCGTCGCGTGCTGGCCGGGTCGGGGGCGGGTCCGTGGCGGCGGGTGACCGGCCGCGTATGGAACGCTCTCGCCACCCCGTATCGGCGTCGATCGGTGCGGCGTTTCACGGACGCGGCCACGCGCTTGACGAGCGCCGCCGGCGTCAGTGGCCTTCACGGCCGGACTCGTCACCTGCTCGACACGCTTCGATCGGCCAGTCTGGTCGTTGGGGGCGGAGGGCTGATCGGCGCGGTGCCCGCCATCTCGGAGCCGCGCCGCGCGCTGTATGCGGCCCTCCGCGCGCTCGGCGTCCCGTACGTCCTCCATGGCGTGTCGTTCACCGATGCCTGGGCGGACGACACGTATGCCGGCGCCGCGCTCGTCGTGGTGCGCGACCGGTCGCACTCGCGCGCGCGCGCGGTGGCCAGCGGCGTGGACGACCGGGTTCTGGTCGAAGCTGTCGACCCGGCCTTTGCGCTGGCGCCGGCCGGCGATCGCGATGTTGCCGAGACGCTCGCGTCGCTCGGGCTCGAGCGCGGGACGTTCCTGGCGGTCAACGTCCGTGCGGCTGATCGCGACAGCCTCGCGGCCCTTCTCTTACGGCTGAGCGAGATCCTGCCGGAGGTGGCGCGACGCCTGCCGGTGAAGAAGGTGCTCCTCTTCGGCATGCAGCGGTTCCGCGAGAATCACGACGGGGACGTCCTCGCGCGTCTGGCGGGATCGCTGGCAGGCCGGCTTCCGGTCGCCTTGTGGGCGCCGGAGGGCAACCCAGGTCTCCTGAAAGGCGTGCTCGCATCCGCGCGCGCCATCGTCAGTTGTCGGTACCACGGCGCGGTCTTCGGTCTTTCGAGCGGCGTCCCGACGATCGGCCTCGTGCTGTCGGCCGACTACGAGGTCAAGCTGGCTGGCCTGTTCCAGTGGTACGGCCTCGACCGGCTCGTACTCGACGTCGATCGCCTTTGCCGCGCGGCCGCGACGTCGTGGCTGACCGAGATCGGAAACCGTGATGGCGAGCTGCGGCTGCATTTGGCACGACTCAATCAAGACCTCGCCCGTCTGCGCGAGCGACCCTATGAACGTATGGCCAGCCTCGTTGCCTGACGGCATCGCGGCCGGTGCGGGCGCCCTGCGGCCGCGCTTCAGCGTCGTGATCGAGGGCTACAACGAGGCTCTCGGCCTCGGCTCGACGGCGGCCACGCTGGCGGCGCTCCACCGTCAGGGGATCGCGCCGACGTCGATCGAGGTGATTGTGGTCGGCAGCCCCGCCGAGCCACACGGCAACGCGCGCGAGGCGTCGCCGTTTTTTGCCGTTCGTCGGGTCGCCGCCGACGGCGCGCACTACTACCAGCTCAAGAACATCGGTGTGCGGGCTGCCCAGGGCGACATCGTCGTCCTGGCAGACTCCGACGTCGTCCCGGAGCCTGGATGGCTCGAAGCGATTGAGGCGTCGATCGACGCGGGCGCGGACTACTCTGCCGGCCTGACGCGCTTCGCCCATGAGGGGCGCGGTCGCTGGCCGGCCTGGCTGCTGGACATCGCCGCGTCCATCTCCTGGGGGTTCACGCTCGGCCGATCCCGCGCGGGCGCCGTCGAACCGCGCGGCTTTCTGAGCCACAACGTCGCGTTTCGCCGCGAGGTGCTCGCCACCCATCCCTTCCCGGAGGAGTTCGGCCGGACCTGCGGCGGGTCGGTGCTCTACGCGAGGCTCTGTCGCGACGGCGTCCGCGGCGTGCTGAACGTCCGGCAGCGCGTCAGGCACGCCTTTTCATTCCGTTGGTGGCTGTCGAGGCTTCACCCGCGCTTTGGCTACGAGGTATTTCGTCTCAGGAGGCTGGGGTCATCCGTCGTGGACGTTCGCGCGAGTCGACTCGGCTGGTTCGAGCCGATCGTGACCATGGCCTGGCACACCGCGCTCGATGTCCCGCAGTGGCTCCGGTACAGCGCCGCGCTCGGGTGGGGGTGTTTCGCGCGCCTCGCCGCCCTGCCGGTCCTCGTGTGTCTATCGCTCGCCGCGCGCAGCAGCGAGATGGCGGCAATGTACCGGACGATGATCGCGCCGGCGCGGATGGAGGCGTTTGCGCTCCGCTCCTAGAGATGAGGGCCGGTGGCGCCTAGGCGACCTGCGGCAGCGACGGCTTGACGATCACGCCGCGGTGCTCGAGACCGTTCATCGTGACGACGAGCGGCGCGCCCAGGCGCAGGTGGCGCACGCCGGCGCGCGCGCTCGCCGCCGGCTGCGCCGCCAGCCAGTCCCAGTCGACAAAGCCCTCGCCCGCCTCCGGATTCACGGTGAAGTAGCCGACCCCGGCGGTCATCAGGTTCTGAAAGAAGTGGGAACCCTGTGAAGGCGTGACCTTGAAGTCCCGGAAGCCGGCTTCCACGATCACGCGCGCGCCCGCGATCTGGTTCCATGTGACCGGCACGCCGAGCGTCGGCTCGCGCGACCCCAGACGGCCGACGGACACCAGCACGTACGGCCGCCCGTCGTTCTGGAGCTGCGCGTTGAGGCGGCCGATCTCCGCGGCGACCTCCTGGCTCTGCGCCGCCGCCAGCCGGTTCGAGTCGAGCACCACGAGGTCCCGGATCCCGTCGATTCGGCCGTGGCCGAGCACGATGTCGCTCTGGCACACGAGGGCCACCCGCTCGTACCGGCCGAGATCCACGGCGCCCAGCTCGCGTGACGGCGCGACCGGTCGGAGCTGGAGGCAGGCGAGTTCAGGCAGCCGGCCATGCGGCACGCTGATGTCGGCGGCGAATTCGATCTCCACCGGTCCGCCCGTGCCCTGCTCGCCGATCTCGAGCACCAGGCCGAGGATCTCGGCGAGCGGGAAGACGCCGTGCTTGAGGACGCCCGCAAAACTCACCAGTCGGACGCCGGGACGCGAAATGCCGTCGAACACGGCGTCATTCTCGGGCGAATAGGTCGATCCGATCGCGGCCAGGGCGCCGTCCTGCTCGGCGACATCGAGCCCGTACTGGCGCAGCTCCAACGCGTGCGGCCCGTCCCCGCGCGGCCGCGCGTCGTCCAGCCGCAGCGCGTAGAAGGTGCGCTGCGAGTTGCGCAGCACGTCCTCGACCGACGAGAACTGCACGACGTGGCGGGGATGACGGGGCGAGAATCGGAAGCAGGTCTCGCCGCCGACCACGGTCGCCCCGAGACCGAGCGCGACGGCCGCGACCCCGTCGTGCGCCTTGAGCGGCGGGACGGCGTAGAAGTTGTGTGACCGCGCGACGCCGGCCAGATCGGGATAGAACCGATCGCCCCTGGCCTGGCCCGCCAGCTTCTGAATGACGATCGCCATCTTTTCTTCTTCGAGCCGGTAGGGCGACGCCCGGAGGTAGGCTTTGGCGCGCCGGCAGAACGTCGACGCGTACACGCGGCAGATGGCCTCGCGCAGCTGGTCGAGCCGCACGCGGATGTCCGCGTCGCGGTTCGGGACCATCCAGGTGTCGTAGATGCCGGCGAACGGCTGGTAGGGCGAGTCTTCGAGCAGGCTCGACGACCGGACGGCCAGCGGGTAGCGCGCACGCTCCAGGAACGCCGCGAGGTCGCGAAGCTCCGCCTCGGGAAACACCGCGCCCAGCAGCCGCCGGAGGATCAGGTCATCGTCGTCCGAGGCGAGCACGAACTCGCGCAGGCCGTCCCGATCGAGAAAGCGATCGAACAGATCCGTGCCGAGCACCACAGCGGGCGGCACGCCGATGCGCGCGTGCCGGAAGCGCGCCTGCACGCCGTACTCCTCGAGCAGGAACGCCGCGAAGGCGAGGCCCCGGCCCTTGCCGCCGAGCGACCCCCCGCCGATGCGGCAGAAACTCGCCTCCGGGTCGAACGAATCCGGCGAGAAGTCCGCGACGATGCCGCGCTTCTGCTGCTGCTGGTACCGATGGATCGCTTCGATCAGCCGCCGCCGGAGGTGCTCGGTCGTCGGAAAGTCCGACAGCCGCTGGGGACGGAGGGAGTGCGCCAGCGCGAACTCGGTCCGCGCCTTGAGCCACTTGGAGAAGTGGTTGCGCTCGCCGTGATACGCGAGACTGGCCGCGGGCACGGAGTGGAGCTGCTGCTCGAGGCTGCGCAGGTCGTGCGCGCGGCCGACAACCGTGCCGTCGGGCAGCCGGAAGACGAAGTCGCCGAAACCGAAATTGTCGATCATGAACCGCTGCACTTCGTGCAGCAGCGTCGGCGACTCCTTCAGCAGGAACGCCGCGCCCACCGCCGCCGCCTGCGGGGCGTTCTCGCCCCGGCTCGACTGCAGCATGACGGGCACGTCCGGCTGCCGGCCGCGTACCAGCCGGGCGAACGCCAGGCCGGCCTCCGGCTCGAGCCGTCCGTCCTTCGGGAACTCGATGTCGGCAATCACGCCGAGGATGTTCTCCTCGTGCGCCTCGAAGTGCGCCCACGCCTCCTCGAACGTCGTGCAGAGCAGGACCTTCGGCCGCGCCTGCAGGCGCATGAGCTTGTGCGACAGGTTGATGCCTTCCGGCACGAGGCTCTGCGAGTGGCGGACCAGCTCGCCGTAGAGCACCGGCAGAAACGAGGAATAGAACCGGACGCTGTCTTCGATCAGGATGATGGCCTGCACGCCCATCTCGCCCGTGTCGGCGGCCACGTTCATCCGATCCTCCACGGACTTCACGATGGCCGGCAGGATCCCGACGTCCCCCTGCCAGAGAAACACGCGGCCGACGCCCGCCAGCTCGCGCGCGCCTGCGCTCTCCGACAGGTCGCGCGCGTCGTACGCCAGGGCGATGACCGGCAAATCCAGCCCGCGGTGGCGCAGCGCCGCCGCCAGATCGACGACGCTCATGTCGCCGACGTGCATGGCGGCAATGACCAGGTCGTAGAGCCGGCCGGCGCCCGCGAGCGCCAGCGCCTCGCGGCCGCTCGCGGCGTGATGGAGCCGCGGCGCGTCGTGCGTGTCGAAGCTCAGGAAGCGGCCGAGCACGCCCTCGCTCAGCTGGCCGTCCTCGGTCAGGATGAACGCGTCGTACAGACTCGAGACGAGCAGGATGTCGTGGACCCGGTACCGCGCCAGGTCCTGGAACCCGTGCAGCCGGCTGCCCGACCCGAGCGATCGGGCGGCCGCCGGTCCCGTCATACCAGGCCCTGGTCCATCATGGCGTCGGCGACCTTCAGAAAGCCCGCGATGTTGGCGCCGTTCACGTAGTTGCCGGGCGTCCCGAAGGCCGCCGCAGTCTCAGCGCACGCCTTGTGAATGGCCTTCATGATGTGATGCAGCTTGCCGTCGACTTCCTCCCGCGTCCAGCTCATCCGCATGCTGTTCTGCATCATCTCGAGACCGGACGTGGCGACGCCGCCTGCGTTGGACGCTTTGCCCGGCGCGTACAGGATGCCGGCGTCGACGAAGTGCTTCACGCCGTCGAGGGTCGTCGGCATGTTGGCGCCCTCCGACACGACGTACACGCCGGCCCCGAGCAGGTGCTCGGCGTCCTTGCCCGTGAGTTCGTTCTGCGTGGCGCTGGGAAACGCGCAGTCGGCCTTGAGGCTCCAGAGGGGATTGTGATCGAGCTTCGGATCGGCCGGCGTGAAGGCGACGCCCTTGAACCGATCGGCGTACTCCATGATGCGGCCGCGGCGGACGTTCTTCAGCTCGAACACGAACGCAAGCTTCTCCGCCGTGATCCCGGCCTCGTCGTAGATGAAGCCGTCGGAATCCGAGAGCGTCACGGGCTTCGCGCCGAGCTGGATGAGCTTCTCGACCGTGTACTGCGCGACGTTGCCCGAACCCGACACGAGACACACCTTGCCTTCGAGCGTCTCGCCCCGGGTGGCGAGCATCTCGGCCGCGAAGTACACCGATCCGTAGCCGGTCGCCTCGGGTCTGATGAGCGAGCCGCCCCAGTTCAGCCCCTTGCCGGTGAGCACGCCCGTGAACTCGTTCCGAAGGCGTTTGTACTGACCGAAGAGGTACCCGATCTCACGACCGCCCACGCCGATGTCGCCGGCCGGCACATCCGTGTCGGGCCCGATGTGGCGCGCCAGCTCCGTCATGAAGCTCTGGCAGAAGCGCATCACTTCATGGTCGCTCCTGCCCTTCGGATCGAAGTCCGAGCCGCCCTTGCCGCCACCCATCATCAACGTGGTGAGCGAGTTCTTGAGCACCTGCTCGAAGGCCAGAAACTTGAGGATGCCGAGCGTCACCGACGGATGGAAGCGCAGGCCGCCTTTGTACGGACCCAGCGCGCTGTTCATTTCCACGCGGTAGCCGCGGTTGACGTGCCACTCGCCGCGGTCGTCCTGCCAGGGCACGCGAAAGATGATCACGCGCTCCGGCTCCACCATGCGTTCGAGGATGCGCGCCGTGCGGTACTCCGGCCGGCGGTCGAACACCGGCGCGAGCGAGTCGAGCACCTCCTCGACGGCCTGGTGAAACTCGGGCTCGGCGGGATTCGTGGCCTTGGTCTGGGCGATAACGTCCTGTACGTAGCTTGAAGCGACCGCGCTGTTCGTCACCATGTGGCCCTCTCCGGGGGCGACTCCAAACGGGGATCCTATCGCAGCTAAAACCCTGTTAATGAGGCAATGAGGCAATGGGGCAATGCGGCAATGGGCGCAATGAGGCAGTGCGGCAATGGGGCAATGCGGCAATGGCGCGATGGGGCGAATGGCGCGATGGGGCGAATGGCGCAATGAGGCAGTGCGGCAATGGGGCAATGCGGCAATGGCGCGATGGGGCGAATGGGCGCAATGCGGCAATAGCGCGATGGGGCGAATGGCGCGATGGGGCGAATGGCGCAATGAGGCAATGCGGCAATGGGGCAATGCGGCAATGGCGCGATGGGGCGAATGGCGCGATGGGGCGAATGGCGCACTGAGGCAGTGCGGCAATGGGGCAATGCGGCAATGGCGCGATGGGGCGAATGGGCGCAATGCGGCAATGCGGCAATGGCGCCATGGGGCAGTCACGCGAGACCCCCCGTGCCAATAATCCGTGAGACAACCTTCTCGTGGAGATTAGTGTAGGGGCGGGGAGGTGCAGATGGATGGAACGCATGCTCGGATCAGTGGTGGAGATCGACGGGCTGGGGGCGCCCG
>Ga0187892_10002234_pt1 | contig 40069 bp, 33 predicted proteins | sample MA1701073metaG_FD_139345 | JGI IMG/M metagenome (GOLD analysis project Ga0187892, IMG submission 139345) | Bio-ooze microbial communities from a basaltic lava cave in the Kipuka Kanohina Cave System on the Island of Hawaii, USA - MA170107-3 metaG ... | reverse complement strand
CAGCCTGATTCTGGCGCCTGTTCCGCCTGTGGCCTACGCGAGAACCGGCTGAGTTCTCGCGGCTGCGGCGGAAACGGCCATCGTCCAGCCACTCAGGAGAAGTGCCAAACTCCAGTCGCAGGGCTACAGCCTGCTGGCACGCAAACAAGTTGCCCGAAAGAATGATCGCACCCGTTATTAGCGGTTGGGGTCGCTCCAGGCAACCAGGAAGGTCACGTCATCGAGCAGCGGTGCGCCGGCCGTGAGCGCGCGAACCTGGTCATGCAGGAACGCCGTAAGGTTCGAATCCGGCGTGGTGGATTCGACAGCGGCCAACAGCGGCTGCCGGCCGAACGGGCCATTCGGCGTGTCGAGGTCGGTCAGGCCGTCGGTGTAGAGCAGGACGCGGCCGTGGGCATGGAGGCGCGCCTGCTGCGCGTGCCACGACTGGTCGGGCAGGCCCGAGCCGATCATCGGCCCAGTGTCCTCCAGTAGCTTGACGCCGCGCCGGTGACTTCCGAGTAGCCCGGGCGGGTGGCCGGCGTTGACGTATTCGATCGAGTGACGATCGGCCGAGATGCGGACGCACACCAGCGTGACGAACCGGCGCGGTCCGAACGACGACATTCCGGCCGAGACGCGCTCGGCGACGGCCACCGGGTCGTAGTCGTCCACGTGGGCGGCATGAAACGCGGACTTGACGACCGCGGTCAGCATGGCGGCCGACACGCCATGACCGACGACATCGGCCACGAGCAGTGCCACCCGCCCGTCGGCCGTCGCGGCATAGTCGTAGAAGTCGCCGCCAAGCTCAGCGCAGGGCTGGTAGCCGGCCGCGATCGACACGCCAGCCAGCACGGCCCGATCGGCCGGCAGCGTGCTGAGCTGGAACGCACGCGCGTCGGCCAGTTCGCGCTCCAGGCGCCGCACGTGCCGTACGTTCTCGGTCATCAGCCAGCGAGCGTCGACGCAGCGGTCGACCAGCGCGCGGAGCACTTCGCGATCGAACGGCTTCTGAATGAAATAGAACGCCTTGGCTCGGATGGCGCGGATGAGCTGCGAGTCGAGCTCGTCGACGCTGCCCGTCATGAAGATGACGTCGAGATCGGGCAGCGCCGTCACGAGCCGATCCATTAGCTCGAACCCGGACATCTCAGGCATGCGGATGTCGAGCAGGGCCACGTCCGGCGTGAAGCTGGCGATCGCCTCGAGTGCCTGACGCGGAGACGACAGGCAGACGAGGTGCATCTCGTCGCCCAGCACGCGCTCGACCGAGCGGAGCATGCCCGGCTCGTCGTCCACGACCAGCACCCTTGTGCGTCTCACGTCACCCTCGCGCGTTCGTCGACGGCGGCCATCGGGAGGCTGACGCGCACGCGCGTGCCCTGCCCGACGCGGCTGTCGATCCGCAGGTCGCCGTGCAGCGCCCAGATGATCGAGCTGCAGATCGACAGACCCAGGCCGTTGCCGTTGGGCTTGGTGGTGAAGAACGGCTCTCGAATCCGCTCGAGGTGCTCGCTCGGAATGCCGCAGCCGGTGTCGGCGATGACCACAACCACGGCGTCACCGTCGGCCGTGGCCTCGATGGAGAGGCGGCCGCCGGTGGGCATCGCGTCGCGGGCATTGGAGGCCAGATTCAGGAACAATTGTTCGAGGTCGGCCTGTCCGACCGGGATCATCGGCAACTCGGCCGGCACGTGCAGATCGAGCGTGATGCCCTGGCGGACCATCCCGTCCTTGAGGATGGCCAGCGTACTGTCGATCGCACGGCGCAGATTGCCCTGCCCCACGCGGCGGCCCGTGCCGCGCCCGAAGGCCAGCATCCCGCCGAAGATCCGCCGGCAGACCTGCAGCGACTGCTCGATCTGCTCGAGATCGGCGATCAGCACGTCAGGCAGGACGCGCCCAGAGCGCAGATCGAACAGCATCTGTTGGGCCAGCGGCAACACGGCCCCCAAGGCGTTGTTGACATCGTGCGAGACGCCGCGCGCAAGGTTGGCGACGGCGTGCTTCTTCTCGGCCTCGAGCATCTTGTGCTGGAGCGACTCGGTCCGCTGCAGGTACTGGATCGCGACCGAGGCCTGGCAGGTGAACTGCTCGAGTACGCCGCGCTCGAACGCCGCGAACATGCCGGGGCGCGTCCCGGCCACCTTGAGGATTCCGATGGGCGCATCGCGCGTGGCCAGCGGAGCAACCAGTAGCGACCCTTCATGGGGCGCAGTCGCGGCCCCACCCCCCTGCCGCCGGTCGTCCAGCAAGGTGGCGAGCGGAACCGGCCCGCCGTCGTCGCGCGGCAGCCAGCCGTCGCGGTCGCGGTCGAAGCCGTAGACACCGCCCGCCCGCATGAGGTCACGCACTTCGGCGGTAAGCGGGAGCTTCGAGCCGATCCGCTGGCTCTTGCCTTTCGACCAGGCGAGCTGCTCGGCCATCAGCTCCAGCGATTGCCCGTCGTCGCTGCACACCAGCAGCGCCGAGGAGTGATCGTAGCCGGTCAGGGCCCGCAGGCCATGCAGGATCTGGTAGAACAGGTCCTGCGGACGCAGTTCTTCCATGATCTTGCGGTCGATGCGGGCGCGGACCTCGGCCACACGGTGATGATCGATCTGGTCGAGCACGTTCGACACGGCCGCGGTGATGTGCAGCAGCGAGCCCACGCACTCGCGGTCGAATTCGCCCTCGCCTCGACGCACGGCGACGGCCCCGGCGATCCGCCCGTGCCGGCGGAGCGGGGCCACCAGCGTGTCGCCAGGGACGGCAGGCTTGCGCTGGTCGAGGAATGCCGTCAGCATTTCGCGATCCCAGGCCGCGTCGCGCGGGATGGCGAACGTCAGCTCACACCCATCCCCCGCGGGCACGGCAACGCAGCCGGCGCTGGCCCCGAAGAAATCGACGATCAGCCGCAGGCAGGGCCGGAGCACGCCGTCGGCCTCGCGAGCGCCTTCGACGCTGGCGGTGAGCTGCCGCAGGAACTTCAGCAGCCGGAACTCGGAATCCATCGTGGCGGCGGGCATTTCGACTGCCCAGCTTAACGCTCCGGCACGCCCCACGCACCCGGTCGGATCGCGAGTTGTCGCTGCCTCAAGGCTGATCTACAATTTTCCGCAACTTTGTCGCGCCGGGCGCGTATAGTCAGCGCCGGCGCCGTTTCGCGGCCACGCGGAACCACTGAATCGGGTTCTGGCCTGCGGCCGCAGGCTACCCGGCCTCCGGGGGGTCGAAAATGGATCGCCGTTGGATGCACCGAATACCAGACAAGCCCGGCGCGGCGGGACTGCGCGCCTGTTTCGCATGTGCTGCGGTCTTCCTGGCTCTGGCTGCGCCCGCCCAAGCGCGCATTATTGGCGACATCCGCAGCATCGGGTTCGCCTCGACGCGCAACGACGGCACCGGGCAGTCGGGGATCGGCACGATCCGGACCGGGGCGTGGATTCCGGTCACGGTCGACCTGACGCTCGAGGAGGCGCCGTCGTTCGAGGGCTTCGTCAGGCTGCAGCAACGCGACCGCGACGGCGACTTGTGCTACGACCAGGTGGCGGTGAATCTGCGGCTGGACGGTGTCAGCCAGAAGCGTTGCACGCTGTACGTTCTGGCGAACCCGGGGCAGATGACGGCCGACGCCTTCGATGTGTCGGTCCTGAACGAAGATGGCCACGTCGTTGAGGTATTCTCCAGCGGCGTCAAGACGCCAGTCATCCGTCCGGCGCAGCCGCCGGTCGTGCTTCCCGATGACGAGTGCCTGATCCTGTCGGTGTCGTCCACGTCGATCGGCAAAGTGCTGGCGCTCCAGGACGAGAGGTTCCGCGACCAGTTCGTTCGGCCGTGCTCGATTGCGCCGCTCAGTCCCGCCGACCTGCCGAGGCTGTGGTGCGGGTTGGAAATGGTCGATTGCATCGTCTGGGACGACGCCGATACGACCGAGGTAACGCCGGAGCAGCTCGAAGCGGTCATCGAGTGGACGCGGCAAGGCGGCACGCTGCTGGTGGCCGCGTCACGCACGGCGGCGGCGGTTCGACAGTCGCCCCTGCACGCGTTGCTGCCGGTCGAAATCGGGACCGAGAAGGACGCGGTCGACGACATGCCAGCCATCCGGCGGACGCTGCTGGGCGAAAGCGAGCAAACATCGTGGCCAACGTCCGTAGATGTGGTGCGGTGCGCGCCGAAGCGGGGAGCTGGGTTGATTCCGGCCGGTGCGCCGCCGGACGAGCCGGCGTTGTACAGCGCCCGCCTGGGGCGCGGTACGATTGTGTTCGCCCCGTTCACGCTGCGCTCGCTGTTTGTCCATACCGACGACGAAGGGGCCGGACGCTTGCTGGAGCGAGTGCTAGGCCTGCGGCGTGATCGGGAGGCCTCGGTCCGCAACTACCTGTTCACGACGCGGCACAATCTTTTCCAGGATTTCGAGAAGACCATAGGGTTCGCGGACCTCAGTGCCTGGTATCTGCTGTTGGCGCTGGGGTTTGCCGGCGCGTACGTCCTCGGCACGACGTGGGGCATTTGGAGTTTATTCCTTCGGCGGCGCGAGTTGACCAAGCACAGTTGGACGGCGTTTGCGGCGACGGCGCTGCTCGGCAGCGTCGCGAGCATCACGGGCGTGCAGTTCGTCCGCGGCATTCGGCCGACGGACCTGCGGCAGCTTACGATTGTCGACATCCGGCCGGGCGACGTGCGGGCCTACGCAACCTCCTATTTCGGGCTCAAGACCAACATCGACAGCGAGCTCGACCTGTGGCTGCCATCGGATCACTTGGCCGGCAAGAAGCCATCGCCAACGACATGCAGCTTGCGGCCCATGCCGGTCGGTGCGGACGTGACGCAGCTTGCCGGCAGCTACGCCGACCCGCGGCGCTACCGGGTCGAGCCGGCCAACGCCGTCATCCAGAATGTCCCCTTCCGGGCCACGCTCAAGCAGCTCGAGGGCCGTTGGGATGGTGTGCTGCGCGGCCGCGTCGACGCCTCGATTCGGCTGGTCGATGGGTCGGACGACCATCGCGACGACATTCGGCTGAGCGACGATAGCTGGATCACGAACGAGCTGGGTGTGCCGCTGACGAACTGCTTTCTGCTGCAACCCATCCCGCATCGCATCGGCATCGCGAACGAGCGGCACGATGAGGACATCTACGCGTTGCACATCCGCGAGCTGCCCAGCGGCGAGAAGGTCACGCTGGCCCCGCGCATCTACCAGGATCAGACCACCGGCGCGCCGCTGCCGTTTGCCGAGTGGAGCGCCACACGCACGCTCAAGGCCGCCCAGAGCGGCTGGACGCGGTCGTACCGCAGCACACTCAGCCAGGTGACCGATCGCAAGGCCCCCAAGTTCAACCTGAGCCAGTATCAGGATGCGGTGCTGCTCTTGAGCACGCTGACCGACTACAATCCGCCGGCCGCGTCGACCAGCGCGATGATGATCGGCGAATGGATCCCGTCGCTGGCCCGCGCCCGTCAGCTCGACCTGAGTGGCTGTGTAGACGAGCGGCATTGCGTGTTGATCGGCTTTGCCCAGAACGACCCCGGGCCGGTGCGGCTGTGCTACCGCGGCGGTGGCAGCAGCGATGAGGACGAGTTCGACCCGATCGAACCGCGCCAGGCGTGGACCGTATATCGAATCGTGATCCCAATCGAGTCGTCGCCGTAGAGAGTCTAATGAGCAGACCGATCATGGACGCAGAGGCGCAGAGGGCGCAGAGGACAAGAATTCTTGGCAACACGCCTCGTCCACTCTGCACCCTCAGCGCCTCTGCGTCCATTCTGCTGAACCCTGAACCCTGAACGCTGAACACTCGCATGGCGGTCATCGTACAAACGATCAACCTGACGAAGCGCTACGGCAAGCTCGTGGCGCTGAACAACCTGCACCTCAATATCGAGGAGGGCGAGTGCTTCGGCTACATCGGCCCGAACGGGGCGGGTAAGACCACCACCATCAAGATCCTGGCGACGCTGCTGCAGCCGACCTGGGGCGAGGCCCGCATCTGCGGCCATGTCATCGGCTACGAGTCGCGAAAAATCCGCCCACTGATCGGCTACGTGCCCGATTTTTTCGGGGCCTACGAAGACGTGGCCGTGCAGGAGTACCTGGAGTTCTTCGCCAGCGCCTACAACATCACCGGCAAGGAGCGCACCCGTATCGTGGGCGACGTGCTCGAGCTGACCGACCTCACGTACAAGAAGGACGCCCTGGTCGACTCGCTGTCGCGCGGCATGCAGCAGCGGCTGAGCGTGGCCCGTGTCCTGCTGCACGATCCCAAGGTGCTGCTGATGGACGAGCCGGCCAGCGGCCTTGACCCGCGGGCCCGGATCGAGATGCGCGAGCTGCTCAAGGAGCTGCGCCGCATGGGCAAGACCATCATCATCAGCTCGCACATCCTGCCCGAGCTGGCCGAGCTGTGTACCACCGTCGGCATTCTGGAGCGCGGTGAGCTGCTCTTTCACGGCCCCATTACCGAGATCGTCCGCCGCACGAAGACCGGCACCAAGGTGCACGTGCGCGTCACCGAGCAGCAGGACCTGGCCGCCCTGCTGCTGCAGCGCACGCGCGGCATCAAGAGTGTCGAGCAGAACGACGGCGCCCTGATCCTCGAACTCGAAGCCGGCAGCCACGACTTCTCGCACATCGCCCGCGCCCTGCTCGACAACAACTTCAAGCTCCGCGAGCTGAAGGAAGAAGAGGTGAACCTGGAGACGGCGTTCATGCGGATCACCAAGGGAGTCGTGCAGTGAAGTCCTGAGTCCTGAGTCCTGAGTCCTGAGTCCTGAGTCCTGAGTCCTGAGTCCTGAGTCCTGAGTCCTGAGTCCTGAGTCCTGAGTCCTGAGTCCTGAGTCCTGAGTCCTGAGTTGTCCGGGCTTCGCCCGGTTGCAGGTTGGCGGTTTGGCGCAAGAGACGAATAACTCTTGATTGGGGATTATTGCAAGGAGATGATCGCAGATGGACCCGCAGATTCGCAGGTTCGAAGACTTGATCGCGTGGCAGAAGGCTCGGGTGCTTACCACCTACGGCCTAACGCGCCAAGGCGCGTTTGAAAGGGATTTCGGGCTGAAAGGCCAGATTCAGAGAGCCTCCGTGTCGATCATGTCGAACATTGCCGAGGGTTTCGAACGCGGCGGCCTGAATGAGTTTCACCAATACCTCTCAACTGCCAAGTCATCCTGCGCGGAAGTTCGATCGCAGCTTTACGTCGCGCTGGACGTCGGGTACGTGGACCAGAACCGCTTTCAGGTCATATTCGGACTGGCAGAGGAGGTCGCGCGAATCATCGGCGGCCTTCGGGCCTCGGTCGAAAGAGAGCGGGACCGAAAACACACATGACCATGCTACAAGTGGCGGAAACTCAGGACTCAGGACTCAGGACTCAGGACTTGTAGTGAACCAGGCGTTGTACAAGCTTTGGCTGTGGTTCTGGCACCTGTTGCCGGCCAATCCGATCCTCGTGCGCGTCGTGCACGGTGGCAGCCGGCGCCAGCGGCACATGCTGCTGCGGCTGGGGTACCTGGCCATCCTGTTCTTTGTTGTCACGATCTCGCTGTTCAACTCGTCGGGAGGCGACACGCTGGCCGATCTGGCCAAGGGGGCGTCGCGCACATTCGAGATGGCGTCGATCACACAGCTTGCCCTGATGTGCTTCCTGGCCCCTGTGTTTACGGCCAGCGCCATCACCCAAGAGAAGGATTCCCGCACTTATAACATCCTGCTGACGACGCCGCTGTCGAACGCGCAGATCGTGCTCGGATCGCTGATGAGCCGGCTGTTCTTCGTCATCATGCTGCTGGTCGCCGGGCTGCCGATCTTCTTTACCACCATGATTTACGGCGGAGTGACCAGCCGGCAGATCATCGAGAGCCTGGCCATCGCCGGCAGCACGGCTTTCCTGACCGGCTCGCTGGCCATCAGCGTCAGCATGATCAAGGTCGGCACGCGCCGCACGATCTTCTCGTTCTATCTCATGATCGCGATCTATCTGCTCAGCGTGTATGCGCTGGGCCGCTGGGACCGCACCTGGGTGGAAGAAGCGCCGGTCAACGTCGACGGGCGCAGGCTGAGCTGGCTGGCCCCCTACCACCCGTTCCTGTGCCTGGAAGTTGCCCTCAACAAGATCAACGCGCCCGACATCGGCCTGGTGAAGCACTACGGGCCGCTGGATCAGTATCTGCTGTCGAACCCGAGCGGGTCATATGTGTCGTTGACGCTGGTCGTCTCGCTGGTGCTGATCGTGGTGAGCATGTTCTTCGTGCGCAGCTCGGACAAGGAGGGCGAGATCGGCATCGGCGGGCGGCTCAAGGCGCTCATCACGCGGCAGGAGGCCGGCGAAAGGCGGCGGCGGCTGCGGCACGTGTGGGCCAACCCGGTCGCCTGGCGCGAGGCGGCCACGCGGGCCTCGGCCGTCAGCCGCGGCTTGACGCGCACGCTGATCATCGGCGGCGGCGCGGTCGCAGCCATCTGGCTGCTGATCGCGTATCTGACGTACGCGCCGGGCGGCGCGTTCGACCTGGCCACCACGCGCCAGTGGCTGGCCGTGATCATCGCGATCGAGTTCGGACTGGTGCTGCTGATCGCCACGCAGACGGCCGCCACCGCCATCACCAAGGAGCGCGAGTCCAACACGATGGACCTGCTGACGACGACGCCGCTGACCAGCGGCTACATCATGTGGGGCAAGCTGCGCGGGCTGGTCAGCTTCGTCGTGCCGCTGATCGCCGTGCCGACGGCCAGCCTGCTGCTGTTCGGCGTGGCCGACCTGATCCGCCGCGAGTCGCCTGCGGCCGTGGCCATAGAGACCGGTGTGGAGTTGGCCGCGCTGATGCTGATGTTCACCGCCGTCGCGTGCGTGATCGGCCTGCAGTTCTCGCTCAAGCAAAAAAAGACGGTTCGGGCCGTCATGAGCAGCGTCGGAGTCCTCGTCATTGGGCTGCTGATGGCGACGGCCATCTGCGGCGCGATCGCAGGCTCGGCCGGCTGGTTTGGTTCGGTGGTCGCCCCGGCCACACCCTTTACCGCCATCTGGTTTATCGTCGACCCGGCCCGTTTGTTCGGTGGCGACGCAAAAGAGCTTACCTCCGAAACGATGGCCGCCATCCGGCTCGGCACGCTGGTCGGCACTGGCGGCGTGCTGCTGATCTATTACGCCATCGTCACCGCCGTCTACAAGGGCATGGTCAAGAGCTTCGACATGACCATCCGCAAGCAGTCGGCCCAGTAAGAAGGGTTCAGGGTTCAGGCTCGGCGCCCGCCGGACCGCGGCCATCTGGGCCCGATTGGACCGCGGCCATCTTGGCCGCTCTGGGGCCGCGGCCATCTTGGCCGCCCCTGGGACCGCGGCCATCCTGGCCGCCCCTGGGACCGCGGCCATCTTGGCCGCTCTGGGGCCGCGGCCATCCTGGCCGCACGAATCACGATCATCCACCTCAAAATCACCGCTCAGGGCGAGGTGCATGACCAATCTTGCAAGGTCTGCACAGCGTGGCACGCGCATCTTGCCCGTGATTCGTCCCATGAATTTCCAGGCCGTGGCAAAAAAAGCTCGACGACAACTGCAGAGGCTAGAAGCCCCTGCGACGATTCATGGGCTGGAAGCCCGTGCCACGCGTGCCACGTCGTGCCACGCGGTCGTGCACCCGTCGCGTGTGTCCCGACTTGCAGCCGTGCGACCGACGCTTCTGCCCGCGCCGCTCTGGCAGGCTGGTCGGCGATTCGCTATCCTGAACACGAACCAGCGCACCTGTGCCCCACAGGCATCGCGCGGGTCTCGATCTCGACACCATCGCCGGATCGACCGGCAAAGGAGCGGCAGCCTTGACCACCGACGCTCGCGGCGAACTGCTCGGACACCCCAAGGGCCTGTTCATCCTCTTCTTCGCCGAAATGTGGGAGCGCTTCAGCTTCTACGGGATGAAGGCGCTGCTCATCTTGTACATGGTCAACTACCTGTTCTGGAAGCAGAGCGAGGCGTCCGAAGTGTTCGCCTGGTACGCCGGCCTGGTCTACGCCACACCGATCCTGGGCGGGATCGCGGCTGACAAGTGGCTGGGGGCGCGCTGGTCGGTGGTGATCGGGGGCGTGATCATCGCCATCGGACACTTCCTGCTGGCCTTTGAGCCGATGCCGTTCTTCTATTCCGGGCTGGGCTGCCTGATCATCGGCACCGGCTTCCTCAAGCCCAACATCTCCACGCAGGTCGGGGCGTTGTATCGGGCCAACGACACACGCCGCGACTCGGCGTTCACGCTGTTTTACATGGGGATCAACACGGGCGCGTTCTTCGGGCCGATCATCTGCGGCTGGCTGCAGCTCTACTACAGCTATCACCACGGCTTCGCCGCGGCCGGCGTGGGCATGGTGCTCGGATTGATCGTCTACATCGCCGGGATGAAGACGGTGGTGGAGCGCGAGCGGCTGATCGCGGCTGAGGACGCGGCCGCCGGCGACGCCCGGCCCGACGAGCCGGGCGCGTTTGTGACGACTGGGCCGTCGCCGGGCATATCGAAGGTCTACCGAGATCGGGCCATTGCCCTGGTGGTGATCTGCATCTTTGCCATCCTGTTCTGGGTCGGCTTCGAGCAGGCGGCCAACGTGATGAACCTGTGGGCCGATCAGCACACCAACCTGCACGTTTTCCAGGGCACGCCACCGCCGGTTCAGCTTCCCGGCGAGGCGCCCAGCGATGCCGGCGCCGAGCCTTGGCGCATGAGCGCGGCGCAGACGCAGTCGATCAACCCCATGTTCGTCATCTCTATGGCCGCGCTCTTCTCCTGGCTATGGATCTTCCTGGATCGCCGCGGCAAGCAGCCATCGACGCCGATGAAGATGGGCATCGCCATGGTGTTCCTGGCGGGCGCATTTGGCGTGATGCTCATGGCGGTCAACGCCGAGAGCCGCGCGACGAGCGCTCCGCTGGCCGCCGTGCCAACCGGACTGAGTGTCGATGAGCAGGGCGAGGTCTACAGCGAGGAGCCGGTCGATGACAAGACCGTGCGAACCGACTACGGCGCCACGCGGCTGACCTGGGAGAACGGCAGGCTGCAGATGAAGGGCGTGCTGCCGGACCTCGACTGGATGCGGGCCTTGGCCGCGTCGGCCCATCCGTCGTATCACGCGGTGATCGGCGAGCTGCGCGCTTCCGCCGCAACCAAGGAGGAAGCGGCCAAGATCGCCAAGTCGGGCGAAGTCGTCGAAACGCAGGTGAGCATACCGCCCGAGGCCGGTGAGATCATGCCGATCGCCGGTTGGCCGACGACCAGCAAGGGCGAGGCAAGAGTCGAGTGGGACGCGTCGGCCCGCGTGCTCAAACTGAAGGGAACGCTATCCGACCGCGACGAGGCCCAACTGCTGGCGGCCGGGGCCGATCGGAAGTTCCGCGACGCGCTGACCGCCATCTACAAGCAGAGCTCGACCAACCGGGTCTCGATCGGCTGGCTGCTGCTGTTTTATCTGGTGCTGACGATTGGTGAGCTGTGCCTGTCGCCGGTCGGCCTGTCGCTGGTGACCAAGGCCGCCCCACCCAAGTACGTCGGCCTGTTCATGGGCCTGTGGTTCTTCTGTACCGGCTTCATCGCCAACTTCGCCGCCCACAAGATTGGCGGCTACTGGGGTACCATGACGCCCGACGTCTATTTCATGATCTTCGGCGGCGTCGGCGTCGGCGCGGCCGTGCTCATGCTGCTGATGCTCAAGGCGCTCAAGCCGATGCTGCACGGGGTTCACTGAAACGATCCGCGCGATCGGTATTGAGGACCTGCGGCTGCGCAGACGTGCGAGACTTGGAACGAGTTTCCGCGAGAGGACTCCAGGAGCGTTCAGATGAGTAACTTCGTTGAGGACGAGAAATCCACGTCGCTCGAAGACGTCAAACAGCTCGGCCTAGTCGCCGGCATCGCCAGCCTCGGTTACGTGTTCTGGGTTGTCGGCGTCATGGAGATGATCGAGCGGCTGGCCTTCTACGGAGTGAAGGCCGTGGCCACGCTCTACGCCAAGGATCCGGTCTCGAGCGGCGGACTGGGCGTGGACATGAACACGTTCGGCAACCTGTTGCTCACCTGGGCGTTCGTGCAGTGCATGGTACCCATCTTCACCGGGGGGCTGTCGGACCGCTACGGTTACAAGCTGACGATTTTTGCTTCGACGGTCGTGAAGATTCTCGGTTATTTGCTGATGGCGTGGTTCCCGCATTACTGGGGCTTCTTCGCGGGCGCGATGGTGCTCGCCACCGGGACGGCCATCTTCAAACCTGGCATCCAAGCCACGCTGATCAAGTCCACGACCCGCCGGAACAGCTCGCTCGCCTGGGGTATTTTCTACCAGACGGTCAACATCGGCGGCTTCCTGGGGCCGCTCGTGGCCGGCTACATGCGAAAAATGGAGTGGACTTACGTCTTCTATGCCTGCGCGGCGATCATCAGCCTCAACTTCCTAATGCTGCTCACCTATCGCGAGGTCGGCAAGGAAGAGCGCCTGGAGCGTGCCCGCGCAGCCAAGGAAGGACATGTTGAGCGTCGCAGCTTGCTGATCGAGTCGCTGCGCGAGCTGGCCAAGCCGCACGTGTGGGTCTATCTGGGCATCTTTTCTGGCTTCTGGTTCATGTTTAATGCCCTGTTTGACGTACTACCCGCGCACATCGATGACTGGGTCAACACGTCGGACATCATCAACACGCTTTTTGCCGGTGGCAGGTCTGAGAACCCGGTCGTCAACTTCGTCGTCATTACGAACGAACAAGGCACGGCTATCCAACCCGAAGGCATGCTCAACCTGAATGCCGGGCTCATCATGATCACCTGCTTCCTGTTCGCGGCGCTGAGTGGCAAGATGCGGGCGACGACCAGCATGGTTCTTGGCACGCTGCTATCGTCGATTGCCCTGTTTGCCTGTGGCTATTCGATGTTCGGTTGGATCTGCCTGGGCGCCATCGCCATCTTCAGCGTGGGCGAGATGCTGTCCAGCCCGAAATTCAGCGAATTCATCGGCAACGTCGCCCCGCATGACAAGAAGGCCATGTACATCGGCTTCTCGCAGATTCCGCTGGCGATCGGATGGTCGCTTGAAGGCAAGCTTGGTCCGGCACTGTACGAGCACTACGCCTCGAAGGACCGCTTTTCGCGCGAGCTGTTGTTGGATCGTATTCGCTCGGGCGAGGTCGGCACACCGAGCGGCGAGACGCTGACGGCCCTGGCCGAGTCGATCAAGTCGACGCCCGAGGCGGTGGCCGCCACGCTTCAATCCGACGCCGCCAAGCTGGTGGCCGACCTGCCACAGGGCGAGGCCTTCGCTTGGCTGGTCAAGCTCACCGGCGGCGACCCGCGCACGCTGACACAGATCATGTACGACTCGCACAATGTCGGAATGGTCTGGTACATCATGGGTGGCGTTGGCCTGGCGACGGCCGTTGGCATCTGGCTCTACGGCCGCTGGATTCGCACGCTGAAGACGAACTGAATGAGCAGATGAGCCGCAATGGGCACCCGATGCGGTCAGCGCGTAAAGCGTTCGCGGGCGGATGCCCGCGGCGGTGCCATTGCGACTCGCCCGTAGGGCGCACGATCGTAGCCGGGGGCCTTCAGCCCCCGGTCGGGCGAGCCCCGGTTTTCCCGCCCGTCGGGCGGACGAACCTGTGAAGGCGCTTTGAGCCTTCGTCCGCCCCAACGGGCGGAAAAACAAACGGTGGGCGGGTTCCGTCACCAGGGACTCAAAGTCCCTGGCGATCCCGGCGCGCTGGGATGCGCCCTACGGGCGAAGGGCCGACGTGCGCGCGTGAATGTGTTCGAGACCTGTCTGGTCGAGAGCTGGTCGCTCAACTGGAGCGCGTGCTGCCATTGGGCGACGACTACCGGGTGTTCTGGTACTAGGAGCGGTTCCTATGATGACTCGCGAACAGGCGTTGCAGAGCTTGCGTCAAGATGGCCCTGACCGCGACCTGCTCGAGGCGATTGGCGTGCTGGCGACCGACCGCGCGACCCGTGTGTCCGATCTGATGCTCGGTCTCGATCATCGCGGGATCGTGGCCGAGCAGGCTGCCCTGGCGCTGTATAAGCGAACGGGGCGCCCATTCCCGCCTGACCGCCGCAACTGCGCCACGACGCGCGACGATTGGACCGAGTGGTTGAGCACGGTCGGCGCGCGCCGCAACCGAGACCAACACAACGGCCACAACGTGTTCTTGAGTGCCGCCGTTGACCAGGCCAAGCAAGGCCTCACCGAAGGCGGCATTCCCATCGGGTCGGTCCTGGTCATCGATGGGCAGATCGTGGGCTGCGGGCACAATCGCCGCGTTCAGAAAGGCAGCGCTATCCTGCATGCCGAGATGGACTGCCTGGAGAACGCCGGCCGCCTCAAGGCCCGTGACTATGCCCGGGCCACGCTCTATTCAACGCTGTCGCCCTGCGACATGTGCAGCGGCACGGCTTTGCTCTACAAGATCCCGCGCATCGTCATCGGCGAGAACCAGACGTTCCGCGGGCCCGAAGACTACGTCCGCTCGCGCGGCGTCGAGCTGACCATCGTGAACGACGCCGAGTGCATCCGCCTGATGCGCGAGTTCATCGCCGCCCGGCCGGAGCTGTGGAACGAGGACATTGGCGAGTAGCGGTGCCCGGTCGTCCATCGGCGGAACTGACACGATGCGCCGCAGCGGCCGCAGGCGCGTAGCGCAGGCCTCTGGCCTGCACGTACCGCAGGCGTCTCGCCTGCGAGTCGCAGTGAGCAGCCGAGGAACAAACGCGAGTGCCTGGTGCCTAAAATCGCCAGAGCCGAAGTTCAGCGCTCAAGGTCACGGCGTGCGGGCCAGGGCGTTTGCGCTCCGAAAGAACCGCGACTCGTCGCCCTGCCACCACAGGTGCCAACGGTGCGCGTCTTCGCAGCAGGTCAGGCACGCTTCGTCGCGCGGACCGGGTAGCGGGCGAAGGGCCTCGCTGGCCAGCCGACAGACCTCCTGGTCGGCATCGCTCAGCAGCTCGATGACCTCGGCCGTGGCCGCCCACGGCTCGGCCTTCGCGATGTCGGCCAGAATGCTCATCGCCCGCAGCCGCTGCTCGCGCTCTGACGGCGCGCAGGCCTTATGAATGTAGTCTTTCAGCGGCTTAACGCAGTGAGCGCCCAGGGCACGCAACTCTTCCTCGTAGTCGTATCCCATCCACGGCTGGGCGATGCGCTCCATCAGGACGTCGACGCGGGCGGCCACCTCAGGATTATCACGGCCCTTGAGCACCAGGATGTCGTTCAGCCAGCGCGTCGCTCCGGTCAAGTCGTCGACCGTGATCTTCTCAGCAAGCTGCCCTCCGAACACTCTGAGCCGTTCACCCGCGTGAATGATCTGCTCGGCGCCGTCGCCGCGGGCAATGGCCACACCCGACGCCACTGTAACCGTGGTGTGGTTCGACTCGCTGCGAACGTCCAGCTCGGCCCCGGCGGCGGTGACGTTTGCACTGGGTGCATCAAGCTGCATCGCGTGCACAGAACTCAGCACTCTCGTCCAGACCTGACCGCGAGCTAACTCGAGCTCATGACTTCCGCGCAACAGCAGTTCGCTGTCGGTATTCAGGCGAATGCTCGAGCCGTCCGTCGTGACCAGCTCGCACAGCACGCGGGGCGGCGTCCGCAGGCGGCTTCCGGCCGCGACCGGCGTCCCGGCGGTGAGCACGTGCCACGTATCGCTGCCGGGCGGCATGACTTCGGCCGCCCCGGTCGAGAGCGTCAACCGGGCCGCCGGCGGATCCGGAATCGCAGGCGCTTCGCGCGGGGCACGATACATCAACACCGCGGCGGCAAAGCCGGCGGCCGCCGACGTCAGCATCCCAACCCAACGCAGCGCGGTGCGCCGTTGTTTGTGCCGCGCCAGATCGAGCAGGACACGCCCGCCTACCGCCACCGCAGCAAACCGCCGCGCCGCAAACGCCCGGCGAAGCTCGGCGTCCTGGTGCCGCAGGTCATCCGTGAGCAGCCGGCAGGACTCGCACTCCGACAGATGGGCATCGAGCACGAGCTCGTCGTCCGAGCCGATCTGACCATCCAGTCGGGCCGAAACCAGTCTGGCAGCTCGTTCGCAATCCATCATTCGTCTCCGTAGCACAGGCTTCCCAGCGACTGGCTCGGGCTTCCCAGCGCGTGGCACGGGCTTCCTAGCCCGTGATCGTCGCATGGGCTTCCAGCCCATGCTCGTCTAAGGGCGCCCAGCCCTCGGCGCCGGCCATGGCCTGGAAGGCCATGGGACGCTTCATGGGCTGGAAGCCCATGCCACGGGCTACACGGCTCGTGCAGCCCCGCCCAGCCGTTCGCGCAGCATGGCGCGGGCCTTCGTCAGGCGGGCATTTACCGTCGCAGCCGACACGCCCAGCCAATCGGCCAAGTCTTGATAGGTCGCGTCGTTGTAGTAGTACAACATCAGGACCTCGCGATACTCATTCGGCAGCCGCTCGACCTCGGCCATGAGCCGTTCGCGCTGCGTGCGGGCGTCCAGCTCGTTCTCAACCGGCGTCGTCTGCTCATCGACAAAGCCTTCGGCCTCTCGGCCCGCCGACAGCCCGCTGAACGTCACCTGCGTGCGGGCCTTGGACTTCAGCCAGTCCAGGCACGACCGCAGCGCGATGCCGTGCAGCCACGTGCCGAACCGATCCGGGTCGGCCAGCGTGCCGATGGCCCGGAAGCCGCGCAACAGGGCCTCCTGGGCCAGGTCCTCGGCCGCATCCGGCGAGCGCACCCGCGCGTGACAGAACGCCGTCACCCGGCCCGCCCAGCGGTGCACAAGCTGCGCGTATGCGTCCGTGTGGCCGGCCGCCGCCATGCGGACCAGATCCCCGTCCGACGTCCCGGCTGTCACCGCACTGCCTCGTGCCGCATGGCTGTCGGTTCTCATACAGTTGGTAGACGAGCGGCCGGGTTCCAATACCGGCCGTCGATGGCATTGTAGCGCCGACGAGGCGGTGATGTGAATTGCGGGTTGCGGACCTGCCCATGACGCCACCACTCGGCGTCAACGGTTGCGAATCGCGGATTGAACGGCGGCGGCGATCCCGGTTGCTTTCTGACTGCAATTATTCGTCGGCTGCGCGTGTCGGTGGCGAACCGGCGCTATTGCGGATAATATGTAACCTGCGAGGTGCGGGATGCGAAAGTCATCGCCACGGATGGCTATGCGACGAACCGAACTGAACTGCGTAGGGCGGCAATCCGCGATCCGCAATCCGCAATCCGCAATTTCCGCCGTGCCGATCGCATCGTTTGGCCCCCGTCCGCTTGCGGCGTGGCCATATTGTCGACTCACTGGCACGAGCGCTTGGCCCATGGTTGCCGCCGCTTTGGCTATCGCCGGCTGCGGTCCCGCTGGGACACCGCTCTCAAGCGCCGACGCGTTGACGTATCGCCAACGTGGCTTCGAATGCGTCAAGCGCGGCATCCAGTACCCCTACCTGCCGTCCGTGCGAGCACAGGCGGTCGAGGCGATGCAGCGCGCCGCGCCAGCCGATGGAATGCCGTGGATTCGCACGGCCCTGGCCGACGAGCATCCAGCGGTGCGGTTCGCGGCCTGTGTCGCGGCCGGCACGCTTAAGGACACGCTCGCCAGGGAGGGCGTCACGCGCTGCCTGGGCGACGACAATCGCAGCGTGCGGGTGGGCGCCCTGTACGCGCTGCACCGACTCGGTGACACCCGTCGATCGGGCGAGCTGCCCGACTACCTGCTCAATCACTCGGACGCAGCCGTTCGCCGCAACGCAGCCTTGGTGCTCGGCCGGATGGGCGAGACCGGCGCCATCGCGCTGTTGGCACGGGCCATGCGTGACGCAGACGAAGGCGTGCAACTTCAGGCGCTGGAATCCATGGCGCTGCTGGGCGGGCGCGAAGCGCGGCAACAGCTCGCCTTGTATGCCAGCTCCAGCGCCGGCGACAAGGAAGTGTTCGCGCTGCGGGCCTTGGCCGAGACGCGCGACGAGCGTTTCAAGGACACATACCGCTACAAGCTCTCGCAAGCCGCGTTCCTGGAGACCAAGCTGGCCGCGGCGATCGGACTGGGCCTTCTGGGTCAGCGAGATGGCTACAACCTGGCCATGAGCGCGCTCGAGTTCAACAGCCCCAAGACCGATGCGTCCGACGACCCGCCCGAGAACCAGGTCCGCCGCGTGCGGCAGCTCGCCACGTTCGCGCTTGGGGCGATTGGTGACGCCGGCGCGCTGCCAGCGCTCGATCGGCTGATCCAGACCTATGACGATCCCAGCGTCCAACTCGCGGCCGGCAAGGCCATGCTCGAAATCGTCGTCAAGCGCACTGGCGGGTGGCGCGCGGTCGCTACGTCCGACGCGCCGCGGCGCTGAGAGCATTGGCCATGCGCTGGCTCCTGCTCACCGGTCTGGGGATCCTGACACTGGTTGTTCAGGTTACGCTCGCGCCGCGCGTGGCCCTATGGGGCGCGCGCCCTGACTGGATGCTGGCGCTGGTCGTATTCGTCGGGCTGCGGGTCAAGGGTCCGCACGCGATCATCGCCGGCTGGTGCCTGGGACTGGGGACCGACGTGCTCAGCATCGAGCGGCTCGGGCTGATGTCGCTTTGCTACGGCCTGACCGCCGCCATCGTGCAGCGCTTCCGCGAGTGGGTGTTCACCTGGCACCCGCTCACGCATTTCGCGCTGACCACCGGCGCGGGGCTGTTCGTCCAGACACTGACGCTGATCTACCGCTGGAGCGTCCACGATTGGGCCGCGGTCACCAGCACGGGCGAGATCAGCCGTGCGTTTGTAACCGCCGTCTGGTCAGGCATCTGGGCCGTGCCGATCCAATGGCTGTTGCTGAAGCTGCCCTACTTCGGCCGGCGCAGACAGCGAAAGTCTTATGCGCCACGCTGGCGGGCAAGGTGGTGACGGACGCCGAGCCGCCCGGCGCTACGGCTCATCAGTCAGGAAAAGCAGTTCGCTCGGGTGATCGATGATCCGCGAGACGCCCGCGGCCGTCAGTTCCTCGCGTTCGCGGAATCCCCAGGACACGCCGATGGGTGTCATGCCGGCGCCGAGCGCCGTGCGAACGTCGACGGCCGAATCGCCCACGAACAACACGTCGCGGCAGTCCCGCTCCAGCCGCTGCGCCAGTGCGACGGCCGCGGCCGGATCGGGCTTGCGCGGGCCGCCATCGCGGAAGCCGTCCATCGCAACGAACTTCCAGCGGGCCAGCAGCACGCGGCACATGTCGGTCGTGAAGTCATGCGGCTTGTTCGATAGCACGGCCAGCGGACAGCCGCGCTGTGTCAGGGCATCGAGCGCTTCGGGCATACCGTCGTAGAGTGTCGTCTGGTCCAGCGCATGTACGCGGTAGTGCGACCGGTAGATCGGCAGCAGGCGCTGGATCAGGTCCGGGTCGCTGCTCTGCGCGGCGCGTGCCAGCAGCACGGGAAGCCCCTCGCCAATCATCGTCCGCACGCGCTCGCGCGGCACCGCCGGCAACGCCACACGAGCCAGTGCATGGTTCAGCGAGGCCGCGATGTCGTCCAGCGTGTCGGCCAACGTGCCGTCGAGATCGAATATGAATCCGGGGGAGCGACGCGAGTCCTGAGTCCTGAGTCCTGAGTGCTGAGTCTCACGCCCGCCGTTCATCCGCACATCTTAGTCTCAGCCGCCGATCTGGAACATTGCCCGCCGCTCGGTGGTGATGCCCTGGTCCAGGTGGTGCCCGGTGGGCTTGAGCTCGACCGCGCGAATCAAGATGTCGCGAACTTCATCCGCGCCCCCGCCGCCCCGCAGCACGCTCTTGACGTCCAGCTCATCGTCATTGAGCAGGCAGAGATGAAACTTGCCGTCGCAGGTCAGCCTCATGCGGTTGCAGGTGCCGCAGTATGGCTCGCTGACCGGCGAAATGAACCCGACCACGCCGCGTGCGTCCGGCAGCCGGTAGTTTCGGGCCTCGTCGCCGGCCTGCGAGGCGGGCAGGTGCTCGAGTCGGCCCAACTCGCGCTCGATCCGTTCGCGCGTTTCGGCCGAGGGTACATATTGGGCCAGCGACAGCCGGGCACACTCGCCGCCGCCCAGCGGCATCAACTCGATAAAGCGCACGTGCCACTCGCGTTCGAGCGTCAGCCTTGCGAGATCGACGACGTCCAGGTCGTTGTGGTCGCGCACCACGACGGCATTCAGCTTGATGGGCCGCAAGCCGGCCCGCTCGGCCGCCTCGATGCCGCGCCAGGCCTGCTCGACCGACCCGAAACGCATCACGCGCTTCATGTGGTCCGCGTGCAGCGTGTCGACGTGCACGTTGATGCGGTTCAGACCGGCCGCGACCAGGTCGTCGGCCAGTTCAGGCAGCAGCATTGCGTTGGTGGTCATGCCCAGGTCGCGAATGCCCTCGACCGAGGCGATGCGGCGAACGATCTCGACCAGGTCCGCTCGCAGCGTCGGCTCGCCGCCGGTGAGCCGAATCTTGCGAAACCCGACCGAAGCCGCGGCGTGCACCACCGTCTCGATCTCGTCTGCCGTCAGCAGCTCGCTCGACGGCGCAAATCGCAACCCGCGCAGCGGCATGCAGTACACGCAGCGGAGATTGCAGTGATCCGTCAGCGAGATCCGCAGGTAGTTAATCTGTCGCTGAAATCGATCGTGAAGCATCGCCGTTGTACCGGTGTACCGCAGGTCTCCAGACCTGCGTCTGACACCCATGCGTGTACCGCCGGTCTCCGCACCCGCGCATGGCACCGCACGGCGATGCACCACGCTGGTCTGGAGACCTGCGGTACGATGGTCGCCCGGCCGCAGGTCCAAGCCGAAGCGAGGCGCGGCATGCACGCCTGCCGTTCGAGACATCGTATCCCAGGGCCGCTGGCAAGTCCTGTCGGCAGCCACTATGGTGAATCGCTGCGAATGGGTGTGCGTGGCAAGAAAACCGGACTGTGGCTGGTGGGGGCCGGCGGGGGGATCGGCAGCACGGTAGCCATTGGACTGGCGGCGCTGCGGAAGGGCTTGGCCAGCCCGGGCGCGCTCGTCACGGCGCTACCGGAATTTGCGGAGCTGGGTCTCGTCCGCCCGGCGGACATCGTGCTCGGCGGCCACGAAATTCGCGGCCAGACCCTGCTCGACAGCGTGCAGGAGAGCCATGCACTGGCCGAGCTGTTCGACGAGCGGCTGATCGCGGCGTGCACATCCGGGCTGCGAGCGATGCAGCGGAACATCCGGCCCGGCTGCATGCTCGGCACGAATCAGACCATCCGGGCCATGGCCACCGACGGCTCGTTCGAGACACCGTCGGATCGTTCGCCGGCCGCGGCCATCGAACGCCTGGCACACGACCTGACCGCGTTTCGGCGCCAGCACAAGCTGGCCGACGTCGTCGTGGTCAACGTGGCCTCGTCAGAGCCTCCCGCGCAGCGCTCGGCGACGCACGATTCGTATCGCAAGCTGGCCCGCTCGCTCTCGAACGGCACCGGCCGCTCGCTGCCGGCCAGCTCGATCTATGCGCTGGCGGCGCTCGAGGCCGGCTGCACCTACATCAACTTCACGCCGTCGGTCGGCATCGCGCTGCCGGCGCTGGTGGAGCGGGCCGAGCAAGTCGGAGCGCTGTACATGGGCCGCGACGGCAAGACCGGCGAGACGCTGGTCAAGTCGGTGCTGGCGCCGCTGTTCGTTATGCGCAACCTGCGCGTGTTGAGCTGGGTGGGCCACAACATCCTCGGCAACCGCGACGGCCTGGTGCTGGCCGACCCGCGCAACAAGGCCGAGAAGATCAAGAGCAAGGACCAGCTCTTACCGCGCATCTTCGGCTACAAGCCGGACACACACGTGTCGATCGAGTACGTCCGCTCGCTCTCGGATTGGAAGGTGGCCTGGGATTTCATTCATTTCGAGGGCTTCCTGGGCACGCGCATGAGCCTGCAATTCGTCTGGCAGGGCAGCGACTCGCTGCTGGCCGCCCCGCTGGTAATCGACCTCGTGCGCCTGGCGGCCCTGGCCCGCCAGCGCGGCGAGACCGGCTGCATGCGCCACCTGGCCTGCTTCTTCAAGAGCCCGATGGGCGTGGATGAGCAGGACTACTTCTCGCAATGGCGCCGTCTGCTGGAGCATCTCGGCATTAATGGACGCAGAGGCGCAGAGAGCGCAGAGGGGCTTTCTACTTGACCGCCGAAACCATTCGCTTATCTCTGCGTACTCTGCGCCTCTGCGTCCTTTGTCACGGCTTTGCACATGAAGCTCGCGTATAGCGCTAATGCGTACATGCGGTTCACCGTCGATGAGGCGATTGCGCGCATCGCGCGGCTGGGCTATCGCGGGATCGAGCTGATGGCCGATGTGCCGCACGCCTGGCCGGCGGATACGTCGGACGAACAAATCGACGCCATCCGCAGGCAGTTGAGCGAAGCCGGGCTGACCATCTCCAATGTCAACGCGTTCATGATGAACAAGATCGCCGACCCGCGCCAGCCCTACTGGCACCCGTCGTGGCTCGAGCCGGACGGCACGTATCGTGCTGTTCGGGCCGAGCACACCGTCCGGGCGCTGACCATGGCCCGCAAGCTCGGCGCGCCGAGCATCACCACCGAGCCGGGCGGGCCGCTCGAGCCCGACATGGAGTGGGAACGCGGCCTCGACCTGTTCGTCAAGGGACTCAACGCCGCCCTGCGGCACGCCGAGCGCGAAGGCGTCCTGCTGCTGGTCGAGCCGGAGCCGGGCCTGCTGATCGAGAACCCGTGGCAGTTCGAGCAGCTCGCCGAGCGAATCGATTCGCCGGCCTTCGGCCTCAACTTCGACATCGGCCACTTCTACTGCGTGGAGGCCCCGCTGGCCGAGACGGTGCGCCGCCTGAAGCGCTGGACGCGGCACTACCACATCGAGGACATCCCGGCCACGCGCCAGCACCAGCACATGATCCCTGGCACGGGCGCCATCGAGTTTCCGCCGGTTGTGGAAGCCATCCGCGCCACGGGCTACGACGGTTGGATCACGGTCGAGCTCTATCCCTACATCGACGACCCCGACGCCGCGGGGCGCGCCGCACGCGCGCACCTGGCGAGCCTTGCAGTCATGTGACCGGCGGACACCGATTGGCCGTAACACGAAAGCGGACGACAGCACGCCGGAAGCGGACGGCTTCGACCGGCTTGATGGAGCAGGAACGAATCGAGCGTTCGATCCTGCTGCTGCGCGGCCAGCGCGTGCTGCTGGACGCCGATTTGGCCAAGCTCTACGGCGTCTCGACAAAAGCCTTCAATCAGGCGGTCAAACGCAACAAAGACCGGTTTCCGTCCGACTTTCGCTTCCAGCTCACCCGAGCGGAGCGTGACGAGGTGGTCACAAACTGAGACCACCTCCAAAGGCTCAAGTTTTCGCCAGTGCTGCCCTGGGCCTTCACGGAGCATGGCGCCATCATGGCGGCCAACGTGCTCAACTCGCCGCGGGCCATTGAGGTCAGCATCCTGGTCGTGCGAGCGTTCGTCCGCCTGCGGCGCGTCATCACAACGCACGAGGACCTGGCCCGCCGCATCGAGCAGCTCGAACGCCAGTTCACGCACAAGTCCGCCGAGCACGACGCCCACATCCAGCAGATTTACGCGCTGCTGGACGAGCTGATGACACCGCCTAACCCGCCCAGAAAACCGCGGATCGGGTTTGCCACGGAAGCGGGGTCTTGAGGATCGCGGCCGGCCACAGATGGAGGCGGACGGATGGGCCACGGATTGCACGGATCAACACGGATTGAACTTGCAGACGTCCTCAACGGCGGTGGCGACTACGAAGCGCGAGGATGCCGATGGCCAGCGGCAGCAGCGCGACCGAGGCCGGCTCGGGAACATGTGCGACCCAAGCTTCCTGGAACCCATCCGGATTCAGGCCAGTGCCGGCGATGGTCAGGCCGTCGGCCGAAATCGCCGTTGCGGTCGTGAGCGTCCAGCCAGCCGAATTCCACGGCAAATTCGCTGGTTTCATGGGGGCGCTGGGACTGCCGTACTGTTATGATCTGCTGCGACCTGAGTAGCCGTGCCAGGAGTGTGGACGCCATGTCGGTCGCCGGCTTGATCGAATGGATGAGCGACGTGGGCTTCGAGCTCACCATCGAAGCCGACGACAAGGCTGATGAACGCGGCGGCTGCGAGGAGATCGTGATGTTCGTGGCTACGCATCGTCAAGCCGGCGAGCGTTTCGCCGTGAGGGCGCCGCTCTCGGCAGCGATCGCGGCCGTCGAGGAGCTCGCCGCAGTGATCGAGGAGCGTGCGCTCGACTCCGATGACGTGGAGGAAGCCTGGCCACATGGTCGTACGTCGTCCGGCACCTAAAGTGTCGCAGGTGGGCACGAGCGCGCCGGACGACGCAACTTACGGCGCCAAGGCCGGCGCGTTCATGAGAAACCCGGGTCAGGGCGGTGCGTCGGGCACGGCTCCGCGCAGGTCCTCGGCCGGCGCGGCCGCGGTGCCGGTCTTGAACTCGACGATCTTCGCGCCGGGCTCGACCAGGAAGAGATAGACGAGCTGATAGTCGTCGCCGGACAAGTGGCGGTCCTGGATCTTATCAAACGGGTGGGTCCCGCGGCCGCCGGACGCGGCGTACTCGGGAAAGTACATGATCTCAACGATGTCCGTGCCATTCACGTTGGCCGATGCATACTTGCCGACGGGAGTGTAGGTCGCGCCCTTTTCGTCGATGACGCGGAAGTTCTGCAGCGTCTTGATCGTCTGACTGATGGCCTTACCCAGCCCGCTTCGGGCGCGAAGGTTCTGGATGTTCAGATGGAGCAGGCGCTTGTCGGACGGCACCTTGAAGCGCGCCACTGACTGGCCTTCGCGCTTTTCTCCCTGGTCGGCAACGTCGCCCACCAAGTGCCCCTGCACGAGCGTCTGGCTGCTACCCACTTCCTCGTCGCGGCCCCGGTAGGCCGTCATCAGCACGGGTAGATCGTCGCCGTAGTGCGTGCCCTGCACGATGACGCGGCCACCACCGATGCGTCCGGGCGGTTTGGCGCGGCCACCGCCGTCGTCGCCGCTGCCGGCGTCTGCGCCGGTGCGCGTCGGCTGTGCCGGAGGGTCGTTCGAGGGGGCCAAGTCGTTGGTGCCCGACTCACGCGGACGCGGTTCAGGCGAGCCGGCGGCCGGCCGAGCCGCAGCGCTCTCGCTGCCACCGGCCCCATCCCGCCCGGGAAACTTGACTGCCGCCCGTGCCCCCTGCTTGTATACCAAATACGCCGGTTTGAACTTGTCCGGCACGTCGGGCAATTCGAAGACCACCTCGATCGTGTCGTTGCCGTCATCAACCTGGAACAGGATGTCCGCGGCAGGCTTGCGAATCGCCCCGTAGAAGCCGTCGTTCGCAATGATTTTGACGTGCTTGTCCGGCTGTGTGGCGTCGACGATCGCGATCGGGTGGTACTGCACCAGCCGGCCGCCCTCTTTGCCGACCAGGATCATCTGTCTCAGCATGAGGCGGCGCTTGCCGTCGCGATCGCGGGCCTCCTGCGAGATGGCCAGCGTGATCGCATAATACGAGCCGCGCTCCGGCTGGATCGGCTCGTAGCGTGGCGGCTCGCTGCCCGTCCGCGAGTTGGTGCGCTCGAACACGTAGTCGATGCGGCGCACGTCGCGGACTTCGACCGAGCCCGGCGGCGCGAAGTGCAACGTGTCGAATTCGGTGGCTTGATTCCAGCCCAGTGACTGGACCAGGTCCGGGTGCGTCTCATCGAAGTCGTGCGTGCCACTGAAGATCTGCCGCGACAGCATGTTGGCATAGCCGACGGTGAAGCGGTCGGGCGTGAGCCACAACTCGTGCTCCTTCGTCCGGTCGCCCAGTTTGGCGATCTTCTTGTGTTCCTCTTCGATGCGGCCGCGGAGCACGGCCGGATCCTCATCTTCGCGCGGTTTGGGGTCTTCGAACATCACCACGCGTTGATAGCCGAGAAAGCGCCCGCCGATGGGGATCATCTGGATCGCCAGCGCCAGCGACCCGACGATCAGCAAACCGGTCAGGATCCCGAACACAGCCCCGCCGATCCGGTCGGCAATGATGGGGATCATGACCATCCGGCGAATCAGCGCGTCAAAGATGGCGCGCATCGCGATCAACGGAACCAGGAACGTGCCCGCGAACGCGATCGGAACGGCCAGGTCGGGCTGCCAACCCGACAGCCAGTTCAGCGCGACGTACTCAAACGAGTTGAACGCGATCGCCAGCGACAAAGACGTCAGCACGAACATGATCATCGCGCTGAACATGCCCTGGATCGTCAGGAAGTACGCGGTGGCAAGAAACAACGCAAACAGGATCAGTGATAACCACATGGCCGTAACTCCGTGCGGGATCCGCGCGCTGCGGTCCGCGACCGCTTCTAGACTTTCACAGGCTCCTCGCGAAGTCCGCGGATGATCTCGTCCAGGCTCGTCACACCCTCGATGACCTTGAGCAGTCCCTCTTCCTGCATCAAGAGCATCCTATTCTTGCGGGCGGCGGCCTTGATCTGCTCGATCGGCGTCTGCTTGGCGATGAGCGCGCGAATGCCGTCGTCGATGACCAGCAGCTCGAACACGCCCGTGCGGCCCAGGTAGCCGGTGCCCTGACAGTTCTGGCAGATGATTTCATTGCCCTTCTTGTCCAGGATCGGCTGCGTCGGCGGGCGATAGAAGTACTCAATCTTGCTGACGGGCAGGTTCAGCTTCTTGAGCAGGTTTTCGTCCGGCTTGAACGCCTCGCGGCAGGTGGTACACAGCTTGCGGACCAGGCGCTGGTTGACCACGGCCAGCAGCGCCGCGGCCGCAAGTTTGGGGTCTTCCAGCAGCGTCAGATAGCGCTGCAGCGCATCAAACGAATCCTTGCCGTGTATGGCGACATACAATTTGCGCTCTTCCGACGCAGCCCGCGAGGCGATCTGGGCCGTTTCGCGGTCTTCGCACTCGCCCACCATGACGATCTCAGCCTCGCGCCGCAGGATCGATTGCAACTGCCGGGCATAGCCGACGTCGCCCGCCTCGGCCGCCTTGTAGCGGTGCTGCGTGATGTTCTCGAGGTCCATCAGGGGCGACTTCTCGACGGTGTGGATGTTTTGCAGGAACGCATCGTGTGCCCGGAGCGTCGCGTACTGACTCGTCGTGATGCCGCCCTGACGCGGACCGCCGAAAATCACCAGCCCCTTGGGCGCCGCGATCAGTTCCTTCAGTTTCTCCAAGCGGGGCGGGGCCATCCCGAGGTCGGGCAGCCGCAGGACGGCGTGTGTGCCGAGCACGCGCAGGCGCAAGCGCTCGCCCTGTGTCGAACCCGACGTGTGTACTTCGACGTAGCCGACATGGCCGGCCTGGCCCAGCAGTGACGCCATGATCCGGCCCGACTGCGGCCGGCGCAGCTCCTCGACGTTCAGGCCGGCGATCTTCTTGAGATAGCTGACCACCCGCTCGGCGTCTTCCGGCGGCAGCCCGTTCGACTGTTCGCTGGCCACGCCGTCGATCCGGTAGATCAACCGCGGCTTCTCGCGGTCGACCAGCAGCTCCACGTCGCTCGCCCGGCGGTAGAGCACATCGAACAAGAAGTCCTGGGTGGCGTCGTAGCGTTCGATCTGATCGTCGTCCTCGGGCCGTTTGATCTCCCGTCCTTCGGCATCGGCTACCCGCACGCGATGCCCACGGTCTTCGCGGCCCTTGGCACCCTTCGGTCCCGGAGTCATCAACCGCCTGAAGTGGTCGGCCGTCAACACCCGTTGGCCCGGAACGACGCGAGCATTGCGGTGAACGACGTACCAAAGGGCCGAACCACCCGCAAAAATGACCCAGAATCCCACACCAAGGAAATACAGAGGACCAGCCCAAGGGAGCAGTAGCGCGACCAACATACCGGTCATACCACCGACCAGAACGATCGCGTTCCATTGCTCGCGCTTCGTCTTGACCTTGTCGGTGTCGCGATCGACCCACTGACAGAGAAGTGCCCAGAGCAGAAAGAGGATCAAAAAAGCAATGATCTTCGGCAGGCTGAAGTAGCCGCCCACCTGAAGGCCCTGCGCCACGACGGGTTGGAATGATTCCATGCCTTGCGATACCGGTAGGTCGCCGGAGCGTCGAATGCGTGGCAACGGCTGCCCGCACTGGATCACTCCATTGTAGGGCCGATTGGCGAATTGCAAAGGGCTGCCCGGGGCGACTCGTAGATCGGGGGTGTGGCAATCTACTGTGGGATACTCGGATGCCAGGGGTGGCATGGGCAAGCGATCGTCGCGGTCTTTTGCGACGATCGCTTGCCCGTGCTGTCGAGAGAATGTCGCCTGGTCAGCACGGGCAAGCAAACGGCCGCTTGCCCATGCCACCTCGAAAGGACGGGCGACGGGTTTCTATGGACGTTCGGATTCGCTTTGGACCGCGACACGGTTAACGCGCAAGCGAAGGGGAGCGTCTGTGCAACTGTGCCGTTGGCTGTTTGATAAACGAGGCTTTGAAACAAGGAGGCCGTGTGATGGATACCCGCAATTCGTTCGTGGGACCCGTGGGGGCGATGGTGACGCTCGTAGGGACGCTTTCCGTGGTGGGTCCGGCCTGGGCCGGTCCGCCGCTCGTCTGTCATCCGGTCGAGATTGGGTCGGCCAAGTCGCTGCCCTGGTCGGGTGAGGGCGGGTTCGAGCGCGACAAGTCCTATGACGCCAAACGCCTCGTCGATGACGTGCTCGACCTGCTGAAGCCCGAGACCGAGGTCATCGTGCGGATGGAGACGCTCCGTCGCGCCACCATCTACGCTCGCGAAAACGGTGCCGTGGCGTCCAAGCTGCTGTCGGCCGTGCAGGCCCGCGTGCTCGACGCCGAAGCGCGAGGCCAGTCGAATGGTCTCTACTGGTTCGACGCGGGCTATCTGACGCAATGCTACGCGCAGGACGATATGCTGAGCGAGTGGCGAGGTGACGGGCCGGCCGGGTACGCCTGGGCGCGCAAAGGATCGGAGCTTCGCGGCAGCGATGCCGAGATGGATTTTGCCCTGGCGCTGATGACGGTCCACTCGAAGTCACCGGGCAAGGACTGGTCCAAGGGATCGTCGCACGACGAACACCTGCGGAAGGCCGTGGCCGGCGCCACCGAGGGCTCGTTGCTCGCCAAGAACCTGCTGACGCATCTGGGCGATGGACACAAGACGTTGGCCGATATGAAGAAGCAGGTGGCCCGGAGGTAGCCCCGGCGTCGAGCCGGCTGTGTCGCCGACCTCTCTCGGCGAGGGACGATCGTGGAAGCGTGCCTGCCCATGATGGATGCCGCCGTGATGGCGATGCCCGCTGAGTCGCGCGACGGCTGGGTCGAAGCCGCCCGCCGCGGCGATCGGTCGGCCTTCGGCCAGCTCTACGCCCGCTACGCCCGCATGGTGCACGGGATTCTGCTGGCCCGAGTGCCGGCCGGCGACGCCGACGACCTGGTGCAGGACGTGTTCGTCGCCGCGCTCCGGCGGCTGCACACGCTCCGCGACAGCGGCGCCTTCGGAAGCTGGCTGGCGCAACTGACGCGCAACCTGGCCATCGACTATCACCGGCGCGTCCGTCGCAGCGAGGAGCTGCCGGCCGACCTGGCCAGCACCGATGCCGAGCGCGTAGAGGCAGCCGAGGTACTGGCCGTCATTCGCTCGCTACCCGACGCGTATCGGGAGACGCTCATCCTGAGACTGGTCGAGGGGCTGAGCGGTCCGGAGATTTCGGCCCGCACCGGCCTCACGCCGGCGTCGGTGCGGGTTAACCTATGCCGAGGCATGAAGATCCTCCGCGAGAAACTCGGCCTGCCACAAGGCACGTCCGGGCAGGAGGAACAGTGATGAACGACGACTATCTGTGGGACAAGACCGGCGCACCCGATCCAGACGTGGAGCGCCTCGAGCGACTACTCGGCGGCCTGGCGCACAACAAGCCGATGCGTCCAGCGGCCACGACGCGGCTGATTCGGCCTTGGCCGGTTGGCCTGGCCGCCGCGGCTGTCATCGCACTCACGGCTGGATTGGCCTGGTGGCAAGAATCGACCCAGCGGGCGGGCTGGGACTACAAGCTGAGCGTCCAGGGAGTCGTGGCCGATGCGCGCACGCTGCGCGTCGGCGACTGGTTGCACACGGGTGCGAACGAGCTGGCCAAGCTGGAAGTCGCGAGCATCGGTCACGTCGACGTGTCCGGCAACACGCGGCTTCGCATCACCAACACCGGCCAGCGCGAGCACCGCCTCGAGCTGGAGCGCGGCAAGATCCACGCCTTCATCACCGCCCCGCCGCGGCTGTTCTTCGTGAATACGCCATCCGCCGTCGCGGCCGATCTAGGCTGCTCGTACGACCTGCACGTAGACGACAACGGCGACGGCTTCCTCGAAGTGACGCTGGGCTGGGTCGAATTGGCGCTGGCCGGGCGGCGCTCGATTGTCCCGTCCGGCGCACAATGCGAGACCCGCAAACACGTCGGCCCCGGCACGCCGCACTACGCCAGTGCAACCGCCGCGTTTCGAGCAGCGCTTTCGCGCATCGACTTCGGCGCCGCGCAGGCCGGTGATCTGGACGTCCTCCTCCGCGACGCGCGGGCGCGCGACACGCTGACGCTCTGGAACCTGCTCTTCCGGCTCACGCCCGACGAGCGCGGCCGCGTCTTTGATCGGATGCTTGACTTCGGAAGCCCGCCGGAGGGCGTATCGCGTGACGCGGTCCGGCGCGGTGACGCGCACGCGCTCGATTCGTGGAAGGAGCAGTTGAACGACCTTTGGTAGGTGTAGGGCTGCACACATCGGAGATTCCCCTCGACGTTGATTCGGCCCGGCCCTCGGCAGCAGCCGGACTCGAGCGAGGCTGACGCTCAACCTCGACGGAAAACCGGCTTGGGCAGTCGACCCGCCTCGAGCACACGCGACCTTGGCGACTTGCCCCCGCGTCGCTGTGCGTCATTTCGGCCCCGGTAAGCGCCTATCTCCAGCGAGCTGTCTGCGGCCAAAGCGGCTTCCAGCCAGGCGGACTCGGGGTTGATCTGAACGGTGACGACCGAAAGCGACTCGACACCGCCGCCGCGCATATCGATCGGCGGCGGTCGCGCAAACCGGCTGACTTGCCGGTACTTGAATTGAGTCGAGCGCGCCTGGCTGCTGCCCTTGCCGTTCACGCCGGAGCACTGCAGACTGGTCGGCGTTGTCGCGGCTACGCCGGAGCTGAAGCGCGCGCCGGCGAACGGGAGCTGATCGCCCGCTTGCCGGACGCGGTGCGGTCCAGACTGGCAACGTGCGGCCACGCCCGCGCAGCTCGGGTGATGATGCGCACGGCTGTGAACCCGAGCGCATCTGCATGACCGCGGGACTTTCCAATCGCAAGCAAGCCGCGCGGCGTCCGAAGGCCGTCGCGTCCTTCCGGCCCGCGCTGCTGACCGAGGTGCGCGAACTGATTCTCGTTGCCCGGCAGCAGGTGGCGCAAACAGTGAACGCCGGCCTGACCCTGCTCTACTGGCAGGTCGGCGATCGCATTCGGCGCGAAATCCTGAAGGAGAAGCGGGCGGAGTATGGCGAGAAGATCGTTGCCGCCTTGGGGCGGCAGTTGGAGCGAGAATTCGGCCGCGGATTCGGCGAGAAGAACTTGCGTCGGATGATTCAACTGGCCGAGGTGTTCCCAGACCAGCGAATTGTCGTAGCGCTGCTACGACAATTAAGCTGGACCCATTTCCTGCGGCTCATCCCCATCACCGATCCGCTGAAGCGAGAATTCTACGCCGAAATGTGCCGCATCGAGAAATGGAATACGCGCACACTACAGCAGAAGATCGGCACGATGCTCTACGAGCGTACGGCCCTCTCCAAGAAGCCCGACGCGCTGATCCGGCATGAGCTCGACCAACTGCGGGCCGAAGACAAGCTGTCGCCCGACCTCGTATTCCGCGATCCGTACTTCCTCGATTTCCTGGGCCTGAAGGACCGCTACCTCGATAGGGATCTTGAAGACGCCATCATGCGCGAGCTGGAGAACTTCATCCTCGAGCTCGGCGTCGGATTCACGTTCGTCGCCCGGCAGAGGCGCATCCCAGTCGACCCATGAAACCGGCGCTAACGATCGGCGGCCGCCGAAGCACCGCGGCAAGCAAAGATTTGAACGGACATCCTTGCCAGTTTCAGCATCGAATACCCGTCCTGCGTCGGTATCTCACTGCCTGCCGATAGGAGCGGTTCGAGCGGCCCGTTCGCGGGCGCGAGCAGTCCGATTTCGGCCGGGTCGCCCCCAGCGTTGACGGCCGTGATGATGCACTCATCCGCCAGCAGCCGAGCGAATACAATGACCCGGCGCGCGTCGTCGGCCAGCAGGATGCGGAGGCGGCCACGCCGAAGTGCGGGATGCGCGGCTCGGATGCTCGCCAGGCGCCGATAATGCTCAATCAGGTCCGGGCGCCGATTCGCATGCTCGCCCATCCACATCGGCTCGCGGTCGAACGGGTCATCGCCGCCGTACATGCCCAGCTCATCGCCGTAGTAGATCAGCGGCGCTCCCGGCCACGTGAACTGCAGCGCCGCAGCCAGCTTGAGGCGATCGTATGCATCCTCGCCCGGCTCATTCGCGTCATACGGTGGGGAACCCTGGTCGGGCTTGGAGTCGCGGTCATAGCCCCGCGGCGGATTGGCCAACATTGACACTGCGCGGTCCGTGTCGTGACTGTCGAGCAAGTTCTGCATCGCCAGCGAGATCGGCCACGGATGCCGATCTAGCACGCGCTCGAGCTGCGCCACGCACTCGGTGGCCGATTGATCGGATTCGCGCCGCAGGAACGCCGTCACCGGAACCGCGAACTGATAGTTCATCACCGCGTCGAACTCGTCGCCGCCGAGCCACTCGCTGGCGTCGCCCCAGATCTCGCCAATCAGGATCGCCTGCGGATTGATCGCCTTGACGTGCTCCCGCCAACGCTTCCAAAAACCGTGTGGCACATCGTTCACTACGTCCAGCCGCCAGCCGTCGATGCCGTCAGACGGATCGCCATCGCCATCTGGGTCCATCCAGCGGCGCGTAATGTCAAAGATGTGCCGCTCGAACTCGGGATGCAGCCCATCGCCCGCTTTGCTGGAACCGGAAACCCGACTGCTGGAACCGGAATCCTGTGTGCTGGAACCGGAATCCTTTCCGGTTCCAACGGGGGCCGAGAAGGGATTCTCGGCCCAGCGTGTGCTGGAACCGGAATCCCGACTGCTGGAACCGGAATCCCTTCCGGTTCCCCGCGCGACGCGCACCATCGACGACCCCGGTCCCGCCCAGCCGTTCCACTTGACTGGCCGCCCCTCCGCGCCGTCTTCCCAATCGGTAACCTCGAACCAGTCGGCGAACTTCGACGCGCGCCCGTGGACCTGGACATCGCGCCACGCCCAGAACCCCTCGCCGACGTGGTTGAACACGCCATCGATCACGACGCGCACGCCGCACTCATGCGCCCTACGGAGCAGCTCCAGAAAGACGCGATCACTCGCCGTCCACTTCCACGTAGCCGGGTCGAGCGTCTCCTGGGGGGTGGGCGTCCCGCCCGCCTCATCCGGAAGCGCACCCGACGCGTCGTCCGGCTCAGTCGGCTCGCCGGCGCCGAACGACGGATCGATATGCCGATAGTCGCTGGTGTCGTACTTGTGCTCGGTCCGAGCCTCGAACACCGGATTGAGGTAGAGCGCGTTCACACCCAATCCGCGCAGGTATGGGAGCTTCTCGATCACGCCCTGCAGGTCGCCGCCATACCGTCGGCGGGCCAGGGCGCGCTCCAGCGGCGGGGCCTCGCCGGGCGCGAGCTTGAGCCAGTCGTGCGTCCACGGAGTCGTCCCCGGCGGGTCGTTGGCCGCGTTGCCGTTACAGAAGCGCGAGACGAAGATCTGGTACCAGACGGCATCGGCAGCCCAGTCCGGCACCTCGGCGCTGTACGCCGGCCCGCCGGACACGACGACCAAGCACGCAAGTATCGCGTGGCTAAGCGCCAGCGCGGCCTTGCGGACTCGGCCGTGCCGCTGCGCTTGGTCATGCCACGACGCGACGCTCATTCGGTTTGACATCATCGCCGGCTTGTATTGTACTTCGTAGCGTCGCGCCAAGGTCAGCATCGGATCGGGCCCGGAGAGTTGTTCATCCATGTCGAGACTGATCCGCGCCAAAGAAACCGGCTTGGTGGCGGTTGTACTGCTGCTCGGACTGCTGCTGACGGTGTTCGGCGGCACGGTCCGCCGGCGGATTCCCGACCCGGACAACCCGGGCGAAACGAAGCAGGTCGAGGTCAACAAGTTCCTCCAGCGCGCCAACATCGACCAGAACCTCAAGAACTGCTCGTGGATCGCCATCATGGCGGTCGGCGTCACCGTGCTCATCATCGCGGGTGGCATCGACCTATCGATCGGCGCGGCCTACTGCCTGGCCGCCGTGACGGGCGCCATGGTCTTGCGCGGGGCTTGGGCCGAGACTCCGCCGTCTCCGGCTTGGCTCATTCCGGCCGGCATCCTCGCCAGCCTGCTGGCGGGCACGCTGTGCGGCGTCGCCAATGGCGCGATGGTGACGTTGCTCCGCGTGCATCCATTCATTATCACGCTGGGAACGATGTCGATCTTTCGCGGAATTGCCTTTGTGAGCACAACCGGGCAATCTGTAACGAACTTTCCTGAGAATTTCGGTGACACGGTGCGTGAGACCGTTGGCGAATTCACGATCGTGCCGCTCATTATCACCGCGGCGGTGGTCGTCGCCGGCGAGGTGTACCTGCGTCACACCGCCGCCGGCCGCGAGGTCTACGCCGTCGGCGGGAACGAGCTGGCCGCCCGATTCTCCGGCGTGCGGGTCTCGCGGATCAAGCTGACCGTGTTTACCATTGCCGGCTTGAGCGCCGGCGTCGCCGCCGTCGTCACATTGGGCATTTTCGGCTCGGCCGACTCCTCGACCGGCCGCGGCTACGAGCTGGATGTGATCGCCGCCGCCGTCGTGGGCGGCGCCAGCCTGAGCGGCGGGCGCGGCACCGCCTTCGGCGCGCTGTTGGGCGCGCTGGTGATCCAGTTGATCGCGAATGGCATCGTGATCCTCGAGATCGATCAGGCTTACACGGAGATCATCAAGGGTGCGGTCATCATCCTGGCGGTTGTGCTCGATCGGTTCAGCGCGTCGCTCAGCGAGCGGCGCCTCGTGGGAGCCGCCGGCCGGTCGGCGAACTAGCGATGATCACGCGTTGCGGGCACACGTTGCGTAAGGAACTAGGTCAGCGAGTCTTGCACAAGGGTTCACCATGATCATGAGGTTGACGCACATCGGCACAATCGTCTCGGTCCTCGCCGCGCATGCCGCCGCCGAGCCGACGTACAGAATTGGTGTCATCGCCAAGAGCGAGGGCAATCCGGTCTTCCAGGCCGCTCGCGTCGGTGCGCAGGACGCCGCCGCCGAGCTCGGCAAGAAGCTCGGCATCAAGGTCGAAATCCTCTGGCGGACGCCGGCCGAGGAAGACGCGCAGAAGCAGGCCGGGTTCATCGAGCAGCTTGTGGTCTCGGGGGTGGATGGGATCACCATCAGCTGCAGCGATGCGTCCAAGGTGACTCATGCGATCGACAAGGCCGTCGACGGCGGCGTTTCGGTGGCTTGTTTCGACTCGGACGCGCCGCAGAGCAAGCGCTTCGTCTATCACGGCGTCGACGACATCGAGTGTGGCAAGGCCGTCATGAAGGAGTTGGCTGATGCCATCGGCTCGTCCGGCGGTAAGATCGCCATCCTGGCCGGAAACCAGACAGCCCCGAACCTCCAGGCGCGCGTCAAGGGCGTGAAGGACGAATTGGCCAAACATCCGAACATCAAGCTGGTCGACGTCTACTATCACAAAGAGACGGCCCATGACGCGGCCGCCAAAGTCCAGGAAGTGCAGACCGCCAACCCGGACATCGTCGGCTGGGCCATGGTCGGCGGCTGGCCGCTGTTCTCCGACGCGCTCATGAGCTGGACGCCCGGACAGGTCAAGATCGTCTCGGTCGACGCGCTCGAGCCGCAGCTCAAGTACGTCGAGAAGGGCATCGTGCAGGTTCTGCTGGCCCAGAAGGTCTACCACTGGGGCTACCGCAGCGTCGAGCTGCTGATCGACAAGCTGCACAACAAGAATAACCCAGCCTCCGAGCGCGACATCGCCACGCTCGACCGCGTTACCAAGGAGAACGTGACCGAGTACGGCAAGAACTGGGACAAATGGCTCGGGAAGAAATAGGCGCCAAAGGCAGCACTGAGAAACTGAGGGACTGAGGGCTGTGAATCGATCGTGCTGGTGCGAGTACGCTTTCGCACGCCGACGGTCGTCCCTCTCTCGGCGCTCTGCGACGATGCTTACCGATTCCGAGAACCGCGGAGGTGTGCGATGGACAAGAACGAATTCCTTCGACAGCAGTATGTGACGCTGCGCGACGAGATCAAGGCCACCAAGCAGCGGGCGTTCCTGATCGTCTTGCTCGGCCTGATCGCCGTACCGATCGTGGCCTTCGTGGCCCAGACGCACGAGCTCGACTACGTCGCGCCCATGGTGCCCTTCCTCGTGCTGGTCCTGACCGTGGCCTACTTCGTCGAACAGAATGCGCTGATGCGCTGCGGCCAGTTCATCCGCTCGTCGATCGAGCCGCAGATCATGGACGCGCCCGGCTGGGAGACCTGGCTGGAGTCGAAGCCCGACCTGCGCACCATGGACAAGTACTTCGGCGGCTGCTTCATGATCGTGTTCTTCGTCTTCTACTTCCTCTCCGTTGCCCTGGCGATCAACACGCTGTGGGTCACGTCGTACACGCGCGCCCTGGCCGGCGGACTGACCTACGCCATCGGCGCCGTCTGGATGGTCTTCACGCTCATGCACCATTGGAAGAGTTGCACGACAACGACGGACTAGCGAGGTCGCCATGTTGCGGCGGAGGCTGCGAAGGCAGCGAATCGCCATGCGTCGAACGCGCCGGAGCCGCGTGGTCTGCGCCGCGGCCGTCCTGCTGGCAGGGAGACTCTCGATCGGGGCCGAGGGGGATGCGACGATGGCGGACCTGGTGATCGTCAATGCGAAGGTGTGGACCGGCGTGCCCGGCGCGCGGGAGGCCGAGGCCATCGCCGTTACCGGCGAAGTGATCTCGGCCATCGGAACGACGGCTGATGTCCGCAAGCAGGCGGGCGAGAAGACGCGCGTCATCGACGCCGGCGGGCGGCGGGTGATCCCCGGCATCATCGACACGCACATTCACATCGTCTCGGGCGGCATGCTCCTCTCGCAGCTCGACCTGCGGCTGGTCCCCGACCGCAAGGCCTTCGTCGCGGCCATCGCCGAGCGGGCTCGGTCGCTGCCCAAAGGGGCGTGGGTGCTGGGCGGCCGCTGGAGCGTCGAGAGCTGGCCCGACGCCGCGCCGCCGAACAGGGCCTGGATCGATGAATTCACCGCCGACCATCCCGTGTATCTCTCGCGCATGGACGGGCACCAGGCGCTGGCCAACTCGGCGGCACTGAAGCTGGCCGGGATCACGCGCGACGGTCCGCCGGACCCCGAGGGCGGCGAGATCGAGCGCGACCCCAGGACCGGTGAGCCAACCGGAATCCTCAAGGACGGCGCGATGGACCTGGTGGCGCGGCGCATCCCGCCGGCCAGCGAGGACGACCTGCTCAAAGCCCTCGTGGCCGGCATGCGCGAGTGCAACCGCTGGGGCATCACCGGCGTGCACGACTTGTCTGAGCCGGAGCACCTGCCCGTCTACGCCCGCGCCCGCAAGCAGGGGCTGATGACGCTGCGCATCCACTCGTTCCTGAGCGTCTCCGACTGGGACGCCGATTTCCGCAAGGTCAAGGACTTCCCGGTCCGCGACGAATGGCTGCGCGTGGCGGGTTTCAAGGGCTACGTCGACGGCTCGCTGGGCAGCCGCACGGCTTACATGCGTGAGCCGTTCGACGATACCGGGCCGGACGCCAAGAACCCGCGCGGCCTGCTGACGGCCATGGCCGACCCGCCCGAGTCGTTCGCCGCCATGATCCGCCGGGCCGACGAGGCCGGCTTCCAGCTCGCCGTACACGCCATCGGTGACGAAGCCAATCAGCAGGCGCTCGACCACTTCGCCGGGCTTGACGCGGCCAGCCGGCGTGCTCGTCGTCATCGCATCGAGCACGCCCAGCATCTGTTGCCCGACGACATTGGCCGCTTCGGCGAACTGGGCGTCGTCGCCGCCATGCAGCCGCTGCACAAGGCCGACGACGGCCGCTGGGCCGAGAAAGCCATCGGCCCGCAGCGCTCGAAGACCACGTACGCGTTCCGCAGCCTGATCGAGTCCGGCGCGAGGGTCGCCTTCGGCAGCGATTGGCCGGTCGTTTCGAACAACCCGTTCCTGGGCATCGCCGCGGCCGTCACCGGCAAGACCGAAGACGGAAAAACCTGGGTGCCCGAGCAGAACATCACCGTCGAGCAGGCGCTGGTCGCCTATACCTCCACCGGCGCCTGGGTCGAGCACGCCGAATCGCGCCGCGGCACGCTGGAACCCGGCAAGTTGGCCGATCTGGTGATTCTGTCGCAGGACCTCCTCACCACACCCGCGCAGCAGATCAGCTCAACCACCGTCACTCACACGATTTGCAACGGCCGGATCGTCTGGCCAAACCCATAGCCCCGCATCGGTGGGACGAGAATTGACGCTGGGACAAGAACCGGCTGGGACGAGAATCCCTTCTCGTCCGCCCACCACCGCAGCCGCTGGGACGAGAATCACTTCTCGTCCCGACCGGAGCGGGAATCCCTTCCCGCGAGCACCCCGCGAACGCCATCCGGCATCCGAGGGCGCATGGCAAGAGTCAGCATACGCGGGATTGGAATGACATCCGGCTTTTCTGTTTAACAAGTGAATAGTATGACAGCGCTACGGACTGCGTGAGCGTTGTGCGCGAAGCTTGGCCATTTTCTGCCGACTCTTGTATGAAATCGCATTTCGATGCTGCCAGTACTCGGCGCGTTCGATGATTTCAGCATACGAGTACCAGTACCGGTTCCAGATCGTGCCGGCCAGCGTGTTGGCGACTTGGGCCACTTGCTCGAAGGTGATGCGTGGATTTTTCCCCCCGAAGCCGCTGCGTTTGCTCGGCCAAGAAATACATCGCCATTCGGGAACACAGCCAGTGTCGTATCAGACTTCGGTAGGTTCGAACTTCGAAATCTCCGAATCCGGCCTCCTGCTTGGCCCGCTCGAACCACTTCTCCACGTGCCAGCGGGCGAAGGCGGCGATCAGCATATCCTGCAGGTCGGCACTGGCGGGGGCGTTGCTGATGAAATACTTGTACTCTCCGGTCTCCAGGTTGCGGGCGACGATCAGCCAGTACGGCCGATCGGTCGGTCGCGAAGGGGTTTCCGAAGCCAGCACCAGGCGCACGCGGGCCGCCTTGATTTCCCAGACCTGCGGTCCGCGGGTGGTGTGTTTGACGGTCATGCGTTGCCACTTCTGACGGGTGAACACAGGACTGTGTCGGCATACGTTGTCAACCCGCTTGGCGGCGTGGGCCGCCTGCAGCGAATGGCAGTGCGGCAGGCTCGGCCAACACAGGAAATTCACCGGCACCTCGCCGATGGCCTGCTGGCCCAGCCCGTCCAATTCGAACCAGAATTGCGGCACCTTGCCATATTCTTCGTCGAACGTCACGTATCGGAAGCGCACGCCGTTGCTCAGGGCGCGCTTGACCTGATCGATGGCGATCTCCCATTTGGGTCGGTAGTCCAGATCGTCGGGAATGCCCGCCGCGCGGCAACGTTCCGAATCGTTGGCCCATTCCTCGGGCAAAAACAGGTCGCTGGCCAGCATGCAGGTGAAAGGGTTGGTGGGATGATTGTCGGTGTACAGCAGGTGCTGTCCCACTACACAGTTTTCCACCTTGCCGGTCTCGCCGCAATACGGCCGCTTCACGCCGGGCGTCTTCTGACCCTGCTTGACGTGGGCCGAGGCGTCGATCACACCAATGGACCACTCCGACCGGTGATCGTCCATCACGAGCTGCTGAAGCCGGTCATCAATCCGCTCGTGATACCAGACGAGGAAGGCCAAGAATTCCTGCAACGTGCGAACGGCCCGACCGGCGGCCAGCGCGATCGGCTCGATGCTCTTAGGGCTCTTCAAACAATAACTTTTACTTTTTCTAATGGCTTCCGCCACGGCGGTCCGATAAGTAGTATATGGCGGCGGTCATGGCGGACAAGTACTTCATGACTCTCTTGGCAACCTTG
>Ga0187892_10002233_pt1 | contig 40078 bp, 35 predicted proteins | sample MA1701073metaG_FD_139345 | JGI IMG/M metagenome (GOLD analysis project Ga0187892, IMG submission 139345) | Bio-ooze microbial communities from a basaltic lava cave in the Kipuka Kanohina Cave System on the Island of Hawaii, USA - MA170107-3 metaG ... | reverse complement strand
GCGTGCTCGCCCGGGTTCGCGATCGTGGCCGAGGCGCAGACCACGCGGGGTGCGGCGCCGTGGTGCCGCGCGACGCGATCGAGGCGGCGCATCACCTGCGCCACGTGGGACCCGAACACGCCGCGATAGGTGTGGAGCTCGTCCAGCACGACCAAGCGGAGCGCGCCGAAGAAGCGGCTCCAGCTCTCGTGGTGCGGCAGCAGCCCGAGATGCAGCATGTCGGGCGTGGTGATCAGCAGGTTGGGCGGATTCGCGCGCAGCTTGCGCCGCTCGCCCGCCGGCGTGTCTCCGTCGTAGACGGCGACGCGCGGGCGGGGCGCGCCTCGCGGCAGCGCGAGCGCCGCGATGTCCGCCTCGAGCTTCTTCTTCTGGTCCTGCTCGAGGGCGCGCAGCGGGAACAGGAGCAGCGTGCGCGCCTCGGGGTCGGCGAGGCACGCCTCGAGGGCGGGCAGCGCGTAGACCAGCGACTTGCCGCTCGCCGTCGGTGTGGCGAGCACTACGTCGCGGCCCGCGCGCAGCGCCGCGATCGCCCGGGCCTGGTGGCGGTAGAGCGCATCGATGCCGCGCGCGGCGAGCACGGGACGCAGCGCCTCCGCGACGGGCGCGTCGCGCGCGAGGTCGGGCTCGCTCGCGGGCAGCAGCGCGCGGTGACGCACCGCGCGCGCAAGCTCGCCGTCTTCGGCGAGCGCGGAGAGCCACTCGGCGAGCGCACTCCCGGATCGCGGAGCCAGGGGCATCCTCCACGCCGGGCGAGGAGGAGCCGAGCGCGCGAAACGGGGTCGTCGGATCGTACCCGATGCGGCGCAGGCCGAAAGCTGAGCTTGACTCGGGTCGCTCGCGTCCTGCATGTTGGGTCGCCCCCCGATGCGCTTCTCCCAACAGGCCCAGTACGCGATCTGCGGCATGTTCGATCTCGCCTACAACGGCGAATCCCTCCCGGTGCAGGTGCGGGTGATCGGTGAGCGGCAGCGCATTCCGGCGCGCTACCTCGAGCAGATCTTCCAGCGCCTGCGCCGCGCCGAGCTGGTGCGCGGCAAGCGCGGGCCCGGCGGCGGCTACGTGCTCGCGCGTCCCGCAGGCGCGATCACGCTGCGCCACATCGTGGAGGCGGTCGAGGGCCCGCTGGCCGAGGGCCTCGCCGGCGGCCCGCCGCCGCGCGACCGGCGGCCCGCGCATCGCCCTAACTTCCTGTGGCCGGAGCTGTGCGAGCGCATCGAGTCGACGCTCGCCGAGGTCTCGCTCGAAGAGGTCTGCCGCCGGGCCGCGCACGAGGCCGTCCGCCGCGCCGACGCCGAGAGCCGCGTCTACCACATCTAGTTCTTCGCTCGCCTGCGGCTCGCTGCGCGGGCTGACGAAATCGGTTGCCTGCGCCGCGCGTGCCAGCAGCCCCTTCGACGTGGCTTGGCCTCGGGCTTCGCTCGCCTGCGGCTCGCTTCGCGGGCTGACGACGCGGGTTGCGTGCGCGGTGTGTGCCAGCAGCCCTTGCGGCGTGGACACGGCGCTCGTGGGGAGCGGCTCGGAGGGGGAGCGAGCGGCTTCTCGCGAGCGGAGGAACGAGGATTCCCTAGACTGCGCGCCGCCTTGGCGAGGATCCCCCTCCCGTGAGCGGACGCATCGACGTGGACCGGACGCTGGCCCCCGTGGTCATGTCGGCGCGGCTCCTGAATGCGCTCTGCGTGCACGCGCGCGAGACCCATCCCGAGGAATGCTGCGGGCTGCTCACGGGGCGGGCCGCGGGGAGCTTCGAGATCGCGCACCGCTGCCGCAACGAGATGACCCGGCTCCATCGCCGCGACCCGCGCGCGCATACGCGCGACGGCAAGACCGCCTTTCACATGAACGAGGGCGACGTGCTGCGCGTGGCCGAGGAGGCGGAGGCGAAGCGCTGGCTCGTGACGGGCGTCTACCACTCGCATGCCGACGCGGGCCCCTACTTCTCGGAGCTCGACCAGGAGTTCGCGCGCCAGCCCGGCTTCCCGTTTCCGCTGGCGCAGCACGTCGTGATCTCGCTGCTCGACGGCATGGTGGGCGAGGCCGCGGTGTTCCGCCGGATCGAGGAGCTGCCCGGCTTCGAGGGGCGCATGCTGATCGGAGGCGCGCCGTGAGGCGCACCGCGGCTCTGTTGCTGCTGCCGCTCGGCTGCACGACGCCGAGCTTCGACTTCGCGGCGGTCCCCGACGCGCCGATCGCGTTCGTCTACCGCACGGTCGAGGAGACCGAGCGCATGGTCGACGAGGTGCAGGCGCAGGACAAGGCCGCCCTGCCGGGCCCCGAGGACGAGTTCGACGTCGAGATCGAGGGCCTCGAGACCCTGAGCGGACTCCGCACGGAGGCGGACCGCGTCCGCGACCAGCAGGGCCGCGTGGGCCTGTTCCACACGCCGGAGCGCCGGCTCGAGTTCCCCGAGGCGCTGAATCGCGGCGCCCGGCCGCTCGACTGGTCTGCCGATCACACGCGTCTCCTGTTCAGCTCGACGCAGCGCGGCCTGCCGCATCTGTTCGAGTGGATCGTCAACACCGGCGAAGTGCGACAGCTCACCACCGGCTTCGCCTCCGAGATCGACGGCTGCTACGGGCCGGACGGGGCCATCGCGTGGGTGCAGCTCGACGGCTCCGTCACGCGCCTCTGGCTGCGCCTGCCGGGCGAGGCGCCGCGCCAGCTCACCGACGGCCCCGCCGACTCGCAGCCGGCGTGGTCGCCGGACGGGACGCGCCTCGTCTACACGAGCGACGACCCGCGCGGGGGCACCGCGATGCGCTGGCTCGACCCGCGTGGAGATGCCCGAGGCAGCTATGGCCGCGGCCGCTCGGCGATCTTCTCGCCTGACGGCCAGTGGATCGTGTACAGCGTGCGCACCGCCGGCGGCTGGAAGCTCCAGCGCATGCGCGGTGACGGCACCGGCAAGCGCAGCTTCGGCTCGAGCGGCTTCCAGGAGAACAACCCCGCGTTCTCCCCCGACGGCCGCTTCGTGGTGTTCTCGGCGACGAAGGACGACCGCACGCCGGTGAGCCGGCTGTTCGTGCGCTCGTTCGAGGCGATGACCGACCGCCAGCTCGAGTTCTCGGGCAGCGGCCGGCTGCCGGTCTGGTGAAGACGTGGACGAAACCCGGAAGGAGTGGAGATGACGCGCGATCTGGTCCCGGTGCACGGGGGCCTCGACGATCTGGTGGACCGAACGGTGCCGCTCTCGAAGCGGAAGGATCTGGTGGCCGAGGCAGCCGCGCTGCCGTCGGTGCGCGTCTCCCGGGCCGACCAGGCGATGCTCTACCGCATCGGAGACGGCGCGCTGTCTCCGCTCGAGGGGCCGATGGGCGCCGAGGCCTGGAACCGCGTGCTCGACGAGCGCGTGATCCTGTCGCGCGGCAAGCGCTACGCGTGGACGATCCCGCTGGCGCTACCGATCACCGACGCCGAGGAGCGCGGCCTGCGCCAGGGCGGCGCGGTCGCCGTGCGCGACGAGGAGGGCGGCCTGGTCGGCGTCGTGGACAGCGTCGAGACCCACGCCTTCGACAAGGCGCGCTACGTCGAGCGTGTCTACCGCACCGCGCGCTTGGACCATCCCGGCGGGCGCATGGTGGAGTCGGACCCGCGGACGCGCCTGGTCGGCGGCAAGCTGCGCGTGCTCCCGCCCGTGCTGCATCCCGAGTACGGCGAGTACCTGCTCACGCCGCGCATGACGCGCACGCTGATCCGCGACCGCAAGTGGCAGCGCGCGCTCGCCTTCCAGACGCGGAACCCGCTGCACCGCGCGCACGAGTACGCGCTCGTGGCCGGCGCGGAGCGGCTGACCGGCGAGGGCCACTTCACGGGCGTCGTGCTGAACCCGCTCGTCGGCGAGCTGAAGGGCGACGACGTCCCGGCCGCCATGCGCATGCGCTGCTACCGCGAGCTGCACGACAAGCAGCTCCTCGGGCAGGGCGACAAGGACGAGGCGATCTGGAAGCGGGTGGGCTACGACCTGCCCGAGGTGTTCGAGCTGATCGGGCTCGACATCAAGATGTTCTACGGCGGCCCGTCCGAGGCGGTGATGCACGGCATCTACCGGCAGAACTACGGCTTCAGCGACCTCGTGATCGGGCGCAAGCACGCCGACGCTCCCTATGAGGATGGGAAGCCGATCTGGGGCGATTTCGACGCGCAGGAGATCTTCGAGAAGCTGCCCGGCGAGCTGCACATCAAGCCCTGCAAGATCGGCTTCGCCGCGTTCTACGAATCCCTCGGGCGCGTGGACCTCGAGGAGCGCCACCCGAACGAGAAGCCCTACAGCATCAGCGGCACCAAGGTGCGCGAGCAGCTGCGCGCGGGGGAGCGGCCCGACCCGCGCATCATGCGGCCCGAGATCGCCGACATCCTGATCGAGGCCTACCGGCGAGGATGAACGCATGAAGATCGGCGTCCCCAGGGAGACGAAGGACCAGGAGTATCGCGTCGGCATGACGCCCGACGGGGCGCGCACGCTCGTCGAGGACGGGCACCAGCTCCTGGTGGAGAAGGGCGCCGGCCTCGGCAGCGGCTTCTCCGACGAGGCCTACGCGGCGGCGGGGGCCGCGCTGGTCGCTTGCGAGGAGGCGTGGTCCGCGCCGGACCTCGTGGTGAAGGTGAAAGAGCCGAACGCCGCCGAGATCCGCTGGCTCCACGCCGGGCAGACGCTGTTCACGTACCTGCACCTCGCGGCGGCCCCCGAGACCGCGCGCGGCCTGCTCGACGCCGACGTCGTCGGCATCGCCTACGAGACGATCCGGAGCCCCGACGGCACGTTCCCGGTCCTGGCGCCGATGAGCGAGGTGGCCGGGCGTCTCGCCACGCAGATCGGCGTCACGCTGCTCCAGAAGAACCAGGGCGGGAAGGGCCTCCTCGTCGGCGGCGTGCCGGGCGTGCCGCGCGGGCGCGTCACCGTGATCGGCGCGGGCATCGTGGGCATCAACTCGGTGCGCGTGGCGCACGCGCTCGGCGCCGAGGTGGACGTGCTCGACGTGGACCTCCGCCGCCTCACCTACGTCTACGACATCTTCGGCGGCGAGCTGAACACGCTGTTCTCGAACCGCGCCAACATCGAGCGCTCGGTGCTCGAGAGCGACCTCGTGATCGGCGCCGTCTACGTGCACGGCCGCCGCGCGCCGGTGCTCGTGAGCGAGAAGCTCGTGCAGCGCATGACCCCCGGCGCGGTCCTCGTGGACGTGGCGGTGGACCAGGGCGGCTGTATCGAGACGATCCGCCCGACCAGCCATTCGAACCCCACCTACGAGCTGCACGGCGTGATCCACTACGGCGTGCCGAACATGCCGGGCGCGGTGCCGCGCACCTCCACCTTCGCGCTCACCAACACGACGCTGCACTTCGTCGAGAAGCTCGCGGGGCTCGGGCCCGCCGAGGCGCTGCGCCGCGACCCCGCCCTCCGCTCGGGCGCGAACGTGTGGCGCGGGCAGGTGGTGTGCGAGGGCGTCGGCGAGTCGCTCGGCCTGCCGTGGAAGCCGGTCGAGCAGCTGATCGCGTAGCGAGGCGGCTCAGCGCGCCGCCGGCTCGGGCTTCGGCGCTGCGCTCACGATGAAGCGCTGCTTGCCGCGGTCGTGCGGAATGACGTCGACGACCTCGAGCCGCACCGGGACCTCGCCCCGCGACAGCCCCCGCAGGAGCTCGGCGACGCCTCGCATGATGGCGTCGGCGTCCGGATCGGTGCCGCGGACGCAGCGCAGGGTGAGCGAGTAGTCGGCCTCCTGGCGCACCTGGAACTGGCGCACCGCGTTCGGCCAGGGGTGGAAGAGCGCGTTCAGGCCCTCGCCCGCGACGACCGCGCCGCTCGGGAAGCGGAGCGAGTCGCTGATGCGCCCGCGCACCGGCTCGAGCAGCGGGAAGGTGACGCCGCACGGGCACGCGCCCGGCTTCCAGCGGGCCTCGTCGCCGAGCCGGTACCGGATCAGCGGGAAGACCCGGTTGCGGAAGTCGGTGATCACCACGTTGCCGGTCTCGCCCGGGCCGACGGCGCGCCCGTCGCGGTCGAGGATCTCGACCAGCCGGGAGTCCGCGAAGACGTGCAGGCCGTCGGTGCGCGCGCACTCGCCGGCGAGCATCGGGCACTCGATGCACTGGTAGTGGTCGTAGACGGGAGCGCCGAAGACTTCGCCGATGAAGCGCTTCTGCGCCGGCGTCACGGGCGCCGACGTCACGCCGATCGCCTTCGGCGGCGGGATCGTGCGGCCGCTCTGCTGCAGGAACTGCGCCAGCCCCATCACGGCGCCTACGTAGCCCGTGAGCAGGGCGGGGCGGATGCGCTCCCAGCCGTCGAGGAACGCAGCGGTCGACTTCGCGTCGATCCTGTTGGCGTCCATCTGCACCGAGCGCGTCGGCCACCACAGCGCGTTGTGCCGCAGGTCCTTCCAGAAGCGCGTGTGGGCATCGCGCCAGATCAGCGCCCGGTTGTCGCCCGGCCGGACGCCCCACCAGCGATGCAGCCGCCAGCCGAGCGTGCGGTGGTTCGCGCGGGCGTCGCGCAAGATCCGTAACGGCTCGGCGGTGCTGCCGCCCGTCACCGCGCGCTGGAGGTTCGCCTCCTTGCCCTCGCTGGAGCGGATCCGCTCGAAGTTCTCCCGTACGTCGGCCCGCTCGACCACGGGCAGGGACGTGAACGCCGCGGGGTCGGCGAGGTCGCGCGCCGCGATCCCCGAGCGTGCGTAGCGCTCGCGGTAGAACTCGGTGTGGGCCACCGCGAAGCGGACGAGCTCGGCGGCGCGGGCCTGCTGGAGCGCGTGCAGCCGCTCGGGCTCGAGGCGCTCGTTCCGCGCCAGCGCGCGCAGCTCCTCGAGCTCCGTCGGTCGGACGAGCGCCAGCTTGGCCTCGAACACCCGCTCCCGGAACGACCCGGCTGCCATGCCCTCGCTCACGAGCCGCACGGTCCGACGCTACACCATCCGGATGCGCGGCTTGCGCGCGCGAGCGAGCAGCGCCTCGCGCTCGCTGCCCTCGGCCGGATGCACCGCGTAGCCGAACGCCAGGTTCGCGCGGGGGCCGCCGGCGAGCGCCTCGTCCTTCGCGATCTCCTCGGCCACCGCGCGCGCCAGCGTCGTCACGCGTTCCTCCGGCGAGGCGCCGGGGTCGGGCAGCAGCGCCGCGAACTCGTCCTCCCCGGTGCGCGCCAGCACGTCGAACTCGCGCAGATGGGTGCGGAGCGCCTCCGCCGCCCGTGCGACCAGCAGCTCGCCGCGCCGCGCATCCTTGCGGCGCACCTCGGGCAGGTTGTCGAGCTTGCAGGTCACGAGCGCGACGGCGCCCTCGCGGCCGCCTGCGCGCGCCAGCTCCTGGCTCACGCGACGGTTCAGGTAGTCGGCGTTCGGCAGACCGGTCTCCTCGTCGAAGCTCTGGTGGCGCTGCGACGAGGCGTGGTGCAGCGCGTTCTCGATGCCGCGCTCCACGTACGACACCAGGCGCCCGAACACGTGGAGGTCGTCCTCTCCGAAGGCGCCGGCGAAGAAGCGGTCCGGCGCCACCTTGTCGTACAGCGCGAGCGTGCCGATCACCCGCCCGTCGCGGCGCAACGGCGCGGCCAGCGCCGAGCGGAAGCCGCCAGCCAGCGGCGCCGCGCTCGAGTCCCGGCTCAAGTCCGGCACCACGCGCGAGCGCTGGCTCCGCAGCGTGTCGAGCGCGACCTGCTTGTCGAGCCGGAACAGCTTCTCCTGGGTGCGCCCGTCGGCGCTGCCGTAGTAGGAGCGGATCGCGAAGCGGCGGGTCTCGGGATCCTGGAGGCGCAGGATCGCGTGGTCGGCCTCGAGGATGAAGACCGCGGAGGACGTGGCGAGGCGCGTCACCTCGGCGGGGTCGCGGCTCGACACCAGCCGGATGCCGGTCTCGTTGATCGCGCCGATCTTCGTGGCGCGCGCCGACATGCGCGCTTCGCGGCGCGCCTGCGCGATGGTGTCGGCGGCCGCGGCGGAGATCTCGAGCAGGCGCTCGCGCAGCGCGCGCGTCGAGCCCTCTGCCGCCGCGGGTCCGGCCTGCACGGAGAGCACGCCCACGAGCGTGGCGCCCGACACCAGGGGCAGCGAGGCGAGGTCGATCTGGCCCGGGCGGCTCTCGATGAACAGCGGCTCGCGCTGCTCGGCCGCGCGCCCGTCGAGGCCCTGGCCGAGGCCGATGCGGTACTCGCCGCCGAGGCCCCCGCCCGCGAGCGAGGTGGCCGCGAGGCGCAGCTCGCGCTCCGCCTCGCCGTACAGGTAGACGGTGGCGATGCCGTTGCCGAGCAGCGCCGCCACGCGGTTGCAGAGCGCCTCGAGGCGCGTCTCGAGCGGGCCGTCGCCCGCGAGGCTGTCGCGCACCGCGCGCACCGCGGCGTAGCGCGACGCCTGGCGCGCGAGCGCCTCGTGCTCCTCGGCGCGCGCCACGATCGCGGCGTCGAGGCGGCCGAGCTGCTCCGCGAACTCGAGGTCGGCGTCGGCGAACAGGTCCGCGCGGGTGCGGTGGTGCAGGTTCAGCACGCCGAGCACGCGCCCCTCGTGGACCAGCGGCACGCACAGCGCGGACTCGACGTCGAGGCGCTGCCGCGACAGGCGGAAGACCTCGCCGTCGGCGCGCCCGCGCACGCGGATCGGCCGCGCCTCGGCGGCTGCGCGGCCGGCCACGCCCTCGCCGAGCTTCACGCGGATCTTCGGCCAGAGCTCGGGCTCGACGCCCGCGGCGACGCGGATCGAGAGCTCGCCCTTCTCGGGGTCGAGCAGCATCAGCGAGCCGCCGTCGGCGCCCGTCACGCCCATCGCGATCTCGAGCATGCGCGAGAACAGCTCGTCCGTGTCGATCGTGAGGTTCACGGACTCGACGATCTCGTGGAGCGCCTGCAGCAGCTCCGCCTTGCGATCGGGGCTCGACGCGCCGATGCCCCAGAGCAGGCGAGCGGTGAGCGGCGAGACCAGCTGGAGGTCGAGCGCGGCGGCGGGGAAGGTCTCCGCGAACGACGGCTCGACGCCGGCGTCGATCACCGCGTGCAGCGGGCGCGAGAACAGGGCCGAGTCGCTGTCGATCGCGACCGTGACCCGCAGGCGGCGCGCGAGCCGCCGCGCGGCCTCGGCGTCCGCGGCGTACACGCCGACCAGCTCGACCTCGGCGTTCTGCTCGAGCGCCGGGACGAGGCTCAGCGCCTCCTCGGAGGCGCCGTAGATCGCGAGGCCCTTTCTCACGCGTCCTTGTCCTCGATCGCTTCGATCTGGATGCGGAGCGAGATCTCCCGCGTGCGGCCGGCGGCGTCGCGCACACGCACGGGCACCTGCACGCTCTGCGGCCCCGCCAGGCTCGGCGTGCCGAGGCTCTCCACCCGCAGCAGGCGGTCGGGCGCCAGCGCCGGCTCGGGAGCTGCGAGCTGCGTCGCCTCGCGGAAGGAGGGCTCGAAGAAGGCCTCGGCGGCCGCGGTCATCTCCGCGCTCCCGTCGCCCGGGTGGGCCAGCAGCTCGGGCGCGAGGCCGGCGCCGACCTCGGGCGCGGGCTCGGGCTCCGCCATCTTCACCAGGAACTGCGTGGTGCCGGGCGGCGGGCTCGGCGGACGCGCCGCCGCCGACGCCGCCTCCCGCTCGTTCTCCTCGCGCCGGTGCCGGATCACGCGCTTGCTGATCGTGGTGAGCGTCTGGAGCACCGCGCCGCCCTCGCGCGCGACCGCCTCGAAGGCGGCCACGCCGCGCAGACCGAGCTTGCGGTGCAGCTCCTCGAGCGCGTAGGGGTCCGACAGGTCGCGCTTGTTGTACTGGATCACGAGCGGCACGCGCTCGGGCGAGCGGCCGTACGCGGCCAGCGCCGCGCGCAGCTCCTCGAAGCACGCGAGGTTCTCGGACAGGCGCTCGCGCCGCGCGTCGGCCACGAACACGATGCCGTCCACGCGGTCGAGGAGCTGCTTGCGCGTGGGCGCCTGCTCGGGGCCGGACGGCGCGGTGAGCACCTGGATGCGCGTGCGCACGCCGCTCACCTCGCCGAGCTCGATCGGCAGCATGCAGTAGGTCACGGTGGGGTCGAGACGCGTCGGCAGCTCGCGCAGCTCGCCGCGGTGGTCCTGACGCAGCTTCGCGTGGATCACGCGCAGGTTGGTGCGCTTGCCGGCGCCCGTGACGCCCCAGTACACGATGCGGGCGTTCACCTCCGCGACTGCGCGGGACTCGTCCATCAGGTCTTTCCCTTCTTTTCCAGCAGGCGCCGCGCGTGGGTCGAGACGGGCGACGGAACGTCCTTGCTCTTCATGATGGCGCGCAAATCGCGCTCCTGGAGGTAGTTCACGAACTTCATCGCCGTCGGCACGGGGCACTTCGGATTGGTGGCTAGCGCAAGCTTGACGCCGTGGCTCCGGGTCCAGTCCCGGTTGTTGGAGATGATGCGCAGCACCTCGTCCGAGACGTTGCGTGCCTTCGCGAAGCCCTCGACCTCGAGGTGCGTGATCTTCGGGCTGCGGATCGCCGCCGACGCCACGATCTTGTTGCGGTCGCGGATCAGGAGGCCGCGCGCCTCCTTGTTGCCCATCCGCGCGAGCTTGATCTTCTGCATCACGTTCATCTTCTGCACGAGCGCGAACAGGTTGCCCTGCTTCTCGGCGTCGAGAACCTCGTCCTCGGCGAGCTCGCGCACCAGGTCCGGCGCGAAGTCGCTGACGTCGTCGCCCAGCAGCTCGCGCAGGGCGGCCAGCGCGCTCTCGTCCGAGAGCGGCGCGGACGTTCCGGATTTCGGCGGCTCGGTGCCGTCCGGGACCTCGGCCTCCGGCCGCTCGAGCCCGAGGAAGGCGAGGATGCGGTCGATGGTGGAGCGGCCGGTCAGCGGGTTGTCGCCGAGCGCCTCCACGATCTCGGCGTGGCGGAGCAGGCGCGTCTGGTTGTTCGCGACGATGTCGATCACGCGCCGGTGCGGCAGGCTCGCGAGGAAGGCGTAGGTCCGGTCGTCCGTGGCGTTGTTCAGCGCGATCAGCTCCATGCGGTCGGTGCGGTCGCGCCAGGTCTGCGCGAGCCACGCGAGCAGGGCGGGGTGCGCGTTGCCCGACAGCACCTGGTTCGCGACCGGGTCCGGCAGCTTCTCGAGGCTCGCGCCGGCCCGCGTCTTCACCTCGAGGTCGGCGTCGTGCGTGAGCGCGAACAGCACGGTCGCGAGCTCGACGGGCTGGAGCGGCAGCGCGCCCGAGGCGGCGAGGCGGCGCACCTCGACCGGCGCGTCGGCGCGGACGTACTTCTCCGCCTCCCGGGAGAGCTCGAGCCGGATGGTCTGGGACTCGCTCAAGGGCCGCCTTTCCGCTGCGGCCCGCGCGAAGTGGGCGCCGGCGCGTTCCTGGGAACGCTCCCGGCGGCCTCAACCCTCCCGTCCGGCCGCGGCCTTTGCCTCCGCGATGATCTTGTCCCGCGCGTACGCGGGCACCTCGTCGTAGTGCGCGAACTCCATGTGGAACGCCCCCTTGCCCCCGGTCAGGGAGGTGAGGGCGTTCGCGTATTCGAGCATTTCGGCCATCGGCACTTCGGCCTTGACGACCTGCGAGTGGCCGCGGGATTCCGTGCCCTGCACCCGACCGCGGCGCGAGGAGATGTCGCCCATCACGTCGCCCAGGCTCTCGTCCGGGACGGTGATCTCGGCCCGCATGATCGGCTCCAGCAGGGTCGGCCGGGCCTGCTCGATGGCCGCCTTGAAGCCGAACGAGCCAGCCAGCTTGAACGCCATCTCGTTCGAGTCGACCGGGTGGAATTTCCCGTCGATGCAGCGCACGCGGACGTCCACCACGGGAAAGCCGGCCAGGGGGCCGGCCGCGGCCGACTCCAGCACGCCCTTCTCGACCGCCGGGATCAGGTTCCGGGGGATGGCGCCGCCCACGATCTCGTCCTCGAACTTGATCCCGGCCCCGCGGGGCAGCGGCTCGACGCTCAGGTAGCAGACCCCGTACATGCCCTTGCCCCCGGTCTGCTTCTTGAGCTTCCCCTCCACGTTCTCGGCCTTCCGGGTGACGGTCTCGCGGTAGGGCACCTTCGGCGTCTTCAGCTCGATGTCCACCTCGTAGAGGCGGCGCAGGCGCTGCGCGGCGACGCGGATGTGGAGCTCGCCCATGCCGGTGAGCAGGAACTCGCCCGTGCTGGGGTCGCGCGAGAGCTGGAGCGTCGGGTCTTCGTGCACGAGGCGCCCGAGCGCGGTGAACAGCTTGTCCTCGTCGTTGCGCGACTTCGCCGAGACGGCGTACGAGAGCACGCCGCTCGGGATCGGGATCGGGGGCAGCGTGATGCCGCCCTTGTCCTGCGTGAGCGCGTCGCCGGTGTGGCAGTCCTTCAGCTTCGCGAGCGCGATCACGTCGCCCGGTCCCGCCTCCGGCACCTCCACGTGCTCGGCGCCGCGCAGCAGCAGCAGCTTGCCGACGCGTTCCTTGCTCCCGCGCGTCGCGTTCGAGAGCGTGCCGTCCGGGCGCAGCGTGCCGGATACGATGCGGAGGACGGAGAGCGTGCCCGCGTAGCGGTCCGCCACGGTCTTGAACACGCGCGCGGCGAATGGGGCGCCCGGGTCGCCCTGCGGCGGCGGCAGCAGCGCGACGAGGCTGCGCAGCGCGAGCAGCGCGCCCACCTGCGAGGCGGCCGCACCGCCGAGCACGGGCACGAGCTTGCGGGCCTGCGTGGCGGCCACCAGGCCGCGCGCCACCTCTTCGTCGTCGAGCTCGCCGGCCTCGAGGTACTTCTCGAGCAGGGTGTCGTCGCACTCGGCGACGGCCTCGACGAGGTGCGCGCGCGCATCGGCCGCCGCCGCGGCGGCCTCGGCCGGGATGTCCACCTCGCGGCCGTCCACGAAGGCGCGCCGGGCGATCAGGTCGATCACGCCCTTCAGCGACGGGCCGAGCCCGATCGGCAGCGCGACGACCACGGGGTTCGCGTCGAGCGTGCGCAGCGACTCCACCGCGGCGTCGAAGTTCGCGCGGTCGCGGTCGAGCCCGTTCACGAACGCCACGACGGGCACGTTCGCGCTCTCCGCGGCGCGCCACATGCTCTCCGTGCCGACCTTGACGCCGTCGATCGACGAGAGCACCAGCACGGCGCCGTCGAGCGCGGCGAGCGCGATCGTGCCCTCGCCCTGGAAGTTGGAGTCGCCGGGCGTGTCCACCAGCGTGAGGTGGTGGCCGTTCCAGTCGAAGCCGAACACCGCGCACGCCAGCGTGTGGTGGCGCTCCTTCTCCTCGGGCGAGTGGTCGAGGTGCGAGGTCTTCGCGTCCACGGAGCCGAGCGCGGGCACCGCGCCGGCGGCCGACAGCAGCGCCTCGCCGAGCGACGTCTTCCCGTCGGCGGCGTGGCCGATCAGGGCGAAGCTCCGGGTGCGCGCGACCTCGACGTTCTGCATGGCACGGTTCTCCTACGCGGGTGCCTCCGCATGACCGCGGTTCTTCTCGAACAGCATGCGCAGGCCTTCGAGCGTGAGGAACGGCTCCACGCGCTCGATCGACTTCGTTTCGGCGGCGACGCGCTGCGCGAGCCCGCCGGTCGCGATCACGCGCGCCTCGGCACCGAGCTCGGCGCGGATGCGATCCACCATCGCGTCCACCATGCCCGCGTACCCGAACAGCAGGCCCGACTGGAGCGACTGCGTGGTGGTGCGGCCGATCACCGAGCGGGGGCGGGCGATCTCGATGCGATGCAGCATGGAGGCGCGGGAGAAGAGCGCCTCCATCGCGATGAGGATGCCGGGGAAGATCGCGCCGCCGAGGTACTCGCCCTTCGCGGAGACGCAGTCGAAGGTGGTGGCCGTGCCGAAGTCCACCGCGATCACGGGGCCGCCGAGCAGCTCGAACGCGGCGACGGCGTTCACGATGCGATCGGCTCCCACCTCGCGCGGGTTCTCGTAGCGCACGGGCATCCCGGTCTTGATGCCGGTGCCCACCACCAGGGGCGGACGGCCGAGCAGCTTCGAGCAGACGCGCTCCCAGATCGGCAACAGCGGAGGCACCACGCTCGACACGATGGCGTCGCTGAGGCGGCCGATCGGGAAGTCCGCGAGGTCGCAGAGGCCCTTCAACGACACGAGCACCTCGTCGGAGGTCTGCTCGCGGTGCGTGGCGAGGCGCCAGTGGTGAGCGAGCTCGGCTCGGCCGCCGGCGTAGACGAAGATGCCCAGCGTCACGTTCGTGTTGCCGATGTCCACGGCGAGCAGGGTGGGGTCGGTCACGCGCGCTCCTCGCGGGCCAGCGTCACCTCGCCCGCCAGCACGCGCCGTTCGCCGCTCCCCCGGGCCAGGCGCAGCGCGCCGTCCGCATCGACGCCGAGCACGCGGCCCTCGAGGGCCCCGCCGCCCGGCTCGAGCACGCGCACCGTCTCGCCGGCCATGCGGAACCAGGCGTCGAACCGGGGCCGCAGGGCGGAGAAGCCGGCGCTCGCATGCAGGTCCAGCACGCGTTCGAGACTACCGTAAAGCCGCTGCGCGAACGCCACGCGGTCCACGGCGCGGCCGCCCGCGGCGGAGAGGCTGGTCGCGCGGCGGCGGAACTCGTCCGGGAACGTGGCCGGGTCCACGTTCAGGTTCACGCCGATGCCGAGCACCGCGAAGGCCGGAGCTGCCGCCGAGCTCGTCAGCTCCACCAGGATCCCCGAGGTCTTGCGGCGGTCGATGCGCACGTCGTTCGGCCACTTCAGCTCGACGCGGGCCGGGTCGCCGAGCCACGCCGCCACGCACTCGGCCACGGCCACCCCGCTCGCGAGGACGAGCGTGGGCGCGAGCATGCCGGGCGGCGTCGGGCGCAGCAGGATCGAGGTGTAGAGGTTGGCGCCGGCCGGCGAGTGGAAGCTGCGCCCGAGGCGGCCGCGTCCCGCCGTCTGCTCCTCGGCGATCACCGCGGTCCCGTGCGCGGCGCCCGCCAGCGCCTGCTCGGCGACGACGCGCATGGTGGAGTCCGTGGTCGCCAGGCAGGTGAGCTCGCGCGCCAGCCAGCGCGTGTCGAGGCCTGCGCCGATCGCCGCGGCGCCGAGGGGGACCCCTCCGCTCACCGGGCCCGGATCTCGAGCGCCACGTCCGCGTTCGGGGCCGAGTGCGTAAGCGCCCCGATCGAGATGCGCTGGACGCCCGTCTCCGCGATCTCGCGCACGTTCGCGAGCGTGACGCCGCCGCTCGCCTCCAGCACGGCCCGCTCGCGGAAGCGCTCGGCCAGGCGGCGCAGCTCGGCGGGCGTGCGGTTGTCGAGCAGGAGCCAGCGCGCGCCCGCTTCGATCGCCTCGGCGGCCTGCTCCTCGGATTCGACCTCGACCTGGAGCAGGAGGTGCCCCGGCGCCGCGACGCGCGCCGCCTTAACCGCCGCCGCCACGCCGCCCGCCGCCGCGATGTGGTTGTCCTTGATCAGCAGCGCGTCGTAGAGGCCGAAGCGGTGGTTGCGGCCGCCACCCACCGCCACCGCGTACTTGTCGAGCACGCGCCAGCCGGGCAGCGTCTTGCGGGTGTCGAGGATCTCGACCCCGGTGCCCGCCACCGCGTCGACGTAGCGCCGCGTGTGCGTGGCGACGCCGCACATCCGGCCGAGGAAGTTCAGCACCGTGCGCTCCGCGGCGAGGACGCTGCGCGCGCTCCCGGCGAGCTGGAGCAGCGGGTCGCCCGGCTCCGCGAAGGCGCCCTCGGGCCGGAGCGTCTCGACGCGGAGCCGCGGGTCCACGGCCGCGAGCGCGGCCAGCGCCACCGGCACGCCGCACACCACGAGCCGCACGCGCGCCTCGACCACGGCCTCGCAGGCGGCGTCGGCCGGCAGCACGGCGTTGCCGGTGGCGTCGCCGTGGCCGAGATCCTCCGCGAGTGCGCGCTCGACGAGCGGCAGCCAGGTCGCGGGCGCGGGCAGGGCGGGCGAAGTCACCCGACCAGTCTAACGGCTTCCTACTCGCCCTTGAGCTTGCGGATCTCTTCGCGGATCAGCGTCTCGGTGAGGCGCGGGATCACGTCCCAGGCGACCTGCTCGATGCGCGCGACCGCCTCGCGCACGATGCGCTCCGACACGTCGCCGAGCGCCTCCCAGGCGATCTTCTCGAGCGTCTCGTGGACCGACGCGCGCATCGCAGCGGAGAGCTCCGGGCTCGCGGCGGGAGCCGCCGCCGCGGGGGCTGCGGCCGGCGGCGCGGCGCGCAGGGGCGGCGCGACCGTTGCGGGCACGGCCTCGGTCAGCTCGAACTCCGCCGCGGCGGCGTCGTCGAACAGGGGCGCGTTCGCGGCGGGCGGGGCCGCCTGCACCGCCGTGATCGAGGCCGGCGCGGGCTGCGTGACCACGTCCGCGGGGAAGGGCTCCGACAGCTCGTCCGAGGCGACGTCCCACTGCTGCGGCTCGTCCGAAGGCAGGAAGGGGTCGGCCGCGAAGGGCTGGAGGTCGGAGAGGGGATCGACGGTCTTGGCCGGCGCGGGGCTCGGCGCGGCGGCCTTGGGCGTCGGCGGCAGCACCAGCCGCGTGAGCTCGCTCGGGTCCTCGTCGAGGAACACCGGCGCGGTGGGCCGGCTCGGCGGCGCGCTGACGGGCGGGGCCGTCGCGGCGCGCGCGAAGCTCTCGTCGTCGAGCAGGAGCGTGGTGCGGGCCGCCGTGGCCTCGTTGCCGAGGTCGATCGCAGCGTCGTCTTCCGTCTCGAGGTCGATCGGCTCGAGCGGCTCCGCGTCGAAGCCGAAGGCGTCGTCCGGCGCGGCGGGGGCCGCGGCCGCGACCGGGCGTGCGGTGCCCGACGGATTCGGCCGGCTCGCCGTCGCTGCCTCGGGCTCGAGGAAGTCGAAGGGCTCGGGCTCGGCCGCCGCCGCCGCCTTCGCTCCGGCCGCCGGGGCGGAACGCGAGGGCCCTGCGTTCGCGAGGCGCGCGCTCACCAGCTCGACCAGCGCCTGTGCCTCGAACGGCTTCGTGATGTGGCCGTCGGCGCCGACGCGCGCGGCGCGATCTTCGTCGAAGGTCTCGAACGTGCCGGTCAGCAGCAGCACCGGAATGTGCGCGAGCGCGGGGTCGCCCTTCAGCGCGGCGCAGACCTCGTAGCCGCTCTTGCCGGGCATCACGACGTCGGCGAGCACGATGTCGGGGCGGATCTCCTTCGCGCGAGCCACCGCGTCGTCGCCGTTGTCGACGGTCACGATGCGCACGTCTTCGTTGGCGAAGCTGATCCCGACGACCTTCTGGATCGTGACGCTGTCGTCGGCGAGGAGCAGAGTCTTCGGCATGGTTCCCCCCGGTCCCGGAGCAAAGTCGTGCCTGCTGCGCGCGAGCTGGCGCTTCCCGGTTGTTATCGTCGCCGCGGCGCGGGCGATTGACCCCTTTCTTCCGCCGCGCGGGCAGGCTAGCGGTCGACCCGGCGCATCGCCGCCGGCGCTCGTCAAGTCGAGCCTGCCGCCGGCCGATGGGAAGCGGGCAGAGGGGCGTGCACCCTTGGGGAACGGATGATCCTACGCACGGCGGCGCATACGGACGTCGGCCTGCGACGCCGGGGGAACGAGGACCGCTTCGCCGTGGACCCGCAGCTCGGCCTCTGCCTGGTGGCGGACGGCATGGGCGGCCACAGCGCCGGCCAGGTGGCCAGCGCGCTCGCCGCCGCTTCGGTGGTGGCGTCCCTGCTCGAGCGCAAGGGCGGCGAGGCCAGCGCGGCCGAGAAGCTCCGCGGCGCCATCGAGGACGCGAACCGCGCCATCTACTCCGCCGCGCGCCAGAAGAACGAGTACAGCGGCATGGGCACCACCGTGGTGGCGCTGCTGGTGGAGGAGGGCCGCGCCGCGATCGCGCACGTGGGCGACAGCCGCGCGTACCGGGTGCGACGCGGGAAGATCCGCCAGCTCACGGACGACCACTCGATCGTCGGCGAGCTGCTGCGGCGCCACGAGATCACCGCGGACGACGCGCGCGAGCACCCGCACCGCCACGTGCTGACGCGCGCGCTCGGCGTGCGCGGGCACGTGCAGCCCGACCTCGCCGAGCTGACGCTCGCGCCGGGCGACCTGTTCGTGCTGTGCTCCGACGGCCTCACGAACCACGTCGAGGACCACGAGATCGCGAAGCTCGCCGGTGAGGCGAGCGAGCTCGAGGCGGGCTGCGCCGGGCTGATCGAGCTCGCGAACCGCCGTGGCGGCGAGGACAACATCACCGTCGTCCTCGCCCGCTACGACGAGTGAGGCTCACGCGCGGTCGAGGGTGTTCTTCAGCTTCGAGCGGAGGCGGAGCACCGACTTGGTGTGGATCTGGCACACGCGGGACTCGGTGATCCCGAGGATGTTTCCGATCTCTTTCATGTTCAGGTCTTCGTAGTAGTAGAGCGAGATGACGAGACGCTCCTTCTCGGGCAGCGTCGCGATCGTGTCGGCCACGATCTGCTTCATCTCCTGGAGCTTCAGCGTCGAGTAGGGATTCTCGGCGTTGACGTCCTCGACCACGTCGGCGTAGTTGCCGTTGCGGTCGCCTTCCTGCCCGCCGCTGCGAATCTCCTCCAGGTTCACGAGCGAGATGCCGCGCACCTGGTTCACGAGCTCCTGCAGCTTGTCGAGCTGGAGCCCGAGCGAGTCGGCCACCTCGTCTTCGGTGGCGGAGCGGCCGAGGCGTTGCTCCACCTCGCCGTAGGCGCGCTCGAGTCTGCGGCCCTTCTGGCGCACGCTGCGCGGCACCCAGTCGAGCGAGCGGAGCTGGTCGAGGATCGCGCCCTTGATGCGGAACTCGGCGTAGGTCTTGAACTTGCAGTTCTTCTCGGGGTCGTACTTCTCGATCGCGTCCATCAGACCGATGACGCCGGTGTTGTGCAGGTCGTCGAGGTCGATGTGCGACGGCAGCCGCACCGCGATGCGATTCACGATGTATCGGATCAGCGGCGTGTGCTCGAGGACGATCTGCTCCTTGAGCGTGCGCGGGATGTCCCCGGTGCGGTTCTTGGCGTCGCGCAGCTGGCTCTCCATTCCTTCCTCCCCGTCGTCTCGGTGCGGCGGATTGCCGGTGCTCTGCATGCGGGATGCGAGGCAAAGCACGGCGCGTGCCAAGGGGGACGCCGTGACGGGCCGGAGCGGGGCGCGCGCGCCGGGTTCGAGACTGCAACTCGTGGCGCGAACGACGCTTTTCGCGCAGGGCCGGGCGGACGGTGGCCCCGCTCACAGGCCCGCCGCGCGAGGTGGCGGCAGCCGCAGCTCGTGCGCGGAAGCGTCGGCCTGCCGACGCTCGGGACGCCCGCTAGTTACGAATCCGTCAGGCCACGCGCCCTGCGGCGCAAGCCGCGGACGAGGGGCTCGACTCTACGCATCGGGCGCCAGGCCCTTCTTCTTGATCTTCTCGAGCAGGGTGGTGCGGTTCAGCCCGAGCAGTCGCGCGGCCTGGTTCTTGTTCCAGTGGGTCTGCTCGAGTGCACGCAGGATCAGGTCGGCCTCGAAGCGATCGACCACCTCGTGGAAGGCCGTGCCGGTCTGCGCCGGACGCAGCGACTCGGCGCCGGCGTGGGCCGGCTCGCCCGCGCCGCCCTGCAGCTCCGGCGGCAGGTCCGCGACGGCGATCTCGCCCTTGCCTCGCAGCACCACGCTGCGCTCGATCAGGTTCTCCAGCTCGCGCACGTTGCCGGGCCAGTCGTGGCGCACGAGCTGCTCCAGCGCCTCCGGCGCCAGCGTGCAGGGGCCGAGCTTCTTCTCGTCCGCCGCCCGGCGCAGGAAGTGCGCGGCCAGCAGCGGCACGTCCTCCCGGCGCTCGCGCAGGGCCGGCAGCTCGATCGGGATCACGTTGAGCCGGTAGAAGAGATCCTCGCGGAAGCGCTTCTCGCGGATCGCCACGTCGAGCTTCTGGTTCGTGGCCGCGATCACGCGCACGTCCACCTTGATCGGGTGCGAGGAGCCGACCGGCTCGAAGGTGCGGTCCTGGAGCACGCGGAGCAGCTTCACCTGGAGCGTCGGGCTCATGTCCCCGATCTCGTCCAGGAAGATGGTGCCCCCGTGCGCGAGCGCGAAGCGGCCCTCGCGATGGCTGACGGCGTTCGTGAACGCCCCGCGCACATGGCCGAACAGCTCGGACTCGAGCAGCTCCTCGGGGATGGCGCCGCAGTTGACGGTGACGAACATGCGCTCGGCCCGGCGGCTGCTCCAGTGGAGCGCGCGGGCGATCATCTCCTTGCCGGTGCCGCTCTCCCCCGTGATCAGCACCGTGCTGTCCGTGTCGGCCACGCGCTCGACCACGTCCAGCACGCGGCGCAGGGCCGGGCTCCCGCCGATCAGGTTCTCGTGGTGGTAGCGGCCGTGGAGCTGGCGCTGGAGCAGCCGGTTCTCGGTCTTGAGCCGGCCGTGCTCGATGGCCTGCGCCGCGAGGCGCCGCAGCACGTCGTGGTGGGCGGGCTCGACGGGCTTCTCGAGGAACCAGTAGGCCCCGGCGCGCAGCGCCTCGAGCGACGCCTCGGCCCCGCCGTAGCCCGTGATCACGATGCAGGGCAGGTCGGGCTGCACCTCGCGGATCTGCCGCACCAGCTCGAGCCCGCTGATGCCCGGCATCTTGACGTCGCACAGCACGAGATCGACGGGCTCGTGCGTGACGAGCTGCATCGCCTCGCTCGCATCGCGAGCGGTCGAGACCTGATGGCCCGCGCGCACCAGGATCCGCTCGACCGCTTTTCGGTACAGCTCGTGGTCGTCCACCACGAGCACATGCGGCTTGCGCAACGGCCCGTCTCCCCCCGAACGAGCGCAGTGTAGGAGCCGACCCTCGCGGCCTCAAGGGCCCGCGCGCCCGCACCGATAGCGCCTCATGGTCCAGGGCACCGGTCTCGTGCTGCTGGTGGACGACGAGCCGCCGATGCTGCGTGCGTTGGCGCGCATCCTCCGTCCCGACGGCCATCGCCTCCTCACCGCGGAGCGCCTCGAGCAGGTGGGCGAGGCGCTGGTCGAGCCCGCGCTCGACGCGGTGCTGCTCGACCTGCGCTTCGGCCCGCACGACGGCCGCGAGCTGCTCGCGCGCGTGAAGCGCGAGCGTCCCGAGGTCGAGGTGATCGTGGTGACGGGCCACGCCAGCGTGGAGAGCGCCGTCGACTGCATGCGCGCCGGCGCCTTCGACTACGTGGAGAAGCCCTTCCCGGACGAGCCGCGCGTGCGGCTCACCGTGCAGCGCGCCATCGAGCGCCGCCGCCTGGTCTCGCGCAACCACGAGCTCGAGCGCGAGCTCGGCGCGCGCGAGGCGGGGGCGACGCCGACCCTGATCGGCGCCTCGCCCGCGATGCGCGCGCTCCAGCGCAGCCTCGCCAGCCTGCGCCACAACGAGAGCACGGTGCTGATCCAGGGCGAGAGCGGCACCGGCAAGGAGCTGGTGGCGGCCGCCCTCCACGCCGCGAGCCCGCGCCGCGGCGGCCCTTTCGTGCCCGTGGACTGCGGCGCGCTGCCGGAGTCGATCATCGAGAGCGAGCTGTTCGGCCACCAGCGCGGCGCCTTCACGGGTGCCGTGGGCGCGCCCGGCCTGTTCCGTCTCGCGAGCGGGGGCACGCTGTTCCTCGACGAGATCGGCGAGATCCCCCTCGCGGTGCAGGCGAAGCTCCTGCGCGCCCTCCAGACGCGCGAGGTGCGGCCGCTCGGTGGCGGCGCTGCGCTCCCCGTGGACATCCGCGTGATCGGCGCGACCAACCGCGACCTCACCGAGATGGTGGCGGCCGGGCGCTTCCGGCGGGACCTCTTCTACCGCCTCGACGTGGTGCGGCTCGCGCTGCCGCCGCTACGCGAGCGCGGCGAGGACGTGCCGCTGCTCGCGCAGCACTTCCTCGAGAAGCACCGGCGCCCCGACTCGCCGGTGCTGGGCTTCGAGCCGGAGGCGCTGGCGGCGCTCGCGGCGCGCGACTGGCCCGGCAACGTGCGCGAGCTCGAGAACGCGATCGAGTCGGCGCTGGCGCTGGCGCGGGGCGAGCGCCTCTCCGCCCGCGACTTCACGCTGGCGCCGGCGCGGGCGGCCGCCACGGCGCGCGCCGCGGAGGAGTCGCTGCCGCTCTCGCTCGACGCCTACGAGCACGCCGCGCTGGTGCGCGCCCTGCGCGAGTGCAGCGGCGACGCCAGCCAGGCCGCCCGCCGCCTCGGCATCGGCCGTTCCACGTTCTATCGCCGGCTCGCGCGCCTCGGCGTGGCCATCGCGCGGCGCGACGAGCCGAACGTTCCGAACGCTCCCGCCCACCGCGCGCGCTGACCCGAAAACGAAGACGCGCTGAGCCGCTAGGTCCCCTTGGGCAAGCGGCTCAGATACTCGAGGTCCGTCTTCTGCGAGTTCTTGGCCCCGATCGCGAGCACGCGAAACCGCCGCGTCCGCCCGCCGGTGTAGTAGATGCGGCCCTTGTCGGCGAAGCCGAGCTCGAAGATCGAGAGATGCGGCGGCAGGCCGCCCACCTTGCGGCGCACCGCGGCGGTGTCCGTCTCCTCGCACAGGCGCTTGATCGCCTCCTCGGCGCGCAGGCGCGAGGATTCGTCGCCGAGCTCGGCGAGGTTCTCGATCGCGCGCTCGTCCACCTCGAGGTTCTTGTAGAGCGTGCGGAGCCGGCGCTCGATCACCTCCTCGTCGCGCGCGGCGCGCTTGCTCGCGCGTCGCGTCTGGTTGCGCAGCTCCGACAGCTCCGTCTCCTTCGTCTCGAGATCGCGCGTCGCCTCGTCGAGCAGCTCCTCGAGAGCGCGCCGCTCCTCTTCGAGCTTCTGCGCGCGCGCGCCGCCCGTGCGCAGCGCGGCCTCGCGCACCTCGAGCCGCGCGAGGCGCGCGTGCAGCTCCGCGCGCTCGCGCTGCAGCGTGCCGATCTCCTCCGCCTGCAGCTCGCTCTCCGGCTCCACCTCCGCGAGCCGCGAGCGCACCGCGCCGAGCTCCGATTCGATCGCCCGCGCGCGGTCGGCCATGGCGTCGCGCGTCGCGCCGAGCGCGTCGAGCTCGATCTGCTCGCGCGCCGCCAGCCGGCGCGTGTACACCACGAGCGTGGTGACGAGCAGGCCCGCGTACACCAGCAGCACCGCGTTGGCGAGCAGCGTGTTGTGCGGCAGCGCGACGTCCACGTCCACGATCGCGGGGAGCAGCGAAGCGTCGCTCGCCGCGTCCTCGGGCGCCGGCCCCGCGAAGCCGCCCCCGGCGTAGAGCAGGGTCCGCGCGTCCGCGGCGAGCACCAGCGGGCGCACGCGCACGTCGCCGTACCGGATCCACGGCGAGGTCTGGAGCAGCTCCGTGATGCGGGCCGAGATCTGCCTGGCCACCGGGCCCGCGGCGGGATCCACCTGCACCGCGGCCTCCACGCTGGCACGGTAGTAGCGGCGCAGGACCTCCTCGAGCGCCTCCACGGTGAACACGTAGGTCACGAGGAACGCGAAGATCGCGAGGTACGCGAAGCGGAAGCTGGCGATGCGCTCGAGCGGGCGGGGTCCGCGCTCGGCCTCGGGTGTGGGCCCAGCCACGTCCGGGGAATCCGACATCCGCTTGGTGATAGCAGACGACGCGAGGACGCAGCGCGGCGCGCTCCCGCTACCGTTCCGCGCCATGCGGGTGGTGGACCTCGATCGCGACATGTCCGACGTCATTCCCACCGGGACGACGCGCGACAGCGCGTTCCTGTTCGAGCGCATGACCGCGGCCACGCTGGCCGCGGCCGCGCCTGCGCCGGGGCGCTCGATCCTCGACGTCGCGAGCGGCTTCGGGCAGGACGCCTTCGCGCTGCGCCGCGCCGGTGCGCGCGTGGTGGGTGCCGAGCCGTCGCTGCGGATGACGGGGTGGGCGCGGCTGCAGAGCGCGGAGCAGAAGGACGCGCCGCACTGGGTGCGCGCCTGGTCCGACGCGCTGCCGTTCGCGGACGCGAGCTTCGACGCGGTGGTCTGCAAGGGCGCGCTCGACCACTTCGATCGGCCGGAGCTCGCGATCTCGGAGATGGCGCGCGTGACGCGCCCCGACGGGCGCGTGGTGCTGGCCGTGGCGAACTTCGGCTCGCTCGCGTGCCGGGTGGCGCGCGCGGTCGACGACGCGCGCGAGCGCGGCCTCGGCCTCCCGCCGCGGCGCGGGCGCCGCCACTACGACGTGCCCGCCGATCACTTCACGCGCTTCGAGCTCGGCCTGCTGCGCGCGCAGGCGGAGCGGACGCTCGAGCTGGAGCGCGTCGAGGGGATCTCGCTCGCCTGGGGCCTGCCGGCGTGGACGCGGAGCGTCGGCCGGCTGCCGGCGGGCGTGGCGCAGGCCGTGCTGGAGGGGCTCGACGGTCTCGCGCGCCGCGTGCCGAGCCTCGCGGACGTGATCCTGCTGGTCGGCCGGCCGCGCCGTCCCGCGCGTCCGCCGCTCGCGGAGCCGAGCTCCTAGCTCGCGCGTCCCGCCGTGTGCTCCGCGACGACGCGGCGATACTCCGCGGCCGTGCGCTCGGCGACGCGCGGCCAGGCGTAGGCGGCCTCGACGCGGCTGCGCGCGCGCTGGCCGAGCGCGCGCCGCGCCTCGGGCTGCTCGAGCAGCCCGGCGATCGCCTTCGCGAGCGCGTCGGGCGCCTCCGGCGGCACCAGCACCCCGCCGCCGCCGACTCCGATCACCTCCGGCAGCGCGCCCGCCTCGCTCGCCACCACCGGCGTGCCGCACGCCATCGCCTCGGCCGCGGGCAGCCCGAAGCCCTCGAAGCGCGAGGGCACCACCACCAGCGTCGCGCGCCGGTACAGGTGCACGAGCGCCTCCGTGGCGACCCGTCCCGTGACGTGGAGGCGGCTCTCGCAGCCCGCCTCGCGCGCCCAGCGCCGCGCCTCGCTCTCGGGGTCGTCCACCAGCGTCAGCGTCACGCTCTCGGGCAGCCTGGCCAACGCCGCGACGAGCGTGCGCACGCCCTTGTTCGGGTCCGAGGCGCGGCCCACGCAGAGCAGCTCGGCGGCGGCCTTCGGCACGGCGCGATCGGGCGAGAACAGCGCGGTGTCGAGGCCGTTCGCCACCATCGCGAGCCGCTCGGGGCGGACGCCGAAGTCGCGCTGGATCCGGCGTGCGCTCACCTCGGAGCTGGTGAACACGCGCTCGAGCCGCCGCGCCACGAAGCCCTGCATCTCGACGGGATAGAACTCCCACGTGCCGAGCGCCTCGCGCAGGCTCTTGTCGCGCGCGAAGGAGGCGGCGCGGTCCACGCTCAGCGGATGGTGCACGGTCGTCACCACCGGCAGGCCGAGCGCGCGGATGCCGAGCAGCCCGTAGCCGAGCGACTGCACGTCGTGCACCAGGTCGTAGCGCGCGCCCGCGCGCAGCCGCGCCGCGAGCGCGCGGAAGGCGCGCACGCTGAACGCGAACGGCTCGGGCAGGAAGCCCATGCGCGCCGCCGCGAACTCGTAGAACTCGAGCGGGTGGAACACCCGCAGCGGGCGCGGCCGCGGCAGCAGGTTCTTCCAGTCGCGCAGGAACCACTTGCCCCAGTACATCTCGTTCGGGATGCGCTCCACCGAGCCGGCGAAGGGCATCGCGTCCGGCCAGGGCGGGCCGACCAGCACGTCCACCGCGTGGCCGAGCCGCGCCAGCTCGCGCGCGAGGAACCACAGGTAGATCCCCTGGCCTCCGCACTGCATGTTGCCCCGGTAGGCCACGAAGCAGATGCGGAGCGGACGCTCGTCCGACATCAGCGCGGTTTCTCGGCGTACAGGATCACGCTCTTCGGGCAGATCCAGTTCAGCACGCGCTTCTCGAGGCGGTCGATCGCGCGCGAGACGGCGGCCCGGATCAGGAAGAAGCGGTACGCGCGCACCAGGCGGCTCGAATCGGCGCCGTTCAGCCCCACCACGGAGCGCAGCGCCCAGTAGGGCGTGTGGAGCCCGTGCGCGAAGCCGGCGCCCTCCGTGCGCAGCCCTGCCGCGCCGAGGGCGCGCGCGAGGTCGCGCGGGCGGAAGATCCGGATGTGGCCGCCCGGGCTCTCGAAGTAGTCGTCGCCGAGCCGCAGATACAGGCGCTCGCTGGTGGCGGTCGGGATCGTCACCGCGAGCCGCCCGCCCGGACGCAGCACGCGCGCCAGCTCGCGTGCTGCGCCGGCGTAGTCGTGGACGTGCTCCATCACCTCGGCGCAGATCACGCGGTCGAAGGTGGCGTCGCGGAAGGGCAGGGCGAAGGCGTCGCCCTGGAGCACGCTCGCGAGCCGGCCGCCGAGCTCGCCGCCACGCGCGCGCAGCGGGCGGCCGCCCTTGCGCAGCGAGTCGCGGTCGAGGTCGAGGCCGACCACGCGCGCGCCGCGCTCGAGCGCGCCGAAGCAGTGGCGTCCTTCCCCGCAGCCCGCGTCGAGGAGCAGGTCGCCGCGCGAGACCCTAAGCCGCTCGAGGTCGACGGTGAGCAGCACGCCGCGTCTCCTCGAAGACATCGACCAGGCGCTCGGCCGCCTCGCTCCAGCGGAAGCTGCGCTCGATGCGCTGGCGCGCGGCGCGACCCATGCGCGCGGCGCGTTCGGGGTCGGCGAGGACGTCCGCGATCGCGGCGGCCATCGCGCGCGGATCGCGCGGCGGCACGAGTCGGCCCGCGTGGCCGTCCGTGCCCACCACCTCGGGCAGCGCGCCCGCGGCGTTCGCCACCACCGGCAGCCCGCACGCCATCGCCTCGCTGGCCGGGAAGCCGAAGCCCTCGAAGAACGAGGGCACCACCGCGACGCGCCCGGTCGAGTACTCGCGCACCAGCTCCGGCGTCTCGAGGAAGCGGTCCTGGACGGTGACGCGCCCTGCGAGCCCGAAGCGGTGCACCAGCGTGGGCACGAGGCCGTGCGCGGGGATGCGGCCGTCCACGATCTTGAGCGTCACGTGGCGCGGCAGCAGCGAGAGCGCCTCGAGCAGCGTGCCGATGCCCTTCTTCCGGTCCTCGGTGCGCCCGACGAAGATCAGGTCGGCCTGCTTCGCGACCTCGGGGTGCGGGCGGAAGCGCTCCGTGTCGGTGCCGTTGTAGACCACCGCCACGTCCTTCTCGGGGATGCCGAAGCAGCGCTCGATCTCGCGCCGCGAGGCCTCGCTCACGGTCACGATCTTCGCGAGCCGCTTCGCCACCACCTGCTGCATGAAGAGCGGGAAGTAGAGCGTGCGCCGCACCTTCTTGTGCAGGCGCGGGTCCACGGCGAAGTCCGCTTCGCGGTCGAGGTGCAGCGGATGGTGGATCACCGACACCACGGGCACGCCGGTGACCTGGAGGCCGAGCAGCCCCCAGGAGAGGCTCTGGTTGTCGAACACCACGTCGAAGCGGTGCTTCGCCTGGAGCTCGCGCCAGCGCAGGAACAGGCGCAGCCCGAAGCTCTGCATCTCGGGGAACACGCCGAGGCGCGAGACGCCGAGCTCCCACAGGTTCACGGGCGTGAGCAGCGTGCGCGGGTCGTTCTTCCGCGCCCACTCGCGCAGCGGCAGGCCGAACACGTTCGCGTTCGGAATCGTGTCGAGGCCGATGCCCGGCGCGAGGTCGGGCAGCGGCGGCCCGGCGATCACGTGCACGTCGTGGCCCGCACGTTGCCACTCGCGCGCGAGGTACGCGGCGTAGATGCCCTGGCCGCCGCAGTACATGTTGCCGCGGTAGGTGAGGAGGGCGATCCGCACTATGGCTTCGCTCGGCTTCGCCTCGCTGCGCGGGACGAAGCCAAGAGGCCGACGCCAGCCGTTCCAGCCCTTGCGACGGGCCTCACGGAGCGCCGCCTTCGTCGCGACGCCCTTCGCCCGGCGCGGGCGCGGCCTGCGCAGCGGGCGGGCGCGGCGGGCTCGCGTCGGCCTCGGGCTCGACCGCGACGGTCGCGAGCGTGTAGCCCACCCAGAACGTCAGCCCGAGCACGAAGGCCAGCAGTGCCGCCACCGGGATCGCCACGGCCCAGTATGCGCCGGACAGGAGGCCGAGGCCGAAGAGGAGCCCGAGCCCGACCGCGGCGGCGCAGATGGTGAGGCCCTGGTTGCGCGAGGAATCCTTCATGGGGGGCTGGCGTTCTCCGCGGCGCGAAAGGGCGGGATCATCCGCTGGACGCAGCGGCGTGTCAACGCGCGGCGGGTATCCTGCGCCGCGTGCTCGTGATCGGGCTGATGTCGGGGACCTCCGCGGACGGGGTGGACGCGGCGCTCGTGGAATGGCCCGAGGGGCCCGAGGCGCAGCCGTTCCGGCTCGTCGCGTTCGAGGAGACGCCGCTCGAGCCCGCGCTGCAGGCGCGCATCCACCGGCTCGCGGCGGGGCGCCTGCCCGGGCCCGAGCTGCTGGCCGAGCTCGCCGGCCTCGACGTCGAGCTCGGGGAGCGCTTCGCGACGGCGGCGCGCGCGGTGGCGGCGCGCGCGAAGGTGCCGCTCGAGCGCGTCGCGCTGATCGCGTCGCACGGCCAGACCGTGGCGCATCACCCGGCGCTGCGCGCCACGCTCCAGATCGGCGATCCGTCCGTGCTCGCCGAGCGTACGGGCCGGCCCGTGGTCGCGGACTTCCGGCCGCGCGACCTCGCGGCGGGCGGCGAGGGCGCGCCGCTCGCGCCGTTCTTCCACCTGGCCGCGTTCGCGAGCGCGCGCGAGAGCCGCGCGGTGTTGAACCTCGGCGGCATCGCGAACGTGACGTGGCTTCCGGCGGGCGGTGCGCCGGACGGCGTGATCGCCTTCGACGTCGGCCCCGCCAACGCGCTGCTCGACGCAGTGACGCAGCTCGCGAGCGGCGGCGCGGAGCGCTTCGATCGCGACGGCGCGCGCGCGCGCCGCGGCCGCATCGCGGCGCCGCTCCTCGCGGAGCTGCTCGACGACGCATTCCTGCGTCGCCCTCCGCCGAAGTCCACCGGGCGCGAGCGCTACGGGCTCGCGGAGGCGGAGGCGCTGTTCGAGCGCGCCGGGCGGACGGGGCTCGCGGCCGACGACCTGCTCGCCACGCTCGTCGCGTTCGGCGCCGAAGCCGTGGCGCGCGCTTGCCGCGACTTCCTGCCGGGGCGCGCCGAGCGCCTGATCGTCGGGGGCGGCGGCGCGCGCAACGGCGCGGTGATGGCGGCGCTCGCCGAGCGCCTGCCGGGCGTCCCGGTCGATCCGATGGACGCCCACGGCGTGCCGGCGGCGGCGGCGGAGGCGATGGCCTTCGCGCTGCTCGGCCGGAATGCGCGCCTCGGCCTGCCGAACCACCTGCCGCGCTGCACGGGCGCGGCGGGGCCGCGCGTGCTCGGCGAGCTCGTGCCCGGCGCGTCGGGACGGGTCTGAGCGACCGGATTCCACGCCGCCCGCATCCGCCGACGGCCTGCCTGCGAGTCAGTCGCGGCGTCCCAGGCGGGTCTAGAGCTTCACGACGCGGCCGTCGTCCGCGACCTCGAAGCCGCCCCAGTCGCCGCGCGCCCGCATCTCGGCGCCGAGGTGCGTGAGCACGAGGCGGCCGCAGTCGAACTCGCCGTTTCGCTGATTCAGCTCCTCGAAGCTCAAGTGATACTCGAACTCGCGGTGCACCTGCGTGCACTCGCACAGGAACAGGTCGGCGCCGTTCACCTCGCCGGGCAGCGCGTCGAACCAGCCCGTGTCGCCGGAGTACGCGACGCGCCGCTGCCCCGCGTGCACCACCAGGCCGTGGGGCCGCGAGTCGGGCGAGTGGAAGGTGGCGAAGGCGCGCGCGGACACGGGCCCGACCTCGCGCAGGGCGCCGGCCGGGAGCTCCTCGAAGCGCACCTCGTAGCCGAGCCGGTGGTCGGCCAGCGAGTGACCGAGCGCGCGCGCCACCTCGTGCACGCGCTTCTCCACGCCGGGCGGCCCCGCGATCACCATCGGGCGCCGGCGGCGGTCGGCGTACTCGGCGCCGAGCAGCAGCAACGGGATCCCGCCGAAGTGGTCGGCGTGGAAGTGCGTCACCAGGATCGCGTCGATCTCGTCGCGCGCGATGCCGAGGGCGGACAGCCCGCTCACCGTGCTGCCGCCGCAGTCGAGCAGCACGCTCCCGGTGGGAGAGCGCAGCAGGTACGCGGACTGGCGGCGCCCGCCCGCGCCGAAGGCGTCGCTGGTGCCGATCAGCACGAGCTCGCTCACGCGGCCCCCTCCAACCGATTCGCTTCGCACGGGTGGAAGCGACCGCCCGCGAATACGCCCATGCGGCCCGTGCAGCCCGCCGGCACGCGCTCGCCGTCCCACACCACCACGCGCTCGAGCCGCGCGCCCTTCGCGACCTCGGCGCCCGCGCCGACGATGAGGTCGGGCTGGATGCGAACGCCGGCGGCGCGCGCGCGCGCGTCCACGTCGAGGTACGAGAGCGGCGGCAGCGCGAAGTTCGCGTGCAGATACTCCGCGGGCGTCCCGACGGGCTCCCAGCGGCAGGTCTCGAGCGGCAGCACCACCGCGCCGATCGCGTCCGAGCCGCGCGCCAGCTCGGGCGCCCACCAGTCGTCGAGGTGCGAGAACACCTCGCGCTCCGGGAGCCAGTCGAAGGCTCGGGGGGACACGACGTTCACCCACGTGTACACGCCGGAGTCGACTTCCCCCCCGAGGTCGAAGCGGCGACCGATACGTCGCATGCGTCCCGTCCGATCGACGCCGATCGTACCGAACTCGTCCGCGCGCGGGTCCCGGCGCAGCACGGCCGTCACGGCGCGGCCCGAGGCGCGGTGCTGTGCGATCAGGGCCGGCAGGTCGAGGTCCACCACCATGTCGCCCCCGATCAGGAGGCAGGGGTCGCTCTCGCGCAGGAAGGCGGCCACCCGCGCGATGCCGCCGCCCGTGTCGAGCAGCACGGGCTCCTCGGAGAAGCACAGGGCGACGCCCGGCGGGCACCAGGCCTCGCCGGCCTCGATCAGCCGCTCGGGCAGGTGGTGGACGTTCACGGTCACCTCGCGCACGCCCGCATGCGCGAGCAGCGCCAGCGGGTACGCGACGAGCGGGATGCCGCGCACGGGAACGGCCGGCTTCGGACGCAGCAGCGTCAGCGGCTGTAAGCGCCTGCCGATGCCGGCGGCGACGATCATCGCGCGCATTGGCGGCTCCTCCGGCAGCGCGAGCACCAGCTCGGCGAGGCGCGCGAGCGGCGGGGCCTCCCGCTGCGTGCGCTCGGCCGCGCGGCGCAGCATCGCCGCGGTGCGCGGCACGAAGCGCCGGTAGCGCCGGTCGCCGCGCGCGATCGCGGTGAGGAAGCGGGCGTGGTCCTTGCCCTTGCGGGTGAGCGTCAGCAGGTCGAAGCGCAGCGCGAGCTCGCCTCGCGCCGGCGCGTCCGGCAGCAGCGGCCGCAGGCGCTCCTGCTGGCCCGCCACGAAGCGTTCGTCGAGCTCGAGATAGGAGTCGCGCAGCAGGCACACGAGGTCGTACTCGGGCGGCGCGAGGAAGGCGCCTTGCAGGTCGATCAGCGTGAGCGTGTCGCCGCGGAGGATCAGGTTCTGGCTCTGGAGGTCGCGGTGGGCGAAGCGCTGCGGCGCGCGCGCGCAGTGGCGCGCGATCCAGGAGAAGGCGTCGAGCACGGCAGACGTCTCCGCGGCGCTGGGCGCGCGCCCGAGCGCGTGGGGCAGGCTCGTCGAGGCGAACAGCTCGGCCTTGTAGCGGAACAGCGTCGCGTCGAGGCGGCGGGCGAACGCGGCGACGCCGCTGCCATCGTCCGCGAGGCGCTGGAGGCGCGGCACCAGGTCGAGGGCTCGCGCGACCAGCGCTTCGGCGCGGGCACGCGGCGCGGTGGCGAAGGCGTCGGCGAGGGACTCGCTGCCGGCGTCCTCGAGCAGCTCGAGGCCGCGGGCCGGGTCCGCGGCGAGGCGGCGCGGCACCGGCAGGCCGTGGCGTTCGAGGTAGGCCCGCACCGGCTCGAGCGGCGGCTCGGGTGCGGCGCCGGCGGGCCGGCCCGCCGGGTCCTCGGGCGCATCGACGCGCGCGATCGCGCTGCCGGGCGGGCCCGCGAGGTGCAGGCGGTAGAAGCGGCGCCGCCCGACACCTGCCGGGATCGGCTCGCAGCGCACGACCGCCACGCCGAGCGCGGCCGCGACCCAGTCGGCGAGGTCCGCAGGCTCGACCTCGGACGGGGCTCGCTGCATCGGTTCCGCGCTCGACATGACACCCCTGCGTAGCCGATCGCCGCGCGCGATTCTGTGAAGCGGTTCACCCGAAGAAGGCGTGACAGGCGGCCGTGGCGGCGGCGAAGCCCGCCAGGTCCCCGGCCAGGCAGGCCCACAGGATGTGGCGGGAGTCGCGCACGCCCACCACGCCCAGATAGACCGCGAGCACGTAGAAGGTGGTCTCGGTGGAGCCCTGGAGGGTGCAGACCAGCATGCCGATGAACGAGTCCGGCCCGTAGGTCTGCACGGCCTCCGCCATCACCGCGAAGGCGCCCGAGCCCGACAGCGGGCGCAGCAGCGCCATCGGCAACGCCTCGGCCGGGAAGCCGACCGCCGAAGTGAACGGGTCGAGCGCGCCCACCAGCATCTCGAGCGCGCCCGAGGCGCGGAACATCGCGACGGCCACGAGGATGGCCACCAGGTAGGGCGCGATGCGCGCCGCGACGCCGAGCCCCTCCTTGCCGCCCTCGATCAGCACGTCGTAGACGCGCACGCGGCCGAGCAGGCCGATCACCACGAAGAGCAGCATCAGCAGCGGGAGCAGCCAGTGCTGGAGCACGGTGTCGCGCAGGAAGGGCCAGGTGCCCACCTCCGGCGCATGCTCCGACCATTGCTGGAGGAGCCCCCAGACCAGCGCGAGCAGCACGGCGAGCACGAACGCGGAGCGCCAGGGCCCGGCCGGGGTCACGGGCGCGTCGAGGCCGGGCAACCGCGCCTCCGGCAGGTCCGCCGCGCTGTCCGCGACGGGCGCGACGTCGGCGGGCGGCCGCGCGCGGAAGAAGCGCGAGTGCTGGAGCAGCAGGCACACGCCGACCGCGGTGAGCGTCGAGGCGAGCGTGGCGAGCACGGTCGGGATCCAGATCGCGAAGGGCGCGGCGGAGCCGGCGGCCGCGCGGATGAACACGGTGCCCGTGGGCGGCATCAGATGGAACGCGGTGGCGTTGATCGCGAGGAACAGCGCCATCGCGTTCGTGGCGCTGCCGCGGTGCGGGTTCAAGCGGTCGAGCTCGACCATCGCCTTCAGGCCGAAGGGCGTCGCGGCGTTGCCGAGTCCGAGCATGTTGGCCGCGAGGTTCATGATCATCGCGTGCATGGCCGGGTGGTCGGCGGGCACCTGGGGGAACAGGCGCCGCAGCACGGGATGCAGGCCGCGCACCACCCAGCGCAGCAAGCCGCCCTCGGAGGCCACCTTGACGAGGCCGAGGAACAGGATCATGCCGCCCGTGAGCCCGATGATGAGCTGGATGGCGTCCTTGGTCGCCTCGATCGCGTCGCGCGAGACCGCTTCCATCTTGCCGGTGAACGCGGCGACGACGACCGCAGAGACCACCAGCCCGACCCAGATCGCGTTGAGCACCGGGCCCCCCCGCCCCGAACGCCTCATCGGATTGATCGCGCGCAACCTGATGGATAAGCTCGCGGCCGTCAACCAAGTCCCCCCGGACACGACGCCGCCCCGCATGCAGAGCTGCTTTGCGACCGCGCTCGCTCGCGTGCTGCTGCTGGCCCTCGCCTGCGCGGCCTGCGCTGCCGCTCCCGCCGCGCGGGCGGACGAGCCCTCCGCGTGGGAGGCCTCGGTACGCCGCGCGCTCGCGGCGCGGGGCCTGCAGGGCGCGAGCGTCTCGGCGCTCGTCGTCGAGCGCGCGAGCGATCGCGAGCTGGTCGCGCTGAACCCCGACACGGGGCTGATGCCCGCCTCCACGCAGAAGGTGCTGACCGCGGTGGCTGCGCTCGCGACCTTCGGCCCGTCGTATCGCTTCGTGACGGAGGTGCGCGCCTCCCGCCCGATCGGCTTGGACGGCGCGGTGGGCGACCTGTTCGTGAGCGGCGGCGACCCCGCGCTCACCTCCGAGCAGTGGTGGCGCCTGGCCGCGGACCTGCGCGCGCTCGGGCTGCGCGAGGTGCGCGGCGACCTGGTGCTCGACGACGGCCTGTTCGACGAGGAGCGCTGGCACCCGAGCTGGGCGCCCGTCTCGGCGCGCGCGTACCACGCGCCGGTGAGCCCGCTCGCGGCGAACTTCGGGGCGTTCCGCGTGCGCGTGGCGCCGGGCCCGGAGCCGGGCGCGCCGATCTCCGCGTCGATCGATCCGCCGGTGCCGTACCTGGTGCTCGCGAACCAGGCGCGGACCGGGAAGCGGGGTGTCGCCTCCAGCCTCCTGGTCGAGCGCGTCGCGGTGGCGGGCGCCGAGCGCGTCACGGTGAGCGGGCTCCTGCCGGTGGGCAGCGAGCCGGACGACGTGTGGCGCAGCGTGAGCGACCCGCTCGCCTACGCCGCCGCGGTGCTGCGGCTCCAGCTCGGGGCGAACGGGATCCACGTGGCGGGCGGCGTGCGGCGCGGCGCACCGGCGCCCGAAGCGAGCCTGCTGCTCGGCTTCGAAGGCATGCCGCTCCAGCAGATTGCGTCCCTGTTCCTCAAGTACAGCAACAACTTCATCGCCGAGTGCCTGCTGAAGTGGCTCGCGCTCGGGCCCACGCCCGCGGCGGGCGCGCCGCCCGCGAGCTGGCCGGCCGGCGCCGCGGCGCTGCGCGCGCGTCTCGGCGGGCTCGGCGTCCCGCTCGGCGACGCGCAGCTCGTGGACGGCTCGGGCCTGTCGCGCGGGAACCGCGTCTCGGCGCGCGTGCTGGTCGAGGCGCTGCGCCGCGGCGAGGCGGCGTTCGCGAGCGGCCCGGAGCTGCTGGCGGGCCTGCCGATCGCGGCGCTCGACGGCACGCTCGCGCACCGCGCCGAGCAGGCGCGCGGGCGGGTGCGCGCCAAGACCGGCTCGCTCGACGGTGTGGCGTCCCTCGCCGGCTTCGCGGAGAGCGAGCACGGCCGCGAGCTGGTCTTCGCGGTGATCGTGAACGGCGCCCGCCACGGCGACGCGGCTGCCGCGGACGCGCTGGACGGCGTCGCCGCCGCCCTCGTCCGGGACTAGCCGGCGTGACCGAAGGGCCGGCCCAGCACGCAGCACCTCGAGGCGTCCCGAGGCCCGGAGTCGGCTGTCGTGACTCCGCTCGCCTTCGGCTCGCTGCGCGCGGCGCGAAACGCGCCGCTTGCTAGACGCGGGCCGCTGCCAGCAGGCCGATCTGCTGGATCACGTCCATGTTGTTCGCGACGGCGAACGCCGAGGTCGCGATCAGCAGGCCGAGCAGGCCGAGCTTCGCGGCGCGCGGCACGCGTCGTGCCTGGGCCACCAGGAGCACCGCCGCGACCGTGAGCGCCGTATCGAGCGCCAGCCCCTCGACGAGCCCCACCTGCCCGAACAGCCAGGCGGCGATGGGGTTCGCCTCGCGGACGTCCCAGCCCGGAACGGGCGCGCGCAGGCAGAGCCACGTGGTCAGGTGGTCGAGCAGGGCGAACAGCAGGGCCAGGCCGGCGAACAGACGCAGCATCGTCCGACGCGGAGCAAGATCCGTGCCCCGGCGGCTCGCCCGGGCGGATCCGCGCGCCCGGCGGGCGCCTCGGCCGGGAAGCTGCCTGTGGGTGACAGCGCGCGGCGGGGAGGCGAGGGAAGCGCGCTTCCCAAACGCGGAACGCCGCTACCTCGTGCGGGCGGAACGCCCTACCTCGCCCGCCGCATCCGCCCCTTGCCGAGCAGCAGCCAGTCGATCGAGATGCCCTCGCGCACGGCGAGCTGGATCAGGAAGTCGGTGTGCGGGGTGGTGCCGCTCTCGTAACGGTTCACGTTCTGCTGGAACACACCCAGGTCACGCGCGAACTGGCGCTGGGAACGCTCGCCACGCACGGAGGCGAGGCGCTCGGGGAGCTTCTTCTTCGCGCGATCCACCAACAGCTTGCTCATGGGAAGGCAGTCTCCATTCGTCGGCTCGCAGGAGCGGAGAGGGGGAGGATGAGGGGGGTTGGAGGTGACACCGTACGGTGACACCCGAACGAAGCGCGCGCATTCTACGCGAACGGGCGCGGCGCGGCAATCGTTCCATGGTCGCGTTTCGAGAAGTCGTACACTGCCGCCCGTCGGGGACGGAGGACCGTTGCGGATCACGGGGGGCCGCTTCGCGGGCCGGCGGCTCGGTGTGCCGCGCGGCGAGGTGCGTCCCACCGCCGACCGCGTGCGTGAGTCGCTGTTTGCGCGCCTGCCCGACCTCGCGGGGAAGCGCGTCCTCGACCTGTTCGCCGGCTCGGGCGCGCTCGGCTTCGAGGCGCTCTCCCGCGGCGCGGCGAACGTCGTCTTCGCGGATCGTTCCCCCGCGGTGCTCGCGACCCTGCGTGACAACGCGGAGCGACTCGGCGTGCTCGACGCCGTCTCGCTAAGACGCGGTGAGGCCGGCGCGGTGCTGCGGCGGCTCGCGGGCGGCCACCCCTTCGACCTGGTGTTCCTCGATCCCCCCTATGCCAGCGACCGGCTCGCGGTGGCGCTCGCCGCGCTCGTTTCCCTCGGGCTGCTGGCCGGGGACGCCCTCGTGGTGGCGGAGAGCGATCGCCGTCATCCTCCTGCGCCGGTCGCGGGGCTCGCGGCGGTCGACCAGCGGCGCTACGGAGACACCTTGATCACGTGCTTCGTCCCCGCGGGCCCGGCCGCGGAGACGGATCGAACAGCGGAGGCCAGCGAGGCATGAGCGCAACTTCGGGGCGGGCTCTCTTCCCGGCGAGCTTCGATCCCGTGACGAACGGTCACCTCGATCTGATCCATCGCGCGCGGCGGGTGTTCCCCGAGCTCGTGGTGGCCGTCGCGAAGAATATCGGGAAGACGGGCACCTTCGACATCGACGAGCGCCTCGACATGATGAAGAGCGTGCTCGGCGAGCATACCGGCGTGCGCGTCACCTCCTTCGACGGCCTGGTGGTGGACTTCGCGCACGAGATCGGGGCGGGCGTGATCATCCGCGGCCTGCGCGCGAACGCCGACTTCGAGTACGAGTTCGAGATGGCCCTGATGAACCGCCACATGAAGCCCGAGATCGAAACGCTGTTCCTGATGACGAGCCAGGAGTACTTCTACGTGAGCTCGTCGCGCCTGAAGGAGCTGGTGCACTTCGGCGCGGACGTCAGCGAGTGGGTGCATCCGATCGTGGCGAAGTACCTGCGCGAGAAGCTGGGCCGTCCCCCGAGGTGAGCGGGCGCGCACGGATCCGGTTCGGCACGAGCGGCTGGCGGGGCGTGCTGGGCGAGGACTTCACGTTCGCGGGGGCGCGGGCGGTGGCCGCGGCGCTCGCACAACAGGTGGGGGCGCCGGCCGCGCGGCCGCGCATCCTGGTCGCCCACGACACGCGCTTCCTGGGCGAGCGCCTGGCCGAGGAGGCGGCGGCGGTGCTGGCCGGCGCGGGCGCCGTGCCGCTGCTCTGCGCCGGCCCGGCGCCGACGCCCGTGGTCAACCACGCCCTCCGCGCGCGGCGGGCGGCCGCGGCGCTCGTGTTCACCGCCAGCCACAACCCGGCGGCGTACCAGGGCCTCAAGATCCTGCTGCCCTGGGGCGGCGCCGCCCCCGACCCGGTGACGCGGCGGATCGCCGCCCGCGCCGAGCGCTGGCTCGCGCGCGGCGAGCCGCCCCGCGGCCCGGTGCCGGTGAAGCGCAGCGCGCTGATCCCTGCCTATCTGGAGGCGCTCGCGCGGCGTCTCGGCCCGCGGCCGCGCGGCCGGCGACCGCGGGTGGTGTACGACGCGCTCCACGGCTGCGGCGCGGGCGTGCTCGACCGGGCGCTGGCGGCGCGCGGCTGCGCCGTCGAGCTGCTGCGCGGCGAAGCCGATCCGGGCTTCGGCGGCGCGGCGCCCGACCCGACGCCCGCGCGGCTCGCGGGCCTCGCGCGCCGGGTCCGCGGCGGGCGGGGCCTGCGGCTCGGCCTCGCCACCGACGGCGACGCCGACCGGATCGCGGCCGTCGACGCCGACGGGCGCATCCTCTCGGAGACCGAGCTGCTGGCGCTGCTGATCGATCACCTGGCGCGCCACGGCTTCCTCGAGCGCGGCGTCGCGATCTCCATCGCGACCGGCTCGTTCGTCGAGCGCGTCGCGCGCCACTACGGGCTCGCGTGCACGCGGCATCCGATCGGCTTCAAGCACCTGACGGCGGCCCTCGCGGCGGGGCGCGCCGACGTCGCCGGCGAGGAGAGCCGCGGCTTCGCGTGGGCGCCCTTCGCGCGCGACAAGGACGCCGTGCTCGCCGGCTGCCTGGTCGCCGAGATCGTGGCCCAGACGCAGGCGCCGCTTTCGGCTCGGCTCGCCGAGCTGGCCGGCCGGCACGGCGCGCCGGCGTGCGGGCGCCTCTCCATGCCGGCCGGCGCCCGCGCTCGCGCCGCGCTCCTCGCGCTCCCGCGCCGCCTGCCGCGCCGCTTCGACGGCGCGCGCGTGACGGAGCTCGACGAGCGGGACGGCGTGCGCCTCGCGCTCGAGGACGGCTTCGTGCTCTGGCGAGCTTCCGGCACCGAGCCGCTCGTGCGCGTCTATGCCGAGGCGCCCTCGCGCCGCGGGCTCGCGCGAAGGCTCGCCGCCGCGGCGGCCCGGCTGGGCCGCTAAGCTTCCCCCCTCATGAGACGGCGCATCCTCGTCGCGGTGAGCGGCGGCATCGCGGCCTACAAGGTCCCCGAGCTGGTGCGCGCGCTCGACCGGGCCGGCTTCGCCGTGCGCTGCGCCCTGACCGAGGCCGCGACCCACTTCGTGTCGCCGCTCGTGCTCCAGACCCTGACGCGCGAGCCGGTGCGCACGAGCCTGCTCGACCCGGGCGAGGAGGGGCAGATCGGCCACATCGACCTCGCCGACTGGGCCGAGGCCGTGATCGTCGCGCCGGCCACCGCGAACGTCCTCGCGAAGCTGAGCGCCGGGATCGCCGACGACCTCGTCACCACGGTGCTGCTCGCGACGCGCGCGCCCGTGCTGGTCGCGCCTGCGATGAACGTGAACATGTGGGAGCACCCGGCCACCCAGGCCAACGTGGCCGTGCTGCGCGCGCGCGGCGTGGCGTTCGTGGGGCCGGACGCCGGCGCGCTCGCGTGCGGCTGGGAGGGCGCGGGCCGCATGTCCGAGCCCGCCGAGATCGCGGGCGCGGCGCTGCTGCTGCTCGGCACGAAGAGCCTCGCCGGAGAGCGCGTGGTGGTGACCGCCGGCGGCACGCGCGAGCCGATCGACGGCGTGCGCGCGCTCGTCAACCGCTCGTCCGGGAAGATGGGCTTCGCGCTCGCGGCCGAGGCGGCCCGGCGCGGCGCGGACGTGACGCTCGTGGCCGGGCCGGCTGCGCTCGCGACACCGCCCGGCGTGCGGCGCATCGACGTCGAGACCGCGCTCGAGCTGCGCTCCGCGGTGCTCGCGGAGCTGTCGGCGGCGAGCGTGGTGGTGATGGCGGCGGCCGTGGCCGACTTCCGTCCCGCCGATCCGGTCGCCGGGAAGATCAAGAAGGAGGAGCTCGCCCCCGGCGCCGGCCTCGAGCTGCGCCTGGTCGAGAATCCCGACATCCTCGCGGAGATCAGCCGCGAGCGCGGCGCGCGCATCGTGGTGGGCTTCGCGGCCGAGAGCCGCGACGTGATCGCCGCCGCCCGCCGCAAGCTCGCGAAGAAGGGCTGCGACCTGCTGGTGGCCAACGACGTGTCGCGCAGCGACGCGGGCTTCGAGTCCGACCGCAACGCGGTGGCGCTGCTCAGCCCGGACGGCGAGGTCGAGGAGCTGCCGCTGCTCGACAAGAGCGAGGTGGCCGCGCGCATCTGGGACCGCATCGAGAAGCTGCGCGAGTCGAGGCGTTCGTGAAGCGTTGCGCCGTCACGTGGCTGGCCGCTGCGCTCGCGCTCGGCCTCACCGCGCCCGCGCTGGCGGCGCCGAAGCCGCAGGCGACGACGAAGGCGACGCCGAAGCCGAAGCCGGCCGCGACCGAGCGGAGCGGCAACGTGGCCGTGGCGCGGATCAACGGCTCGATCAACCCCGCCTCGTCCGACTACCTGCAGCGCGCGATCGAGGAGGCGGCGGCGCGCGACGCCGCGATCCTGTTGATCGAGCTCGACACGCCGGGCGGCCTGGTCTCATCCACGCAGGACATCATCCAGGCGATGCTCGCCTCGCGGGTGCCGATCGTGGTGTACGTCGCGCCGCAGGGCGCATGGGCCGGCTCGGCGGGCACCTTCATCACGCTCGCGGCGCACGTGGCGGCGATGGCGCCGGGCTCCAGCATCGGCGCCGCGCACCCGGTCGAGATGGGCGGCGCGCCGGCCCCGGTGGAGGAGGGCAAGGAGAAGAGCGCGTCCCACGAGGAGCGCAAGGCCGAGAACATGCTCGCCGCGTTCATCGAGTCCATCGCGAAGAAGCGCGGCCGCAACGTGGAGTGGGCGGAGAAGGCGGT